>CEUN01119344.1_pt1 | contig 103696 bp, 84 predicted proteins | sample 361501 | NCBI WGS metagenome assembly CEUN01 (sample SAMEA2622801, study PRJEB7988) | marine metagenome | biome: marine biome (ENVO:00000447); feature: marine epipelagic mixed layer (ENVO:xxxxxxxxx); material: "saline water (ENVO:00002010), including plankton (ENVO:xxxxxxxx)" | depth 120 m | reverse complement strand
CCCCCCCCCCATAGAGGTTCCCTCGTGAACGACATTAAGCTCCACCTCGTTCAACACGGAGAAACCGTCGGCGATGGCACTCGCTATAGCTACGTTGACGAGCCTCCACTAACTGAGAACGGGTTTACCCAGGCTCAACTTTCTGCCCGGGTTCTTGAGCGCTTGATAATTGGGTAGATCGGTGCAAATCCAATGATTAGAGCTGTTCAAACCGCTAAGCCCGCCGCGAACTCTCTGTAACTCACACCCAGCTACTACGATGGCATCCAGGAAATAGATACTGGCGAATCACCTACTCAAATCCTAGTTAGGCAACCAAACGAATGTGAAATGTGTGTCTAATCTGCTCTTGATCATCACAAATTTTATGTGGATAAGCGCCGGCAAAAGTTCGTTCTCAAGTGTGGACAGATATTTCAAACATGACTCATTGAAACAATTTGAATCACTTTCCAAAAATCTTTCCGGAACACCAGCATGAATTAACACGACAATCCATATCTAACACTCGAATACCCACCGTTTCTCAACAGGAGTTTTATACTCAAACCAAGTTGATTATTCACATATCAACACTCTTTACTGATATCACGATTAATTAACCAAAGATATTTTCTGATTTATTTATCCACATGCTTGATTCCGCAGTAATAGAAGTTCGAGCCGGTAACGGCGGTAACGGCAATGTTGCGTTCATTCGTGAAGCGCTTCTTCCACGCGGAGGTCCAGGTGGGGGAGACGGTGGACATGGTGGTGACGTATTTCTCGTCGCAGATTCATCAATCAACACCCTTACAAAGTTTCATTGGCAACCACACTTCATTGCGAAGAATGGGTCGAAAGGCGATGGACACAATCGTAACGGAGCCAGAGGGGACTCGATTGAAGTAACAGTCCCGGTCGGAACTGAAGTTTGGCTCTGGGAAGACCAGGAAGATAAAAAGCTTCTAGGTGATTTGAGTGAGCACGGTCAAAAAATGATCGTTGCAGAAGGTGGACGAGGTGGTTGGGGCAACGCTCACTTTGTTACTCCTACTCAACAAGAGCCGTTGCTCGCAGAAGCTGGCGGTGAAGGTGAAATTCGGCGTGTTCGTTTAAATCTGAAACTTCTAGCTGATGTCGGTCTCGTAGGAATGCCTAATGCCGGAAAGTCGAGCATATTGACCGCAATTAGCGCTGCTCGCCCGAAAGTTGCTGATTATCCGTTTACGACACTCGAACCTGTACTTGGAGTCGTAGAGTTCGGTCCTCAAGCTTTCGTGGCCGTCGACATTCCTGGACTGATCGAGGGTGCTCACACTGGCACGGGTCTCGGAGATGAGTTTCTCAAGCATGTGCAGCGCACAAAGGTTCTGGTTCATGTTGTCGATGGCAGTGAAGACGACGTCGTTGGACGGATTAAAGCGATCAACTATGAGATCACCCAGTTTGATCCTGAACTCGCAAAAAAACCACAGATACTTGCTGTAAACAAACTAGACCTTGACGAAGTTTCAGTTCTTCAAGCGGAAATTACCACCGAGCTAGAAAACCTGGAAGGACTGCATTCGGAAGTGTTCTTCGTTTCGGCGGCAACTTACGATGGTCTTGAGAATCTAAAACAGGCGATGTTCAACCTGCTGAGAAAGTCACAGCAGAATGAAACTAGAACCACATCGGAAGCTTCGGACGAGATACCCGTAATACGACCATTAGTTAGAAAATCCTCCGATGTAGTTATCAGAGATTCCGAAGGTCAACTCAGAGTTGTACACCCTAAAGCGGTTCGACTCGCAAAGGGCAGCAACCTCGAATTGCATGAGGCACGCCTCCAGTTCCATCGTCGTCTTGAGCAGTTGAAAATTACGAAAGCACTACGAGAGGCAGGCATGGAGGAAGGCGACACCGTGCTGATTGCCGACTGGGAGTTTGATTGGGACTAATGTCTGATCCCAACGTCCCTAAGAAGATCGGTGTGTTCGGTGGTACGTTCGACCCGATCCACAGCGGACACATTGCTGTGGGTCGTGCAGTGCGCGACGAACTCGAACTCGATCGAGTCCTGCTGGTAGTGAATTCCGACCAATGGCTTCGAGATAATCCTCCTTCAGCGTCGGTTGCCGACAGGTTCGCCATGGTCAAACTCGCCGTTGAACATGAAATCGGGATGGAAGTATCCGACGTGGATATAGCCCGAGGAGGGTCAACCTATACTGTTGACACTCTTAGCGACTTGCGTCAGCAACTCGGGAGCTCGGTCGAACTGCATCTGGTTGTTGGAGCAGACTCGGCGCTTTCGATGGACCGGTGGAGAGACTGTCAACAAATGAAACAGCTGGCAAAAATCGTTGCTGTTGGTAGGCCCGGTCAACAATTCGATTCTGGCTTACTCGATAGCTCACACCCGGCGAGCGGGGCAGAGTATCTTGAAGGACCAATGATCGACATTTCGGCTACCGGAATTCGCGAGCTTATTGATTCTAACCGCTCGGTGGATCAATTCCTGACTCCCGCTGTAGCCACGTACATAAAAAGCCACAACCTTTACCAGTAACCGGAGTACAAATGACCACGCCTGCCAGATCAAATGGCAACGACCTGCACGCCATTTCAACTCGCCTGTACGAACGGGCCAAGGAACTTGAATCGCTGAGGTTTGGCGACTTCACGCTGTCTTCAGGCCAGAAGAGCACCTACTACTTCGATGGTCGGATGCTTTCTACCGACCCCGAAGGAGCCGATTTGATCTCTCAGGCATTTGGAATTGCGATGGATGAAGCCGGCGTTGATGCGTTTGGTGGTCCGACGGTTGCTGCAGTGCCAATTGTCGGCTCACTGGCATTGCGTTCTCGACTCGATGGCAAAGATCGAACAGGATTTTTCGTTCGACCCGAGCAAAAAGACCATGGTGCAGGAAAGCAGATCGAAGGAAACCTTCAGGCGGGGATGAAGGTTGCAGCGTTCGACGACACGATTTCAACTGGCGGATCGCTGTTCCCAGCAATTGATGCTGTGGAGGCGGCTGGATGCGACGTCGTGCTGGTTATGGCAATCCTGGATCGTCATCAAGGTGGCGACGCCGAAATCGACCGTAGGCGAATCCCGTTCTTCCGCCTCTGGGAATCAACCCCTGAGGGCAAAATCACCATAGCCGTCTAGCGGCGAATTTTCGCGAGATTAATTTCCGTAACCCTGATCATCATTAGTCTCAGAGGTTTTCTATACAAACGCGCAATACGCTATTGTCGGCAGGACGAACACTCGAACACGCCGGCTCATAGTCGCCGCAAAGATCGACTGATCGGCACACATCCACCAAGGCCTCTTGCCGCATTGCCACTCGCCACACGCGAAACGACTTCGCCGAATTTGATTAAGCGAAGTCGTTTGATTCGGGAGGTTTTTTTGAGGTGCTTAGACGTCCAGGTTCTTCACTTCGAGGGCGTTGGCCCGGATGAAATTTCGGCGTGGCTCAACGTCGTCACCCATAAGAGTTCGGAACATGTCGTCCGCTGCCATCGCATCATCTGCGGTGACTCGCAGCATTACTCGACCGTCCGGATCCATTGTGGTGTCGAACAGCTGGTCGGCGTTCATTTCGCCCAGGCCCTTGAATCGCTGCACGTTCACACCAGATCGATCCGAGTTGTTATCCAGAGTCGTAGGCAGCTCGTGCCACGCCACGCCAGAAGCGACAACGTTGTCGCCCTTGGAAACAGTCAGGGTTCCCGCTTCCAGAACGTTCTGGATTAGCGGGTATATCGCTCGGAGACGCTGTACAGCAGGGTTGTTATAGGTCTCCTTGGTCAACGTGTAACCATCGATCTCGTGAGTGCGATCCGGCAGAATCTCCGGTTCGACCTCTTCGATCGCAGTCTCTGCGGCATCGACAGCCTCGCCGTCTGATTCGACTTCAGGGGTCTCGTCAAACAGTGAAGCTTGAGCTGTCGAGACTGGCTCCGTCGGCCCGGCGGGTCGCTCAGGTCGGAAATCGAGTGAAGCGTATTCAGGATTCTTCGTGAGCTTTTCGATCACTAATTCCGGGATGTTCAAAACCCTCGCGACTTCAAGCGACTCGATGTAATCCCTTAGAGGAGTTAGAACTCGACCTAGCTTCGCACTTTTCAACACAAGTCCAGCGTCGTTCTCAGTAGTAACAGAGATGTTTCCGTACAGCCGGTTGGCAGTCCACTCGTCGAGCTCTGCATCTGAATACAACCACTTTGCAGATCGACCCTTCGACGCCCGGTATAACGGTGGTTGAGCAATATAGAGATGCCCGTTACCGATGATTTGTGGCATGTTGCGGAAGAAGAACGTCAACAGAAGTGTTCGGATATGTGCTCCATCAACGTCAGCGTCGGTCATGATGATCACACGGTGATAGCGAAGCTTTTCTTCGTCGTAATCCTCACCAAGACCGGCTCCAAGCGCTGTGATTAGAGCGGCAATTTCTTCATGAGCCAACATTCGTTCTGGTCGAGCCTTCTCGACGTTCAGAATCTTTCCACGCAAGGGTAGAATCGCTTGGAACTGTCGATCACGACCTGCCTTCGCAGACCCACCAGCAGACTCGCCCTCGACGATGTAAATCTCGGACGATGCCGGATCTTTCTCAGTACAGTCGGCGAGCTTTCCTGGCAGCGACCCGCCATCCATGGCATTCTTGCGAATTACAAGGTCGCGCGCCTTCTTGGCTGCCGCCCGAGCCCGGGCAGCGGTGGTCGACTTGTTGATGATCTGTTGGCCATCTATTGGATAGTCTTCCAGGAACTCTACGAGTTTGCGCCCAACAACCTGTTCGACCGCGCCCTTGACTTCAGGGTTACCAAGTCGACCCTTGGTCTGACCTTCGAATTGAGGGTCTTTCACTTTCACGCTGATTACGCACATCAGGCCTTCACGAGTGTCCTCGCCGGAAAGACTCTTGATGTCGTCCTTCCCAGTTCCGAGAAGGTTGTTCTTCTTGGCGAAGTCGTTTAAAACTCGTGTGAGAGCAGAGCGGAAGCCTGTTACATGCGAACCTCCGTCTCCGGTTCGAATCACGTTAGCGAACGAAAGAGTGTTATCGATAAACGAGTCGTTGTATTGCATCGCTACTTCGACGACCACGTCGTCGATAGTCTCCTGAGCGTACATAACGTTCTGGTGAACGGCCCCACGCCTGCGGTTCAACGACCGAACGAAACTCTGGACACCGCCGTCGAACATGTAGGTGACGTCGTTGAACGGCCAAACATCGTCGTGCCACTCAGAGCGGAGGTGGATGGTCAAGCCCTGGTTCAGGTACGCCATTTCCTTGAATCGAGCGGAAATTGTGTCCCAGTCGTATGAGATTTCAGGGAATATCTCGGAGTCGGGCATCCAGGTGACTTTGGTCCCTGTGCCAGGAATGTCGTTCTCATCTGGCTTGCGGACGTCCATGTCGCCGATAGTCTTGCCGCGTTCGTATCGTTGGGCTGTTACCTTCTTGTCACGGCGCACTTCGACCTCAGTCCATTCCGAGAGAGCGTTCACGACGGAGGCACCAACTCCGTGTAGGCCACCTGACACCTGGTAACCCTTACCGCCGAATTTTCCACCGGCGTGAAGCGTGGTCATGACGGTTTCTAGAGCTGACATGCCGGTTTTCTTGTGCTTATCCACAGGAATTCCACGACCGTCGTCAACGACCGTCACAGATCCGTCATTATGGATCGTTATATCGATTCGACTCGCGAATCCAGCCATTGCTTCGTCGACACTGTTGTCAACGATTTCTCGGATCAGGTGAAAGACACCCTCTGTGCCTGTTGTACCAATGTACATTCCGGGTCGTTTTCGTACGGCCTCGAGACCCTCCATGACCGTAATGTCATCTGCACTGTATTCAGCTGAACCGCCAGTAACATCGGCGCCGGCATTTTTTCGCTTTGCCATTCGTAGTCCTTACCATGGGTGCGGTACGCGAATTGCTCTTTACTCCATCGAATTTCCGACCATTGAAAAGCACAGCCTGAGCTTTTGAGACGCGCGTGCGCAAGGACTGAAAAAAGATGTCGAATCTGACTTGATTCGCGTGCGTCTACGTAACCCGTAAACCACGCCCAGATTCTACCATTTTTTGGCTGAATTCGCCCAGTTCGACGGCAGTATAAAATCTCGATAAATTTTTACTTGAATCACCACTGAAAAATTTTGATTGGTCGACGCGTTGGACTTAACCGGTCAAGAAATATCTATTTTGATTGCCGCCAGTTTGGCGTTCGTCAACATCGGTTCGGTTATCGGTATTTGGTGGGACAAACGCCGAGCTTCGAAAAATCAGCGGCGAATAAAAGAGGAAACTCTTCTAGTTTGGGCTCTACTTGGCGGATGGCCTGGTGGCGTATGGACGATGCGCTGGCTCAGGCATAAAACATCGAAGCGGTCATTCATTACGAAATACGCCTTCGTCGTTACCCTAAACTTGCTCCTGATTGCTGGAATTGTATTTGGCGCGATCGAAAGTTTGATCTGAGCCGAACTTGGCACACGGCTGTTCATTCGAGGTCTATAATCTCGCAACTTATCCGGGAATTACTGTTCCCCCGAACTCGTTGTTTCCCCGGATTATGCACTGATTCAAGTTTGAAGCCTCTGCGGAATAATCACGACTCCGCTGCCGGCTTTTATGTGGAATGACCGAGGGGTAACCGTGGAAATCGACCGCGATACTTTGCTGCTCATGCTTCGACGCATGTGGATGATTCGAAACTTCGAGCTGAAAGTGATGGAAGTGCACGCTGCTGGTGAGTTCACTGGTGCTGCTCACCCGTACATTGGCGAAGAGGCTGTAGCGGTCGGCGCTTGTGCTGCGCTTGAAGATACCGACTACATTGCGGGAAACCACCGATCGCACGGCCACCCAATTGCTAAAGGCGGGCGGGTTGATAAAGCCATGGCTGAGCTTTACGGCCGAGTCGATGGATACTGCAAGGGTAAGGGCGGATCAATGCACCTTGCTGACTACTCGATCGGCATTCTTGGCGAATCGGGAATTCTCGGATCATCCGTCCCGGTCGCGGTAGGCGCTGCACTCGCTGCGCACATCAAGGGCGAAAAGTTCGTTTCCCTCGCCTTCTTCGGTGATGGCGCGTCGAACCAGGGAGCCCTTCACGAGTCGATGAATCTGGCTGCTGTGTGGAATCTGCCAATGATTTTCCTTTGCGAGAACAATCAGTACGCAGTGACCACTTCTTATGCCGAAACAGTCGCTGTTGAACATGTTTCCGACCGCGCATCTGCCTACAACATGCCGGGAATTCTGGCTGATGGTCAGGACGCCATTGCTATGTATGAAGCCACGTCCGCTGCTGTGAAGCGTGCTCGGGCAGGCGAAGGACCGACACTCATTGAAGGTCTCACCTACCGATACGAGGAGCATTCACTCGGACTAGGCAGGGTGCGTCGAGGTGAATACCGCGAGCAGTCAGAGATTGACGAATGGCGAAAGCGAGACCCTCTGGTGATCCTCGAAGATACTCTGATTTCTCAAGGCATCGCAACACGTGAAGAGTGTGATGCAATCAACGCCGAAACCGTTGAAGAAGTTGAGCAAGCTACAGATTTCGCTCGAAATAGCCCGTTTCCCGAGCCAGAGGAGTTGTTCGACGACATGTGGGCGAACCCAATCCCGCTTCCTTAGAGCACAAAGTCGAACACAATTCCACTCATTTTCAGAATCAAGTAGAAACCTAAAATGGCACAGACCGTATTTGTAGAAGCAATCAACCAGGCGATCTCGGAAGAAATGGCACGAGACGAGAACGTCTTCATCATGGGCGAGGACATTCGTCGAGCCGTGTACGGCGCGACGGCAGACCTGCTGAACGACTTCGGCGAGAAACGAGTCCTCGACACACCACTCTCTGAAAACGGATTTTTCGGAGCCGCGATTGGTGCATCGTTGGTAGGAATGCGACCCATAGTAGAAACGCTAACCAGTTTCATGTGGGTTGGTATGGACCAGCTCATCTCTCAGGCGGCAAAAATGCGATACATGTTCGGAGGCCAGGCGACTCTTCCCGTCGTTTACCGAGCGACCATGTTCTACGGTGGTGGATCGGCTGCACACCACTCCGACCGCTCGTACCCAATGTTTATGAACATGCCAGGGATAAAGATTGTCGTTCCGTCTAACCCGGCCGACATGAAAGGTCTGCTTAAGGCTGCCGTTAGGGATGACGACCCAACTATCGTCTTTGAAGACGGGACGCTCTTTGGTATGCGAGCTGAAGTGCCGGAGAACTCGGAGCTTCCTAACGGTGAGCTGGTTGTTCCATTTGGCGAAGCGAAGACCGTTCGGGAAGGAGCAGATGTCACGATCGTCGGTATCGGCGGGGCTGTGAACCATGCCGCCGCCGCCGCTGACCAGCTTGCCGCAGAAGGCATATCGGTTGAAGTTATCGATCCACGAACTTTGGTTCCGTTCGATAAGAAGGCGGTTCTGGATTCGGTCGAGAAGACGGGTCGACTGGTTGTTGCCGATCCGGCACACAAGGTTTGTAGCGCCGCTTCAGAAATCGCTTCTATCGTTGCTGAAGAAGGATTCTGGTCACTCCAGGCACCAATTCAAAAAGTTGCCTCAGAACAGGTTCACATTCCATACACGCCGTCGCTCGAAAAACATGTCTACCCAGACGTTGAGAAGATTTTGGCAGCAGTACGACGAACGTTGGACTCGTGAATACAACTTCACACACTGCGGTACAGAAAGACCCGGCTTTGAAGCCGGGTCTTTTTCTTTGCGCCAAGTGGCCGTTTGACCCTGATCAATTCGATAAGTTGGGCACGGGACTATCTTTTCCGTACGCCAGATCATCGACACGATCTTGACCGTAATTCCCAGTTGTCTATATCTCACATGGTCTTCCGCCGCTGTACGCTAGAAGCTTGAAACACAAACGGTACCCGCTACACGCACACCAAACACCCTGCCGAAGCCGACATTGAATCCTGTATTTGAGAACTGCAAAGCCCTTACGTTCGACCTATTCGGAACCGTGCTGGACCTTGGCGGGTCACTGACTCCCCACCTCAAGATTTTCATCGACGATAAAGGCTCTGATCTTGACCCATCAGCTATGTGGCAGCAACTCCGCTACCGACAGCGCATCGAGCAGTACCAGGACACACTCGTCGAACTCGGACACTCCGGATACCTAGAAACAGTTCAAAAAGCATTCGACTATGTCGCTCGTGCTAACAAGCTCGATCCAACACCACAGCAAACCGAAACGTTCATGTCAGGATGGCAGGAACTTTCGCCCTTCTCGGAGTGTGCGGAGGCACTGGGTCAACTTGGCGAGCGGTACAAGCTGATCGCCCTATCGAACGGAAACCCATGGTTCCTGGACCACCTTGTCAAAAACCGGATCAAGTTCGATTTTTACGGCGTGATCTCGGTTGAGGAGGCTGGTTACTTCAAGCCGAAACCAGGTGTTTACCGGCGTGCAGCGCGAAATCTCGAGATGGAACCTGCTGAACTCATCATGGTTTCAGCGAATTCATTCGACGTGATGGGTGCCCGAACTTGCGGCTTGCGTGGCGCATACGTCAATCGTTACGACCTCCCGTTTGAAGACACATACGATATGTACAAACCTGATGTGACGGTAATGAACTTCACTGAACTTGCCGACGCACTGCTGCCTGGCGGGAACAGATAAGCGACCTGGTTAGTCGTTGGGGTCCGGGATCAGTAAGCGATATAAGCGATTTCTTTTGCATCCGCTGCTGTAATCACCCACGAATTGAACCTCGGCCTCGCTTCGGAATAACCACTGGTTTTAGAACTCGACCTCATGTTTCGCCGAATTGGTGTCTACCTGCGCTAAACTAGCCGATGGCGCGATATTCCTGAATTCACACTCGGAGTTTTGATGCGCCCTGTATTCATCAGGGCTCCATCAAAACTTGCCAGAAATCGAAGCGCCCGTGATCTGGCAAAAAGAACGGTAAACGGAACATATGTCTGCACCTATCACCCTGCCACAGTGGGGCATGGGGATGAACGACGGCGAAGTCATCAAATGGCTGAAAGCCGTCGGCGACCCAGTCGCAAAAGGCGATCAGCTTGTCGAGATTGAATCTTCGAAGGTTAATGCCGAAGTAGAGGCTACTTCCGATGGCACTATTGGCCGAATCGATGTCGAAGAAGGTCGTGTCGTCGATGTAGGAACCGTTCTCGGATACGTGCTCGAAGAAGGCGAAAGCGCTGCAGATCTTCCCGACCCTCTTCCAATTGGGGGTTCGGCTTCTACTCCGGCACCATCCCCAGCAGCTCCGCCAGCACCCTCATCTACCCCCGCCGCTGCACCGAAGGGCGGAAAGCAGATTGTTACGCCACGAGCGCGACGACTCGCCAAAGATCTCGGAGTCGAACTGGCAAACGTTGTTGGCACCGGACCAAGCGGTCGAATTACCGAAGACGACGTAAAAGCAGCCAACGTTGCGCCAGCCGTATCAAGAGGTGGATCTTCATCGCCTTCTGAATCCTTGGTACCCGTAAAAGAAACTATCAAGCTTTCCGGACTCCGCGGAACAATTGCTCGTCGAATGACCGAAAGCGCTGCTATACCCGCCGTGACACTCTCGACGACTGCAGACGTTACCGATGCGGTTGCACTCCAACGGGACCTGGTTGGTGAATGGCGTGAACACCGAATCCGACCTCAATATCAAGACCTTGTAATCGCAGCAGTTGCCCGTGCGTTGAAAGAGTCTTCAATAGCCAATGCACACCTTGTTGGTGACGAAATTCGCGTTCTCGATGAAGTAAACGTCGGAGTTGCAATGGCAGTAACGGAAGGACTTCTCGTCCCTGTGATCAAGAACGCCGACCAGAAATCACTGCTCGAGATCGCACAGGAAGTACGTGAACTTGCACGCAAGGCGAAGTCGAACTCGCTTTCAATCGACGAGATGACGAACTCCACGTTCTCGATCACCAACCTGAGCTCCTACAACATCGATACTTTTGACCCGCTGCTTAACCCGCCTGAAATCGGAATTCTCGGTGTCGGTACCGTCGAAGAACGACCAGTAGTCGTTGATGGTGAAGTTGCCGTTCGTTCGATTGCGAACCTAAACCTAGCGTTCGACCACCGCGCATGGGACGGAGCACCTGCGGCAGAATTTGTCCGTTCGGTGGGCAACTTGCTCAGCGATCCGGGCTGGATGAAGGCGTAAACGACCTCAAATGACAATCACCGGTCGCGTAAATTGAGTACCGTTGGGATCATTGCTAACCCGTCGGCTGGTAAAGATATACGCCGGTTGGTCGCACACGGGCGAGTAGTTTCGAACCAGGAAAAGGCAAACATTCTCCGGAGAGTATTTGCTGGAATCGTGTCGACCGGTGCGGATCGGATACTCATCATGCCCGATCACTCGGGGCTCACCCGGCCCGGATCAGGCGATGTCGATGGTCAAATCAAGATCGAGTACGTCGATATGCCGGTTGCCGATCATCAGGGTGCTTCGACGAACGCTGCGAAGGCTATGGCAGAGCAAGGCGTAGGTGCGATTGTCACGTTGGGTGGGGACGGTACGAACCGAGTGGTTGCCAAGGGCGCAGGTGAAGTGCCTATCGTCCCGATTTCCACGGGAACCAACAACGTATTCCCTGCTAATACAGAAGGAACGCTAGCAGGTATTGCTGCTGGATCGGTTTCGACGGGTTTGTTGACGGTAAATGAGGCGTGTCGCCGTTCGAAACGGATCGATATCTACGTCGATGGCAATCGCCAGGACGACGCCCTAGTTGATGCAGCTGTTTCAACACAAATGTTCGTTGGAGCGCGAGCTGTGTGGGACACCAACACCCTTCACTCCATGTTTCTGACCCGAGCGGAGCCAGCAAGCATTGGCCTTTCTTCTATCGGCTCTCGACTCAAACCAGTTGCAATAGATGACGAACACGGTCTTTATATGCGTTTTGATGGCGAACCGACCGAAAATGCTACAACTGTTCGAGCCCCCATTGCTCCGGGTAGCGTGGTCGATGTCGAGATATCCGACTGGCGACTAATCACTGCCGGAGAAAAGATCCCGATTGAACTCACGCCAGGAACAATCGCTCTCGACGGTGAGCGCGAGGTGGAGCTGCTGCCCGATTCCAAGATCTACGCCGAACTGGCAATGAACGGTCCGTGGGTCGTCGACGTGCAAACTGCCCTGACCTTGATTGCTACCAGTTAGATTGTCAGGGTGTGTGAAACGCCGCGATTTCATTTCGATCGACTAAGTTGAATTTCACATGGCTGACCGACTCAATATTGCACTCGTAGGCGCCACCGGAAAAGTTGCCGCTCTTGCACACTTGAGCGCCTTGATGCAACTCTCCAACGCGTCGCTCTACGCTGTTTGCGATATTGACCCCGACGGGGTTGGTGAGTTGGCGGACCGAACCGGCTCACTGGCACACACATATTTCGAGGAGGTGCTTGCCGATCCACATGTAGATGCGATCGATCTTGTCACACCGCCGTTTCTTCACGCTGATCAAACCATCTCTGCTGCTCAAGCATGTTTACTGCGAAAAGCCGATGGCGCATTCGCTCTCAGAAGCCACAGTAATGGTTGAGGCGCACCGAGAAGCTGGGACCACGCTCATGGTGGGTGATAGTTACGTGTTCCACCACCCGATCGTCGCTGCCCGCGCGGTGATCGACAACGGCGATATTGGGGATGAGATTCACATTCGTGAAACTAAGGGCCCTTGGATCATGAAACCCGAAGAGGCGGCACGCCTTTCAGGGATGAGTCACGAAGCCAACGCCACGTAGCGAGTCGATCCTAAATTGTCAGGCGGAGGGAACTTTCCGTGGATAATCGATCACGCACCATATTTTTTCGCTACGGCGCGATATTTCGCGTGCGACGCATCGGTCATATCTGTGACTGCGCACGCTCAAGCGGTACAAACGGCGAGTGAACGAGTGTCAGGTACTGGCGCTTCGACCGGACAAGCGATTAATTCGGTCGCGTGGAATTTCAACAACGGAATCGACAGCAGCTGGAATCAGGTTGAAGCAGAAGGTCGAGCAGTTGAGGGGGTTGGCTTCGTAACCGTTGTTCACGGAACAAAAGGTACTTTGCGAGTCTTTGGAGAAGGCGGCGGTGCCGCGCCGGGTCGAACTCAGCTTCCAGCGGTTGTTCTATACAGAGACGGCACAGAACGAATCGTTGACGTAGGCAATTCGGATGATCGAGTTTGGCATTCGAACAACAACTACTACGATGCTTCACATCAGGCGGCTCTTGACCACTGGATTACCTCGATTGTTGACGGTCGATCTGTGCGTTACTCGGGGCGAGATGGTTTGATCGATATCAAATGCACGCTTGTGACCATTAAAGTGCCGAAGAGCGCCGCACTGTGCTGCCTGGAGAGTTAGAGCGGAACTGGACAGCATATTAGGTGCCTGTTTGCACCTCTTCACTGATGAAAGATGGGTTTCTGCGGGTATCTTTAAACTACCCAATTTCACTCCGATGGAAAACTGGATGAAATCGATTTAAGCCGAGAAATTACTAAACATGATCGATCCCATCAGCGGTTCTAGCACAGAAAAGTACACTCATGGGTATCACGAATCCGTGGTCTCGGCGCATGCCGTTCGAAGAGCAAGTGAAGCCGCAGCGTTTGTCTTGCCTCAGCTTGAGTCGCCAATGAGAATTCTCGATTTCGGTTGTGGACCCGGCACTATCACGATCGATCTCGCTGATCACGTTTCGCCCAATGGAAGCGTGGTGGGCATAGACAGCTCGGATCAGGTCATCAATCAGGCTAGGAAGTTATCGGCCGAAAAAGGCATATCGAACGTAAAATTCGAGGCCAATAGCATTTATGACACCGGCTACGATACGTCCAGCTTCGACGCCGCATACGCGCACCAGGTACTCCAACATTTATCGGAACCTGTACGTGCACTAGAGGAATCCAAACGAGTACTTAAACCGGGCGGGATTTGCGCAGTACGCGAGGTTGACTGGGGGGCTGCGGCGGTATTTCCACCGAGCGACCGATTGTCGAAATTCTTCGAGGTATACAACAGGGTTGCTGAACGAAATGGTGGTGATGCCTTTGCCGGTCGTCGACTAAAAGGGTGGTTCGAAGAGGCAGGCTTTACAGATCTGAAAATAACCACTTCAACGTGGACTTTCGCGGAAGAGACCGGACTCAAATGGTGGGGCGAACAATGGGCGGATCGTATACTCAGCTCCGACATTGCGACAAGAGCGATTGAGCACGGAATCGCGACTGAAAGCGACCTTGCCGAAATCTCTCAAGGTTGGCTCGATTGGGTAAAAGCAGACGGCGCTTTCTTCGCCTTTATGCAGGTCGAAGTTGTGGCGATGAAGCCTTAGCAGCTACGTGGTGACGTGATTAGTTAGCCAGCTAAATAAATACCCGTTCTAGTCGACGATTTCGAATATGTCAGTAGTGTGGGTTTCTGCGAGCAATGGATAAATCTGGTCGAAAATAGAAGTGATCTCTGGCGTCATTCGGACTGCCTTTCGAGACGCCTCGTAATCTGCAATCGACTCCCAGAGCTGTTCGGTCTGCAACACCCCATGAGATCCATGCCAACCTTTGTAAACAGTTGGCTCACGAAAGCCGGCAGCTTCCATCGCTTCGCCCGCCTGTGAAACCAGTGCTGCGAGCTTTCCGCCGGTTCCGGGTTTTGGAAGGTAGGTACGTCGTACTGCAATCATCTAACTGCTCTCCAATACTTCGTCCAGGCTGGCTTAAATCTTGAAGCTGCGCCAGTCTCGCTCGAAACGGTCTTTACTCTTCATTCCATAAACTGTCGGCTCACTGAGAACTGTCGCAGGTCCCCCTTCAGCCAGGAACTCTCCACCTATAGTTGCCGAGCGTCCGACGGAATACGCCAGATAGCAATATCCAACCCCGTCGTAAGGCTCTGGCTCGTGCGACTCGTTGATACGGCTCGCGATCACCTCGCCGACTTTCGTTCCCTGTCCGGAGGCGAATATACCAGCCTTCGGGATCGCAAACTCTCCCGAAGGAACAACATTCACGTCACCAATCGCGAAAACGTTCGAGATTGAGGTTTCCAGCGTCGTATTGTTTACGGACACCCACGGCTTGCCGCCCGAGATGCCAGATTCAACAACAACATCCGGCAGCTTGTGAACCGGAACCGTGGCGATTACATCAGCAACCGTGGAAGATCCATCAGCGAACGATGCCTCTCGACCGTTCGGCGAGACCTCTGTAACACCTGCGCTGGTAGCCAGTTCTATCCCTCGCTGGTCGAGAGCGTTACGAACTCGCATTGACGCTTGTTTGCCAGCAACTCCAAGCGGGCTAGGTTCGGGGATGTACACCGAAATATCGAGATCTTTGCGAATTCCTTTGCGTCGAGCCCACCAGTTCATGATCATTGCGGTCTCTAGTGGTGCAGGAGGGCATTTGTAAGGCGGCTTGGCGGCTGCAAGAACGATCTTGCCACGTTTGATTCTGCTCAATCGCCGGCGCAAATGCCGAGCGTAATCGAAATCGTAGAACGAATAGGCATCGCTGGCCCCCGGAACAGCATCCCAGTCGTAAGCAGCACCGAGAGCGATGACCAGGTAGTCGTAATCGAGTGTGCCGGCAGAGGTTTCGACTTTTTGCCCTGAGGTGCCGATCGAATCGATATTTGCCTCAACGAAATTGATTCCGCGGTTTGCGAGTCGACCCAGAGACCGACCGGTTTTGTCGGTATCACGCTCGCCAACAATGAGCATTGGGTTCATTCCACATAGTCGAGAAACACGATTTTTGTCGACGATTGTTACTTCATGCGTGGAATCTAGTGCAGCCCTCGCACTTATGGCTGCCTGCACACCACCGAAACCACCACCCAGAACGATAACTTTGCTACCAGCCATACTTTTCTGCACCCCGAACAGACTTATGCAATGCAACTAAATAACGATCGTCGGCGACAGGTTACCGGTTTTTGATGACAGCGGTAGTTGAGATTGAATGTACTCAGAGAAATTTGGGACGATTTTTAACCCAGCGGCTCAAACAACGTTTTTAGAGTGAAATTCACACTCACGATTGCCTGTAATATTCCGTCGAAGCGAATAACCTCGTCGCAACAAGGTGCGACTGTAATTAGGAGAACTTAGTGACGAACTCACGTCCCTCCAGGCCTGCGTATTTAGCAAACTGGCTCGAGTCCTGCGACACGATGGTTGCCCTTGCTAGCACAACTAGTGGCGGTAACACGGTGTTCGCCAAGAACAGCGATCGACCGCAGGAAGAAGCGCAACCACTGGTGATGATTCCCGCCACAACCCACACAGGCGGATATTCCGGGACGCAGTTCGTAGATGTGCCTCAGATTGGTCGAACCTATCGTCACGTGGGATCAAAACCCTACTGGTGTTCCGGGTATGAACACGGCTACAACGAACATCAGGTGGTGATAGGCAACGAAGCATTACCTTCCTTACTGCCAGAGTCTAATGACCCGAAGCTGGTGGGTATGGAAGTACTACGATTGGGCCTAGAGCGGTCGAAGTCCGCTGCCGAAGCGGTAGAAGTCGTTACCACCCTTGTCTCGAAGCATGGCCAGGGCAAGTTCGACAACAATGCTGGAGTTCGAACCTACGACAATATTTACCTGATCGCTGACCCGGTTTCTGCATATGTGGTCGAGTGTGTTGGTCACGATTGGGCGGTCAAAAAAGTCGACGAGCTTGCTTCCATATCTAACGTGGCCCAAATAGGTTCAAACGCCGACCGCGTTTCTGAAGGAGCAAAACAAAAAGCCCTAGAGCTTGGCTTGATCAAGCAAGGTTTTAGTTCAACGTTCGAATTTGGAACCACGTTCGGTGACCCGGCAAATTCTGCCAGCGGTGCAGCGCGTCAATGCCGTTCCGACGCAATGCTTCGTGGTGGGGCTGGAAACCTCGACGTTCGGGCAATGATGCAGGTGCTAACTGATCACTCCGATGGTGAAAATCCCGAAGAAGACCATGTTGTAGATGTGTCAGCTGATGTGTCTATTTGCCTGCACCGCACATCGGGAGATTCGAAGGGGGCATCGACAGCGAGCCTGGTTGCCGATTTGTGCGCTACCGGAGAGCGTTTGCCGATTTACTGGACAGGCATGTATTCACCTTGCATGACGGTGTTTCTTCCCCATTTCATCGAAGGCGAATTACCGTCTGTATTGTCGGTGGGCAGCCATAATGAAAGTTTCGACAGCCCGTGGTGGGACTTCTATCGGCTAACGCATCACGGACTCGCCACAGGTGTCGAGAGAAGGCAAGAAATCAGATCAGAACTTGCTTTGATCCAGAACGAATTGTTCGAATCGGCTTACGAAATTGCCATCACTGCTCAAGCACTAATTACTGAAGGTGCGCGAGCTCGTGCTTCAGATTTGCTAACCGACTACATGTCTGAAAACGCCAATCGGGTGCTCACCAAAGTAAAATCGATGATCCCAGTAACCAGTTCTGTCAGTTAATGATCCACGAAGGAATCCCACCAATTGGCAATTGATAGAGATCCAAATGGAGATGCCCTAGATCTCTCAGCGATTCAACTTGCAGCAAACTGCGCTGCCGAAGCGGCAAGTCAGGTGCTACTGTCGAGATTTAGGCTAGGCGTAAACGAAGAGTTGAGTATCTTCTATAAGTCTCCGAATGCCCTCGTGACTGACGCTGATCTTGCTGCCGACAAAGCAATAACAGAGTCGTTGCGACACGCCTGCGCCTCTGGTCGAATTCTTTCAGAAGAAAGCCAGACGATGATTTCGGCGTCCGAATCAGAAAGTGAACTTACATGGCTCGTTGACCCACTGTGTGGAACGGTTCCGTTCAGCACCGGAATGGACCACTGGGGCGTGAACATCGCGCTTCGGCGCGGTGGTGAACTGCTCGCGGCTTCACTACCACTTCCATCGCTTGGCGAAACTCTCTCAGCGTCCCGAGGAGGTGGAGTGTTACGCAACGGAAGCTCGTTCACCACCACTTCACCCAGAGAAAAGCTTTCAGAATCCACGGTTGGTTTAGAAGTTGACGGTCCGGACGAGTGGCGAGCGCGTCTTAGTTCGGGTCTCGAATGGATTCCGCACGTGAGTCAGGTCAACACGTTCGCTTCCGCTGCGTATCCGACCGCTCTCGTGTGTCTCGGAAGATTGCCAGCAGCTGTTTTCTACGGAATTGAGCCGGTGCACTTTGCCGCTGGAGCGATGATCGCTAGTGAGCTTGGAGTTTCGGTGACCGACGAAAAAGGCAACGAAATCGACTGGTCGAAGGATGAAGAACTAGATGTCGTGGTGTTCGGCTGGCAAGAAATACACGCTCAACTCATTGACGTAATGAGCGACTGATCGACAGTTTTTCGTCCTTTGAGCAATTTGACGAGCGCATCCTTCGGTCTTAGCCTCGCTGATCGAATATTCATTCGCCAATAACGAGGCAAATTTCGAATATTTATAGCCCTCATATAGATCGAGAATCATTATGCCTTTCAACGTAAATCACATTCACATCAAGTCATCCGATCCTAAAAAGACTGCCGATTGGTTCGTCGAGGCATTTAACGTCGTGATCGTATCCGACGCAACACGCCCGGTTGGCGATAGGTTCATCACAACTCGCACCGAGGGCGGCCTGGCGATAAACATTTCTTCAGAGCGAAGCGGTGAAACACTCGGTCCTGCCGACGCCGACCCACACTACGGCTTGGAGCACTTTGGATTCGACACCGACGATATGGCTGCTGATCTGGAACGATTACAGGGTCTAGGCGCGGTTCTTAAGGAAGGCCCCATCGACAACGGTGGCGGCGTAACAATTGCCTTCATTGCTGCACCTGGCGACATTCGAATTGAACTGATTCACCGAGCTTAAAGTTCCATATTAAAAACCAGATAATCGCTGAAACCTGCACCCTGGCCGGTGTGGGTTTTTGTTTGCCCGAAAAGATTCAAAGAATCAGCCTGATAAGTACTTTTTGTTAACCGCATTTGCCAGAACTGCGGCATTATTGGGGGCATGACCATATTGCATATCGTGAACAAGACGTTCCCGACTTAACCTTGGGCAGAGCGTGAAAAAATTCCACGGACAATCCTGAATTCAGCAACTCAATGCTGAATGAACACCTTTCTCAAGATCACCACGTCGCGAGACTTTTACGCGCTGGTTGCCATCGCCGAATAACAACTTTCACAGAGGAAATTTCATGAGCATTCGACTCGCCGTAGCGGGCGGAAATCGAGGCGCAAGGTTCGACCAGATTCTCGACGGATTGGAAGAGCAGGTCGAGCTGGTTGCCGTGTGTGATCCCTCAGACGATGTCAGATCTGAGTGGACTGCTGAACGGCCGCAGATAAAGGCGTACGAAAAGTTCGAAGAGATGGTCGAAGACCCCGGCATTGACGCAGTGTTCATTGCAACGCCCATGCTTCTTCACGCCGGTCAGGCGCTTACCGCGCTGAGGGCAGGCAAGCATGTTCTCTCTGAGGTGATTGCCGCGACGACACTCGACGAGTGCTACGCACTGGTCGAAACCGTTGAGAATACTGGCCTCACCTACATGATGGCAGAGAACTATTGTTATCGACGTGAAGCGATGATGATAAAGAAAATGTGCGATGAAACGGTGTTTGGTGAATTGACCTACGCTGAGGGCGCGTACATTCACGACTGCCGTGATCTGATGTTCAACGCCGACTTATCTCGAACATGGCGAGGCGGCGCGATTGGACCTAATCAGCATACTCAGTCTTCTCGTGGCAACGGCTATCCGACACACTCTCTCGGTCCAATCGCGCAGTGGCTTGGCATAAACCGGACCGACCGAATGATCAGGACGACTACATTCGTAACTAAGTCGGCAGCTCGACAGGAGTGGGCACTGGCTGTACTTCCGGAAGGTCATTTCGATACAGATGATGTAGCATGGTCGAACTTCGCCGATTCTTCAACTACGTTGATTGAAACGGAAAAAGGGCGGGTCATTTGTTTGCGAAAAGATTCTGCCAGTCCGAGGCCTCACAACATGGCTCTACATAGCCTTCAAGGCACGCGGGGAGCCTATTTATCGGGCAGGTTTGACGGCGAAGATCCGGTTGTCTGGCTTGATGGCGTTTCAAAGGGCGTTAGCCCCGCAAACTTCAGATACAAAAATATGGCTCGACCTGAAAATTATACAGATCAAGAGCATCCCGAATGGCAGCCTTTGTGGGATCTACGGAACCAGTTCGAACACGATTACTGGAAGCAATTTGGCGATGAAGCAATACAGGCAGGACACGGTGGCGGCGACTACTTCGTTATTTACGACTTCGTACGTGCAGTATCGGGAGAAATCGATCCGCCAATAGATGTTTATGATGCTGTAACTTGGAGCAGTATTTTTCCTTTATCGATGGATAACGTTAAGCAAAATGGCGAACCGCTCGAAGTACCTGACTTCAAAAACCGAGTTTGAAAACCGAGTTTGGCTAATTTCCGAAGATTGGTAAGCGATCATTGCCAGGTTGGGTCTTTCGCAAGATCATGTAAGTGACACGAGTGAAGAAATCGGTCGACTCTATCGGTCTGCTACGGAATCGCGTACCCCTGAAGTGCCCCCGTAACATCCTCGTCTTCCACGGCAAGCTTTCCGTTTACCAAAACGTGTGGAATTCCTTCAGGGTGCAAAGTTGGATCCTCGAAAGTTGAACGATCGATCACCTTGGATTCGTCAAAAATCACCAGATCTGCGAACTTGCCTTGAGCAATCACGCCTCTGTCGGTTAGGCCGAACCTGTCAGCCGGGTTTTGCGTCATTCGTTGCACCACTTGTTCAAGTGGGTAGTTGTAACGTCGACGCAATCTGCCAACCATTCGAGCGAAGCAGCCGTAAGCACGAGGATGAGGCATCCCTCCAGTCGGAATTGAATCTGAACCGACCATATAGTCTGGTCGATCCATCAACTCCATCACGTCTTTCTCCACCTGGCGCCAGAGATTCACGTTACCCGAAGGGGCAGATCGCATACCGCACGCAAGTGATGTTTGCGACATCATGCGAAGCATCATTTCAGGAACGCTTACCCCCCATTTTTTCGCGAGATCTGCAAACAACCAGCCCTCAAGGTCTTTGTCTCCACCCTCACCAATATGTGTCCATACGTTGTCATCGGGATTTGTGTACGAGATTTCGCTCATGCGCTCGATTAGTTCGGCACTCTTGACGTCATCGTTGATGACCGCGAGCATCGCTTCAGGTCCACCCTCGTGGAAGTAGCCCGGGAAGAACGCTTGAGGGAATGAAGAGCCTACGGGATATGGATACGTCTCAAGGGTGATGTCAAGACCTTCAGCTTTTGCTTCTTCGATCGGCTCCAGCAGTTTTTCGACTTCGCCAGCCGAATCGACAAACGTTCGGTAGTGCTCAAAATGAAGCTTGGTGCCAGTTCGGCGAGAGATCTCAATAGCTTCAGTAACTCCTCCGCCGCCGAAAGCACGATCAACATTGTGATTTCGAAGGTGGATCGACATTGGCCGACCAAATGCCCCGGCGACCTCCATGAGGGAGCACAACTCGTCGGTATCTGACCAACTGTTAGGGTAGTACGACAGCCCGGTAGCAAAACCCACGGCACCTTGCTCCAGCGATTCACGAAGGAGGTTTTTCGCAGATTCGAGTTTCTCTCCGGTAAGCGGAATGTCGTTCATGCCGGCAGCTTCGAGCCTTATTGGACCGTGACCGGCAAACGTAGCGACGTTGCAAGACGTCTTAAGGTGGTAGTTCGCCCGAGAAGCCTCGATTGACGACATGTCGAGATCTTCCGGAGCCCAGCCAAGAATTCCAGATAGATACCAGCGGTAGAGTTTGTAATTCTCCGTTGAGAGAGGGGCGAGCGTTAGTCCGTCGGGAGCGATGATTTCGGTAGTCACTCCCTGCCGAATCCCGCTGGCGTGTTGGCCGTCGTTCAACAGTGCCGCATCGGCGTGAGAGTGTACATCGATAAATCCTGGTGAGATATGAAGACTGGTTGCATCGATGATCTTTGCCGAGTTCGCAGCTGATGTAGGAATGTCACCCACTGCGGTGATCCGATCACCTGAAATTCCGACGTCGGCTATCACTGGCGGTGAGCCAGTTCCATCAACTACGGTTCCGCCGCGAATTACCACATCGAGTGTCAATCATTTCTCCTGAGATGTCAGACCAAACACAAATACGTTGGCAGGTTACGCCGTCAAATGTATTTGGTCCAGTGACCTGCTTGTGAACTCAGTTTTGATCAAGATGAGGGGTCTGTCTGGACGAAGATGTCCCCAGTCCCCGGTTCTCCCGTTCTGGAATTTGCGCCGGTTCGTGTGAATCGCCTCGTTAAATTCGCGCCGCACTCTCGATCAAATCTGGAACAATAGGCGGATTCTTATTCATGTGAATTTTAGTAGAAACGGCGAGGCAAAACTAATGGGCAGATTCGATGGACGAGCGTCAATTGTTACCGGTGGTGCACTTGGCATTGGTGGCGGGTGCGCTCGACGAATAGCCGACGACGGCGGAAGTGTGCTCATTGTCGACGTTAACGAATCTGCTGGCGCAGCCACAGCTGAAGAAATTCGCGCCAAGGGGGGTAAAGCTGAATTCATGCCCGGTAACGTCGCCGACCAATTGACCGCCAAAGATATGGTCGAGAAAGCCGTCTCTTCGTTCGGTCGACTCGACATTCTCGTCCAGAATGCATATTCGGGAGAGGACAACGCTGGCAGCGCGGTCGAAGTAGAGCCCGAAAATTGGCATTGCGGCATGAATCTGCTGGTTGGTGCTCTTTACATGGGAGCTAAGTACGCCGTACCGGCAATGGAAGAATCAGGAGCTGATCCTCAGTTTGCGCAGCCGGAATGGACAGGTGCAGGTCGACGTCACGGAGAGCCGCCAGCACAGAACGTTGGCCGAATCATCAACATGTCTTCGGTACACGGGCTTCATGCCGCCCCTCGGTCTCTTATTTACAATGCCGGTAAAGCTGCGGTGATTGGCCTTACCCGCCAAATGGCTATCGACTTTGGGCCTCTGGGAATAACTGTTAACGCAATCGCTCCGGGCCACATTGTTACCGAGCGTGGAAACGAAATGTGGAACGAAGTCGGGAATGATGGAGGATTCCGATTGTTTGAACTGCACTACCCGGTGCGTAGAACAGGTATTCCCGAAGACATTGCGAGCGCTGTCGGTTTCCTATGTTCGAACGAGGCTTCGTTCATTACCGGGCAGGTAATCGCGGTCGACGGTGGAATGACAGTTCAGTTGCAGGAAAACCTGGTGATGGATTCTAAGGACTACATCGTGGCAAATCCTGATTTGAAGACTCACTTCGATACCGGGCGAGGTTCCAGCCGCTTTTAGTGGTGGGGACTGCCTTTCACCTAAGGCGAAGGCGATTCAAATTTGACAAGGTGCGCGTTCCCAAACCAGATCCCTAGTTACCTCGGGATTTCGATGATTGGGGTGCCATATTTTTTATTGGACTAGACCCGAACTAGAAGCGAGATAAACTTTCTACATTAATAGATAATAGCGAAATGAAAGTCGTTGAACTCTATCGACATCCCGTGAAATCTTTCACTCCCGAGCGGTGTGATGAACTTACGGTCGCGGGCGGAAAAATTCAGGGTGACAGAGTCCTCGGTTTTCGTTTTGCTGATCAGGGTGCACCGGACGACTGGGCATGGCGGCGTAAATCCAACTTTATCTCGCTATCAAACACTCCCGGACTGCCCAAGCTGGGCCTGAAGTTCGATGATCAGACACGAGTCCTCACGTTCAACTACCAAGGAGACGTTTTCGTCCAGGGCTCGGTCGATTCCGAAGAAGACCGTTTAGACATTAGCGAAGCAATTGGTGAATTTGTTACTTCACTCGATATTAATCCGCTGGTTGGGCATCCTGAACGCGCGCCATTGAACCTCATTGGAGATGGCAATCAAGGCCTGTTTCATGATTCCCAAGATGGCGGAGTTACGCTATACAGTCGAGAATCGCTCAAGGCGTTACAGGACAGCATAGGTACCAACGTTGATGGACGGCGATTCAGGACAAACGTCGTAATTGAAGGAGCCGATGCGTGGGCAGAGATTGCTTGGACAGGATCGGTAATGATTGGCGAATCTCGATTCGAAGTGATCAAACCCGTTCCCCGATGCCTCGCTACGCACGCAAACCCCAAAACGGGTGAACAAGACCTCGAATTGATGAAGGGCTTGATTGCCGCAAACGGATTGGATGAACCTATGTTTGCCATCCGACTGAATCCAATTGATACCGCTGGCAAAATCAGAGTTGGCGATTCGATCACGGTTCGCTAATCTGAAACTGTATGGTTACCAGTTTTCGAGACCTTCTGATCACCGGCTGGGTGATTATTTTTCTGACAACCGTCGGCGTTATCGCTTTCCACCCAACCCTCAAGGGCGACGGATGGGGCGAGGTTGCGCGTATTGGTGGGTTTGCGGCGATCGCCACGCTAGGTGGCATTGTTATGACTCTCTTTACCGATGTTATCGGTCGTACGGGTCGCCAATTTCGCAAAACGGTTCTTGTTGTTTTCGTGATAGGCATGCTCCCGCTAATTCCCGTTGGTCTTGCGACTTTCGCAATGCCCTGGGGAGTATTGATTCTGATCACGCTGATCTACGTGCGCTGGAAATGGGCACTCATTCCGTCTTCAGAGTGAATTCAAGGTCGTAGAAATCCTTTTACCCTAAGTTTCTGGGTTTGACCATGTTCGGAAAATCCGAAACCGCGCCAACTCGCCACGATTGGTAAAATTCTCCACTCGTTATGCGCTCCGTACGCACGCGAGCGAATTAAATTGGATTGGTCACCTTTTTTGGTGATGCAGCAAACTGAAATCAGAATCAGGTCCGGGAACGAATTTTGACTACAACGGGTAAAAGTCGATCAGGTGCCGAAGGCGGAGAGTCGCGCGGCAATGTTGACCGGTACACCCCTGCCGATATTGAGAAAAAGTGGCAAACGAAGTGGGAGGCGGATGGCATTTATCAAGCCCCCGACCACGTCGAAGGCAAGGAAAACTACTTCTCGCTAGTGATGTTCCCATACCCGTCGGGCGACATTCACATGGGCCACTGGTTCCAGTACAGCGGATCCGACGCCTACGCTCGTTTCAAGCGCATGCAGGGTTACAACGTACTGCACCCGCAAGGCTTCGACTCTTTCGGGCTTCCCGCCGAGAATGCCGCCATCGAACGTGGAGCAGATCCTCGAGAGTGGACTTATTCGAATATCGAAAACTCCCGTCGACAGTTCCGGGAAATGGGGGCGTCGTACGACTGGTCACGCGAGCTCGTTACGTCCGACCCTGACTACTACAAATGGAACCAGTACTGGTTCCTTCAGTTCTACAAGAATGGTCTTGCTTACCGCGAAAACGGTCAGGCCAACTGGTGTCCGAAAGATCAGACCACTCTTGCCAACGAGCAGGTGAAAGACGGCGCATGTGAACGATGTGGTACTGCGGTTACCCGCCGCGCAATGCCTCAGTGGTTTTTTGCCATTACCAAGTACGCCGACGAACTTCTCGAAATGGACAGTCTCGACTGGCCGGAGAAGATCAAAACGATGCAAAGAAACTGGATTGGTCGTTCAACCGGAACGACGATCGGGTTCGATGTCAGCGAGTTCGCACCAGGCGAAAAAATTGAAACATTCACTACTCGTATCGACACTGTGTTTGGCGTCACGTTCGTGGTTCTCGCCCCGGAACACCCTCTCATAGAGAAGCTCACCCAGCCCGATCATAAAGCGGCTGTGGATGCGTATGTTGAAAACGCCGCCCGTGAAACAGAAATTGACCGAACTTCAACTGAGCGTGAAAAGACCGGTGTGGCTACTGGTGCGCACTGCATCAACCCGCTAAACGGAGAGCGCATTCCCGTATTGGTCGGCGACTATGTGCTGGCTTCTTACGGAACCGGTGCTGTTATGGGCGTTCCGGCTCACGACGCGCGTGATTTCGTATTTGCGAAGAAATATGATCTCGAAATTCGAGTTGTAGTTTCTCCGCCTGACTGGGACGGTCGAGAGTTCGAAGATGCATGGATACCAGCTGGGACGCAGGTCAACTCTGGTGAATTCAACGGCATGTCGAGCATCGATGGAAAAGAGGCGATTGCCGACAAGATCGAGTCAAATGGTTGGGGCACTCGCACAATCACGTACCACCTCCGCGATTGGTTGATTTCTCGACAGCGTTACTGGGGCACCCCAATTCCGATTGTTTACTGTGACGACTGCGGCACTGTTCCAGTTCCCGAGCACGAATTGCCTGTTCGACTTCCCGACAAAGTCAGATTTGACTCCGATGGTCGCTCTCCGCTCACTAAAGATACGAGTTTCCTGAACACAGAATGTCCAGATTGCGGTAAGCCAGCGAAGCGTGAGACCGACACTCTCGATACGTTTGTCTGCTCTTCCTGGTACCACTTACGATTTGCTAGCCCAAATCCTGACGAAGACCCGCTCGAGGTCGATCAGGTTAGTGCGTGGGTCCCGGTTGCTGCTTATCAGGGTGGCGCTGAGCATGCCGTGATGCATCTGCTCTACTCGCGATTCTTCAATAAGGCGTTGCGCGATCTCAAGTTTGTCGAGTTCGATGAGCCGTACACGAAGCTCACCAACCAGGGGATGCTGACTAAAGACGGTGGAAAGATTTCGAAAAGATCGAATCCACTGCCTCCCGATCCGGTAGTCGAAAAACACGGTGCGGACACGCTTCGTTGTTACCTGATGTTCCTAGGGCCTTGGGATCAGGGCGGTGACTGGTCAGATTCAGGAATCAACGGAATCAAGCGGTGGCTAAGCCGTATTTGGGATGTTGCTCAGAGAGATAAGTCAAAACTTGGCGCATCAGGTTCAGAAGATGCTGAAAGAGGGCTTGCGCGTATTGCACACGCGACCACCCAGCGGGTTCTCGCCGACATGGATGTGTTCAAGTTCAACACTTCTATCGCAGCTCTGATGGAATTCACCACTGCGTTGATGCGATCCTACGAGTCTGGAGATGTTTCGGCGGCATCCTGGCGGGCAGGGATTGATCGACTGTTGCTCCACACGGCGCCCCTCGCTCCGCATATCGCAGAAGAGTTGTGGCAGCGAACCGGGCATACCGGTTCGATTCACCTTGAACTCAATCCAGCCTTTGACGAATCACTCATTGCCATGGACACGATAACCCTTGCTGTTCAGGTTCAAGGCAAACTTCGTGATCAGATCGAGGTACCAGCCGATATTGCTCAAGATGCCGCAATTGAAGCCGCTAAAGAGGCACCGAACGTTATGCGTCACCTCGAAGGGATGTTGATCGTAAAAGAGATTTACGTACCAGGCCGACTCATCAATATTGTCGTTCGACCTGCTTAGTTCATTTTGAAGCCGAGCGGTGAAGTTGCAGCGTCGTTCTACACTACAACTCAGCTTGGTCGAATGAACCCACGCGGAATAGCCGTGTTATTGAAATATAGACTCTAGACACTGCGGCTTCACAAATTGCAGGAGTGAGTGAAGAGATCATTCATTCGCGAGTTTTATACACCTGCCCACTTGTTTCATTGCGCTTACTGCGCCTACTATCCGTTGGAAATCACATCACCCAGCGGAGCGATTGAAACTTTGATGCGAATAATGACCTGGCATGGCGGCGACAAGTTCAGGCTCGACCATGTTCCAGACCCTTCTGCCGAACCCGGCAAAGTTGTGGTCAGAATGGACTCGATAGGTGTATGTGGAACCGATGTTCACATAACGCAAGGTCTGTTTCCGTCCATTCCACCTAAGGTGCTCGGACACGAAGGCTCGGGGGTGATTGTTGAAGTTGGCGACGGAGTAGATCAAAGCCGTTTAGGCGAACGGGTAGTTCTGAACACTACGAGTCATTGCGGCAACTGTTCGGCTTGCACAACATGGTCGGAATCTCGCTGCGAAAACGCTGACTGCACATCGGGGATGTTTGCCGAATACGCCACTGCTCCATCACAGTCGGCCGTAAAGATTCCAGATTCTCTCGATCTTGAGCAAGCCGCTCTTTCCGAACCTGCTTCTTGCTGCTTATCGGGCGCGGAAATGATGAGAATCGACGACACCGAAATTGGTGTTGTCGTTGGTGGCGGAATCATGGGGCTGTTCACTCTGGCGTTTTTGAAGCGGCGAGGTGTCGAACGGATGGTGATGTCAGAGCCGGTAAAAGCACGTCGCGAAATGGCGAAGCAGTTTGGAGCGGATTTGCTCCATGATCCTACCGAGGGAGATCTCACCGAGTTCGTTAAAGATCACAACGGCGGGTACGGAGCGAATATCGCAGCCGAAGTTGTCGGGCAGCCGAAGCTAGTGGCTAAGTGCGTCGAAGTGGTACGGCCTCGCGGACAGGTACTAATGATTGGTGTCAGTCCTGAAGGCGCACCTTTGCCAGTAGACATGTACGACCTGCATTACCGAGAGGTGACGCTAAAAGGCGCATTCGGCCGAGGTGATGTGTTCGCTCGAACGCCAGCTGAGATTGATCAGATCAACCTGGATGGTGTTATTTCAGGAAGATACGAGCTACAGGATGTTCCTCAAGCCATCGTTGATTCCGGCGACGGTAAAGGCGTGAAGTTCCTCATCAAGCCAAACGGGTAAGAGATGTATCTTTCGCTTGATCACGAGTTTTAGCTCTCACACCAACGCTCTACCACAGAGAGAAAGGGCTGTTTTGATGCTGGAAGATAGTTTACGGGTACGAACTAGAGGTATGAGGGTTACTTTATAACGCATTCTCATACATCTTTTAGCACCCGAACAATTGCTTTCGTGTGATTCACTCTCACTTCCTCAGGTGTGATACCCCCGCCGCCCAGAGCGAGATAACCCTCAACCACTCTTCTGGATACGGCATTTCCGACATGGCAACGTGCATGCGCCAGAATCTGTAATCATTGAGTGGTAGGTCAGAAATCCGTTCATAATGCCGATCACATCATCCTCGATATCTATGCCGAAAACTCCATAATCCTAGATGATGGTCGCAATGTCCCACAAAGGTTCACCAAACCTTGCTTTTTGCCCGTCCACAATCCCCAAGGCTATCTTATGGAACTGTTCCAATGTGGGTGCAGGCGGGATTGGCATACCGGGGGTATTGTCGCTCAACTTCGAAGCAACTTAGTAACCAGGTGTAACCAGAACGATGTTGCCGCCTGTGAACGGGGGATTATGTTGAAGCGAACGACGCACTGGCTTCAGCGATCGAACCAAACGAACCGTCAGCGACCGCTGCACACAATGCTGCGCCGATAGCCGCTTCCTCGTTGTGTCGACCTAGTTTAAGATGCATTCTCATCTCGGTCTCGATCGATTCTCGTAAGACCGGGTTCAGCTTCAAGCCGTTTCCTGATCCGACAAGGACCGAACGCTCACTCGCTCCAAGACTTACCGCTTCTCGATACGAATCAGAAAGTTGTGCTGCCATTGCTTCGAAAAGCGAACGAGCCATGTGACCGGGAGTCAACGTGCCCGGGGTTATGTTACGGACTGCGGCTTTTGCCAGTGGGTTACTTCTAGATCCGGTGAACAGCGGATCAAATTCCATACCTTCGGCACCCGCCGGTACCTCGCTCGCTAGTTCCACAAGTCGTTCGTATAAAACGTCGGGATCAAGCTCATAACCGGCAATCACTCGGCAGGCGTTGTTGAAGAAATTTCGAAGGGTTCGGAAAGTCCTGCCACCGACAACTCCAACACCCGCTAACAAATATCCGCTTTGAACAAATGGTCGGAGTTCAAGCCACCCTCGTGGAGTAGGCTGATCGACGTATACGGACGCTTGCCCACCTGTTCCAACGTTTATCGCAACTGTGTTGTCGTAGTCGGCAACCGTCCCGGCAAAGCTGCACTGGTGATCGCCAGATGCGACCGAGACCGGGATTCCTGCGATAGCACCGAGCTTTTCAGCCATCTCACGTGTGAGTGTTCCAGCAGGTGTGCATGAATCTGCAAGTTCGATAAATAGAGATTTATCTAGACCGAGTGACTCTATCAGTCCATCGTTCCAGCTCATTTTAGAGAGGTCATAAACTCCCCATCCCACAGCGTCCGTCGGGTCGCTAACAGGGCGCGTTCCTGTTAGTCGAGAAACAACAAATTCTGGTGCAGTCGTTCCGTGAACTCCTGAATCAGCATCGGGAAGTTCATTGTTTACTCTCAGCCAATACAGGTTTGGTGCGGTATATCCAGTGACGATTGGGCAACCGGTGTCTTCGAAGGCGGGTAGTCCACCGTCTTCGGTCTCGGCATTGCCAAGCTCGCCCATTGCTTCCAGATAGGAACGATTCTGACCAGCCAGGGAGTCTTTAGAGCGTTGATCCTGCCACGAGATGAAATTGCCGACCGTGTTCAGTTCTCTGTCTAGCAGTTGCAGCCCCTGTTGCTGACCCGTCACTCCAATTGCAGCCGGTTGTGCACCTGTTTGTTCGATCAAATAGCGGGCGTTCTCAATCGCGAGCAGCGCCATTCGGTCGAGATCCCATTCGGACCTGCCGATCTTCTTGTCTGCTGGCGAAGTAACCTCAGCAGTATTTGCCGCGGTCGACGATCCAACGAGTGATTTCGATTCAATATCGATAATTGCCGCCGTAACCGAGGTCGAACCAACATCAATCGAAAGGTAGTTATTAGGCATCGCCTTAGTTTATTTAGCGAGAGAAGGCATAGGCGACCGATTTCGAGAATCCAAGCGGCCCGCGACAATTCCGATCACTTTATGAATTATGGCTTTGCACCCTTATCGCTGCGAGTGAAGGAGAGCGAAGTTCCCAACTCATCCACCATTGGCATCTTGACCGTTCGGAACTTCGGGTGAGAAGAAGTGGCTCACTCTCTGCCCCGGGTCTGTAAAGCCGACCGCGTTCCAACGATAAGCTTCAGTTGTCGACTCAACGTGTAAGTCCGATCTATCGAAAACTTCGCTTTTTAACCGAGTCCCCAGTCCCGGCCCCTCGGGAGCGTGAAGATATCCATCACTCACGACGATGTTCGGCTCTATGAACTTGTCGTACCATCCGCGGTAGTACGCCCTGTTAGTTTCTTGGATCATCACGTTCGGTACGTTCATTGAAATGTGAGCGCATGCAAAAACATTAATCGGTCCAGTCCAATCGTGGGGAGCGATCGAAGTCTGATAAGTCTCAGCAAGCGTGGCAATTTTCTTCGTTTCCGATATACCGCCCGTCCAGATTAGATCAGGCATTACAATTTCAGCTGAACCGTTTTCGATGTACTCGCGAAATTCGAAACGAGTCATTAATCGCTCAGCCGCGCAGATCGGAGCTTTAGTCTCCTGAGCAAGCTTCAGGTGAGCGGCTGCGTTAACCGGATGAATCATTTCCTCCTGCCAGAGGATGTCGTACTCATCCATTGCCTGAGTAATGCGAATGGCAGGCGCCAGTGACCACTGTCCGCCGCCATCATGGGCGATCTCGATTTGATCGCCGAGAGCCTTACGCTGCTTGGCGAGTGGAGCCAGTCCTTTCCGGATTTGTTTTGCGGACACGAAATTTCCGTCTGACTCTGCCGCATACGGAGCCATGTAGTAGCTCTTGACCGCAGTTATACCGTCGTCAATTAAGCTCTGAAGAAAACCGACCGGATCACGTTGCTCAAACTCGTTGTCCTGCCACTCACCGTAACTTCCGATCGTATTGTAAATGCGGATTTTGTCTCGGCATTTACCACCCAGCAGGTTGTAGATAGGTTGATCCAGTGCCTGACCAACTATGTCCCAGAGGGCAATATCGATCGCGGATAAAGCTCTTAGTTCAGCGCCTGAGTAGGTGAAGATCCCGGCGAGTTTAAAAAGCTCATCCCAGATTCCTTCACGGTCCATCGGATTACGACCGATCAGTGTTGGCCCGTATATTTCGTGAACAACAGCGGCGACTGACTTTGGCAGATACCACGTTTCACCCAGTCCGATTTCGCCTGAGTCGGTATGAATACGAACCCAGCACATTTGCCAGAATTCATCAACGTGAACGGTTTCGACTTTGGTGATTTTCATGTTCTTGCCAGTCGCTAGTTTTCAGGTCGCAGAAATATACGCCTTTAGCGTACTCAAGAACACGAATAGGAGCACAGAGTTATCGGATCCCTCCCTCAGGGAGAGGGCTGGGATGTGGGTCGCTCGCTTATTTAGGCAGGTAAGGAAGAGGGGTCCAACCCGCCTTCTAACTCCCCATCTTCAAGGTAGGGAGGAAACGCTATGTGCTTTCGGGTGACTCTATCGAACGCCGTCGAGAACGATGTCAAACACGAGATCGGCGTTTGGTGGGATTACTCCAGCCGAGCCCCCTGCACCGTATCCCTGGTCGGAAGGAATGTAGACCCTACGCTGACCACCAACGGACATTCCAAGAATAGCGTCACGGAATCCAGGAATCACGCCACCGACCGGGAACGAAGTTGACTGTCCACGCGCATACGAGGAATCGAAAACACAACCGTCAGACGCAAGCCATCCGGTGTAGTGAACATCAACTGTCTGGCTCGGATCCGGAGTTGCTCCGTCGCCAACAGTGATGTCGAACACACGAATGCCTGAAGGCTGATCCACGTACTGGTCGTCCGTTACATCTTCGAATTGAGGAGCTGAATCCGGATAACCAGGGTTGTCACAAGACACGATTGACCCTCCTTCGGGCGTTGCGGTTGGAACTGGTGTAGCGGTTGCCTCGGCAGCGACCTGCGTTGCTGTTGCAATCGCATCTGCTGGGGTCAGCACACTCACAAGTTCAATTTCGAAAGTAAGAGTTGCATTCGGCGGAATTACCGGTGGCGAACCAAGTTCTCGGTAAGCGAAATCGGGCGGAATCTCTACACGTCGAACACCGCCGGGTGCCATCGTCAGCATAGCCTGGCGCCATCCAGGAATCAGTGCAACCAGTAGAAGTTCGGTAGAACTGCCACGAGTGTACGACGAGTCAAAAACACAGCCATCTTCCAGCCAACCCGTGTAGTTCACGGTGACTAGGTCTTCAATAGTTGGCGGAGTGCCTTCACCGACAACACGATCGAACACCTTCACGGCGTCAGCGGTGCCTTCGAGTTGATCGCTTTTCACATCGGCGAACACCGGTGCGTCAGAGGGGTACACGTCGTTCTGGCAAAGAGATGCATCCACAGTCGGTGCCATCACGGGAATCTCGACATTGTCGGGGTTCTTACCCGCTGCCTGGCACGCAGTTACAGCGATTAGCGCGAGCATCCCCACAACTATCCATATTCGTTTCGACATCACACTTTTCAATTCGAAATATCCCTCTGGGCGGTTTGGATTACGATCGTCAATCCGATTCGTAAACGTCTTATTGTCTACTTAATTACCGACTTAGCGTTACCGACGAACTGATCGTAGCCACTGCCAATCCATGACCCAACTCCTGTCATGAAAAAGCGAACACCCATTTCTGCGTACGCAGCGACGTTTTCGTTTGTTGCCAGTGCCCCAGCATGTTTACCCGCAGCGACGATTCGCGAGAGCGAATCGTTAATTTTCTCTACGACATCGGGGTGGTCCAGTTCACCCATGTGACCCATTGAAGCTGCGAAATCTGAAGGTGCAACGAAGAATACGTCGATTCCGTCTACGGCAATGATTTCGTCGAGGTTATCCCAAGCGACGATGTCTTCAATCAAGACGACCAATAGTGTTTCGTCGTTCGCTTTGTCGAAGTAATTATCTACTGCATAACCCTGTCGACTGGTGAACATTCCGCGCTTGCCTACGGGCGTGAACTTGCCGCCTTCAACTACGTTTCTGGCCTCTCCGGCGTTGTTCACATGGGGAACTACGATTCCTTGGGCACCTCGGTCAAGCGTTCGATAAATCAGTCCCTGTTCGTTGAGGTTGATTCGCGCGACTGAAGTCATGCCCCAAAGATCACATGCTCGCGTCAGGTTGCCTAGTTCGCTTGCCTCGGCGGAACCATGCTCGCCTTCAAGCCAAATACCGTCGAATCCTAGAGGGCCGACCGCATCAATGTCGTCCGGGTGTGTAATGCCGCTGACAATCGTCACGATCTCGCCATTTTTGAGTTTCTGCTTGGCGCGGTTAATCCTGAGTTCCACTTGAGTTGCCCCCGGTATCACGGTTTGAGCTTGATATTTGTCGACCCTGCAAAAAGAGCCCACGGAATTCTAACCCGATGCTTACAAGTTCGGGTATTAGCTGCCAGCACCGTGGCAGCGTTTGAACTTTTTACCTGAATCGCAAGGACACATATCGTTGCGCCCAACGCCTGCATATGGGTCTCCAGAGCCCGTCGTTTCCGGCATGGATCGGGTTTTCTCCATGATGTTTGCCGCCGGTCGACCGCTGCGAAGCTCGGTCACCATCGCCTTCATGTAAGACTCTGTGTGACCGAAGAATTTTTTGTATCCCGCGCACAGATAGTTTAGGCCATCTTCGCCATCAGGAGTTTTGATGAACCGCTGTTTCGGACACCCGCCGTTGCAGGCAAAGCGGAACTCACACGATCGGCAGTACTCAGGTAGCGTATCTCGCTTGTCGGTTCCGAACTTGCGCTGCTGAGGTGACTCCGCCATTTCACGAATCGTTGTGTCTGCGACGTTCCCGAGGTTGTACTCTGGGTAAACAAAGTGGTCGCATGAGTAAACATCCCCGTTGTGCTCAATGATCATTGCGTCGCCACATGTTTCGGCAAAAATACACAACCCGGGGTTCTGACCCATCCACCCGGCGAGCGTGGTGTCGAATATTTGGACAAAGTACTGACCTATGTCGTTTCTAACCCACTGGTCGAACACACCGTTGAGGAAATTACCGTACTGCTCGGATCCTACTGACCACTCGGTAACGGTTGCACCATCTCGGAACTCAGGACCGACCAGTTGGAGGAAGTGAGCGGGCAGTTTTTCGGCAACTCGTTCGACAATCGGGATGAACTGCAGAAAGTGACTTCCGACTTCACGGGTTAGGAATTGGTAGAGCTCCTTTGGGTGATCCGCGTTGTGCTTGTGCAGCACCGTGAGCGTGTTGAACTCGACCTTGTGTCGCTTCAGCACCTCAATTCCTGCCATCACCTTGTCCCAGGTAGGCTCCCCTCCACGTCCTACTCGGTACCGATTATGAATATCTTCAGGTCCATCGATCGAAACACCAATCAAGAACTTGTTTTCGTCAAGAAATTCACCCCACTCATCATCGATCAGAATGGCGTTTGTCTGGAAAGCGTTCGTAATTTGCTTCTTGCCGGCGTATTTATTTTGAAGCTCGACCGCCTTTTTGTAGAAATCTAGTCCGAGAAGTGTCGGCTCTCCACCTTGCCAGGCGAAGTTCACGACAGGGATGTCGTTCGCTTCGATGTACTGTTTTACATACGCTTCGAGCTCTTCGTTACCCATCTTCCAGGCGCCACGAGCTTTGTCCGGATACAACTTCTCCTTTTCGAGGTAGAAGCAGTAGGTGCAATCAATGTTGCAAATGGCACCACTTGGTTTCGCCATTACGTGAACGGCGAGCGGTCGATTCATTGCGGGTCGAAATTGAGGTTGGGTGGTTGTCATGCGTGACAGCGAATTCTATCTGGCGCGAATGGTGTGCGGTGGAGAGTTGTGAAGTAGGGTTGTTAAAGCGAGTTGTGTGACTACCGCTTTCACTCCTAGCAATGACAGGGGTGGTAGCTCAGATTCTGGAGGATGGTCCAACGTGTACCTCCAATACTCGCTACGGGAACCACAGCCTTTCTGCTGTGCCGCCCAGAATTTGCTCCTGCTCCCATTGCGAGAGTCCTAGCTCGTCGGTGAACAAACTTAGGTTTTGCACGTAGGTGGTGCCTTTCGACCAAAGAGCGTTAGGAAAGTTTGATCCCCATACGCAGCGTTCTGGGCCGAACGCATCTATTACTCGTTTCAATGGCACGTGCATGTCTTCGTGCGGATAAACACGTGCGGAACCGTGGGTGCCGCTGGTCAGTTTCGCGTGAATATTCGGCTGGTGAGCCAGCCGTTCGAGCGCGATAAGCGTTTCTTCAGTTTTACGCACGGTGTTCAGCATGAAGCAGTGATCGATCACGATGTTGAGTTCGTCGAATTGCCGAGACATCAACTCAATCTCGTAAAGGCGACCGAGATCGTCCGTCACCATGCAGTTCACTGTGATTCCGAGATCACGCGCTAGAATCCACAATTTACGAACGGCTATTGAACTGATCTGCCCGTTCTGATCGGATGTGCCTCGAAGACCGCGAATAGAGTAGTTTTGGACCGCATCCTGTAGAACTTCGTGATGCTGAGGATTGTCAGGACTCAGCGTCACAACTCCGGTTGCCCACTCGGAGTATTGCTTCGTCGAATCCATCACATATCGATTGTCCCAACCGTAGAACGTACCCGTATGGATGAACACGGCGCGCGATACACCCGCATCTTCCATTTTCTCCTTTAGATCCTCGGCAGAAGCCGGCTCACCAGGATTCCACGGATCCTCGATAGTCGGATATTTCTCTCAATCCTCAGAATAAATATGCGGATGTGCGTCAATGATGTTCATGGTGACCGCAATTTATCACTGATTGTTAAATGTCACGTTGGCGAGAGCTAAAAGCCGGGGCCACGACCTGAGTTCCACACGTGTGCTCTGGCAACCGCTTCGTCGATATCAACACCCCAGCCCGGCTTGGTAGGTACTTGAACCTCACCGTTCGTGTAGTCGATCGGACCGCCTGTTAGTTCGTCTTTCCAAGGTACATCGTCAATATCGGCTTCCATAATTCGCACGTTCGGCACAGTTGCGCACAGGTTGATCGAATGCATGGTCGAAAGGTGCGAATAGTAGTTGTGTGGTGCAATGTTCAATTCGTAACTTTCGGCGAGCATTGCAACGTCGCGAGAACGTGCGAAGCCGTTCCACGGTACGTCGATCATCACATTGTCCATTGATCGATTCTCGAAGTACGGACGATATTCCCTGATTCCAAAAAGATTCTCGCCGGAAGTGATTGGCACCATCGTGCCGGCCTTCACTTCGGCCAGTCCTTCTGGTTCGTACATATCGACCTCGACCCACATCGTGTTGAACTGTTCCATCACGTTGCAGATTTGTCGTGCGGCAAGCGGCTTGAAGTGGAAGTTGAGATCGAGGGCGATTTGAACTTCGCCTTTTGTGCCTTTCTCGAATGCCCCGATGTACTTTTCGAGGTGTTCGAGGGTTTGCCAGGTAACGTTCTGGTCGGTCGATCCAGACGCACCGCCAAAACCGCCGACGTAAGCGCGCGGCGTTGTTCCCGGGAAGTTGAGATTAGTTTTTAGTGCCTTAAATCCCTTTTCTCTAACTTCCGCACCTAGTTCAGTCACGGCCTCGAATGAATCCAGAGGTGGTACGCCGATTAGCTCGTTTGCTCTCACACGAGATGTTCCGCAGTGCGACCAGTAAACCTGCTGGCTTTCACGAGTTGGTCCGCCGAACAGTGAGTAAACAGGAACTCCCAGTGCTTTGCCTTTTATGTCCCACAAAGCGAGTTCGATTCCAGCAATCGCTTTCGCCGCAATTCCACCCGTTGACTGGCGAGACATGCGGTACATGTCCCAGTAGCGCATTTCGACGGCCAGCGGGTCTTTGCCATCGAGAATTGGCAGAAAGTCATTCACTGTTCCAACTATGCCGTAGGGATTACGCCCGTCTGACATTTCGCCGTAGCCTGTAATTCCTTCGTCGGTTCGAACGGCGACAAACTGCCACGGTCGCCATCCGGCATCGACCACAAAAGTATCAATAGCTGTAATTTTCATAGAATTTCACGGTCTGCTGGATTTGTGTGGCTGATCGTTAACGTCTATTCACGAGAACGTTGGCAGTTTAGAACAGATCGACCGCATTCGGTGATTACGTGCGATCCCCTGATCTCCTTCCCGACATTCCGAGGCAATGAGGGGCCTGGTTGTTTGGGGTAGCGCGGGTGAATCCTACAAAGAGATATCTTTTCGCGGTGGATTGCCACGTCGATTGTTTCTATCTCCTCGCAATCACAAGGGGGGGGCTCCGTTGTGGTCGCAGAGAAGCTTGAGCAAGGACGTATACTGCCGTCTCTTGAGAGCCTCAAGGTGGCACTTCGGTTGATGGAGTCGCAGGAATTAGTGCCGTGAGCGCTTATTTACCCGGGTCGTATACGGCTCTTTTTTGTCCGGCGTAGTCCCATGGCACTATCCACTCTTCGTTAATCTCCAGCCCGAAACCGGGAGCGTCAGAAGGAACGACCCTTCCATCGACAGCTGCTGGAACACCCGGCATCAACTTGTCGGCGACTGGCTGTCCTATATCCGTATCCATGAACCACTCAGCCTGAGTCGTCTCCGGCATGGCGTAAGCGAAATGCTGGCCCCACGCCGTGTTGCCGCCCATGTGCGTAATCGTCTGAATACCCGCCGCTTCAGCGTATGTGTAAATCTTGATAACTTCCGAAAGTCCGCCAGCCCACTCGATATCCGGCTGGACAATGTCGACTGCTCGCGCCGCGATCAACTGCTGGAACTGCTTTCGCCCATAGTGATGCTCACCAGTGGCAAGAGCAGTCCATGTCATTGCCCGTTTTAGCTCTTTATGACCTTCAAGATCCCACGGCGGAAGTGGTTCCTCGAACCACCGCAACCTGTAAGGACGCAGTCTTTCGGCAACCCGAAGCGCAAGATCGGAGTTGAACGACATTACCGGGTTGAAAGTAAGTTCCGCTTCGTCTCCAGCGACTTCACGCTGGCGAGAAACATGCTCTTCAAGCTTGGCGAGCCCTTCCGATCCCTCTTCGTAGAAGAACGGGTTGCTGATTTTGAAACGCTTAAAGCCGATCTCTCGCATCCACTCGATATCGTCTCCTGTTGCGTACAATTCGACGTGATCGTGTGAAGGGCCACCGATCAACTCGTATACCGGTCGACCCAGTAGCTTGCCTTTCAAGTCCCACAAGGCAAGGTCGACACCACTTTGCGCAGCAGTAGCAATTCCTCCTTGAAAACCCTCGTGCATTCGCCATATCTGGTCGTTGAGCAGTTCGATTGCCAGAGCGTCTTTGCCTTCGATTAGCGGGGCGATGAGATAATCGACCACAGAAGCTCCCATTGCGCCATGGGCGAACGAACCGAGACCGTAAGTGCCGTCTTCAGCTGTAATTTGCACCCACGCCTTGCCGATCTGACCCGGTTTATTACCATCGACCCGTGTGTATTCTGAATAACGCGCAATGGGTTGTGAACGGGTCGAATAAGTGTTCCATCCTGGCTTTACGTTCGGGCGAACAGGTGGTTCTGGCTTGTCGATTCGGACACAGCGGACGCTTTTGATTTTCATCTACTTAGTCCCTTCTTCCCAGTCGGTGATATCGCTTTCTTCAAAGTGCATACCGAATCCTGGTTCATTCGACGGGGTCACTTGCCCGTTCACAGGCACGACGGTGCCCGGAATTTTCACTGTTTCTTCGAGAGGCACCCCGGGGTCAGATCCAAGCCAGAACTCGGCCATTGGCGACTCCGTCGCCGCCATTGCAAAGTGCTGACCGAACGGATCGTTAGCACCTCCGTGAGGGATCGTTGCAAGTCCTGCTGCTTCCCCAATGATATGGACCTTGATAGCTTCTGTAATACCGCCACCCCAACTGAGGTCTGGCTGGAGGATATCGACAGCACGACTCTCAACGAGATCAAGGAACGCGTGGCGACCGTGGTGATCTTCGCCTGTGGCTATCGCAACCCACGGAGCTGCCTGTCGCAACTGAGCTAGACCGGCGGTATCGGTTGGAACCAGCGGTTCCTCGAACCAGCGGAGGTTGTAGGGGCGAAGCTCTGCGAGCAGTCGCAGCGCGAATTCGACGTTGAACGACATTGCGGGATTGATCATAAGATCGTGATCACCGCCGACCTGCTCTCTCGCCCATGCAACGTGTTCTACAACTGCTTTTACTCCTGAATCGCTCTCTGAATAGTGAGCGGGATTTGTGATCTTGAACTTAGTGAACCCGAGTTCCTGAGCCCAGTCGAGGTCGTCGCCAGTTGCGTAGCAAGTGATCGATTCTCGAACGGGTCCTCCCAACAACGAGTACACTGGTAGTTCGTAAATTTTTCCTTTGAGATCCCACAAAGCGAGATCTACACCTGCCATTGCGGTTGAAGCTGTCCCCGAAACTCCGAATCGCTGTGAAACACGCAACATCAGGTCAGACAGGCTTTCAATAGCAAGACAATTGCGACCTTCGAGAATCGGTGCGATTACGGTATTTACGAATGCCGCCGTAGGTTCACCAAAAGAACACTGTCCAAGTCCCCAGTTACCGTCTTCCGCTGTGACCTTCACCCAAACCTGCTCGAGCCCACCTCCGGGCATTTCACCCGGAAATCGCGAAAATTCCGGGTACATGTTTACTGGCATCGCTCGTTTCGACGATTTATTCCACGTAGGTCGCCTGGGCGAAGTTGGATTAGATGGAGTCGGCTGTTTTACTCGAACAGCCCGTATGGACTTAATCTTCAAATGATTTCCTGTCGATTGAGGATCTTACGGATGCACTGGCGTGGCGAACGACATATGCTTGCGGCGGCGCAAGTTTAGCAACCAACAGGGAATTCACAGGCATGCAACCGATAACGTTAGACATTCAGCAGCTTGCATTGTCGTTTTCGAACGAACCAGGTCTAGAAGAACTGCTCGTCACCCGACAGCATTCTTCAGGTGAGTTGATCGAAATTCCAGTTGCACTCATCCAGGGGCATCAACCTGGACCGCAAATGACCGTAATGTCGGGCATGAATGCCGGTGAATATTCAGGGATTTTGGCAGCGCAAAAACTCATAATCGAGGTAAAGCCGTAGGACCTTTTTGGAACTCTGCTTGTAATCCCAGTTATTTCGACCAAAGCGTTCATGGAACGAAACATGCAACTAAACCCAGTCGACCAGAAAGAAGTTCACTTCATTAGACCTGGAAATCCGTACGGCACGTATAGTGAAATGCTGATGGACAAGCTGTTTGAGATCGTTAAGGATTCCGACTTTCTGATTGATTTACACGCAGGAGAAATGGCTCAGGCACTAATGTCGTGGGTTCCGGTTCCAATGCGTGGAAAAGACTTCCCGTATCTGCGCAACACTAACCAGGAAGACCTCACGTGGGCGAAAGGCTTGGAAGACTCGTCTGAGTTGTAGAACCTCTGGGATACTTTGGTTGGCGCCGGTTTTACTGCAGCCGAAATTGAAAAGATTGCTGGCGGTAACATGCTCAGGTTGTTGCGGGACGTTCTTCCGGGCTAGTACGCATCAGATTCATTAGGGAGTTTGAGTTGGTTTCAAGATTCAACCACACGGGTATAGTCGTAGATGACCTGGATCGCATGGTCAGTTTTTACTGTGGCAGCCTCGGTCTCACTGAACTTAACCGAGTCGAATCGATCGCCCCGCCAGAAGGCAACCATACCGGAATTCCGGGTTCAAGTCGCACGCTCGTTTTCGTCGGATTCGAAGAAGGGCACAGGATAGAATTGGTCAAATACCACAAACCCGTTTCAGCTGGTCGTGATGACGATATGATTCGACTTGGAACGAATCATATTTGCTTCAACGTCGAAGATATCGAGAAGGTTCACGCCGATCTGTCCTCAAAAGAAATCGAGTTTGTAACCGATCCCATCATCAGCTTCAGTAGCTCTGGCAATCGTCACGGCATCGTCTACGCCCGCGACCCAGAAGGCAACTGGCTAGAATTCATCGAGTAAGAGTTTTAACTACGATCGGTGTGGATTTGCACGACCGTTGCCGTTGGCGTGGTTTTAGCGCCCGGTGTGTATACGGGCATCGAGTAGTTGGGATCTACCGCTACGTTTTCGACCGGGTAACTAAAGCGGGTTATTTCAATACTTTTGATGATCGGGGAGTATTTCATCGTCCAATACAACTTTCTTTAAATATTCGCTGTACCTGTCGCCCACGCTTTGATCAGGTGGTGCGCAATTGCGATTGGACCCGGGATGTTCACGCCTTCCAGCTTGTGTTCGAGTGCCAGTTTTACCTCTTCCTTCGTGAACCAGCGCACATCTGCCATCTCACCGGTATCGACTAAGATGTCATCCGATAATGCCTCAGCGTGGCAACCGATCATTAGAGAAGAAGGGAATGGCCATGGCTGAGATGAGTGATATGTGACCTTCCCGATGGGCAACCCGGCCTCTTCCATCACTTCTCGTCGCACGCCCTCTTCGATTGATTCACCCTGATCCATGAAACCAGCAAGGCACGAATAAAACGTCGATCGTTGTCTAGCAAGCGTTTGACCCATAACGCACTTCTCGCCGCGGTACACAAGCATGATTGCAACAGGGTCAGTACGAGGGAAGTGCTGCGACTTGCAGGACGGGCACTCGCGCATAAGTCCGCCCCGATAGCTCTGCGATTCAACACCGCATACAGAGCAAAATCGGTGCTGAGCATGCCAGTTAAGATTTGAACGTGCTTGTGCGAGTATTCCTGACTGTTCTTGAGGAATCTCAGTCGCCGCCATACGGCCGTCCTCAAACGCGCCATTTTCGGCTAGAGCGGCTATCCCTGATGGGTCCTCAACTTTCGAAATGTCTACTGCGAAGTGAGGATTCTGCGCGGAGTCTAAGCCCAGAAACTTTGGTCCGCCAGCTTCTTCGGGTAGATCATATAGAAACTCGTGCCCTATCCACGCAAGTTCTGCTTCGGGTGATCGGCGAACTAGTGGTTGCAAATTGTGGAATGGGAGAATCCTAGCGTTCTGCTGTCGGACCATCTTCTTCAATGCATCTTCGTCTCGGCGGGCGTGATCGCCTCGGTCAAATGGATTTCCAGCAAAGATATGGGTGTACGACAAGAGAATAATTCCGATTGCAACTGAGCGAACGATTCCAACGAACACAGCCCGCTACTGTATCAACGATCAGAATCCGGAGTTGCCCATGCCCCGGTCGACTTATTCGCTTTGTTCCACCAACCTGGCTGCGCTGCTGGTGAGTCAACGTCAACGGCAAACTCTTCGATTGCCTCTGGTATTAACTCGATGCCAAGACCTGGTTTTCCATTCGGGTAGATCGATCCATCCTTAATGTCGAACATTGGGTTGATGATTTTTTCGAAAGTCGGGAACCAGGTGTGCAGACATTCTTCTCGATACAAGTTAGGGATTGCCATTGAAGCCTGGAACGAAGCTGCGATTGCCACAGGACCCAGTGCGTCGTGAGGGCTTACCGGCACGTATTGGATTTCAGCCATGGCGGCAATTCGTCTGATCTCACTTATTCCTCCGCACCAAGCAATGTCAGGCATGATGTAGTCGACCAGTCTGTCACGCAGTATCACGTCGTAGTCCCAGCGAGTGAAATGCCGCTCTCCTACACATAGGTGAACATTGGTGTTCTCTCGAATTTGTCGGAGCGCATTGTGGTTTTCGACGTGAGTCGGTTCTTCGAACCAGACAAGATTAACGTGTTCGATAGCGTTCGCGGCTTTAATTGCCGAAGCGACGTCCATGCGAGCATGAGCATCGACGAGAATTTCGTAATCAGGGCCAACTGTCTCACGAAGCGCTTCCATCCACTCAACAGCCTCGGCGATGGCGCTCGGTTCCATCCGCTCAACCATGTTCGCTCCGTAGTGCGTATCGCCCATCGTGCGTCGTGAAGGGAATGGGTCGGTCTTGATTGCCTGAAACCCAGCCTCCATTGTTAGCCGGGCCTCTTCTTGCATTGTGGCAATGCCTTGTCCGCCGCTCAGGTCACGTACATGAGTGTATAGCGGGACACTCTCTCGGAGTGGGCCTCCGAGCAGATCGTAAATCGGCGCACCAAGTACTTTGCCCTTGATGTCCCACAAAGCAATATCTATCGCACTGATCAGATGTGAAATGTAACCACGCGGGTTTAGGTCAGAGTTGACGTGGAATATTCGTTGCCAGATTTCCTCGATGTTCTTGGGATCCGAACCGATCACGAGCGGTTTTATCGCTTCAAGCCCTCGTACGAGATGGCTGTTTACGGCGTAGTCGGTGCATTCACCGAGACCGGTGACACCTTCGTCGGTTTCAACCTCAACGAAGAGCCATGCAAGACCCGGGATAGGCATTACAACGTGGGATTTGATGTCGGTGATCTTCAATTTCGCGAGTCCTACTACTTAACGGTTCGATACATGATGCGGATTGTAGGCGCGTTGCTGGAGATACGAACGTCTGGCTTTCCCCTCACCTAGGATTAAACCGCAGGTATCATGACTGCGCTAATTGAGCAGTGCGCTCATCCTCCCAACAATCAATTCGACAGGAATCATTGATGACATTAAATGTCAATCCCGATCACGATACCATTCCAGTATCAATTGACGATGTGCTTGGTACTGGCGCTGACCCGGCCACCAGAGAAATTCAAACTCACGCGGATGGCCCCAATGGCACTGTGCCCTTTACTGCCGAATTCCTGATCGACGAGCCGAGCGGTAATCATTTCGGTATGACTCAGAACGCCGGAATGGGGTGGAACCCTTCTGAACTGCTCAGAAAACAGTTCATCATTCTGTCTACGGTCGGTGGTGTGAAGTCGGAAGACGGCTCACCAATCGCACTTGGACTTCACACTGGTCACTTTGAGCTACGTGACATGGTGACATCGGCAGCGAACGAACTTAAGGAGCTAAAGTCGGTTCCGTTCGCCGGGTTCTGTTCCGACCCTTGTGATGGTCGAACTCAAGGCACGACAGGGATGCTAGATTCTTTGCCTTATCGAAATGATGCTGCCCAGGTTTTTAGGCGTATCGCTCGTTCGTTACCTACTGTTCGTGGAGTGCTCGGAATCGCTTCATGTGACAAAGGTCTTCCTGCGATGATGATGGCGTTGGCGGGTCTTCACAATCAGCCAACGGTGGTTGTGCCGGGTGGAACGACCCTTAAACCGCACGTTGGCGAAGACACCGGACAGATACAGTCGATCGGAGCTCGATTCGCCCAAGGTGAAGTCACGCTCGAATACGCTCAGGACGTTGGTTGCCGCTCATGCGCTTCTCCCGGTGGGGGATGCCAGTTCCTTGGCACTGCTGGGACTTCCCAGGTAGTATCTGAAGCTCTAGGTCTAGCGATCACGCACGCCGCGCTATCTCCAAGCGGAACGCCGGCATGGCACGATATTTCTCGTCGATCAGCACGAGCTCTGGTGATGATGGAGCGTCGCGGTGTGACTTCGCAGGACATACTTGTTGAGGCCTCGTTTGAGAACGCCATGGCAGTCCACGCAGCTTGTGGCGGGTCGACCAACCTGTTGCTCCACATGCCTGCCATTGCGCACGCGGCGGGTCGAAGCCGAATGACAGTCGATGATTGGAACCGAGTAAACCTCGAAGTACCTCGCCTCGTCGACGTCTTGCCGAACGGTCCTGTTGGTCACCCAACCACGCAGCTTTACGCTGCTGGTGGCGTACCGGAAGTGATGCTGCACTTGCGCAAGCGCGGATTGATCGACACAAGCGTATTAACCGCTACGGGTCAGACACTTGATGAAAACCTGAACTGGTGGCAAGACTCGGAACGTCGTCACGAAGTTCGTAAGTATCTGCGCGAAGTCGATGGCGTTGACCCTGATAACGTAATTATGTCTCCTGACCGTGCGAAGTCTAAGAACCTCACAAGCACCGTTACCTTCCCAATGGGAAATATTGCTCCTGAGGGCTCGGTGATCAAGAGCACGGCGATCGATCCGACTGTGGTTGATGACGACAACGTATATCGCAACACCGGTCCTGCTCGTGTATTCCGATCAGAACGCGAAGCAATGCGCGCTATCAAGTCACGAGATGAAGATCACAAGATCAAGGCTGGCGACATCATGGTTGTTACCTGTGGTGGTCCTCTTGGTACAGGAATGGAGGAGGTTTACCAGTTAACGGCTGCGTTGAAGCATCTTTCGTACGGCAAGCACGTTGCACTTATTACCGACGCTCGTTTCTCGGGAGTTTCAACCGGGGCGTGTATCGGGCACGTTGGGCCTGAGGCGCTTGCTAGCGGTCCAATCGGACGGATTCAGGATGGCGACATGATCGAAATCATTGTCGACCGAAATAATCTTGCGGGTTCGATAAATCTTGTTGGTATGGATTGTGAATCTAAGGGTGCTGACTGGGGCACGGTAGAGCTTGAACGCCGCTTGGAACCCGGCGACCTAGCACCACACCCACAGCTTCCGGACGATTCACGACTCTGGGCGGCATTGCAGTCGGCATCAGGCGGGACCTGGGGTGGCTGCGTGTTCGATGTCGACTCAATCGTAGAAACGATCGAAGCCGGCAAAAAAGCCCTCGGGAAGTAAAACGAGCAGCTGTTCGTCTGCTGGTGCATCGCTTGCAGTCTTGCTAATGAACAATCGGTAGCCCGCGCGTGGTTCGGTGAGAATCTGCTGGGGTCGCGAAGAATCTTCTTCGAGCTTGCGTCGCAGCTGCTTGACGAATGTCGAAGATATGCGCTTTCTTCGCTGTATTCCATACTTCATACCGCCTGCAAAAGCTGGCGGTGAGTCATCATCTTCCAGACGGCAGTATCTGGCGACGCTTCAGCGGCGCAAAGCGGAATACCCCGCCTTATCGGCTAACTCGAAACATTGGGCTGGCTTCTCGCCCCAAGGCGCTTATACCAGAACCGTGTTTTTCAACTTGAGCAGTTTGCCCGACTGCACAACAGTTGATGCCCGATCCAAATCCCTGATGTTCATAGCAGGGTCTCCATCAAAGGCAGCCATATCAGCGATCATGCCGCGCTGAAGGCTGCCTATTTCTTTGTTTAATCCCAACGCTTCTGCAGTTCCTATAGTTGCCGTGTTGATGGCTTTCCACTCGGAGAATCCTAGTTTTTCAACATAAGCCCACGAGTTTGCCGCTGATCGGTCGTGAGTGCCATAGGCCATTCCCATGTCCAGGCCAGATGTGAATCGGATACCGGCATCGTGCATTTTGAGAAGTGTTTCGATATGCTCAGGCTCTTCAACCACCTTGAATGAAACAGCCCAGTGTGGATCCATTGGACCTTCCTCACCGCGTTCCTTGGCTTCTTGTCCGAGAAGTGCGTGTCCAAGGGTTGGGTCTACCCATTGTTCCTGATCGACCATTTTCTTTACGGTCTCAGGGTCGTAGTTCAAACCTTTGGTTGGGTCAGAGTCGTACCAGCGAGCGTGAATCAGATGATCGACTCCGGCCTCCACAACGTTCTTCACGCCTTGCGCCGATAGAGTGTGGGTCACGATCGGCACGTTCATGCGTTTGGCTTCTTCGACAGCAGCTTTTAAGACTTCGACTGGGTACTGCGGTAGACGAGGGTTCGCGGTAGGAGTGAACATTCCACCGGTAGCCATCATCTTGATTACGTTGGCTCCAAGCTTCACTTGTGTTCGAATCGCCGTCCGAACTTCGGCTTCAGTGTCGGCTTCTGTCCCGAAGAACCAGCAGTGTCCGGCGGTAATAGTGATTGGCGTTCCTGCGAGCAAAAGACGTGGGCCCGGAACATGATCATTATTGATCATTTGTCGAACTTGGAACGCCACTTCGTTCTTCGATCCAATATCACGGATTGTGGTAGTTCCGGCTAGAACAGCTTTCCGCATGTTGTTAGTAGCGCGGATCGTGAGTTGTTGGTTGTTCTCCGTTAGCGCCAGAGCTTGAGCATCCCACGTTGCGCTGCAATGCATGTGGCAATGAGCATCAACTAAACCAGGTAGTAGTGAAACGTCTCCCAGATCATAAACATCGCAGGAGTCTTCAACTGAACCCAAGTTTGATGCAGGTTCGACAGCGGTGATCAGGCCGTCTTCAACCACCACTGCGTGATGCTCGAGCCAGCCTGAAACGTCAGCGTTGGCTACTCGCGTTGCTTTGAAAATGCTCTTCGTTGTCATGATTGCCCGTGGTTTAGAACTTGTGATCCGCTGCTGTTTACGAGAGTCAGAATCTCACGCTGACGAAGCTTACCTATTTCTCGTCGTTGTAGTGGATTTCAAATGCAACATCTGTGATGAAAATACCAACTATTTCGGCTTCATCACTCGCACTATGTTCCATGGTTTCTCCATGCGGGAACCATACCCACTTACCTGCCCCCACACTCCCTGGTGAGTGCGCAAATTGCCTTAAAGAACTAATATTCCGTGTTCACAAGAATGAGTATTAGCAGGATACAGAACACTTTTAAGACAACGAATAATTCGAATTTCAGTACACGAATCTGGGTCTTTCCTTGAGCATGATTCAACCAAGGTCGACACCCAGCTTGGGGCTGTTACTCAAGTCCGACTCGAGCGAATTCGTATCGATCGCTTTGTAAACGTTTTAGCCAGAGTTGTCGTCTAGGCCAGCCATTCTGTGTTTGGTCCTGTTGGTATTGATTTGGGTTAGAGGGACTTCCAGTAACGACGACCTTCCCATCTGATTATCGTGCCCCAGCCGGGGAAGCTCAAATGGCTGCCTATGACTATTGAGTTGGTCGCTTCAGCCTGATCAAGAATGTCGTTTCGAGCCTTTATTCCCATGGGTCCGTCCCAGTCAGGTGAATACCTGAGCTCTGTTTCTGTCGCCTGCATTGGAGAGCCGAGAATGTCGCCCACTAGAAGCGCTCTTTCGTTTCGTGAGGCTACAAGCAAGCTCATGTGTCCTGGCGTGTGACCTGGAGTCGGGAATGCTGTTATACCAGGAGCTAACTCTGTTTCTCCGACCATGAGATCAAGCACACCTCGTTCTTGGATGGGAATAACACTCCTATTTGTTGCGGTGCCTCGGTCGGCATCCGAAAGCATTTCTCTTGTGGTGAAGTGATTCCAATCTGCCACATGTACTCGGTATCTAGCGTTGGGGAACGAAAGTGGACGATCTTCAAGATCTTCACGAAGATTCCAACCAACGTGGTCGCCATGAAGATGAGTCATGAATACGGTCGTAATTGAATCGAAGGGAATATGGTTCCGTTGAAAATCATTGATTAGCTCACCTGGTGCTGGATGACCCAGCATTTCGCCGTGAGGTCCGAATCCAGTGTCCGCAAGGACTCTTTGGTCGCCTGAAGTGAATACGAAAGACCCTAGATTGTTCTGGAAGAACTGCCCGCTGAAATACTCAGGAAAGCGGTCGTAGTACGGTGCCCAAACATTCAGTGGATCGTCTGGGAATAACACTCTAGGATCGAACGACACGCTGCCGTCCGTAAGAGCTGTTATGTGAACATCGCCAATTTGAAGAGTGTTGTTTGGTTTTAGAGCCATTGGTACCGATTTTCAGAGGTTTAGTCGCAGCAGCAATATATCCATAATCAATCAAAGTTTATGACTCCGCTGAACCTAATATTTACGTGTTTATCGTAGCCGGTATGCCAAAGACACCCAGAAACCAATTTGTAGGTTTCTGTCATAGCCAAGTGGGTCACCTGTGTATCGTTTAGTGACGACACAAATCGTATCGAAAGCAGACGGACGCTTTACTGCCGAGTTCGAATGTCAGGTAATAAAGTTCATGTCACGGAAAAATAAAAAGGCCCTCAGATCAAACTGAGAGCCTTCTTGATTGTCTTTATGGCGATCCCGAGCAGATTCGAACTGCCGATCTCCTCCTTGACAGGGAGGCGTGTTAGGCCGCTACACCACGGGACCGCGTCAGCGTCGGTTGAAACAACCGCTTCTATTGAGAGTACGGCTGCTACCCAATGCCAGTCAACACTTCGTTCGTGTAAGACCGTAAATTATTACACCCGAAAAGACTTTGACTGGCTTGCCAAAAAATCTTTAGCCGTAGTTACAGCCAATGCCTTTGTAACCAATTTCAACTTCGCCAGTGGCTGTGACCATCACGGGAGTAATTTTGTCACCACCAGAGAGCCGTTCGACTTCCGACCACTTTTCTGGCTCTTTTGAAACGTCGATCTCTCGGTACTCGATCTGGTCCTTAGACAAATCTTCCTTCAAAAGAACGCAGTAACCACAGGTGGGGTGGGTGTAAACAATTGCTACACCATCTGCTGGCGGCTGTTCGGTGTTGGGCATTCCTGATCCTGTTGTGCTGTTCACAGAGTGAAATACTTCGAGAGCAGCTTGTCTTACTAAGAGTTGGTTGGTGATAACCGTGATTAATCTGATGCTCGATTCGGTCGAATCGATTTTGGAGAGCTAACTCCAACTATTGATCGTACCGCGGAAGTTACATTTCGATAGATTTTTCGCCCGAAAGATAACCCAAAGGGTCTTTTTTGAACGCCACCCGACACCCTGGACCGCAAAAGTAGTAAATGGTGCCTTTATGAGTCGAAGCACCACCCGGCGGGTTTCCGGTGTCGACGTCCATGTCGCATACCGGATCGACGGTGGTTTCGGACTTTCCTACGCTCAAAAACGGGATCTTCATTTGATTTTTACGTACTCACTATGGCGAAGCGGCTTGTTTCACGTTAGAGATCGATGTGGGATGCGGAGAACCTCCTACTGAGTTACCTCATGTCAAAGCCACTCCTCGCCCAAGCCGGAGTGAGTTTGTAACCACCGTTACTGAACTAAACGCCATTGCCGCTGCCGCAACAATCGGATTAAGAAAACCATATTCGCCAATTACGGTGCGAAGCACTTCAGGCGCCGTGCCATCACTAAATATCGGGTAGAGAACTCCAGCGGCAATAGGGATCAACATCACGTTGTAGAAGAACGCCCAGAACAGATTCTGCTTGATAGTTCGCATCGTGCTGTGACTCAGATCAACAATATATGCAACCAATTTTGGTTCACCAGAAGTAATGGTTACGTCGGACGCTTCGATGGCAATATCGGTTCCAGAGCCTATGGCTATTCCGACGTCGGCTGTGGCGAGAGCGGGTGCGTCGTTTATTCCATCGCCGACCATTGCAACTACACGACCTTGTTCTTGCATAGCCGAAATTGCGGCTGCTTTTTCGTCAGGCAACACATCGGCGATTATTTGGCGAATTCCGATTGCATTGGCAACTTTTTCAGCAGCCTTTTGGTTGTCGCCTGTGAGCATCACCGTCTCAATATTTCGTTCGTTTAGGTTGCTGACAGCAAACAAAGCGCCTGGCTTCAGCTGATCAGAAACACCTATAAGTCCGATAGGTGTTTCGTGTTTTGCAACTGCCAGAACCGTTTCGCCTCTTTCAGCGATTTCGAACGCTTTTTCTGAGAATGAATAGCTACCTCCCATTTGATCCACCACGAACGCCGGACGACCTACAACTACCTTGAATCCTTCAACGTTTGCAGTCATGCCGCGTCCCGGGATCGCTTTTACTTCCGTGGGGGGAGTGAGATCAAGCTCGCGTTCTAATGCCTCAGTGAGCAATGCATCCGCTAGCGGGTGTTCCGATGCTGATTCGACCGAGGCGGCAAGACGCACCAGTTCGCCCTCAGAAATACCGATTGCCTCGATCGTGGTGATACGAGGTTTGCCTTCGGTAAGTGTTCCCGTTTTGTCGAACACGACTGTGTCGACTCGATGGGTGCGTTCCAAAGCTTCCGCGTTCTTGATTAGCGCGCCGTTCGAAGCGCCTTTACCAATACCGACCATGATTGCAGTAGGCGTTGCGAGTCCAAGGGCGCAAGGGCATGCGATGACAAGCACAGCGACTGTCATGAGCAGAGCATTGATGATCGCGGGCTCTGGGGCGCGGAACGACCACACGGCGAACGTGACAATAGCTATACCAAGTACCGCTGGGACGAATCGAGCCGTGACTGTGTCTACGAGTTGTTCAATTGGTGCTCGCGACGATTGTGCTAACTGAACCATGCGGACTATACGGGCGAGCACGGTTTCACGGCCAACCGCCGATGCGACAAATTTCACACCACCGATTCCGTTTACCGTCCCGGTGAATACATCGTCACCGACCTGCTTCTCGACGGGCAACGGTTCGCCGGTAAGCATCGATTCGTCGATTGAGCTGGTGCCCTCGACAATTTTGCCGTCAACGGGAATAAGTTCACCCGGTCGGAGCATGATCTTGTTTCCTGGCTCCACATCGGATATGTCAACCTCTTTTATGGCTCCATCAATCGCGATCATTGCGGTAGAAGGCTGTAGACTCATCAAGTTATTGATAGCGTCTGACGTACGACCTCTGGCTCTTGATTCCAGCCAGCGTCCCATAAGAATCAACCCGATGATCGAAGCTGACACATCGAAGTACGTTCCGGTGGCATGGCTTCCACCAACATGTGCTCCTGTAAAGGTCAACGAGTCTTCAAATACTGGGCGCAGAATAGTGACTGTGACGCTGTAGAAATAAGCAGTAGAGGTGCCGATTGCTACCAGCGTGTTCATGTTCGATGTTTTCAGTCGAGCAGCAGACCACGCAGACTTGTAGAAACGCCCACCAGCCCAGAACTGTACCGGTGTCGCGAGTGTCAGGAAGAGAACATTGAATGCGGTTGGAGAAATATCGGCTAGCGAATCGACAGAAGCGTAGTTCATAACGATCATCACGAGGGCTGCAACTACAAGACTTACAGCCATCTTGTTTCGGGTACTGCGAAGTTCCTGACGTATTGATTCCTTATCGCCATTTGAGAAGATTGAGGTGTATTCATCGGCAAACGAGCGAACCGAGTAGCCGGCTCCCGAAAGTGCCTCTTTTAGATCGAGTTTAGAAACTGAGGCCTGCTCGAATTCGACCGTGGCGGTTTCCGTTCCAAGGCTCACATGGGCGTCGACCATGCCGGGAATGTCACGTAGCGCGTTGCCGACGTGATGGACGCAAGCCGCACAGGTCATACCCCCGACACTGAAAGTCAGGGTCGAAAGATTCTTCTCGATCTCGGATTCAGCAGGAAGCACGGCATCGTTAGCGGTCTGCAATTTCGTACAGCTCCACTAGTTCGCTCAGAACCTGTTCTTCACGACCCTCTTTGACGCCGTCCACCACGCAGGTTCTGAGGTGGCCGTCAATGAGTTGCGATTCGAGTTTCTGGAGCGCACGGCGTACAGCGAATGTCTGGCGAAGAATGTCAACGCAGTACCTGTCTTCGTCGACCATTTTCTTTACACCCGCGAGGTGTCCTTCGATATAGCTCAGACGTTTGATCGCGTCATCTCTGGTTTGAGATTTCAACTCCTGGTGACTCGCATGGTCGTGTTGAGTGTGGTTCATGGTGGAATGTCGCGCTCTCTGCCGAAAGTAAACTAAACTAACGTCGATTATACCCCTACCGGAGGGGTGTGGGTATTATTGTGGGCGAAATATCAAATTTATCCACCTGGCCAGGCTCCGAACAAAATGGAGAAAATCTATAAGTTTCGTCGCGCTCTGCTTGTTAGACGCTATAGTCATGGCGTCATGCTCGAGCGAGAGCACAGGGTCAATTGGCACCAATTCCTCACTCGAATTCCCAATTCAAATGACATCGGATCGAATCGAGTCAGGACAGTCGATCTATCAGAAGGACTGTGTATCGTGCCACGGACCCGTCAACGGACTTGCTCCCCTGAAATAAGTACCAGTTCATGGTGACGCCGGTCATATCTGGCATCACCCGGACAGACTTCTGCACCAGTGGGTGATGGACAAACCGCCAATGAGTTCTATCATGCCGGCATTTCGCGGAGGGCTATCGGACGATGAGGTGATGGAGGTGCTTGCCTACATAAAAAGTCACTGGCAGCCTGACATAAGGTCGCGCCAAACCGAAGGATCAGTTCAGTACGAAGCTCAGATAGTTGAGTTCGGGGCGGAATGAGAGTTGATGGCTAGTGTTCGGGCGCAGCATAGTTGATGAAACGATTTTCGACTGTGACGATTGGATAGCGTATCCGTCTTTCAACATGAAATCCGACATGAACTGACGTATAAGATCGGGCACTTCGATACTGCCCATCTTTTTCCGACACTTTTGTTCGAGATCACGTATCTGCGCAAGTAAGGATTCACCGAAAGTATTTAGCTGTTGATCGTAACGATTCCACCATCGGTTGATGTGTATCGCCACCACTATCAATATCGCCCCTGCGACCGCATCGAGCACGTAGTGGTTCGCCGTTGCAATGATCGCAATGAACATTAGTGCTTGGTAAACGAATCCCCCTATTTTGAACCACAGGCCTCCTATCCTGAACATTGCTGTCATGATAAGTAGAGCCCATGCGTAGTGAAGACTGGGCATAGCAGCGAAGCGGTTGTAACTAATCGCTGAATCGGAGTTTGGCGCGGGGTCAAGACCCAGCATGGTCACGGTGTCTGTCATTCCGAGTCCGGGCATAAACCGTGGAGGTGCAAGAGGGAACAATGCAAACACGATTGCGCCGAGTATCATCGAAATAACGAAAGTGCGCCTGAGATCAATGTATGCGACTCGATCTCGCAGGAACATAAATATCGCCATGGCGATGAGACCCAGCCACATTCCGGCAACGTAGAAGTAGGTGGTTGCGATAAGGGCTCCCATAGAGATCTTACCGATTACCTGCTGTACGAAGGGTTCCCAGTTGAGAGCGAGTGCCGATTCAATCCGGAGAATGCTCCAACCGTTTGTAACGGCCTTTAGAATTGGCGAAGGATCAGTGAAATTCTTCGCAAGCGCGAATGTCAGGTAGCAAAACCCGATCAACGCAATTTCTTTTGTGATGGTTTTAAACACCACAGTCCCTTGAATTCACCGCCCACTGTCAGCTGTTACATGAGGCGATCTGTGCGACTTCGTCCGACATTTTTGACAATTGGTGCGTTTTAGTCAAGCAGCGCTCCAAGAAGTGTTGTAAAGAAATAGTGGAGAACTATGCATCGATTAGGCGAAATAACCATCTAATTGTTTGAATTAGTCCTAACTACGTTGCTACGGCGCGGCGCACGCGAGCCTGAGAGTAAATAATTCAAAAACTTGCGTTGACAGTTGGGATGAGGTACGGCTAAACTTTGAGGCTGTCAGAGAAATGTCCATCTCTTTTCGTCTCGCCCTGATTCATATTTTTTAATTCCCAACAACACCGAAAGTCCGTGCTGCGGCGCAGCGCGTGCTTCGGTTACTTCGCGCTCGAGCAATTGTCTGTCTCGCACCCGCGTCGTCCAACCTTCACCACGCTTTAGGCGTATGGGAGTGTGTGTATGGTCATCGCTGATCGTCGGTTAGCCCCTTCAGAACAGCCCGGTTACAAAGGCTTCAACAGCATATCGAACAACGTTGATGTTCCAAGCTTGGTCCAAGTTCAGGTCAACTCGTACGAGTGGCTAAAGAACGGCGGACTCAAAGATCTTCTCGAAGAGATCTCACCGATTGAGGACTTCTCAGGAGGTCGTTTCGATCTCCGATTCCTCAGTCACGAGGTTCGAGAGCCGAAGTACACCGAACGTGAGTGCCGCAAGCGTGAGGTTACCTACTCCGCTCCGTTGTACATCACTGTTCAACTCGTTATCAAAGAGACTGGCGAAGTCAAAGAGCAAACTTTGTTCTTCGGCGACATCCCAATGATGACACGCAACGGTACGTTCGTAATCAACGGTGCCGAGCGTGTTGTAGTTTCGCAGCTTGTACGATCACCCGGTGCGTATTTCACCACGAAAGCCGACCCTGCAACAGGACGCGAGCTCTGCAGCGCCAAGCTAATTCCATATCGCGGCGCGTGGGTCGAGCTGGAAACCAGCAACAAGGACCTCTTGTCGGTAAAGGTAGACCGAAAGCGTAAGGCTCCAATTTCAACGCTTCTGCGAGCACTTGGCTGGGCGACTGACGAAGAAATTCTTGGTCTGGTAGCTGATGTAGATGATGACCCGGTTCACAACTACATGCAGGCAACTATTGCTAAGGACACTTCAGCAACAACCGAGGAAGAAGCCCTTCTAGAGTTCTACCGACGCCTCCGACCTGGAGAGCCGCCGAGTGTTGACAACGCCCGAGAGCTTATAGAGAGCCTCTTCTTCAACGATCGTAAATACGATCTTGGTCCTGTCGGTCGATACAAGCTCAACCGACGACTCGGTCTTGAAGAGAAGACCCGAACCCTGACGAAGAACGACATTGTTGAACTGATTCGACGAATGATCACCATCAACAACGGTCGAGCATCTAACGACGACATTGACCACCTAGGCAACCGACGAGTACGAGCGGTCGGTGAGCTGATCCAGAACCAGTTACGTGTTGGACTCCTTCGAATGGAACGCGTTGTAAAAGAGCGCATGACCACGCAGATGGACCCAGCGACCACGACTCCGGCTGCGCTGATCAATATCCGGCCCGTTGTTGCTGCAGTTCGGGAGTTCTTTGGTGGTTCACAGCTTTCGCAGTTCATGGACCAGACGAACCCGCTAGCAGAGTTGACTCACAAGCGCCGGCTTTCAGCTCTTGGTCCGGGTGGGCTTTCACGTGAGCGTGCCGGTTTCGATGTACGTGACGTTCACGCATCCCATTACGGACGAATCTGCCCGATCGAGACTCCTGAAGGACCAAACATTGGTTTGCTGGGTTCTCTTTCGACATATGCACGTCTGAATGAATTCGGATTCATCGAGACCCCGTACCGCAAGGTACTTCGTTCGATGAACAGTAAAAACCCGGACATTCAAGGACGAACGCCAACCGAGGACATTGTCGATGAAAGCGGCAAAGTTGTAGTTGAAGCTGGTAAACCGATCACTATTCCAATGTCGGAAGTAGTAAACGCCCTGCACGCAAAGGATATTTCCGTACAGGCCTACGTCACGACGGCGGAAGGCGATCGTGAATACCTCTCAGCAGATGATGAAGAGAAGTTCACCATTGGTCAGGCAACCACACCAATGGACGCCAAGGGTCAGATCACAACAAATCTTGTTGAGGTTCGGCAAGGCGGATCGGAAGCCTACACAGAAGTGAACCCTGATGAGGTTCAATACCTCGACGTTTCGCCAATGCAGATCGTTAGCATTTCGACTGCATTGATTCCATTTCTTGAGCATGACGACGCAAACCGGGCGCTAATGGGATCGAACATGCAACGTCAGGCTGTTCCGCTCATCAAGCCACAGGCTCCACTTGTAGGAACCGGTATGGAGTGGCGAGTTGCAACAGACTCCGGTCAGGTTGTGATGTCTGAGACAGACGGTGTTGTGTCTGAATCGACTAGTGACTACGTCAAAGTCATCGACAATTCTGGTGAAGAGACACAGTACCAGCTGACCAAGTTCGTTCGCTCTAACCAGGGCACATCGATTAACCAACACCCTATCGTTTACAAAGGCGACAAGGTTATTCCTGGTTCGCCTCTTGCCGACAGTTCATCGACGGACAACGGTGAACTCGCACTCGGCCAGAACCTGCTCGTTGGCTTCATGACCTTTGATGGCCACAACTACGAAGACGCGATCATCCTGAACGAAGACCTTGTGAAGGAAGACCGCTACACGTCTATTCACATTGACAAGCACGAGGTCGAAGCTCGAGAGACGAAGCTTGGGCCTGAAGAAATTACTCGTGACATTCCAAACGTCGGTGAAGAGAGTCTTCGGGACCTCGATGACGATGGAATAGTGCGAATTGGTGCGTGGGTAACTCCAGGTGACATTCTCGTCGGAAAGATTACTCCGAAGGGTGAAACCGAACTTACTGCTGAAGAAAAGCTCTTGCGAGCCATCTTCGGTGAAAAGGCTCGTGACGTAAAAGACACGAGCTTGCGAGTTCCCCACGGCCAACACGGCAAGGTCATCGACGTCCGTGTCCTCACGAAGGAAAATGGAGACGACTTGCAGCCTGGTGTCACCAAGACCGTTCGAGTTTGGGTAGCCCACACTCGAAAGATTAGCGAAGGCGACAAGATGGCTGGTCGACACGGTAACAAGGGAATCGTGGCAAAAATTCTTCCACGTGAAGACATGCCGTTCCTACCTGACGGCACACCGCTCGACGTCATGTTGAACCCGATCGGTGTACCTTCTCGAATGAACCTCGGACAGCTGCTCGAAACCCACCTTGGTTGGGCTGCGAACACGCTTGGTTTCCATGCTAGGACTCCAGTGTTCGACGGTGCACAGGATTCGGTTATAGAAGACCAGATTGCTCGGGCATGGTTCGTTCGTGAATCTCATGCGAAAGACCACCGCGATATCGACTCGAACGTGATTGACTGGAAGAAAGTTGATGCCTACCTCGAAGCGCGTGGTTTCGAACGAGACCGACTCTGGAGCGATGCTCAGTCAAACCGCGGTGTAGCTCGTGAAGCCTGTCTCAGGATATGGCTGAAGGAGTACGGAGATGTTGAGACCGAGGGTTTAAAGCCTTCAGAACTCATGCAGGAAGCGCTCAAAGTTTCGCGAGAACGTAACCTATCTGCTCCGATCTTCGGAAAGCAGCTTCTCAATGACGGTCGAACGGGTATGCCGTACGATGCACCGGTTACCGTCGGTAACGTCTACATGCTGAAGCTGATTCACCTTGTTCAGGACAAGATTCACGCTCGTTCTACTGGACCTTACTCGCTCATCACGCAGCAGCCGCTCGGCGGTAAAGCGCAGTTCGGTGGACAGCGATTTGGTGAAATGGAAGTTTGGGCTCTCGAAGCTTACTCAGCTGCTTTCACATTGCAGGAAATGCTCACCATCAAGTCTGACGACGTGGTTGGTCGAGTCAAAACCTACGAAGCAATCGTGAAGGGTGAAGAGGTTATCCAGCCCGGTGTACCAGAGTCATTCCACGTTCTTCTGAAGGAGCTTCAGGGTCTCGGACTCTCAGTCGAGCTTCTCAACGAAGACATCGAGCGATTCACTCAGGCCCAGACACAGGCCCAGGAAATGTCGGCAACTCTTGGTGCGCCGCTGGATTGGAACGATCTCAGCGACGAACCGCTTGATGCCCTCGACATTGAAGAGCTCGAAGTTGCTGATTCACTTGTCGATGAAGTAGTCGACGACTCTGACGACGATGATGATGACCCCGATTCTGAGAGTTCAGACGATGACAAAGAAGAGCTAACTGAGGATTCTCTTCAGTCGCTGGCATCTCAGGAAGCAGAAGAAGTCTCTGACGATCCTCCTGGCGTCGAAGACGAAGAGAACTAACAAGACAAATTACGTTCCGGCTCGTTCTATTGTGAGTGATCCGGAACATTTCAACTTTGCTGGCTAGATCAGCCAGCTTTACTACCAAGGCTACACACCCACGAGAGTCACACCTCGAAAGGTAAGGAAACGGCAACATATGACGCAGTCGGGCGCCGATTTCAACGCAATCAGAATCTCACTGGCTTCACCAGAGCAGGTTCGAGCATGGTCATACGGAGAAGTGACCAAACCTGAGACGATCAACTACCGCACGCTCCGACCAGAAAAAGACGGTCTGTTCTGTGAACGTATTTTCGGTCCTACAAAGGACTGGGAGTGTTACTGCGGTAAGTACAAGAAAATTCGCTACAAAGGCGTTATTTGCGACCGATGTGGTGTCGAAGTAGCGCGTTCAAAGGTTAGGCGTGAGCGAATGGGTCACGTTAAGCTCGCTGCCCCTGTTGCTCACATTTGGTTCTCAAAAGGCACACCTTCACGACTTGGTCTGCTTTTAGACCTTTCACCAAGAAACCTCGAGCGAGTTCTCTACTTCGCTCAGTACGTGGTTACCTCGGTTGACGACAGCGCTCGACAGAACGCTATCGAGCAACTTGAGGCGTATCGTGACGCTGAGACCAACCGCCTCAGCGAGGACCTAAAGGAAAACCTCGCAGGTGGCAACGTAGAGGGAACTCTACGCAAAACCATGCAGTCGATTTTCGAAGCGCAGCTCGAAGCCGAGCGAGTCGCTCAGGAAATGGCGGAGCTCGACAAGCCGAAGAAGAAGCCAACTAAGGCACAGCTCGCCAAAGCCGAAAAAGAGGCTGCGGAGCGAGAAGCCGTCCACCAGGAAGAGATGGATAGCTTCAAGGGCGATGACGCTTCTGCTAAGCTGACCGTGATTACTGAAGAGCAGATCGCAAACGTCCAGGCCGACGTTCAGGATAAGATCGATGACCTTGAGTCAATTCAGGTTATGGATCTTCTTACTGAAGCGCGATTCCGCGAACTTCGCGACAAGTTTGGTCAGGTCTTCAAGGCATCAATGGGTGCGGAATCTGTTCTAGAAATTCTCAAGAACACCGATCTCGATCAGGTTCGAGTTGATCTGCAGGATCAGGTTCGCAACACTTCAGGTCAGCGCCGTAAGAAGGCAATCAAGCGACTCCGAGTCGTAGAGGCCTTCCGCAAGAGCGGAAATAAGTCCGAATGGATGATCCTCACGGTTCTTCCAGTTCTTCCGCCTGAACTTCACCCGATGGTGCAGCTCGATGGTGGTCGATTCGCGACCAGCGATCTGAACGACCTGTACCGAAGGGTTATCAACCGAAACAACCGACTGAAGCACCTTATTGACCTTCAAGCTCCCGACATCATCATTCGAAATGAAAAGCGAATGTTGCAGGAAGCTGTTGACGCACTGATCGACAACGGTCGACGTGGTAGAGCAATCCAGGGCAGCCACAACCACAAGCTTAAGTCTCTTACCGACCTGCTCCGTGGTAAGCAGGGTCGATTCCGCCAGAACCTTCTTGGTAAGCGTGTCGATTACAGTGGTCGTTCGGTAATTATTTCGGGTCCACAACTCAAGATGTACGAGTGTGGTTTGCCGAAGAAAATGGCTCTCGAACTGTTCAAACCATTCGTTATGAACGCACTTGTTGTGAAGGGCTACGCACACAACATCAAGAGCGCAAAGCGAATGACCGAACGCGCACGACCTGAAATATGGGACCTTCTCGAAGAAGTGATTCAGAACCATCCGGTCCTGCTCAACCGGGCACCTACGCTACACCGACTCGGTATACAGGCGTTCCAGCCCGTTCTTGTTGAAGGATCAGCAATACAGATTCACCCGCTCGTATGTACAGCGTTCAACGCTGACTTTGATGGTGATCAGATGGCTGTTCACGTTCCGCTGTCTCGCGAGGCTGTGAACGAGGCACATCGACTCATGCTGTCGACCAACAACATGCTGGCTCCTTCCTCAGGATTCCCGATTGTTTCGCCAACGCTCGACATGGTTCTAGGTATGTACTACCTGACCGGAATCGATGGTGAAGAACTGACTCCTGTCCAAAGAGATGAAGAGGGCAACCCTGTTTACAAGGTCTACTCGAACTTCGAAGACGCTCGATTCTCATTCGAGATCGAGCGAGTAAAACTTCGGGAAGTGATTCGCGTACGTGACAGCGATGGCGAGTGGATTGAAACGACAGTTGGTCGAATCATCTTCAACCGTGCATTGCCTGAGGCGATGAACTACCGAAACCACTTGTTCGACCGTGGTGCAATTGAAGGCCTCGTAACTGAAGTCGTACACGAGTTCGGAAACGAAGAGACGGTTTCCATGCTCGACCAGATGAAGTCGCTCGGATTCAAGTACGCGACCCAGTCAGGAACGACTATCGCGATGAAGGATATCGTTGTTCCGCCCCAGAAGCAGTCGCTGCTTTCTGCTGCTGACACGAAGATATCTAGACTAGATGAACAGTATCTTGAAGGTCTGATCACCGAGCCAGAACGCTACAAGGCCGCAGTTGAAATCTGGACTGACGTTTCAGACAAGATGACAAAGGCTGTGGAAGACACCCTCCCGAACTATGGCGGTATCTTCGAGATGGCGAACTCGGGAGCGAAAGGTAACATCGCTCAGATTAAGCAGATGGCAGGTATGCGTGGACTTATGTCTGACCCGAAGGGTCGCATTATTGAAATGCCTATCCGTTCAAGCTTCGCCGAGGGTCTTTCAGTTCTTGAATACTTCATTTCGACTCACGGAGCTCGAAAGGGTCTTGCTGACACGGCGCTGCGAACCGCTGACTCGGGTTACCTGACCCGACGATTGGCTGACGTCGCGCAGGACGTGATCATCTCTACCGAAGACGACATGGGTGCTCAGGGAATCCTGATTCAACACGACCCGACGGGCATGCAGGCACCTCTTGCCGATCGGATTGTTACACGGTACCTGTCGGAGCCAGTTGTTCACCCTGAGACCGGCGAAATCATCGCCGATCGGGAAGAACTGGTTACAAGAAGACTCGCAGAGGAAATCACTGCTGCAGGAGTTCAGGAAGCATCGGTTTACTCACCGCTTTCTAGCACGACGCAGCGTGGAATCTCGCAGAAGTGCTACGGCGCATCGCTTGCTACAGGTAAGCCTGCACTGATGGGTGAAGCTGTCGGAATTATCGCTTCTCAGTCGATTGGTGAGCCGGGTACGCAGCTGACGATGAGAACGTTCCACACCGGTGGTATTGCTGGTAAGGACATCACATCTGGTCTTCCACGTGTTGTTGAGCTCTTCGAAGCTCGACAGCCGAAGGGCATGTCGGTTCTTTCAGAAATCGGCGGAAAAGTTGAACTTGCTCAGCTCCCGGAAGGTCGCGTAGTTCGAGTCACATCAACTGAAGAATTCTCAGAAGAGTTGGACATTCCTGATACTCACCGCCAGACGGTAAAGACTGGTGATTGGGTTGATGCTGGTGAGGCAGTTCTTGCCGTAAAGAAGACTGCAATGACGGCGGCTGTAAAGGCAGGTGAGCAAGACTCTCTTGCAGAGGAGATTTTCGCTCCTGCTGCCGGTACCGTTCAGGTCACCAAGTCCATTGTTCGTATCACGTGGCAGGAAACTGACGAACGTGAGTACGAAATCCCTGCAGCTTCCGAAATCCTCGTTTCCGACGGTGAAGTGATCGAACCAGGTGTTTCCCTTACTGACGGACCTAAGAACCCGCAGGACATTCTGCGAATCGAAGGTCAGGCAGCAGTACAGCGCTACCTCGTAGACGAAGTTCAGGCCGTTTACCGATCGCAGGGTGTGCAGTTGCATGACAAGCACATCGAAGTGATTGTTCGACAAATGATGCGCAAGGTTCGAGTCGACAACCCTGGTGACAGCGATCTGCTCCCAGGCGAACTCGTCGACCGACATGACTACGAGTTTACGAACAACAACATGCTGGCGGAAGGCGGCGAACCCGCAACTGCAAGTCCGGTTCTGCTCGGTGTGACGAGAGCTTCTCTCAACACACAGAGCTTCCTGGCAGCTGCATCGTTCCAGGAGACGGCTCGAGTGTTAACAGAGGCCGCTGTAAACGGTTCTGTCGACCGACTCAACGGTCTCAAGGAGAATGTGATCATCGGACGACTGATTCCGGCTCGACTGGATCAGACCGAAGAGGGTCGCAAACGACTTGGTGTCGAGGAAGGTGAACGAGAACCCGGTCAACTTACTGGATTCACCCAGGCACCGGCTACTTTCGAGGAAGCTCTCGCGGCAATTGGCGGTAGTGACCTTGTCGGTGCAGGTGTGGATGCCGGTACTCCTACTGGCGGCGACGCAGCAGCGGCGGCTGCGGCTGCAGTTGCATCGTCCGAGGCTGGTAGTGACGACGGTGGTCTTCTCGCAGCGATTACGGCTCTTACTGACGCTGCTACTGGTGGTGACGATGATTCTTCATCAGATGCTGGTGACGACGATGCCGCAAGGGCTGCAGAAGCTCTCCGAGCATCAACATCAACCACTGAAGAGAATCCCGAGCCTGCGCCACAGTTTGTAGACGAAGGCGAAAACAGCGAGAACTAAACTCCCGCCGAGTAGAAGCTAAGCTTCGTTTAGAGCGATAAATTCATAGCCCTCGGCAATTTCGCCGGGGGTTACGTTTTTAATCAACCTCCATTGAAATGAGTGTTTCTATCTATAGCGATAGAATCCACTTTTTCATATAAAATTAACGGTCTACCGAATGACCGGTTCGACGTGATCTGCGTCAATTACTGGGGCGGTTAGCTCAGCTGGCTAGAGCGCGTCGTTGACATCGACGAGGTCACAGGTTCAAGTCCTGTACCGCCCACCACATAGTAACTGGTCATGAGGTATAAGGCCGAAAAGGCCAAGAGTGAAACCATGTGCAATCAGCCGCAAATAGAGTGCAGAGCTACTTCGGCTCTTCGCGGCACAACGGAGTGCAGCCCGGAGGACGGGCGCAGTACCATCACTACGTAGGCACGCCGCTCCTTCAACTCGGCGACGTGCCCCAAGACTCAGCATCCAAATATTCGTACTGACACGCGCCGATTTGTTTCGCGTGTCAGCACTTGCACAACAAGGAGCCACTCGCCATGGCAGACCGAGTTAAGTTCAAAGATCTCTCACCTGAAGAAAAACAGGATTACCGTGACCGACTGCGTCACTCAACGGCGCACGTTCTTGCCGAAGCTGTAACGAAGCTATTCCCAGACGCCCAGCTCACTATCGGACCACCGATTGAAGATGGCTTTTATTACGACTTTGCCGTACCTGAGGCGTTCACTCCAGACGATCTGAACAAGATTGAAAAAGAGATGCGGAACTCAATCAAAGCGAACACGGAATTTTCCGAACGAGAAACGTCTCGCGACGAAGCTTTGGAACTTGTAAGGGACAACCAGTACAAGGTAGAAATTCTTGAAGGCATTCCGGCTGATGAGCGCGTTACTTTCTGTAGCCATTCGGACGGTGCTTTTGAGGACCTGTGTCGTGGTGGTCACATGGCGCGCACAGGAGACATAAAGGCTTACAAGCTGCTGTCGACGGCCGGGGCATACTGGCGAGGTGATGAAAACAACGCCATGCTACAGCGCATCTATGGCACGGCATGGGAGTCTCGCGACGCACAAAAGGACTATCTGAAACGACTCGAAGAAGCCGAGAAGCGAGACCATCGCAAGTTGGGCAGGCAGTTGGGACTTTTCTTCTTTGATCCAATCGCACCGGCAAGCCCTTTCTTCCTTCCTAAGGGTGCGCAGGTGATGAACGGTCTAATCGAGTACGTCAAAGAGTTGTACGGCAAGTACGGTTACCAGGAAGTAATGACGCCGCAAATCTTCAACACAGATTTGTGGAAGAAGTCAGGTCACCTCGATGCCTACGCCGAGAACATGTATTTTGTTGAAGTCGACGAGCGTGAGTTTGGTGTTAAGCCGATGAACTGTCCGGCAGGAGCAATGATATACGCTGCCGATTCCCACAGTTATCGTGACCTGCCAATGCGACTCGCCGATTTCGGACGGCTCCACCGCAACGAACGTTCAGGTGTCACGCACGGCCTGACGAGGGTCCGTTCTTTTGTGCAGGATGATGCCCACATCTTCTGCACGCTCGATCAGATCGGCGACGAGATCAACTCCTTCCTACAAATGCTCAACGAAGCCTATGAAACTCTTGGATTCGAGTCGTACAGGCTTGAGCTTTCGCTTCGACCCGAAAAGCGGGTGGGATCAGAAGAAATGTGGGACAGCGCTGAGGCTGCTCTCACTGAGATCCTCGATGCGTCGGGCGTTGAGTATGAAGCCGAGAGTGGAGAAGGCGCTTTTTACGGACCAAAGATTGATATTTTTGTGCCTGACGCAATTGGTCGTGACTGGCAGCTCGGTACAGTTCAGTTGGACTTCTCGCTCCCCGAGCGGTTCGACCTCGAATATGCTGCTGAAGATGGCAGTCGACAGCGTCCGGTCGTGATCCACCGTGCCATGTATGGATCCCTCGAGCGGTTCCTTGGCGTTCTCATCGAACACCTTTCCGGCGCGTTCCCGCTTTGGCTTGCGCCTGTGCAGGCAGTAGTCGTTCCAATTGCCGATCGGCACATCGATTACTGCCACAATGTAGGAGGCGAACTGGAATCCGCAGGTATTCGGGTGGTTGTTGACGATTCGAATGACCGAATGAACGCCAAAATCCGACAAGCTCAGCTTCAGAAAGTTCCCTACATGCTTGTTGCTGGTGATCAGGAAATCGAGGCTGGGACCCTGGCAGTTCGAACACGAACAGGTGAGAATATCGACCCAATGACTGTCGCCGAAGTCTCGACCAAATTTCTAAGGCAAATTGCGGAGAGAAGCTAGATCTAATAATTCAGCAAAAATCGTGTCTAAAAACAAACCAAAATTCAATAGGACGTCAATTTGACGCCCTATTGCTTGCAGTGTAGCCTCGAACGGCTGTATTGCGTTTGGCGCGCCATCTGAAACAGGGTGAGTTGAACCACACGTTCAGTGAATCTTTTTGAGCAGTTAATTTCAACAGTGCGGCGTCCTCTCGGGCGTGGCGATGGATCAATAGCCCCACATGACATCTGACGACATCACAATTCATCGAGGACTTACAGGCGTTTACTTCGACAGAAGTGAAACGACCTTCATCGATGGCAAGGAAGGTGTCCTTGAGTACCGGGGCTACAACATTAACGATCTCGCGGAGCACTCATCGTTCGAAGAAACTGGATACCTCCTGATCCACGGAAAACTTCCGAATCAGGCAGAGCTCGACGAGTTCGATGCAGAGCTCAAAGCTGCTCGCGAACTACCAGAGCGAATCTTCGACGTTATCGAGCTTGTAAAAGAATCGCACCCTATGGATGCCCTGAGGACAGCCGTTTCGGCACTTGCTTCGTTCGACGAAGACCGAAACGATAATTCCATCGAAGCCACTATTCGCAAAGGCATCCGCCTAACCTCTCAGGTTCCGTCGATTGTTATGGCTCACCACAACATTCGTCAGGGCAAGGATCCGATTAATCCAAGCTCAACGCTCAATCACGCCGGAAACTTCCTCTACATGCTTGAAGGCAACGAACCAAGTGTGGAAGCTGTCGACTTGATGGACAAGGACTTTGTCCTTCACGCCGATCACGGCTCGAACGCTTCTGCGTTCACGGCTCGCGTCGTTGCAGGAACGGCTGCCGACGTTCACGGCGCTGTAACCGCCGGGATTGCGGCACTTTCAGGACCGTCACATGGCGGAGCGGCCGAGAACGTCATGCAAATGGCTAAAGAAATCGGTAAGCCTGAGAACGCAGCTGATTATGTGAGAAATCTGCTTTCGAACCGTGAGCGAGTCATGGGATTCGGCCACCGTGTGTACAAAGCAGAAGATCCGCGTGCAGGCCATCTGCGCCAAGGCGTAAAGAGTCTGAGCGAGGAGATAGGCCAGCCCGAGTGGTATCAGATTCTCGAAGCTGTAGTAGATGCCATGAAGCCTTATGCTCGACGTGGAATTCACGTAAACGTCGACTTCTTCGCAGGCGTTATCTACTACCTGAACGGCATTCCGCAGGATCTTTTCGTGCCAATCTTCGCAGTCGGTCGAATTCCAGGCTGGACTATCCAGGTGGTTGATCAGTTCAGGCACAACATTCTCATCCGACCGCTTCTGCAATACACAGGCAGACGTGAACGCGAGTACGTTCCGGTCTCCGAGCGAGGATAGGAAAACTATTCTCCTCGGGTGGCAAATATTGTTCAATCATGAACGACAAGCCATCTAACAGCCCTCTCGAACAACGCCTGATCGACCATATTGCCAAGTACGGTCCGATCACGTTCGAGGCGTTCATGGATGCTGCTCTTTACGACCCTGAGCATGGCTACTATCCAAGCAAGCGTCGCGAGGATCAGGTCTCGCCAGTTGGTACTAGTGGCGATTATTTCACTAGCCCAACAAGCCACCCAGCGTTCGGAGCTCTTATAGCCTTGCAGCTCGAAGAAATGTGGCGCACTCTGGGATCACCAACCGAATTCACTGTGGTTGAAATGGGCGCAGGAGTAGGCGTCCTTCAGTCTGACATCACTGAGTATGTTGAACGCGAACTCCCATCGTTTTCCAAAGCGATGAGGTACATAGCGACCGACGTTGCTCCCCCACCAGAATCTGAATCGGTGGCGAAATCGACTGCGTTGCCTGTGGGGGTGGCTGGCTGTGTTCTTTCGAACGAATTGCTCGATGCAATGCCGGTAAATCGCTTTATTGTCCAGAACGGCGTAGTTCGAGAAATCTTTGTCGACTTCCAGGGTGATGAGTTTGTCGAAATGGTCGGAGACGTCAGCGAACCAGAAGTGGCGGCGAGGGTTGAACCATTCCTGAGTTCACTGCCTGAGGGTTATCGAGGCGAAGTGAACCTTAGGTTGGGATACTGGGTTGATTCTGTTTCAGCAACGCTCGACCGAGGTTATGTCCTCACACTCGACTACGGTTTCGATCGACCGGAACTGTACAAGCCGACGCGGGTTGATGGCTCGCTCCGTTGCTACTACCAGCACACTTTGGGTCAAAACCCACTTCGACGGATCGGCAGGCAAGACATCACCGCACACGTAGATTTCACCGCAGTCGACCACGGAATGATGGTGATGGGTATCGAGAGGATCGGAAAACTTACCCAGCAGCAGCTTCTGATCAACCTTGGTATTGACGATTTTTTGCAAGATGTGACGTTACGGGATGCACGGAATGAAATCACACACACTGAAGCGCAAGAGAACTCCGCTGGTATCGCTTCTCTTGCGAGTACTGAAGGGCTCGGAGGCTTCCGGGTTGCTGTTCATGCCAGGGGCGCTGGGTTATACGGAGAGCCGTTGCGTGCGCTCACAGGCATCGATGGAGGGTTGCGACTAACTGAGGGGCACGCTGTCCCGTTACTGTCGGATGCATCAGCCGAGCATGCGCGATTACTAAGATCGAGCAACCCCTTCTCATCAGGCGATCCGAGCTTGGCTGGATTACCAACGTGGGAAGAGCTTTTCAGCGACGAACCCTAGACGGGCCATCGTCGATTAGTTGTTTGGCTTAAGGTATCGCGTCTCAAACCGAAAATATGTCAGGGATCACGGTAGAATTTCCTCTGCAATATTCCATAATTCATCGACCATAATGGAGTGCGAGTTGAGCGACGTCAAAGCTGAATCAGTACCGCTAAAACAAACGATCCTTCATTCAACCCATGTCGAATCCGGCGCCCGGATGGTTCCGTTCGGCGGTTGGGACATGCCGGTTCAGTACTCCCATGGGATCATTTCCGAAGTAAATGCCGTTCGAACTTCAGCTGGAATTTTCGACGTATCGCATATGGGGCGGCTGGAATTCTCAGGTTCTGGTGCCGAAGAATTTCTAAGCTCGATTATTTCCGCCAACGTCCCTGCACTGCAGGTAGGCAGGAGCAAATACAACTTCATTTGCAATGCGACTGGTGGAATCATCGACGACGCGATGGTTTACAAGACCGGTGATGAGCAGTTCCTGCTCGTAATAAACGCCGGAAATGTCGATGCTGACATGGAGTGGATAAATACTCATTTGGCAGGACAGTCTGAAGTGACGATGAATGTCGTAACGGATCAAACTGCAATGATCGCTGTCCAAGGTCCAACGGCCGTGGCGTTAGTAGATTCATTGACCAACAACGCTGCTTCAGAAATTCGTCGTTTTCGAATTGGAGCGGCTGAGGTCTCAGGTGTCCAAGCCACACTGGCGAGAACCGGTTATACGGGTGAGGACGGTTTTGAAATCATTGTGCCCTCTGATCATGGAATCGAGATGTGGAACGCCCTGCGGGACGTCGGGGCGAAAGAGGCTGGACTTGGGGCAAGAGACGTTCTTCGACTAGAAGCTGGATTGCTTTTGCATGGCAATGATCTTTCCACAGAGACGAATCCTTTTGAAGCTGGATTCGGTAGATTCGCCTATTTCGAAGCACCAAACTGTATTGCTGGATACGCCTTGAAACAGCTTTCAGAATCTGAGCCTTCCCGGCTATTGGCTGGCTTCAAAATGGTCGGGCGAGGCATACCAAGATCCGGTCTCGCCATCCACACCGGTGGTACTGAGTCACTGGATGATTCGGAGCCGATCGGATCGGTCACGTCAGGTACCCATTCTCCGACTCTTGACGGTGGTATTGGCATGGGCTACGTTGATCAAAAGCACTCTGCAATTGGAACCAAGTTGTTGATCGACGTGCGTGGACGTCCAGTTGAAGCAGAGATTGTCGATATGCCTTTCTACAAGCGCGGGTAAGTAGACCGAACCTAGCGTTTGAAATTATTGAATTAGTAACTACACAAGAATCGAGGTACATATGTACCCAGAAGATCTCAAATATTCGAAAGAACACGAATGGGTACGAGTTAACGGAAATATTGCTGAGATTGGAATCACTGTATTCGCTCAAGAATCATTGGGTGATGTTGTGTTCGTCGACCTCCCGGCAGTCGGTTCCGAAGTAGAGCAGTTTGCTAAATTCGGAGAGATCGAATCTGTAAAGGCCGTAAGCGACCTTTTCTCTCCTGTAGGTGGAACTATCGTCGAGGTAAACGACTCTGCCACTGACTCGCCTGAGGTGGTCAACGACGACACATATGGAAGCGGCTGGTTGATCAAGGTTGAGCTTTCAGACACCGCTCAACTTGATGAACTAATGGATGCCACCACTTACGAAGGCACGTTGGAGTAAGCACAGCTTAAATGGCATCTTATTTGAACACCTCGGCCAACCACCCATACATCCCGTCAACCGATTCAGAACGAGCCGAAATGCTCGGTGTGATAGGCGTAGATTCACTCGATGACCTCCTTGGCGACATTCCTCTTGAGCACAGACACCCCGCGCTGAATCTTGCACATGGGCTATCAGAGCAAGAGCTTTCTACGCTTTTCGGATCGATTGCTGCGCAAAATGCCTCACCATCGAACAGGTATCTATCATTTCTAGGTGCCGGTGCGTATCAGCATTACATTCCTTCCACGGTTCGATCAATTCTCCAACGTGGTGAATTCGTCACCGCTTACACGCCTTACCAGCCGGAGGCCGCACAGGGCACGCTTCAGGTAGGTTTCGAGTTCCAGACCGTTATTTGCCAGCTGACAGGCATGGAAGTCGCAAATGCGGGTATGTATGACGGGCCAACTGCATTTGCTGAAGCCTGTTTGATGGCAGCGCGAGTAACTAGGCGCACCAAAGTCGGTGTTCTGACTTCGGCTGATCGAAGGCTAAGCGAAACCTTCTTCGCCTACTCGAAACACCAGGGCATTCAACTTGTGGAGATCGCTCCAGATGCAAATGATATTCCCGACGATATCGCTTGCATTGGGATTCAGAGCCCCAACTTCTTCGGCGGAATCGAAGATGTTGAACGTCTTACCAAACTGGCGCACGAAAACGGGGCGTTGTCGGTTGTGCACGTGAATCCGACTTCACTCGGAATGTTCAAAGCACCAGGCGAATACGACGTAGATATTGTCACGGCTGAAGGTCAACCCTTCGGTGTCCCGATGGCGTTCGGTGGTCCTTATGTCGGGTTGTTTGCCTGCAAAAAAGCACATATTCGGCAAATGCCAGGTCGAATCATTGGTCGCACGACCGATACGAATGGGCGTACTGGCTATGCACTGACATTACAAACCCGTGAACAACACATTAGACGTGAACGCGCTACTTCAAATATTTGCACAAGCACACAGCTGATCGGCCTAATGGTCACTGTGTACGCCGCGACGCTCGGCAAGCAGGGGATAAAGGAGGTCGCCGGCCTGTGCTACCAGAAGGCCCATTATGCCGCATCGAAAATCGACAAGCTTGATGGCTACTCGGTCAAAAGTAATGGGACCTTCTTCCACGAGTTCGTAGTGAAATGCCCGACTTCTCCGGCAAGTATCAACTCAGCCTTGCTCGATCAGAAGATCATTGGTGGTCTCGATATTTCTGATCGTTCTGACAATGGAATGCTGGTTTGCGTAACAGAGACAAGCTCAAAGGACGATATCGACAGATTCGTGAGCGCTTTGAGTCAGATCGTAGCCGCACTATGACGATCACTACGGGTGCGAACGAAATCGACCGACGATTGTTAATGGACCGATCGATGGCCGGCAGGAAAGCGTTCACAGTTCCAATATCTGATGTACCAGACCAAGATTTGCCAAACGATGAGTTGCTTCGAGATGATCTCGAATTGCCGGAAGTTTCACAGCTTGAGGTAATTCGTTACTTCTCAGTTCTCAGCCAGCGCAACTTTTCGATCGACACGAACTTCTATCCACTAGGTTCGTGCACGATGAAGTACAACCCGAAGATCAACGACGAGTTAGCGAGTCTCCCCGGGCTTGCCGACATTCACCCGCTACAGCCGGACGAGACGGTTCAGGGAGCGCTTCGCTTGTTGAAAGATCTTCAAGATTGTCTCGGTGAGATCACCGCGCTCCCAGGTGTTTCACTGGCTCCACTCGCAGGCGCCCAGGGCGAATACGCTGGGTTGCTGGTGGCTCGGGCGTATCACGATTCTAGAGGTGACAGTGCCCGAACAGTTGCGATCGTTCCAGACTCGGCTCATGGTACAAACCCGGCGTCGGCGGCAATGGCCGGGCTCGATGTAGTTACCGTTCGTTCCAACGAACATGGCAACATCGATGTTCAGAATCTCAGGGAACTTGCGAACGAGAACACAGCTGTGTTCATGCTCACGATTCCAAGCACGTTGGGTCTGTTCGAGCCGAACATTCTCGAGATTACCAAGATCATCCATGATGCTGGTGGCCTTGTTTATGCCGACGGTGCAAACCTGAACGCATTGCTAGGATTAGTGAAACTCGGCGACTTGGGGGTAGATATTTGTCACTCGAACCTTCACAAAACGTTCTCTACGCCGCACGGTGGCGGAGGCCCCGGATCAGGTCCAGTAATGGTCGCAGAAGAACTGTCTGAGTTCCTTCCGAAGCCCGTCGCAGAACTTACTGACGATGGTTATGTCCTGGCAACTCCTAAAAATTCGATTGGTTCAATAAACGGGTTCCACGGGTCGTTCTCTATAGCTGCAAGAGCGTATGCGTACATAAAAGCCCTTGGTATAGAAGGCCTACAGTCGGTTTCCGAGAACGCCATCATTGGTGCGAACTACATTCAGGCTAAATTGAAGGACAAGTACAATCTCGCTGCCGATCGATACTGCATGCACGAAACCGTTCTGTCGGCGACTCGTCAGAAGAAGCGCGGTGTTGGTGGGTTGGATATCGCAAAGCGATTGCTCGATTTCGGTATTCACGCCCCCACGATGTACTTCCCGTTGATTGTGGATGAAGCTCTAATGATTGAACCTACGGAGTCGGAATCTAAAGAGACACTTGATCACTTCATTGCTGTGATGAGACAGATCGACGACGAAATCGACTCGAGTCCAGAGTTAATTCACGAGGCTCCGCACGATCTCCCGGTTACGAGACTAGACGAGGCTACCGCCGCTAGAAAACCGATTCTGCGCTGGAGTGCAGACGAGTAGTTGGGTTTAATACCTGTCATTGCGAGGAACCCGAAAGAGTGACGTGGCAATAAGCAGCCACTCTGAAGCAACATAATGATTTAGACATAGTTGTATTACCAGTGCTCAGACGCGATAACCTGTTCACGCCTACACCACTATCGGGTCCGGCGTAAAAGTGGGCTTTGGTTACGCATTTCTGCTGTTTGGTGCCTTCGGGGTTCTCACGTTCCTCTCCAGGGCGATCACTGACTTGAAGCGACGCTAGGTCAACGAGTTAGTTCGATCCATAACTGTCGAATAGTCGACCGGCAAGTGAACACGTGTGCCCAGTTCCAACCGCATTTGAACGTTTTCGGCGGTAAGATGCGTCCGGAAACTAATACGCTTCAACCTTTTCTGGAGAACCCATCACTTTGATCGTCGATACCCATGTCCACATTTGGGAGATGCCTCCCATAGCTCCAATTGGCCCCAGTGCACCAAATTTCACTTCAAAGCCAAGTGCGCACGGAAACGCCGAGTTGCTGCTCGATGACATGTACGCCAATGGCGTAGACAAAACGGTTCTGGTGCAAACGTCGTTCTCGACCTGGGACAACGAGTACGTCGCCGCTTCTGCGATCAAGTACCCGAACAGATTCGTGTCGATGGGGCTTATCGATCCAATGGACGATAACAACGCCGAAACAGCAGCCTACTGGATGGACGAACGCCAGATGCAAGGTTTCCGGTTGCACCCACAGTATTACGCTCAGGTCGACATCATGAAGCGCCCTGAGAACGATGCACTTTTTCGCGCCATTGAGAGCCGAGGGGGAATCGTTCAAGTTCACAACAGACCTGAACATGCACACCAGTTGGACTATGTAGCAGCAAGGTATCCAGCGATTACGTGGTTGATCGATCACATGATGTACCCCGAACCTCGAATGGGTCCATCATGGGACGAATACAAACCAGTACTTGATTTAACCAGGCACGACAACGTGTTGATGAAGATCTCCGATATTCACAACAGATCAGAGCAAGACGAACTGCCGTTTTCCGACATGCACGATGTGATCAAAATGGCGATAGATACGTTTGGAATTGACCGAGTTATGTGGGGCACTGGCTACCCGGGTTATCACCGGGTCGATCACGGATGGCTATCGCTCGAAGACGAGTTGAAACTCGTTCGGGAAGGGTTCGATTGGCTGTCAGCAGATGAACAAGAGAAGTATCTCGGGTTGAATGCCATGCGCATCTGGGACTGGGCTTAGGTAAAATCTTACCCACACAATGCTGATCAAAGAGTCATAAACCTAACGGAGCACGAGCGATTTATGGCACTTCAGCCCGGCACCCAAGCCCCGGATTTCACACTCGACTCTCATATGGGTCAGGTGAAACTTTCTGACCTGCGTGGGAAGAATGTTGTAGTGGGGTTTCATCCCACCAGTTTCACAGGTCGCTGACTAAATCAGGTGCGCGGGTTCCGTGCAAACTACGACAAGTTTGTCGCTCTCAACACGGAGATCGTCGCGATCAGCACAGATGCGACTCCTGTTCAAACTGCATGGGCGAAGAGCATGACCGAAGGCGACGAAGAAGAAGGTCAGGTTCCGTTCCCGATTGCGAGTGATTTCTGGCCACATGGCGATGTGACAAAAGCCTTCGACGTGTTCAACGAAGATACTGGCAAGGCAAAGCGCTCGGTATTCATCTTGGATACTGAGGGCAAGATCGTTTGGTCGAACGTCTACACCGACTCGATCCCGGCTTCTAGCGAACTTCTCTATGAGCTGGAGCGGCTGTAGAGGTTTTTTGTCATTGCGAGGAGCCCGATAGGGTGATGTGGCAATCAGCCGTCAAACGGGATAACACTTCGTTTCAGCGGTGCACACTCCTGGCATCAATACGAAGAGACTCTTCATAATCGCCTTGAGTCAACGGTTGGATTACTGATTGCCCCGGCTTTCATACGTCACTTATCGTAATGACAATCGTTAGGCGGGATTTCCTAGTAAAACGTCCCGCCGTCCTCGCCATCGTCACTCAGAGCGCCCTCAAGGCCAGCGTCACGCTGTGCGAGAGCTGCGTCGACTCCAGCCTTCAACAGCCCTGAATCAGAGCTAATTGGGAACCACTGCATGCCCTGACGTATTCGACGAGCTGCCTCTTCACCCGAAGACGTGTGACATCCGGTTGCAACGCCGTGTTTTTTACCGGCATCTACGACCTTTTGAACCGCTGCGATGTGGTCGGGATGCTTGTTGTCGAGTCCGATAGGTACACCAAGCGACTGGGCAAGATCGTTCGGACCGACGAAACAAATATCGACACCCTCAACTGCCATGATGTCGTCGATCTGTTCGACCGCAGACTTATCCTCGATCATGATCACAACCATAGTCATGTCGTTGGCCTTTTGGTAGAAACCCGGACCGTAAGCGATTTGTCCGCGCGCACTGCCGATACCTCTCTTGCCATCGGGCGCGTACTTGGCTGCACTAACAGCTTCGTGTGCCTGTTCAGCGTTTTTTACATCAGGAACAACAATCCCCATAAATCCAATATCGAGAACCCGCTTGATCCACACCTTATCGACGTAAGGAACCCTCGCGAACATTGGCTTGCCGCTTCCTTCAGCAGCCCTCAAACAGTTCACAGCCGTTGAAACGTCGATCGCGTTATGCTCGAAATCGACCGTAATCCAATCGAGATCAGTCATGTGCGCCATGACCTCTATTGCCGTTGGGTCTCCTGTTGTCGACCATGTGCCAACAGTTGCCCCGCCGCGGGCTATTTTGTCCTTTACGGGATTCGAATCCATTTTGTGATCTTTTCAGTGAACTAATTAATACGCTGATCAACCCGAATAATTGGCATTTGCGAATATTTCCAGACTCAGAGGTTACTACTCACGTCGTGGGCGATAAACTATCCGACGGATTATTTTGAAATCAACTTGCCAAGGAGCTTTTGATTTGGCCAGATACACACGGCTACAGGCACTGAATGCTGTTCACGAAATTGGCGTGGTGCCGGTTTTCTACAACGGCGATCTTGAGGCGGCACAGAACATTGCGAAAGCCTGTGTAAACGGCGGAATCAGGGTTCTTGAGTTCACAAATCGTGGCGACCACGCGTGGGAAGTATTTTCAGCCCTCGACAGATTCTGTGCTGTAGAGCTACCTGACGCCATTCTCGGCGCTGGATCTGTTCTCGACGCCGGAACTGCTTCTATGTACATCGGTTCAGGAGCGAGCTTCATTGTCGGTCCAGTCACGAACCCCGATGTAGCCAAAGTTTGCAACCGCCGAAAAGTCGGGTACATCCCAGGTTGTGGCACAGCGTCGGAAATATCTGCTGCAGAAGAGCTTGGCTGCGATATCGTAAAAGTCTTCCCGGGAAGCGCAGTTGGCGGTCCGGGCTTCGTAAAAGACGTACTCGCACCAATGCCGTGGACATCGATCATGCCTACAGGCGGTGTCGACATAACTGAAGAATCGCTTCGGCCATGGTTCGAAGCAGGAGTCGTATCGGTCGGAATGGGCTCGAAGTTAGTTTCTTCCGACATTATCAAGGATGGTGCGTGGGACAAGCTGGAACAGCGAAGTAAAGATACTGTTGCGCTAATCAATTCGATCAAGGCTTCGCTCTAACCATCAGTCGAGTTTTCGACAGGCTCACTCAATAAAAAGGATCAGGATCCAAATGGTCAAGGTAGTTACTTTCGGAGAGGTAATGCTCCGACTCGCAACGATGCGACGAGAGCGATTTACGCAGGCTCGTGAATTTGAAGTTACTTATGGTGGTGGAGAGTGCAACGTTGCTGTCTCGCTTGCGCAGTTTGGCGTTGATGCAACTTTCGTAACGGCGATCCCTGACAACGATATTGGCCAGGCCTGTATCAACTACATCCGTCAGTTCGGTGTCGACACCACAGAGATCCTTCGACAGGGCCAGCGACTCGGAACGTATTACCTAGAATCGGGTGCAGCGATGCGTGCTTCAAAGGTCGTTTACGACCGTGCAGCATCATCGATTGCCGAAATTCAGCCTGGAGATGTTGACTGGCGGAAAGTGTTCGACGGAGCTGACTGGTTCCACTTCACAGGAATTACTCCAGCAATCTCCAAGAGCGCAGCAGCGGCGTGTACCGAAGCAGCCAAGGCAGCGAAAGAGCTTGGCCTAACTGTTAGTGCCGATATGAACTACCGTAAGAACTTGTGGTCTCCCGAAGAAGCGCAGGCGACGATGATTCCAATGATGGAACACGTCGATGTTTCAATCGGTAACGAGGAAGACGCCGAGAAGTGTCTTGGAGTTGCTGCAGAAGGTGTTGACGTAACCACTGGCGAGATCGACCCGAACGCTTATCGACCTGTTGTTGAAGAGCTTGTAAGCAAGTTCGGTTTCAAGAAGGTTGCTATTACTCTTCGAGAGAGCCAGTCGGCAGACGACAACGACTGGAGTGCCATTTACTTCGACGGAGACGAGATTCTCGTTGGTAAGAAGTATCCGGTTCGAATCGTCGACCGTGTTGGCGGTGGTGATTCGTTCTGTGCGGCAATGATCTACGGTTTGAATCAGGACGGCTGGGATTCACGACAGGTTCTAGACTTTGCTGTGGCTGCATCAGCGATGTCGCACACCTTCCACGGTGACTTCAATTTGGTTAGTGTGAAGGAAGTCATGGGTGTTGCTGGCGGAGATACTTCAGGCCGAGTACAGCGATAAGTTTCTGAGATTGGTTGAACGCTGGAAATGCCCAGACCAATTCACTAAGCAACGATCACAAAGCGCCCAGTCGAAATTGAGATTGGTCGCTTTTGTAATCCTGAATTTATTTTCAGGATCTACGGGTTAACAGCCGTGTTGTCGTTGGTAACGAACACAGTCGCAGCCCTGCACAAGATCTTTCGCTCCTCGGGATGTGTAAGTAGGTGGAAGTTGTCGATAGCCCGCTACGACTCACTCCGGCTCCCCATCTGTTTCGGGTTATTCGATCAACTTCAGGTATGCGGGTAGGACGTCTTCGATGTATGCCTGTTTGAGCTGTTTTATGAGCTCAATTGGATCGGGATTGCCAATTACCTTGGCACCACTGTGCTTGTTGATCACGCTCACAAGTTCGTCAATATGATCTGCAATTCCACCTGTTTATTCGAGCACCCCGATGATCTTGGACTGGTCGTATGCGATGGCAAATTCTCCGAGTGTTCCCGAGCGACCGCCAACAATCACCACGGCATCACAGGTTTGGATGTTCTCTACTTATAGACAAATCAGGCCGCTTCCGTTGTAAACGATGATGTCGTAACTGCGTGTTGTAGAGTTGTACCGCTCGATATGTTCGATGAAGCTTTGAGCCGGTGAAATACCGATAACCAGTCCACCCTGTGACTTTGTACCAAGTACAGAATCGTGTGTTAAACCGGGCGCGATGCCTGGGACAGTGTGTATCCATGATTGCCAACTTCAGCACCCAACTCGTAGATCTTTTTGCGAGCGGGTTACGTAACTTCACCGCCAGCGGATCCCATCACACCGAATACCATTTTCGGTAAGGTGGTCAAGCCACCGTATCTCGCAGAAATTTCGCTGCTGTTGTCGACTTGATACGACGTTAGTAACCCATCGCTACGCCGTCACGTCTTGGGTCGGCTCCACCGAGCATGGTGCCGTGCTCGGTGAACTGGATGCCCTGTCCACCACCGACAGCGTTATGCCAGTCGGGAGCCACGTGCACTCGATGTCCACGACGAGCGAGGTCTCGACGCATATGCTCAGGGAACCTGTTCTCGAGCAATAGCATTCCGGTGTCGTAGTGTCGGAACCTTGGTGCTTCTATTGCTTCCTGCACGTTCATTCCTGCATCTATGTGATGATGCATCATTTGTGCGGTTGTGTGAAGGATGCCCCAGCTTCCTGGTGTGGAAATTGACATTCTAATCTTTTTGTCACCAGAGCCATCGGCGGCATCTTCGTAAATTTGTCCTGGAGCGATACAGAAATCTTCCTGTTTACCCGGTCCAATCAAGTTAGGACTGTCACTGCCCGCATCAATGTCGAACCACTTACACATGTTGTTCATAAAGATTCCGGTGTCGCCTGCTACGACAGCCGAACCGAATGCACTACCCAAAGACTGGGTGATCGTGACCACGTTCCCTTCGGAGTCTGCTGTTGCAAAGTGAGTGGTTAGTCCTGTCGAGTACTCGTCTTTGACTCCCTCAGGTGGGTGGTCTACTCGCGACCTGTTCCATCTCTCAGGCGGAGGACCGGCTGTTCTGATCGGGTCGATTTCGGCTGCGCGCTCAGCTGCGTATTCTTCAGAAAGAAGCCGATCCAACGGAATCTCGACGTGATTAGGGTCACCCGAGTACTTCGCACGATCATCTGCGGCCATGTACACGGCTTCCACCAGGCGGTGCAAAGTGTCGCTGCTACCGTAGGTCAGTTCATCGAAATTGCTGAGAATGTTTAGCGTTTCGAGAATTTGGAAAGCAGACGAATTCGGAGGAGCAACACGAACCTCTAACCCCCGGTAGTTCGTGGTCAGCGGCTCCTGCCAGTAGGCACGATATTCAGCAAGTTCCTCACGGTTGATGATTCCTCCAGAAGCTTCTAAGCCTGCCTGAAGACGATCGCCTAGAGCGCCTTCGTAGAACTCTTTCTGGCCGCCCTCGGCAATATGTGCAAGTGACTTTGCTAGACCTGGTTGTCGCAAAATCGATCCTGCACCCATGCCCGATCGCTCGATAATTAATGCCTTTTGCGACGACTCGAAACGATCAATTCGAACGAGGTTTTCCTCGATCATGTCGGCGTTGAATGTAGAAAGAACGATCCCTTCACCCGCATGGCGAATTCCGTCCCGCATCACTCTCGATAACGGCAAGGAACCATAAGTTTCGTGGAGAGTCATCCAGCCAGAAACGTTGCCGGGAACCAGCGGCGATATTGGCCCGGTTTCGGCGTTCAAGTTGTCGTACATTTCTGGTTGAGCGGCATTCGGAGCGTGACCCGAGAAGTTCAGCACTCTTGTTCGCTTTTCGCTTGCAACGTAGACCATTGCAATGCCAATGCCACCAACTCCCGACATGTACGGCTCTGCGACGTTGAGCATGGCAGCCACCGCTACAGCGGCATCGAATGCGTTACCACCATCTCTTAGAACGTCTAACCCGGCCTGAGACGCATACGGATGTGCGGATGCCACCATGCCGTGGAGCCCTACTGCTGGTGCTCTTGTTGAACGGCCGTGGGGTGAAACCCCTTTTGGGAATAAAGCTTTAGGGTCGATCTCATCGACTTGATACATGACTTTCCTCCCTGGAATTTTCGATCAGCTTACTTGGTGTCATTGAATACGCACTTATACAAGCGATGAAAGATGGTTTCTAGACTCGATTCGCTCGGCGTCAGAACCGTACGCCATAGAGTAGTGCCCCTTGTAACCGGCACTTTCGAGTCGATTGAAAAGGTTTGTGAAATCTAAGGTTCCTTCACCGGGAATTAAATGAACCTCGTAGTCGCCGTGGTTGTCGGCAAGTCTTACTTCGCCAATACGTTCAATTCCGAACGCATCGAGGAATCCGTCAACTCCGTCGGGAACTAGGTGAGAGTGATTCGCCGTGAACGCCCAGGCCATGTGTTCGGGAGGAATTTCATCGAAGTATTCTCTGGTTTCTTCCACGGTGTGCGCCATGTAGTGAACTTCGGCGTGTTCAGGCTCGAAGTTGAGATTTTCTAGAAGAATTCTCTGTCCAGTGTCGGCGCCGTACTTACAAATACGCTTTAGTCGCTCAAGGCCAGCCTTCTTTCGTTCCGGCACGTCGCTAGAGAAGTGGTAGCCGGCGTGAACCACTGTCCATGCGCAGTCGAGCAAGTTGGCCAGATCAACGCTTGCTCGCATGTACTCTTCGACTGCGCGAGAGACGTAAGGTGAGTACTCGGCGACGTTGACAGCCGAGAGGGTGTGCAGGCCGATTGATATCCCGTTCGACTCACAAATGTTGCGCACCTCTCGCGCGCGGTCGGGCGTCCAGGCGTCCATGTGATTCGGACCGGCGTCGGCATTGAAATCGAGGAATAAGAACTCGTTTTCGACTGCCCACTTAAGCGCATCTTCGAGCTTGGTTTTGCCGGCATCAAAGCCGATTCGGTCAATGAGAGTCATTCAACCCTGCCTCGTTATATTAGTTCAGCTCCAGCTTGCGTATAACTTGCTGTTTTCGAGATTTATCACTTCGTACGGAAGTCCGGTTGCGGCGGCTGAGTCTTTTCCTTCATCGAGCACCAGCCAAGTTCCGCCTTTGCCGATCGCCCGGCGGTTCAACATGATCAACTCTCCGGCAACAAGAGACATTGAGGCTTTTCCAGACGAAGGATTGATCACGGTTACATCCGCATCGGCCCCTTCAGTGAAGTGACCCTTATTCAACAATCCGAGCATACGCGAAGGGGTGTAGCTCAGCTTAATAACTGCCTCGTCCATGCTTAGCGCACCAAATTCGACCAGAGCCATGGTTCGTTCAATCGCCACGTTTCGAGGCAGTGATCCGCCGTCAGTAGATATTGCGTCGATGCGGAAAGTGCCATCTTCGTATCGGGCTGTGGCAAGGCTGAACGCACTTGTTGGTGGGTTAACAGGGTAGCTAAGAGAAGCATCGGTTGATGCAGACTCCCAGATTTCAACTGCTTCCTTGCCAGTAACCATGATTACGCGCCCGCCACGCTCTATCAACGCAGAACCGTAACCATCCATGAGAGACTCACGAATACCTTCGTCGGTTGTCGGGTATCCACGAGCCTTCAGACAATTTTGTGCGACGTTGTAAACAACATCGCCATTTTCATCACATAATCCGTTCGTTCCGTTGGCTTGAGCTAAATATGCTTCGGTGATCCACTGCGATCGCATATTCTCGATCAGCCCGAGAGCTTCTTGAACCTCTTCGTGCGGCTCTTCGATCATCCCACGCGTGTACGAATTGATGTGAGCAACGTGAAGTCGACCGTTTCCGGTTATTTCCGGCACTTCTCGAAGACCCGTCATGTCACTTCCCGAATCTTTTGTTCCAACGTGGAAAGCAACCCATGCCAGCTGCTCGTTGGCAGCTGCGACAACATCAGCCGAAGATTCAGGGGTAAATGGATGGTAGCCACCGAGCATTTTTACGCCAAAACCCCCGCGCCTTTTTACGTCAGCAACAGCATCACGAAGAACGGCGGGGCGAGGATCGTCTTCAGGCACAGTTTCGTGCGGGACTAGACCCATCAGAGACGCAACGTTCAAGCCCGCACCCCGCTTGATCATTCCCTGAACCATTGCGGTTGGATCACCTGCGAGATCAAGCGCAGTTGTCGTTCCCGATTCCACCAACATTGCGTGCCCATAAGCGCGATCGACGTTGCTATTGAATGGACTCGAAAGATGGGCGTGAGTGTCGATATGTCCCGGTATCACAATTTGGCCGGTCACATCAATGATGTCGCCAGCCTGCTCCGGCGGTATTCGTTCAGCGACCGACGCAATTTTTCCGAGCCGTATTCCTACGTCAAATTTGCCGTCGATGTTGTTTGTTGGGTCAACCACTCGCCCGTTTATCAGGACTGTGTCGAAGTGCTGATGGATCGTCAATTGTCGGAAGAAACCTTTGCAAATCTAATTCAGAAATTGAAGATGCGGCGATTCTACATACATGAAGCTCGCTGTAACGCTGAGAAGGCGAGTAATCGACTCGTAATGAACGCCTTAAATGAACCGTAATTCACCGGTTACCCGGGCGTAACGAAGCCCAATACATCATAGTTGTTATCGAAGTCGTGCCGACGAGATTCAATAAATAACAAGTTGGTTACCAGCCACATGTTGCGAATGAATCTCTCCGCACGTTTTCGCGTCTGTGAGCAATTGGGTTCGAAGAGGGATGGCAGCGATGAAGGGACACATCTAAACTCCCAAAATTCGTGATCCATTGCCCTTAATTCGCTCTTTGACAACAGACACACCCAGAAAATCCGATGTCGGCTTAACGGTTGGCAGGCCTAGTCTCGATGCTGTGATCATGTACGCAGGTCGCTGCTTGCGTGATATGGGGCGTGGTTTGATCGCAGTCATTCTTGCGATCTACCTTGCAGAAATCGGCCTGTCCATCCCGCAAATCGGGCTAGTTCTCGGGGCAAGTCTCGTTGGAGGGTTCGTACTTTCGCTGGTGGTCATGTTCAGCGCGAACCTGATCTCAAGGCGAATGTGGTTTGTAATAATCGCCGCCATTACGGCCGCGGCGATTGGAATGCTGTTTGTTACGGAGAACGTTTGGCTGATCGGATTGGCTTCGTTCTTTGGTTCTTACGCCGGAAGTGGCATGCACTGGGGCCCGAGTCTCCAACTTGAGCAGTCTTCTCTTACAGAAGTTACTACTTCACAAAGCCGTACTAGAGCATTCTCGAATCTTTCGGTCTCATCTGCCGGAGGCCGTGCAGTTGGTAGTGCCTTGGTGGGCATTGCCACGTATTTGATCGGCGTTCGAGGTTGGGAACTCATCGATGCCTACAAGGTTCTTCTCGCGATCTACCTTGGTATCAACCTGCTGAACGCTGTTATCTACCTTGGATTGTCGAGCGCTATTGAATCGAAAGTTAGTGCTGGCAACCTGCTGGTAAATCCGTTCAAAACGCCTTCGAGAAAACCAATTCTGAAACTTTCGGGGCTATTCGGAGTTGATTCGTTTGCGGGGGGAATGATTTTCGATGCCTTCTTCGCCCTTTGGATGGTCGATAAGTATGGCATGACCGAAGGAACGATCGCTGCAATCATGATCGCTACTCAAGGGTTGAATCTGGTTTCGATTTGGTTGGCACCATTTGTGGCTAAGCGGATCGGGCTACTGAATACGTTCGTTTGGACGCAGGTAGCTTCTAATATTTGCCTTATTGCCTTCGCCTTCGCTCCGGGAGCAGCCATAGCAGCCGGTATTTGGATGCTACGCGGCATTTTCGATGAAATGGACGTACCGACTCGCCAATCCTACATGATGGCCCTCGTACCGCCTGAGGAGCGAACTGTAATGGCGGGATCAGCGAACTTGGGTCGGGGACTCGGCCGTATGCCCAGTTCCACCGCGACCGGATTTCTATGGGCAGGCGCTTATACCGTCGCACCTTGGTTGGTAGGCGGCGGGCTCAAGCTGGCTTACGACTTCGCGATCTATTTCTCGTTCCGCAACGTTCAGGTTCCGGAATCGAATGAGTAGTATGCGCGATCCCTTATCCCTACGATGGAGAGAGTTAAGATGTGGGTTTGAACCGCCTGCGATGACAGCACACAGCCCAACCCCAAGATCCTGAAAACGAATTCAGGATGACATAGTCCGAAAGTTTGGCAGAGTGATAGTGACAAAGATGCCATCCTGAGGTTCTCTAAGGACGGCTGGGGTGGTGCTTGGCTCTAGTTTCGGCCTACGTACATTAGTGCCTCCATCGGATCAATAATCTCGTAGTCACTTCCCGTGTTTGCGACAGCTTTTTCTCCGCGTTCGGTAGTCAAGACGGTGCCGCCTCGACCGACAACACGCCCTTCCAGCATGATCAACTCGCCACCAACAATCCCGTAACTCGCTGAGCCAACTTCGGGGTCGATGATCGTGATGTCAGCGTCTTTGCCTTCAGCAAGTCGCCCTTTTGATCCCAATCCGATCATTAGCGCAGGGTTGTAGCTGAGCTTTGCGACCATTTCGAGCGGTTCAAGGCCGCCGAACTTCACCATCCGCATAGCTTGTTCGATATTTACATTGCGAGGTAGTGAACCGGCGTCGCTCGCAATTGCGTCGATAATGAACTCGTTTTCAGAGTTCTTAGCCGCAGTTAGCTGAAATGCTGATGTCGCGTTGTTTACAGGAAAACTCATCGAAACATCTGTCTTTGCTTCATCGAACAGCTCGATACCACGATCACCCGTCACGAGTACCAGTCCTGTTCGAGTGGTATCTACTGTGGAGGCGTAGCCGTCTCGCAGCGCTTCGCGGATCCCCTCGTCGGTTGGCTCGTAGTCTCTCAACTTCAGGCAGTTGCTCACAACGTCGGCTAGAACGTTGCCTTCTTCATCACACTTTCCAAGCGTGAAATTGGGTCGAGCTAAATGAACTTCCGAAACGACTTGGTCACGTAGTTCGGAAATGATTTGCAACGCTTCTTGAATCTCGTCTTCGACAGGCAAAATCGAACCACGGCAGTACGCGTTGATGTGCGCAATGTGTACTCGTCCGGTGTTTCCGAGTAGCACTGGAACCTCTCGCAGACCATCCAGCCTAGATCCTGTTTCAGTAGTTCCAACGTGATAAGCAACATAGCCGCCAAGATTGTTTGCGGTAGAGATGAAACGGGACGTTTCGTCTGGAGTGAACGGGTAGTAGCCCCCCCACAACTTTATTCCCAGAGACCCAGCTTCGAGAGCCGATCCAACGATTTCCGTAATTACATCGGGGCTTAGACGACCTTCAGGAACGGTTTCGCCTGGTTTTAAATACCCGAGGCCACCTACGTTCACGCCTGACCCCCGAGCGGCAATGCCCGTTGTCATCGCTTCCATACTGCCGCCAAGATCAATCACTGTTGTAGCACCGGCTGCAGCTACCATTTGTAGGCCTAACCCGCGAACGCGCCCGAAGTCAGCGGCATTGGCGACGTGAACGTGAGTGTCGATCATGCCAGGTATAACCCATTGACCTTCAACGTTTAGTGAATCGTTTGCTGTCGCTGGGTCGATTTCAGGTTTGATTTGATCGATCTTACCGTTCGTAATTGCAACATCGGAAACACGATCCACGCCTGATTCAGCGTCGATTACACGTCCGTTTCTAATTAGAAGATCGTAGTTAGGCAATGAAAATCCCTGTAGTTGTTTGAGTTCGTGCTGAACCGATTATTTTGAAATTAAGAACCAAAATTCCGGGTCATCAGGCAGAATTAAGTGCAGTTTATTCACTTAATTTCCGATTAGGGACAAGAAGAAGATTTGAATTACCACGTTTACTCGAACCTCAAGCCGATTTTTATGATCGGATTGATCACGTTCACAGTTGCAAGTTTCCTCGCAACGACTGAACTTATTCATGCACAGGACGACGAAGCCATCGTCGGCTATCGAATACTTGGCGAATCCAAAGCAGGTCCACACACGATTCAACTGCAGGTTAGCCCTCCAGCACCGATTCTCGGAATTTCACGATTTGCGGTACGAGTGAAGAACACGGCTACGGGTGAAATAGTCGAAGACGCCAGAGTCGCCGTGCTCGCGTCACCATCTGAACACGGAGAAGCTCAGTACACCCTAGCTCTAAATTCACCGGTTGACCCGAATTACTACTTGTCGCAACTAAAACTCGAAACCTCGGGGGTCTGGGCAGTGGAAGTTAGCGCTGAGTCGGATCTTGGCGATGGAACAACCGTCATGTCGGTGATGATCAATGATCGAGTCCGCAGCGGTACCGGTAACCGATGGGGGCAAGTGCTGTTCGTTCTCATTTCACTGTCATTCGCCGGCGGAATTGGCTGGGTTTGGTATTCGTCCAAGAAGGCGCTTCGCCGCCGATATCAGCAAAAATAATACGTAACTCTAAGGCCCCATTGGTGACGAATTCGGTGTGTTTTGAGATTGTAATGGTGCGTTTTTCTTGACCGATTGTAGTAGCAATGCTACTTTTGCGACATATTGAAGCGGTGCGCGAAAACCAATGAGGAACTGGCCGGCCCGGTAAGTCGTCTGCACACCCAATAGGTGGACCTGAGTTCAAGGTTCAAGTTCTACTAAAAAAGAGGAGCACACTATGACGGAACCCGTACGTTTCGAGGCCGAAGACGTCAGCCCACAGGAGAGCGGACGTGGAATGGTGGCCGAATCGGCACCGTTTGTTGCCTCGGTCGAACGTCTCATGATCAGGGTTCGTAGTGCGAAACTGCGAGACGAAAAACAAATGATCGACAACCTTCAGGCGTGGATCGACCGCGCAATGTCAGGCGGAATTGATGTTCTGAGAGATGGTGAACAAATTCTTAGGACTCTCAGGGCTAACGTAAATGAAATGATTCACTCACGAACGATGCTAAGACGGATCGTTTCTCCAATGGCGGGACTTACCCTGCTTGCAGGAGCTCTAGCCGCTATGACGGTTACGGTGGCTGGTGTGGAAGCGCTGTTTTTGTCGACTCCCCTCGACATTGTGTTTGCAGCCGTGATTTTCGGAATTGCCGGTAGCGCGTTTGCGGTGTTGCTAAGAACGGTAACCATGCAGTTGGAGTACACCGAAAAGGCGGCACTGTTTATGGTTGGACTCGCTCGACCTCTCGTAGGTGGAGTTCTTGCTTTGGCGGTGTTTGCACTATTTGGTGCGGGCATCATCTCTCTGCCACTCGTGTCTGACCAGGAGACGACAACTAGAGTATCGTTCCTCGCCGGATATGGCGGACAGGGTATCTTCGCTGGTCAGCTGGCACTGTTTGCATTCGCATTTGGAGCCGGAATCTTGGAGGGATACCTCACTCCACGCTTCTCACGCGGCGTAGCACGAGTGGCCGAAAAGGTTAGCAACGTAACTTCGTAAGCAATCCCAGTCTATAACGATAAAAAAGACCGCTTCCGGTACAGAAGCGGTCTTTTTTATTGGGATTACTAATTGAAACAAAATGAATTCAATATGACACCCACCAACGATGTCCAGATCTTGCTGGAGAGACCTTCGGTCCGGATGAGGGGCGTCGTCTCAGCCATTGACGCAGACCTGAACCAGACCCTAGCCAAGCGTTAACCACCAGAAGCCTGCGGCGAAGATGGCGCCGAGAACAGCACGCTTGAACAGTTTGGCTCGCATAGAGCTTCTCATGCAGTGATGATCGTGTTCTGGGTGGGGCGCTAGTGCATCAATCTCCATACCCTTTGCCTAGATTCATGCGCCAACATTGTGGTTACTGTGATGCTGGATGCGGAAATCGTATCAGGATTAGCTATGCGTTTGACCACCAGATAATCGCAGTGAATACGAACAAGTAAAAAATAGCTCGCACTACCAGTTGTCGAACCGTCACTGTTCGGCGACCGTGCGGATCACGATCCCCCGTCGGCCTGTTCCAGAGATTCACGGCCGCTCCTATCCGTTTGCCGCCGAGCTAGACGGTACCTTTGAAATCAGCGAGTTGTTCTGCGAATGTAAACACCGCGGGGAGACCACCGGTGTGTAGGAAGATGACGGTTTCGTCATCTCTGAAACCACCGTTGTCGACCTGATCGATCAGCGCCGCCATTGCTGTTCCCGTGTAGTTGGGATCGCAAATAATCGCATCAGTTTGCGCCGCAATATGAATCGCTTCTGCAACCTGAGGTGTCATGACGCCATAACCCTCGCCCACATACTGATTGAGAACTCGCATGTCACTCTGTTCGAACGTTACCGGGAGATCGAGCAACTCCTGAATGTCCTTGTTGTGCTCGAATATGTAGTCCTTGAGCGGCACGTCATAGTTCACAGTTACGCCGGTGAACTTCCAGTCGAGTCTCATCGCTTTTGCAGCGATGATTAAGCCACATAGCGAACGACCCGCAACACCGATGATGTGCACATTTTTCAAGTTTGCCGCTTCGATTTGTTCGCGAAGTTCTATCCCTGCATCAACAAATCCGACCATTCCGACAATTCTAGGGAACAGGTAATCCTGGATCAGGTAAGGCTTGTGCCCTTCGGCCTCTAACTCTTTTTTGAGCTTGGTTGCGTAACCGTCGGCGTCACCGGACTGGAACTCGTCTAGAAGATGGATTTCCGCACCGAGTATCTTGTCGATCAACAGGTTGCCCTGAACTTTGCGATTGGCGGCGTTCTTCAGAACGAGGATGTACCGTATGCCAATCTTGTTGGCGGCAGCGGCGGTCATTCGAGCGTTGTTCGAGTGGTAGTCCATGATGTTGATCATCACGTCGTACCCGGCTTCTGCGACATGGGGCATTTCGAACTCGTAATGGCGTGCCTTATTTCCGCCATACGCCAGACCCGTCATGTCCTCACGCTTGATCCATATGTTGGGGCCGTCAAGTCGTTCAGTGAGCCTTGGCATTTCTTCAAGGGGTGTTGGCAAGTGCGCAATATCGATTCGAGGCAGCTTGTCAATGTGGGATTGGAGTTGTTCAGGGGTGAGGACTTGATTTGCGGTCATATTGTTCAGGATTGTAGTTCAGACCACGAAGGATCCGATAGTTCGAGTTCAGGTGGGATCAAAGTTATTCTGTCCATTGTGTAAGTAAAAATATCCCGTTTAGCAAGCTCAAAATCTTCTCCAAGGGCGATTGACCCCTATGAACATCGGGGTCAATCGCTAGCTAATACAACCGGCGTTAATCGACAAATTTGTCGGCGTGTGCGAATAGTTGAGGAAGTCCTCCGGAGTGTATGAAGACTATGGTTTCTTTAGGATCGATTCGACCTTCGCGCAGTTCGCCAATTAAGCCCGACATAGATTTACCCGTGTAGTTCGGGTCGAGAATGAGCCCTTCGGCTTTGCCAACCATTCGAATTGCTTCGATTACGCCTTCATCGGGCTCACCGTATCCAGGCCCCCTATAGGCGGACAAAACTTGCAGGTCGTCAGCATCCAGCGATTCATTCAGATCGAACATCTCGGCAACTCGCTTCGATCGCTCTACAGTAACCCTTTGAAAGTCGCTTACCTCACCGGTAGAGTATTGAATCGCCGTTGCTCGCCAGTCGATCCCACGGTTCTTACCGTATAAACGTAGTCCTGCAATTGAACGCCCCGTAAGTCCCCAGAACCGAACCGGCTCATCAACGTCCGCCTCTTCCAACTGAACTTCGAGCTCGGTTCCGGTTTCGAGGAACCCGATCATGCCCATGAGATCGGCAAACGGATCGTCAGGAAGGATGTATGGCTTTCGTCCAGCTTCCGTTTCGTCCTGAAAAATCCTTCCCGCTATTTTGCTACCGTATTCGGGGGGAGAGCGATGAATGACTGCACCCATCAACTTGCACAAGAGTAAGTTCCCGGTGAGCGGAGCAGTTACGAGGTCGGTCGAAACAATGTGGTATTTTAGCCCCGCCTTGGCACAACCGGCAGCGATAAATCGAGCCTGATTCGAGTGGTAGTGGTTGATGTTGATTACCGTGTCGTAACCCTCATCGAGAATATGGCCAATCTCGAACTCGAAATGGCGTCCCTTATTGCCGCCAAATGCCAGACCTGTGACGTCGTCACGTTTCACAAGTATTCGATTCGGGACTGAAACACCTTCGTCGAATAGCGACTGACGAAATCGGTCAAGCGGTTCGAGCGGGGTGTTCAGATGTGACAGCTTGAAACGAGGTAGCTCTTCCAGCTTTTTGTGGACATGTTCCAGAGAAATCGTCATTTGAGCTATCCTTTCTGAGTTGGAAGCCAACCCCACGGGTGTGGTCCGACGTCGAGAGGTTGAGGCACTCCATCCCGAATAGCTGTGACCGGTCGAACAGCTTGCGAACCTACGCCAATTGCCCCTGAAGATTCGTGGAACAGGAAATCGCCTTGGATCAGGTCGATAATCGAGATATCAGCGTTTGACCCAACACTCAGCGAACCGAGCTCGTTTGTTAGGCCTAGAATCTCGGCTGGCTTAGACGTGGTCATCCGAACCGCATCTTCGAAAGAAACGCCCAGCGACATGATCTTGCCCATGCATTCAGTGAGTGAGAACACAGGTCCGGCAAAACGACTCATTGCCGTAATGTCACTGCTGATTGTGTCGGGCATGAATCCGTGATCGAGAACTGCTTTCGCTGATTCGAACGAGAAGTTTCCTCCGCCAACACCTACATCGAAGTAAACGCCGGAATTACGGGCTTCTTGTGCCTGTGAGATTAGCGACCTGTCTGCCAGCAAAGCCCCGACTGCCCCACTTAGCGTGTGGGTTACGACATCGCCTTCGCCAAGGATGCCAGTGAGAAGTTCTGGCGTGAGGTCAGCCGCAATTGGGTTTTGACCTGCAATGTCCCCAACGTGGACCATTACAAATCCCCCTGCTTCGTTAGTGATTCGCTTCGCTGTGCGTGGCATGTCGTTTCCGAGCGCTTGAATCCCCGGTGTGACCATTCGAGCCTTGATGCCTTTGATGATGCCTGGTGCCGATTGAATCACCTCAATTGAAGCGGCTTCATCAATGTCGTCGATTGATTTCACTTCTGGCAAGTTAGCGACACCCATTTTTCCTATATTGAGAAGGGCGAGAAGCCGAGTTTTTGCGTGCGGGGCAAGGAAGTTAACTAGTCCACCGGAATTCAATGCCCCAACGGAACCTGCGTCTAGTACCGTCGTCACGCCTGCACTAACTCCAGCTGCGTCAGGCTCAACCATGAAATCGTCGTTTGTCGGCTTACGAATGCCTCCCGCTGCGTGGGTGTGAAGGTCGATCAGACCGGGAGTGACGATGTGACCAGCAGCGTCTATGACTCGCTTTGATGTGCATACCTCTATACCTGTTTCCACTGCGGCAATTTTGCCGTCAGAAATCGCAACATCCAGTTGCGAGTCGATTGAATTGGCGGTGTCGATCACTCGACCGCCAGTGATAACAAGATCGTAGGAATTAGGTTCTATGCGCATTTTGTTTGGAATGGACTTGTCGTAGGTGGATTATGTTCGAATCAATATTCGAATACGGCCGGCAAGTGTCACCCCGATGAAAATCGAGGTCAAGCCGAACATGCAGCCAATAACCGAGTTCACAGAGGGTGTTCCCTGAGAGAGCGCGAAGGTTGGCCTAATTCGGATCAACGCCTCTGGTTGAAACTGTATCTCGTCACCCACATCAACGTCCCGATCCTGCCGAAGGCACCTTAGGCGGTGATGGGTCGATTGGGATTGACGTTCTCGCACCCTCACAGGGATTTAGTTAGAGAGTGGGTCGCGCTCGTTCAATGTATGAAAGAGAATGTTGCTTGGTGATCGAACATCATGCGCGACAAATCCCCATAACCCTCTTTCGGCTGACGCTGCGCTAGGGAAATCAACATTGAGCTCAAAAAGACTTACTTCAAACCATGAGGTGATTCGTACGGTTAATAATCCCTCAGAGAGCCGTCGTAGTTGATTAGTGCTGGGCGTGCGTATGGAACGGGTGGATGGTGTTTGAACGATTCTTCGTTTAGCTCCACACCAATTCCTGGCGTTGTAGGCACTTCAAGATAGCCGCCAACACGCTTGAGGGGTTCTTTTACCAGCTCAGCTTTCACTCCGCTGTCATCGTCGTGTGGGTACTCCTGAACGGCAATATTGTGCACAGCAGCGTCTAACTGAACACATGCAGCGGTAAGAACACAACTGAGAGGGTTGTGAGGTACGACTCCAACATAGTTTGCCTCTGCAATTGCGGCGATTTTCTTGACATTCGTTATTCCACCTGCAAGAGAAAGATCCGGGCGAACGAACGCGGCACCCTTGTGGTCCAAAAGATCCTGGAACTGGTAGACGGTGTAAAGACGTTCGCCCATTGCCAGAGGTATCGGCTGCTGTTCTGCAACCCACCCCCACTGTTCCATGTTTTCTGGCTCGATGGGATCTTCGTAGAAATACAGATTAAATGAATCTAACGCTCTGCCCAAACCGATCGCTTCAGCTGGTGTAAGCCGGTTCACCACGTCGATCATGATGTCGATATCAGGCCCGGCAGCCTCTCTTACAGCGGAAATTCGCTCAACCGCGTTGCGCTGCATTCCCGTGTAACTCATTGTTTCGAGTCCGAGTCCTTCTTCGAAATCTGAGTTTCCAAAATCTCCAAACGGATATACGCGCAGCGCCGTAAACCCCTCTTCGACCCTTACTTGAGCCTCTTCAGCGAGTGCTTCGGGCGTGTTGCCACCTAGATGTGTGTAAAGCCGAACCTTTTCTCGGGTTGGGCCTCCAAGAAGTTCGTAAACCGGTTTTCCTGCCTCTTTGCCCTTGATGTCCCACAAGGCGATATCGATCGCGCCCATTGCTGCCATCATGTCGGAACCGCCCCTAAAAATCTGGCGTCGAAACATGTGTTGCCAGTGGCGCTCGATCTGAAGAGGATCTTTGCCTAACAGGTACTCAGCACAATACTCGACTGCAGCACGAGGCACGAACGGCGTGCCTCCTGTACCCGATGCTGGATGTAGCTCCCCAACTCCGGTCAATCCTTCATCGGTTTCAATTTTTACGTAGTTGAACCGCGCTGCTGATAGCGTAGTTATTGTTGTGACTTTCATATGTCCGCTCCGGACGGTCTTGTTGGAACTCGGCGCATTGAACACCTACGGACCGTAATCGGCAAGCGCAATGCCGAGATTTCTCGGCAACCTTGTGACTGATCTCAGGTGTAAGATTTCGGGGCATTTTTCGTGGACGACTCTAACTTCGCTGATCAACGTGAGCGAGTGGGTTCCATCTTCATATTTGGCTACAAGGAATGAACACTCATGGCAGGATCTCTGCGAGTTGGATTAGTTGGTGTTGGACAGCGTGGACTTCAACACGTTCAGTCACTAGTGGAAATGCAGTCCGATGAAATAGTTCAACTGACGGCGCTTGCGGATCCATACCCGGAAAATCTTGAGGACAGCAAGATTAACCGGTTCGTAGAAGGCTATTCGTCCGCCAACATCACGATGTTCGACTCAGCCGACGCCATGATCGAATCTGGATTGGTCGATGCAATCTGGTTCGTGATTCCACCCAACCAGCACAAAGGCGAAATCGAACGAGCTGCCGAACGAGAGATCGCAATTTTCGCCGAGAAACCTCAGTCGCTTTACCTCGAGGACATCATTTCTCAGGATGCAGCAATTACGAAAGCTGGCGTTCCAAGCACGGTCGGATTCCAGATGCGTCACGACCGCGGCTATATCGACATCCACAACTATCTGAGCGACAAGTGGGTCGCTGCCATGACCATGATTGCAGAAGGTGCGGTTGAGGGTCACGGCGTTAAACACACTCGAACTGAAGAACAAGGCGGCCCGTCAAACCGAGTTTGGACCGCCAACCGTGCGTGGTCTGGTACTTCAATCGTTGAAGCAGGAATTCATCAAACCGACATCATGCGGTACTGGTCGGACGATGACGTCGAGTGGGTGCGAGCCACTTACATAGATCGTCCTGCGGAGCTGCACGATACCGAAGGTGACAACCCAATCGCCTACACCGTGACCTACGGCATGAAGAAGGGCGGAGTTGCCAATCTGTTGTTCACTAAGCCAGCGCGTTCTTATTACAACGGTCGATTCGACTACATTATTCACACTCACGGCACTATCAAGCTTGAAGACGATTTTGTCGACTACACGTTTGAGGGCGACTGGCCGCCTGCTGAGAACCCTACACTCGCAGATGTTCGCAAAGTAGTTTCGCCAGGGCCGCACTATAGCGCGATGGGTCGTGATAGCACTCGTGGAATTAGCCAGTCGTTTGCTGAATCTATTTCAGAGAATGATCCCTCGAAGCGATTGAACTCTTTCAATTCATCAATCAATTCGCTCGCATCTGTACTCGCTGCGAACATTTCGAATGACCTGGACGGTGAGAAGATCGTCATTGACGAGTTCATCAACGACCACAAGTACGCCCAGTACCGAAAGAACCCCAACCGATAAACCCTCGGGCTCAGGATGATGGATTGTTGTTCCAGTCAATTGCGCTTGGGCTACGTGTTTAGGGGATAAGAGAAAAAGGAAAAAACGGAAATTGCCAATAGCAGGTGAGTGGTTTACGCCCACAGGGTTGACCTTCAATTCGATAGAAGCGCGACCTGAGACAACATGGGTTCATTTTTCTCTTGGCGACAGCAGCGAAATTACTGGTCAGGGCGAAATCACCGATACACAGGTGAAACAGTCGATTGCTCCGATAGTGGCGCGCTTGGCGAACAAGCTGCGCGGTCAAAAACTGACCGATGATTCGGATGTGATCAAGCTCAACAACATCACAGTTGAACAGATTGAGAACAATATTCCTCTGGCAACTGCAGTTAGTGGACTTCGATGCGCTATTGCGGATGCTCTTGCCCAGATTCTTCAGCTTCCGATGGTCGACTACCTGCGAGAACTCTACGATCATCCCGGTAAGGCTGATCGCAAAGTTCAGCTCTACTCGAACATCAACAGGGCACTAAAGCCAACGTTTGATGGACCGAGTGATCGTTCACCTGACGGTTTTGCCGAAATGGCGCAGCGAGCGATGGACGCTGGGTTTACAACCGCCAAATGCGCTCCGTTCGACGAATGTCGAGCACCGTTCAGCAATTCAGGACTCCCAAGGGAAGCTGAGATTGGTCTCGACCGAATTCGCGCCGCAAAAGCGGTTATTGGCCCAGATAGAGAACTTCTGGTCGACTGTCACTCTCGATTTGACCTCGAATCAGCGTTAGCACTTGAGCCTGAACTCAGAGAAGCAGGCGTCGGTTGGTTCGAAGAACCTGTTGACCCGATCGAAATGGCTGACGAGCTTCGGATTGTTCGAGACAAAGCACAAATCCGTATGGCAGGTGCCGAAATGGGTTATGGCGTCGGTCTCTTCACGAAGCTTATGGAAGAAGACGTTCTCGATGTCGTGATGCCCGACGTGAAGTTCTGTGGTGGTCCGGTGGAAGCCTATTTGATCGGGCGAGAACTCGAAGCTCGTTGGGAGGCATCAGTATCGATGCACTGTCCATCGGGCCCACTATCTCTGCTGGCATCAGCGCACGCAACCGCCGCATTTGGCAACAAGATTCCTCTTGAACACGCAGTTTACGAAGCCTACTGGCGACACGAAGTGCTTGAGCCATACGAAATCATCAAGGACGGATATCTAGAGCTGCCTGATGGGCCGGGTCTGGGAGCGCGAGTCGACCCTGTTGCCGTCGCGATGCGCGGTAAGCAGTGGACTGAGTAGCTGCACAGTTTTTTCGAACTGGGACAGGATAAAGTGTGAGGTCTACGATCCACGCTTGGAGCCCGTCCCGGTGAGTGTCACCGCCAAAATAGCTGGTCCTCGAAAGATGCACCGTTCACGGCTGCTTGAACGGTTGATTGATTTCGAAATAGAACCGGGCTCGAAGTTCGTGATTGAACTGCTGCCATCCGGATATTCGCTTGACGAAGAGTGGTATTCGCTGCCTCGATCCGCTCATGAGTCTGAAAACGGCATCGTCTTGATCAGTGTCGAGACGCCACCTTCGGAGTTGCAACCACTAATGGCTTTATTGCCACCATTTCCAATCGCAATTGCGAGCGAATCAAATTCTTTCGATGATTTGAGAAACTTCACTTCACAACCACGCGCTATCGGGATAATCCTGCTGCGCCTGGGTCATTGGGCTATAGGTATTGCCGAAGACGGCGAGTTAGTCACGACCAAGACCGGCAGTCGATATGTGAAAGGGCAGCATCGCAAGGGCGGGCAATCTTCCAACCGTTTTCGTCGGGGTCGCGAGAGGTGGATTAGAGAACTGTTCGACCGGGCAGGGGAGGTGGCAAGTTCGAGGTTAGGCGAATATCCAGGTGAGCTGGACTTCCTGTCGTTGGGCGGTGATCGAGTTGTTTTAGGACAATTTCTGAAGCGCGTGAACTTGCCTGACGATCTGAGCGAACGGGTTCTCCCAAACCGGGTTGCTGTCGATCAACCCGGAAGAAAGGCGCTCGACGATGCGGTACGCGACGCGTGGTCGTTTCGAGTTTTTGAGTATGAATGACAGTGAAATATAAAAAATCTAGCTCTGTAAATCGCTATTAGCATTTATTCGCTAGATCATTAGTTCACGCGACTCGCAAAATACATAAGAAATCTTGCCGTCTCAGATTTCTAATTTGGAACTATACGCAAACCCTCGTGAGGCGTAGCATCGTGCAGTACCCTGCGAAATCAGGGGCATGAAGCGTCCGGATCGACGTGAGCTGAACGAAGGTCCGTTGAACGTCTAGGGTGCGAAATCCAATACTTTTACCAGCATGATTGGGTGTTACGAACGATGGCTACTGCACGAAAAGGCGAACGAGTTGCCTACTTCAACGGTGAAATAGTCCCAGAATCTGAGGTCAAAGTGCCTTTTAGAGATCGTGGATTCAAGTATGGCGACGCCGTATTTGACATGACACGTACTTTCGGTCATAAGATTTTCAAGTTGGAAACTCATATTGAACGTTTCTACAACTCGTTGAAGTACGTCGACATCAATCCGGGAATGACTGCCGAAGAAATGGTTGCTAAAACCCGTGAGGTTATGGAAGCGAACTTGCACTTACTTGGACCAGACGACGACTTCTGGGTTGGGCAACGAGTTTCACGAGGTGTCGATTTGGTAGGCGGCGACATGTGGGAGACCGACGGTGGTCCCAACGTGATCATCGAATGCGCGCCATTGCCTCTCAAACCACGTGCAAGGCTATACAGAGACGGGATAGACGTTCTGGTGCCATCTGTGCGTCGCACGCCGCCCGAGGCACTAAGCCCACGGGCGAAGTCTCACAACTATCTAAATCTGATCATGGCTGACATGGAAGCTAAGGCTCAGGATCCAGAGGCGTGGGCGATCCTACTCGATACACGTGGATTCCTCACCGAGGGAATCGGCTCGAACATATTCACTGTGAAAGATGGAGTGATTTACACACCCAAAGAGCAGTATGTTCTCGGTGGAATCTCGCGAGAAACAGCTATCGAAATGGCTGGGCGTATCGACGTTCCAGTTGTTGCCAAAGATATCGACCTTTTCGATGCAATGACTGCTGACGAAATTTTCCTGACCTCTACATCGCTCTGTATATGCGGTGTTCGAACGTTTCAAGGAAGAGAAATTGGGGACGGTTCGCCTGCGGGTCCAATCACGAAGGCTCTAATGGATGCCTATGTCGACTTTGTCGATTTCGACTGGATCGGTCAGTACCTGAAGCGACTAGAGGACTAGTTCGTGACCTCAACGAAAAGCCTCTACCTCCCACCCAAGAACGATTGGGAACGTCGATCAGCGGATTCACTAGGTCTTGACCACTCGAAATTGGATGAAGCGATTCGGTTCGCGTTCGATAACGAAATCAACTGGCCGAAAGATCCGAGTAAAGGAAACGTTGGGCAAGACGCTCCGCAATGGGCGGCAAAGCTCGGTTCCTTCAAAGATCGAGGAGGCCCGGCCGGTGTGGTGGTTAAAGACGGTTACATAGTTGCCGAATGGGGTGATCTCGAACGGGTCGACCTGACTTTTAGCGCAACGAAGAGCTACGTTGCCACGATCGCGGGTCTTGCGTACGACCGCGGAATAATTCGTAGTCCCAAAGACCCCGTTGTTGGGTACGAAATTGGTAAGTCGGTCATAAGCACAGCTACTGGCAAGCCCATCGATGGGTTCGACACTGATCACAACCGCGGTATCACGTGGGAGCACCTTCTCCAGCAAACTTCCGAGTGGGAAGGGACGCTCTACACAAAACCTGACATTGTCGACTGGAACCGCAATCTCGATCCCGAGGGCATGGGGGCAAGCGGGGACTTCTCACGTCGAGAGAGACAGGCACCCGGTGGGCATTGGGAGTACAACGACGTTCGAGTAAATCGAACAGCACTTGCGTTACTGGCAGTTTGGAACGAGCCACTCCCCGATGTTCTCAAGCGTGAGGTGATGGATCAGATTGGAGCTTCTAGTAGCTGGGAATGGCACGGTTACGAACATCATTCCGAGGTTAATCTCGACGGTCTGGTCACAGAATCGGTTTCGGGAGGAGCTCATTGGGGTGGTGGTTTATGGATAAACACTCTCGACCACGCCAGGTTCGGACTGCTCTATCTCAATCGCGGTAAATGGGGCGATCATCAGATTGTGTCCGATCAGTGGATCGACATGATGACCACACCGTGCGATAAGAACGATCAGTATGGGTACATGTGGTGGCTCAACACCGGCCATGCCCGATATGGAAAGCACGCTTCGGAATCGACCTTTGCTGCTTCTGGCGCGGGTGGAAACTGCGTCGTGATTGATCCTGAAAAAGGCCTCGTCGTTGTGACTCGATGGTGCGAAGACGTAACGGGTGTTTTTGATCTTGCTGCTCAGGCAGTGGGATCGTAGCGTTCGATTCATGAGCTCTAACGCATCTGAAGATTCGTCAAAGGCATCCAGCATTGGCACTGGAAGTGGAGACCAACGTCGTCCTCTTTCAGTAAAGGCTGGCGCGCTAGCGCTAACGCTGTCAACGATGTGGGCGGGCAACCCGGTTGCTAACAAGGCGGGACTAGAAGACGCTGGTCCGCTTCGTCTCGGTTATCTTCGATTCATTCTCGGTGCGATCGTTGTGCTCGTTTACGCAATCGCCACTCGCCAGTCGTTCAAGGTGATGCGCCACGAGTGGGTTCCGTTGGTGATGCTCGGAGTTTTATTCACGGTGCAGTTGGCGTTCATGAACGTTGGTCAGGACTTCACGACCGCAGGGCACGCGGTGGTTGTTACCGCTACGTTTCCGTTGTGGACTGGCGTGTTCGCTCACTTTTTCGTTCCTGGCGATCGAATGTCGCGTGCTCGGACGTTCGGTACGCTTGTTGCATATTCGGGCGTGATTGCGGTGTTCTACAAAGGGTTTGCCGAATCGAGCTCGGACTTTCTTTTAGGCGATTTACTGCTTCTTGTTTCTGCAATGCTACTTGGAGCCAGACAGGTGTATATATCACAACTGGGGCAAGGCATTGCTCAGCACAAACTGCTGATAGCGCAAAGCGTGTTCGGCATTGTCACGTTTGTGATCGCCAGCTTGATATTCGAATCCGATGAGGCGTTCATAGTGACCACGCAGTTGGTGATTGCTTTGTTTTACACGGGAGTGTTAATTGCCGGTCTTGGTTTTATCGGCCAAACGTGGCTTCTGAGCCGATACTTGCCATCACGAGTGACCGTGATTTCGCTCAGTCAACCAATCTTCGGTGTGCTCTTCAGCTGGTGGATTTTGGGGGAATCGGTAGGTGGTGAACTCTACGTGGGAGCGATTCTAGTAATTGTCGGTTCTGCACTCGCGCAAAGGCGGAGCAAGCCTGAGGCTATTCAGCCAGAATCTGATGGTGGTGCTGTTCGATAAGGTCTCGAACTACGCCGACATCCAAATGTTGCTTCAAGTAAAACACTGCAGCTCCACCGTCTTTTGCAAGTGACTCATACTCTCCGTCCTCCTTCATAGACGTGAGTGCAATCACTGCTTCAGGATCGACATAGAGAATCGTGCTGACAGCCTCAAATCCGTTCATCTTCGGCATAGGTAGAATTCTCTACTTCGACATGATAGAGCACTCATCAAACACACATACGCCAGATTCTGACGATAAGATCATCGACACTGCCGAAACTTCCGGCATCACCCGTCTCAGTAAAACCGAGAGCGAAACCGAGGGGCAACACCTACTAAGAGTTGCGGAAGAACTGAGTGGTTCTGGAGAAGAGCGCCTCGCTGCGCTCCGGGCGTTGCTTTCTGATCGTTCACGAGAAAACCGTATCGCAGCTGCAAAAGAGCTTGGGAGGATCGGCAGCCTCAAATCGATACAGATGCTTCGTGATCTCCTAGTATCGCAACATGAATCATCATGGCAGTTGGCAATACATGGGCTCCGGACAGGTGGCTCACGCGAAGGCTGGTTGTGTCTGGAAAGTGTGGCTTCTGAAGATGCTGGTCATCTTGGTTCGAATAATGCACGCATCTCAGATATGGCGTTCAGGCGACTAATGGCGATGGGCCGGACAAAAATGATGGACCGTTTATTCAGAGCAGCCGACGGTCACTCCCGTTCGATTCCGGGTGATATAGCGAGAGCATTCTCTGTAAAAGCTGTTGAGTCGTTGCCAGAGAATCAAAAAAACGTGATGCAGCACCGGCTAGGTTTGGTCAATGGATCAGCCGCGACTCCATTGGACACAGCTGATGCCTTGAACTTCACGTTAGAAGAGGTTCGAGTGCTTGAACTCGAAGCGTGGCAAGCTATTCACTCGCCAATACAAGTCACTGCAGATTGAGCACAGGCTTATACTGCTGATGTATTGAATCCCCAAAAAATATTTTCTGAATCAGAGCGATTAGACGCGGAACGGAGCCGTGTTTAATTCTTTCCTCTATTACTCCAGCGTTCCGATCGTTAAGTAACCGTAACTTCCGATATTTGTGGTTCGGTCAAGTGCTTTCGGCAACTGCGATGCACGCCGATATGGTGGCTCGTAGTTGGCTTGTTTGGGATTTAACGGGTTCTTCGACTTCGGTAGCTTCGGTGTTGGTCGCCCGGGCAATACCTATGTTGATCCTTGGGCTGATTGGCGGTGTCGCTGCCGATCGTTTCAATCGCCGCAAGCTTCTTTTCGTGATCCAGAGCTGGACTCTGCTTATGCACGCGATCATGGCGGCCGTTTTGCTTGCTGGTATCGTCGAAATGTGGCATGTCTACGTTCTCGCGTTCGGGTTGGGTGCGGGAATGGCGATGAACCAACCCGTACGCACATCGATTATCCCAAATCTGGTCGACAAAAAAGACATGGTCAACGCCATGTCGCTTAATTCGATAGCCATCAACAGCACGAGGTTGGGTGGTCCGGCCCTGATTGCATTACTTATCGCTGCAACAGACGTCGGTTGGGCGTATGTCTGGTCAGCTGGCGCATTTGCAGTTGTGTTGATTACTACGTCGCGAATCGAGTTCCCAGAGACCAGTGATCGACGAGAACGACCGAATCCTTTCAACCAGTTGATCGAGGGATTCGTGTACATCGGTCAGAACCGTGTGATTCTTGCTCTGGTACTGATTGGGTTGGGACCACTGGCAATTGGGTTCTCCCATCAGACCTTGCTGCCGCAGTTGGTGGAAGAGGAGTTTGGTGCTGGTGTAGGACTGATGGGCCTTCTCACTTCGGTCGGAGCCATTGGCGGGCTCAGCGGCGGCTTGTTCATCGCCTCAAGGAGAACCGTCTCGTACAAAGGCCGATTAATGCTGTTCTCCGCAACGTCTTACGGACTGGCGTTGCTAGGTTTTGCCGGAGCAAACATGCTTTGGATGGCCTTCCCGCTGATCATATGGATCGGTATTTCTCAGACTCTATTCAGGGCGGGCAACAGTGCGACTTTGATGGAGCTTGCTCCTGACCACTTGCGAGGACGAATAATTTCGGCGACCTTGCTCGATACTGCTCTCTCTCCTGCTGCAGGTATTGCTGCCGGTTACGCGGCCGATATGTACGGCGTTGGCGCTGGGTACGCTCTGCTCTCCGCAGGCTGCCTCGGAGTGGTAGTGCTCACGTTACTCATCTATCCGAAGATTCGACAGTTGTAGCCACTACCGTCCGAACGGAGCGCGACGTAAGATTCCCGTGGTTGATTCGCGACCGCCAATCCTCATATTTGCGAGACAGTAGTCTCACCAATAGTCACATTATGAAAATCACCGATATCAAGACGTTTGTTGTGAAGGGCGGACACCGCAACTGGGTGTTCTGCAAAGTGGAAACCGATGATGGAGTTCACGGCTGGGGAGAGGGAACTCTTGAACGGCATGAGTTTGCGGTCGAATCCGGAATAAAGGTCCTTGCCGAACGCTTAATCGGAAACGATCCAACCCAGATCGAACGCAACTGGCAAATCATGTACCGTCACGGCTTCTGGCGCGGCGGCGTTGTGATGGGTTCTGCAATGGCAGCGATTGACATTGCACTCTGGGATCTCACCGGAAAGCTCTACAACCTCCCGATATACAAGATGCTGGGTGGAGAGGTTAGGGATCGAGTTCGAGCATATACTCACGCAGGCGATCTACGCGGTGGATGGGATCAGGTCGAAAAGGGCTTTTCCGCTTACAAAACAGGCGGCTGGGACAACACTAAGATCGCCTTCCACGAAAAGGACGTTGTTGACGATCTCTACGAGAAGATCAAGGCGATGCGTGATTACCTCGGTCCCAAACCACTCATCATGATCGACAACCACGGTCGATCACGACCTTCAGTTGCGATTCGACAAATGGAAGCTGTTCAAGAGTTCGACATTACGTTCTTCGAAGAGCCGGTTCCGCCCGACAATCTCGATGCGATGGAACAGATCCGCAATTCCGGTGTGAGAATGGATATTGCGACCGGCGAGCGCTTGTTTTTCCGATACGGCTTCCGAGACATCCTTCACCGTCGACTCACCGACGTGATCCAGCCTGATATCGCTCACACGGGTGGTATTTCTGAGATCAAGCGGATCGCTTCGATGGCAGAGATCGAGTACATCAAGTTCGCTCCTCACAATCCGAACGGGCCGATTGCTTCAGCCGCTTCAATGCATGTTTGTGCCACGGTTCCAAATTTCCTCATTCTCGAGACTGCACGTGACATGCCATGGAACGACAAAGTCCAGACCACGCCTCTGGTGATCAAAGACGGTTATTTCGAGCTACCGACTGCGCCAGGACTTGGAACTGATCTGGACGAAGACGTGTTGCGCTCTCGTCCGCTTACTCCACGAGATTCAGAACAGAGTGGCAACGCCGGAGAAAACCATGGAAGTTGGAATGCTGAGGACGGCTCTCCAGCAGACGTGTAAATCCAACCCTAT
>CEUN01066340.1_pt1 | contig 106415 bp, 97 predicted proteins | sample 361501 | NCBI WGS metagenome assembly CEUN01 (sample SAMEA2622801, study PRJEB7988) | marine metagenome | biome: marine biome (ENVO:00000447); feature: marine epipelagic mixed layer (ENVO:xxxxxxxxx); material: "saline water (ENVO:00002010), including plankton (ENVO:xxxxxxxx)" | depth 120 m | reverse complement strand
GTCGGGACAACTTCTAAACCGAGACCGCCATGGATGAAGAAAAGTGCAACAAGTGGGAAAACGGTGACCAAGAAAAGCGCAGCTATCGTCCGGCCAGGCACGCGGTCCCACAAGACCGGAAGTAAGTTAAACACAAACAGGACAATAACAAGATTAGGCCGCCAACGCTCTGCTTCAGGATAAAAGCCATATACAAACTGCCCAAACCGTGCCGTCACAACTGCCCAACAGGCGCCGTCATACCCGGCACAATCCTTGTTGGAGTTACCCCACCAAGCTGCATCCAAAATTGACCATTGGACAAACGGCGGGATCACCAAATAGAGGAAATAAAACGAAGCGATCGTCAGAGCCACGTTTAATGGCGACGAGAAGAAATTTTCGCGCACCCAGCCGATGATCCCCGACGTTGAGGCTGGCGGCGGCGATTGCGGAAGATATTTTATTCGAACGAATGCTCGGTCATACTTATTCATTGCATCCCTCATCGCTCTGTCAGCGTAATGCGCCGGTTGTACCAATTCATGTACAAAGAAATCAGTAAGCTAAAACAAAGATATACCGACATCGACATAAAAATAATTTCGATGGCTTGCCCGGTTTGATTGAGGGAAATACCACCAAACACATTGAACAAATCGGCGTACCCTATCAGGATACCGAGCGAAGAATTTTTTGTGAGATTCAGGTACTGACTGATAAGCGGCGGAATGATGACCCGGAGGGCCTGGGGTATAATAATGAGCCGTAAGGTTGGACCATGTCTGATCCCCAAAGCATGAGATGCCTCCATCTGTCCACGAGAGACCGCAAGAATGCCCGCACGGACGATCTCCGCAATAAATGCAGATGTATAAATTGTTAAAGCCGTTAAAGCGGAGAAGAGCTCGATCGGAATGCCCATACCACCGGTAAAGCGAAAGCGACCCAATTGAGCGTATTCCCAAGAAAGCGGAAATCCGAGGATTGTCGCCACCAATACAGGAAGCCCAATAAGTACCCCTAGCGACGTCCAAAAGACAGGGAACTGCTGACCAGTTTCATCTTGCCGCCGTCGCGCCCATTTACGTAACCACATGCTAACGCCAATAGCGACGACGATCGCGTAAATAACAAGGTCCAAGCCGGCCTCACCAATCGGCTGTGGGCCAGTCACACCACGATTATGAATGTAGACTGTATCGAATATCGAAATTGGATCCCGCACCTTCGGTAAAAAAATTATGAAGACTGCGGTTTGCCAAAAAATAAACTGGAGCGGGAGCGGGATATTCCGCACGATTTCGATATAGGCCCCAATCAAGCGTTTAACGATCCAGTTATTGGATAAACGCAAAATACCTAAAATAAAGCCGAGTATCGTCGCTAAGATGATCCCTAATGCCGAAATCAAAAACGTATTCTGCAAACCGATTAAAAAAACAGCACCGTGAGTAGAGCCCTTATCGACGGAATAATCGATGATTCCGGTAATTGGAATCTCGAAGCCAGCTGGTTCAGATAGAAAACCGAACCCTGCGCGAATATCGCGCTTTTCGAGGTTTACAACGGTGTTGTTAACAACGAACGAAATGACGGCTACCAAGGCAATTACAAAGGCCACCTGAAATATAATTGCCCTAACTTTTGGATCATACCACAAACGAGTACCGCCGTTTGGAGCTACCCCGATATTCTTTTCATTCACCGCCATGCTGGTTCCGTCTTTACAGTATTAGCAGCGCCGCCATTTTCTATTTTCTAAAAAATAGCGCCCGGCCTTTAGTACAAAAAGGCCGGGCGTTCTTTCAATACCAGTTTAAACCGGCTTGCAGATCAACGGAACGGCGCCGCGTAAAGAATTCCGCTGTTGGTCCAGAGATTATTAACACCCCGAGCAAGACCTATCGCCGTTTCAGGGCCAATGTGACGATTATATATCTCACCGTAATTTCCCACGGATTTGATAACGTTGTATGCCCAATCTTTGGAAAGGCCGAGCATACTGCCAAAATCGCCTTCGGTGCCAAGCAGCCGTTTTATCTCAGGATTATTGGCGGTCTTCATTTGATCAACATTGGCTTGGGTAACACCCAACTCTTCTGCTACAATCAAAGCATTCCGAACCCAGCGCGCAATATCACCCCAAACATTATCACCATGGCGAACAACAGGGCCTAATGGCTCTTTTGATATAATTTCAGGTAGAATGACGTGTGCGTTCGGGTCCTTCAAAACAGATCGCTGAGCTGCCAATCCGGATCGGTCTGTCGTGTAGACATCGCAACGGTTAGCCGCATAGGCCTGACGAGCTTCCGTCGCATCCTCAACCACAACTGACTTGAACTTCATCTTATTCGTGCGAAAGAAATCAGCGAGATTCAATTCGGTCGTGGTGCCCGTTTGAATGCAAACAGATGCGTCGTTTAGCTCTTTCGCACTCTTAACACCGAGGTCTTTACGCGCAATAAAGCCTTGACCATCGTAGTAGGTGACGCCAACGAATTCAAAACCGAGATTGACATCGCGCTTAAACGTCCATGTCGTATTTCGGGAAAGAATATCGATTTCACCAGATTGCAGCGCTGGGAAGCGAGTCTTACCAGTAAGTGGTTTATATGTAACTTTATCTGGATTACCGAAGACAGCCGCACTCATTGCGCGACAGTAATCGACATCAAACCCTTTCCAAACTCCCTTATCGTCTGGTGCCGAGAAACCGGCGAGACCTGTATTCACGCCACAAATTAGTTGACCCCGTTTTTTAACGTTTTCCATCGTGGGGCTTGCCGCAACGGCAGAGTTTGCCGTCACCGCTAAAGCCGCAACCACGCCAAGCGCGGAAAGCATAAATCGTTGCATTTTAAACTCCCTTTATATTCGTGTCGCCCATATCAAAAGGAATATTTCGAGCAAGGCTGCTAGCAGCATCGCTTGTTCTCCGAAAAAACGATACCACGCAAATTATTTTTCTAACAAGTCGGCTCAGTGAGACATCTTAAATCTTTCCAAATATGGCATAAGGCAAATTGCCGCACTACAATGAAGCAAAATTTTTGATCAGAGGCATGACATGAACGATTCAACTCCGGGAATTTGGACTTTTACAAATTGGAATATCGCAGACCCAGCGGATGCAGGTTTCGATGCATTCGCTATCACGGAAGTCATCTCTTATCATAATGAGCAAGAATCCGATGCAGATCGCGACCTTTCCAAAGGTCTTATGTCCGTCCTTGGAAACACAGAGCGACCGGAGTGGGCAGTCGTACTTGGTCCAACCCGTCCACGCGGTGATCCGAATGGTTTAATACTTCGGCACGGAAAACTTGCCGCTGAATGGGGGGACACACAACGGGCCGATATGACTTTCAGTGCAACCAAAAGCTATTTAGGTGTCATTACTGGCGTCGCCGTTGCGCAAGGCCTCATAAAAAGTATTGATGACCCAATGCGTGAATATGCACTGGATGACGGCTTTGACACAGAGCAAAACCGCGATATCACATGGCGTCACCTTCTACAGCAGGCGAGTGAGTGGGAAGGTACATTGTTCGATAAACCCGACATGGTAGACCGCAATCGTTTTGTTGGTGCTGGGGCAGACAATTCAAGAAAGGGAACGCATCGCGAACTGATGCGCCCCGGCGAATACTACGAGTACAACGATGTCCGAGTTAATCGTCTCGCCCTATCTTTGATGCAAATTTTCCGGAAGCCATTGCCGGAGGTTCTTAAGAAACACATCATGGACCCAATTGGCGCCAGCGATTCATGGGAATGGCTCGGCTATGATAATTCATGGGTCGACGTTGCCGGGGAGAGTATGCAATCTGTGCCCGGCGGCGGACATTGGGGCGGTGGGCTTTTCATAAGCAGTCGCGACCACGCCCGTTTCGGCTCTTTAATTTTGAACCATGGACAATGGGGAACGCAGCAAATAATGGATAAAGACTGGGTTAACGCCCTCATCGAACCGTCAGCTTGTAACCCAAATTATGGTTTTATGTGGTGGCTTAATACGGGCCGCGCGCTCTACCCAAGTGCGCCGGAATCCAGTTTCTTCGCGCTTGGCGCTGGCTCAAACCTCGTTTGGCTCGACCGCGAGCTCGGTCTGGTAGCTGTTTTTCGTTGGATCAAGCAAAGAAGCATTGATGGACTGATCGGCAAAGTGATGGCCGCCATTAAGGGCTAGTTGTCAATCGGGTGGTTTAGGCGATTAAATATGAAGAAAAGCCAAACCACTTGCGATATCAGTGTGTGAAAGAAATTGTGGGATTTTGGCTAGGTAATAACAACATGCTCGCTTGGGTTCTCGGCAAGAGGCGCCGCAAAATTAGAAAGGAAAAGCCGAAGGGTAGACGGCCTAGCTATAATCAAACGAAAGTGATTCTTGAGAATGGCAGCGTTGAAGAGAAACGCGAACTCGCTGCGTTCGAGGACATCGAGCCGGAAATCCTATACTACCTCGCAAATGACGAAAATCCGATCGTGCGGCGCGAAATCGCTGATAATGACGGTACACCCCTACAAGCAGATATCCTACTCGCAAAGGACCCAGACCTAGAAGTCCGAAAAGAACTAGCCCATAAGCTTGGACGCCTCTTGCCAGACATTTCGACCAACCAACAAGACAAACTATCGAAAATGGCACTCGATATTCTTGACACTCTTGCACACGATCAAATTAGAGATGTTAGAGCGATCGTGTCGGATGAAATCAAGCATGCGCAAAACGTTCCAAAAGAGATTGTCCGCCAACTTGCCGCAGATGCAGAGACTGTCGTCTCAGCCCCTGTACTGGAATATTCACCACTTTTGAGCGATCGAGACTTGCTTGAAATTGTGGCCCTCGGCATCGAAAGTGTTGCAATTACCTCAATTGCCCGACGGAAAGATCTAACGGAAGAAGTTGTCGATGCCATTGTAGAAAGTGGAGACGACAATGCGATCCCAGCCTTACTGGAAAACGAGAGCGCAAAAATTAGTGATACAACTATCGACTTGATCGCGGTCGAAGCAGAAGACCACATAGAATGGCACCCAACACTGGTAGACCGCGGCAGCTTGCCAGTTCGCACTGTACGGCGAATTGCTAATTTTGTTAGTGCCGCCCTATTCGAACGTTTGATCGACAAAAACGATGTCTCGGAAGGAGATGTGGAGGAAATGCGGATGGAGGTCCGCAAGCGAATCGATTCAAACGAATTACTTGAAACCCATGACGAGAAGGCCCGCTTGAAAGCAATGATGCGCGCCGAGAGATTACACAAGGAAGGCCGACTTAACGAGGATGTTGTCATGCAAGCGGTTGACCTATCAGACACCCACTTTACCTGCTACGCCATATCGTACTTGTCAGGCCTACCATCAGAGGTTGTCACTAAAATGCTTAGCTCAGGCAGCGGAAAAGCCGTGACGTCGCTTTGCTGGGAAGCCGGCATAAGCATGCGGTCAGCTGTTAAGATTCAAAGAAATGTTGCAAAGGTTCAGCCCAACTCGATACTGCGAGCACGGGGCGGCAACGAATTTCCTCTAACCGAAGATGATATGAAATGGCAGGTAGAATTCTACGGCCACTAAAAGTTTTCGACCCATGGTCTAAGTTCGACCTCCCACGTCCAAGCGCTGCGGTGTTGCTCGTGTATGTGAAGGTATGTCTCGGCAATCGCATCCGGCTCTAGGGTTCCGTCTTCGCCAAGACTTGCTGCTCGGGCATCACCTTCGCCAGCATTGATTCCTCCATCAATTACGAAATGCGCAACGTGGATATTCTTGGGCGCCAACTCCCGCGCCATGCTTTGACAAAGGCCACGCAAACCGAATTTCCCCATCGCAAAGGCGGAAGAGTTCGGATACCCTTTAACACTCGCCGACGCACCGGTGTACAAAATCGTCCCACTCCCGCGCCGCAGCATTTGCTTTGATGCATGATGACCGACCAAAAATCCACCGTAGCATGTAATCGCAATGGCCCTTTGCACTTCCGTCGGGTCAATTTCATGCACTCCTCCGCGAACCCGTGCGCTGGCATTAAATAACACAAGGTCAGGCTCACCGACTTCCAAATTAACATTTTTGAACAGACTATCTACTTCATCTGGTTGGCTGGCGTCACAGGCGTAAGTTTGTGCATCGATTTGGGCGGCCAAGTCTGCCAGTTTATCAACATTGCGCGCGGCGAGCGCCACCTTCATGCCTTGTTTATGGCAAAGGCGCGCAACCGATGCACTCAACTTCGTCCCAACACCGACGATTAAAGCTGTTTCCCCGCTCGCCATCGTCATTCTCCTTTCCACAACATTTGAACACGATCATCTTAAAACTAAGCAGACCACGTTCGTCGGCAACTAAAAAATCATGACCTAGAGAAATTCCAAAGGATGCAATACCGCGAATTTTTCCATAGATGCGTTCAACAACCTATTATGCATTGGAAATGTCGCTGTCCCAAATGTGGGTTACGTCTCTCTCACGAGCTGTATTCCTGCAACTCATCTAGTGAATTACCCCCCGCAATTATTTCCAGTATCAGCGGTGCGGTTTGGTCTTGCATCACAGACACTTCATCGAAGCCCGGAATAGACCAATGCTTACACCCTAGGCACCAGAAATATTATTTTTAGCAAGCAACCTGGATGATCAGTTTTCGACGTCATTTATTGCGCCAGTCGGCCGTTCACCTCGCAAAGCTTCCAAGATATTCGCGGCTGCTTCAGCTTCGATTGCCTTTCGGACGTCAACAACAGCTGAACCAATATGTGGAGTGAACAATGTACGCTCCGGATGTTTTAGAAGATTCTCTGAAATCGATTTTGGCCGGTCGTTTCGTGCCCAATCCTCGAACTCGAAAACGTCTGCTGCATATCCAGCGAGCGAACCATCCGATAGCGCGGATGCAACCGCTTCTTCATCGACGATCGAGCCACGGCCAGGGTTCACTAATATAGCACCCGGCTTCATCATACGAAGCACACCCGCATCAATTAGGTGCAGTGTCTCTACATTCAATGGAGTCGCAATAATCGTGTAGTCCGAGTGACAAATAAGCCCCTCAAAACTAGTGCGGGTCACCTTTAGTGATGCCGCAGTCACAGGGTTAAGAGCCCGAACATCAGTATATATCAATCTTGTATCAAACCCGCTAAGGCGCTGGGCAATAGCTTGTCCCACCTTGCCCATTCCAATGATGCCCACAGTTCGGCCACTTAAACCCATCCCGTAAAAGTCTGGGCGCCATGCATTAAACTCTCCACTTCTTATAAAGCGATCACCTGTTTTGACATGCCGTGCAATCCCAATCATTAAACCGACGGCAAGTTCTGCCGTCGGGATTGTCAAAAGATCATCAACAATCGTGATCCATACGCCCCGACGTGTACACGCTTCGACATCAAAATTGTCGTACCCCTTCAGAGCGCACGCCACAATTTTAAGATTTGGGCAACTCCTGAGAAATTCTTCGTCTACGGTGTCCGGCATGAAGGCCATCATTGCGGAAGCATCTCGGCAAAGGCGGCGTACTTCATCCCTCGGCAAACTCGTTTCACCGTCGTTTATGCGAAGTTCTGTCCAATCCTTGAGGATGGCGATGGTTTCCGGAAAAACCCGATGTGTTACGACAGTTATTGGTCGATCAGCCATTCTCGGCATCCTTTCGTTAAAGAGTAACAAATTGTAACAACATTGAGCGGTTTTCCCGACACCCACGTGACATAGCTTTTTTTAACGTGGCCAAACTCACCAAGGGAAAAAATATATGGGTAGAATTCTGGAAAATAAATCTGCTGTCATAACCGGGTCTACGAGTGGAATCGGATTGGGCTACGCGCGCGCCCTAGCAGCCGAAGGCTGCGATATCCTGTTGAATGGTTTTGGTGAAAAAACAGAAATCGAGACCGCTCGTCTCGCTCTCGAAGTCGATTTTGGAGTGCAAGCAGTTTTTAACGGCGCAGACATGCGGGATCCAACTGCCATCAAAGCAATGATTAGTGCTGCAAATGATGCCTTTGGCAAGATAGATATTCTAATAAACAACGCAGGGATGCAGCATCGCGCGGCTATCGAATCATTTCCATTAGACATCTGGAACGAGATGTTTGCGGTTAACGTCACCTCAGCGATGCTGACAACGCAAATGGTTCTTCCACAGATGCGTGATAGAGATTGGGGACGCATTATCAATACAGCTTCGGTCAACTCGCATGTCACTTCTCCCAATACGTCGGGCTATACTGCTTCCAAACATGCCATCATGGGCCTCACTAAATCAGTTGCCCTCGAGACAATCATGACCGGCGTAACATGTAATGCAATTTGTCCGGGCACTGTGCGAACCAACCTTAGCGAGCATCGCATCGACACGTTTGCCGCTGAGCGCGGAAAATTGAAAGAAGAGGCTATCGATGAATATCTCGAACAAAAGATGCCTTACCACCAGCCGTTCAAACGTTTCATTACAGTTGAAGAGATAGCAGCTGCAGCTGTATACCTTTGCAGTGACGCAGGTGCCGCAATGCGGGGCGCTGCCTTTACGGTCGATGGCGGTTGGCTCGTCCGCTGAGCAAGAAATGGATCTCTGATATGTATAGAATTGGCATCGATGTCGGAGGTACTTTTACCGATTTTACCCTGCTTGATGAGAGCACCGGACAGCTTCACTTCCACAAAACGCCTTCTACACCTGACGATCCTTCAGAGGCTGTTGAAATCGGTTTAACAGAATGCGTCACAACACAAAGGATTAACCCAAAAGAAATAGCTTACCTCGGCCATGGAACTACCGTCGCGCTCAATATGTTACTGGAACGACGAGCCAAAACCATCGGTTTATTAACCACAAAGGGATTTCGTGACGTATTAGAGATCGCGCGTCAGGTTCGCCCGCATCTTTATGATTATGAAGTCAAGCGGCCCGAACCCTTGGCGCGCCGCGCCCACCGTATTGAAATTCCAGAACGTATAGCTGTTGACGGCCGCACCTTGATACCACTCGACCTTAACTCAGTCAGCGAAGCCGCTGCGTACCTGCGTGATGAAGAGGTCGATGCGATAGCAATTTGTTTTCTCCACGCATATCGTTTTCCAGAACATGAAAGACAAGCTGGTGAAATCATACGCCGTATTCTTCCAGATGCTTTCGTGAGCTTATCGAGCGATGTCTTGTCTGAATTTCGAGAATACGAGAGGAGTTCAACCACTGCCGTAAACGCATATGTGGGACCACGGATGAAGGCGTATATCAGCCAATTCGAACGCAGGATCAATAGCATAGGTGCCGATCGATCCCCATATATAATCCACTCAAATGGCGGCCTACTGAATATAAATACAGCGGCAACATATCCAGTTCGAACGTGCCTATCCGGTCCAGCTGCCGGGGTCGTTGGGGCGGCGGCAGTCGCAAATGCCTCTGGTCACTCTGATATTTTAGCCTTTGATGTCGGGGGAACAAGTACTGACGTCTCATTAGTGTTAGGTGGTCGACCACTCTTCACCTCGGAGCGAGCAGTAGCGGGCTATCCTATAAAATCACCCGCCGTTGATGTTAATGCAATTGGCGCGGGAGGCGGGAGTGTCGCATGGATCGACGGCGGTGGCGCGCTCAAGGTGGGACCGCAAAGTGCAGGGGCTGACCCGGGTCCTGTGGCCTACGACCGGGGTGGCGAAGAAGTGACCCTTACCGACGCCAATATTGTACTCGGCCGTCTCAACCCCAGCGCCTTACTCGCCGGGCGCATAAGACTGGACGCTGAGGCTGCGAGGCGCGCCATTGAAATGAAAATTGCAGGCCCACTCAATTTATCGGTTGAAGACGCAGCCATTGGCATCATTCGGGTCGCTGCTTCCGGCATCGCACGAGCGATCCGCTCGGTTGCTTCCGCCAAAGGACATAACCCAGCCGATTTCTCACTATTCGCTTACGGAGGTGCTGGCCCCCTGCTTGCGTGCGACGTCAACGATGAGGTCGGATGCAAAAGAATATTAGTCCCACCTGAGCCAGGAACGCTTTGCGCTCGCGGCATTTTACTTTCAGACCTAACATTCGATTTCGTTAAAACAATATTATGCCGAGCCGAAGAAGATGGTTGGCGGCAGGCGAAAGCCGCTTTCGTCAATCTCGAAAAACAAGCAATGGAATGGCTTATCGCCGATGAGGTACCACAGAGTGCACGCGGTTTTCGGCGCTATATCGAGGCCCGCTACGAGGGACAAAGTTTTGAGGTACGTGTCGAATTCAACACTACGCTGGAAAACGTCTCAATCACGAAATTCATCGATGCTTTCCATGCAGAGCACAAGACACAATTCAGCTACGACATCCCGGAACGTAGCATCGAAATTGTAAATTGCAGACTCGAGGCCATCGGACAAACGCCGAAACCACCAATGGAAATCAACAAGTCTGTTGCAGGCAACTTGATAACCTGGCGAGACGTTCATTTTGGCGCCAAATGCGGTTGGCAAGAAACCGCAGTTTATGAACGTGGCAGGCTCAGCACTGGTGAGGCCATAGAAGGACCGGCGATTATTGAAGAAATGAGTTCAACAACCATCGTTCCACCAAATCACATAGCGATAACCGACGCGGTTGGAACTCTAGCGCTAGAGGCTTCAAAATGAGTGAGCCCTCAATCAACCGTCCTATCGACGCGATAGAGATTGAAGTTTTCAATAATCGTGTCCTTGCGATTATCGAGGAAATGGGCGCTAAACTCGTGCGCTCCTCATTCTCCCCAAATATCAAAGAACGTCGGGACTGTTCGGTAGCTCTTTTCGATGCCAAAGGTCGTTCTATTGGGCAAGCCGCCCATATACCGATCCATCTTGGCTCTTTGAAGGGTGGAGTTGAGGCAGTATTACGAGATTTTCCGTTTGAGATAATCAAGCCAGGTGATGCCTTTGTGTGCAACGATGCTTATCTTGCGGGCGGCACTCACCTACCAGATATATCGATTATTACGCCAATTTTTTATGACGGTGCCCTTAAATTTTTCGCTGCTTGCCTTGGCCATCATTCTGATGTCGGCGGCTCGGTACCAGGTTCTATCAGTCCTACAGCAGCCAGCATCTTTGAAGAAGGCATCCGTATACCCCCGGTGAAAATGGTGCGCGAAGGCACTCTCGACGAAGGTATCATGCAGCTGATCATACAAAATACGCGTGAGCCAGAAGACCGAATGCTGGACTTAAAAGTGCAAATTGCAACCAACATGCTAGGCGCTGAACAAATAACAGCACTGATCCACCGGATGGGAAGCGCCGCAGTTGATCGCGCGGTTGACGATTTGATGACCTATACAGCTCGGCGCCTCCGTTCGCGGATTGCAGAGCTGGAAAATGGCACCCACAGCTTTACAACTTGGATGGATGATGACGGGTTCGGTGGCAAAAAATTACCACTCACAGCGAGGGTTACCGTCGATGGCGATCACATGCATCTTGATTTCACTGGATCAGGCCCACAATCGCGCGGCGGCTTTAACATCATGCCAACAGGCGTCATGGCTACCGTCGCATACGCGATTAAAGCGCTCCTTGATCCCGAGCTGCCGGCAAACAGCGGTCTCTTCGATGCTATTGAATTTACAGCACCAGAAGGAACCATCGTAAATCCGCATTATCCAGCCGCCGTTGGTGCCCGCACCACAACCTGTCAAAAACTTTCCGGTGCAGTATTCGGCGCATTCGCCGGGCTTCTTCCACCGGGAAAAGCCATGGCCTCTTGTCACGACGTTCTTGGCGCAATGGTATTTTCAGGAACATCAAAGAAGCATAGAGGAACATATGTTTATCTGGAGACACTTGCCGGTGGTAATGGCGCAAGGCACTCCCTTGACGGCATGGACGGCGCACATTGCCACATAACTAATTCTCTTAACATGCCAGTTGAAGCAGTCGAACACGAATACCCGCTGATGGTAGAAGAATACACGTTAGTAAAGGATTCGGGTGGCGCAGGACGCCATCGTGGCGGCATGGGTATCGCACGAGATATCCGAATACTTGAGGACGGTACAACCTTCTCAGGACGCGCGGATAGTTATATTACCAAAGCCGAGGGATATGCGGGCGGGCGCCCAGGTGGCAACTGTCGTATCGTTCGCAACCACGGTACAAAAAACGAAGAAGCAATGTCGCCAAAGCAAAGATTGCTCACGTTAGCAGCCGGAGAGACAGTGCGCATGGAAACACCTGGCGGTGGTGGATTAGGCCAACCGCACGAGCGTCCCATCGACGAACTTACTCGCGACCTCGAAGATGGCCGAATTAGCGAGGAAACTGGTCGGCGCGACTACGGAGACGAAATGATCAACCGAGCGCTCACACGTTAGTACTCGAGCATTGAAAATTTAAAAGTCCTATCTCGACATTAACCCTATGACAAATCCAATTACTCCAAAAGAACTTGATCACCTGGTTCTCCGCACTGCTAAGCTTACAGAAATGATTGATTTCTACGAAGATGTTATCGGCTGCAAGCTCGAAAGGACTGTGAAATCAATTGGTCTTTATCAACTCCGTGCTGGAAGATCACTGATCGATATTGTCAACACTGATGGTAAACTTGGAAAACTCGGCGGCCGACCGCCGGGAACTGAAGGCTTAAATCTCGATCATTTTTGCCTTCGAATTGAACCTTGGAACGAAATAGCTATCCGCGCCCATTTGGCCAAACACGGTGTCATTGCACCCGAAACATCGCAGCGGTATGGCGCCGATGGCACCGGCCCCTCAATCTACATACAGGACCCTGATGGAAATACAGTGGAGCTTAAAGGTACACCGACGAGTTAAGCGAGTTGATAATTTAATATGTCCATAGTGACGCCACTAACTAAAAAAGCGACAGCCGCAAACTCAGATTGGTGAAATATTTTTACTTTTATGACCCTAGCCTCGGCGCCAGATTGTACCATCGGGCTTATCTTCTAAAATAATTCCAGCATCGATCAACTCATTGCGGATGCGGTCTGATTCTGCAAAGTCTTTCTTTGCCCGTGCTTCCGACCTTCTGACGATCAACAATTTAATTTGCTCATCATCTAAGGCAGCTTGATCCGGCGGTGCCCACCGAAACCAATCCTCCGGGTTCTGCTCCAACAGGCCAAGAACTTTGGCGGCTCTCCGCAAATCAACTGCGGCAGCGTTCCTTTGCTCGCCGTTCGAATTGTTTAGGTAACGTAATTTGGCGTGCAGCACCGAAAGGGCCAGCGGCGTATTGAGGTCATCATTCAGCGCATCGGAGACACCCACATCCAAATTTTCCCCATTCGTATCGGCGGTAACTTCACGCAAAGCCCTATAAAACCGATCCAATTCCCGTTTTGCCTCATCCAGCCCCGACTTGCTGAAGTCAAGTGGCTGGCGATAGTGCGTCTTAAGCAACAACAGTCGAATCGCCTCACCTGGATATTCCCGCAGCAGCTCGTTGATCGTGTAAAAGTTCCCGAGTGATTTGGACATTTTTTCACCCTCGGACAACAGATACCCATTATGCATCCAGTATTTAGCAAATCCTTCCGAGGGAGCATTGCAGAGACATTGAGCCATTTCATTTTCATGGTGCGGGAAAATTAAATCCTGCCCCCCGCCATGAATATCAAATTTACTACCAAAATATTTAGTCGCCATTGCGGAGCATTCGATATGCCAACCAGGCCGCCCGCGGCCCCACGGGCTACTCCAACCCGGCAACTCTTCGCTCGAAGGTTTCCAGAGCACGAAATCTGCAGGATCCTTTTTATACGGTGCCACATCGATCCGCGCCCCAGCCACCAATTCGTCTCGGGTATGCCCAGAAAGTTGTCCGTAGGCGTCCCAAGATGGGACAAAAAAGAGCACATGGCCTTCTACTACATAGGCATGCCCCTTATCGATGAGGTCTTCGATCATCATGATCATCTCTGCAACATGATCCGTCGCCCGAGGTTCAACATCCGGCGGCAAAGCACCCAATGCAGCAATATCTTCGTGAAATTGCGCAGTTGTTCGTTTCGTGATCTCGCTGATCTGCTCCCCGCTCTCGGCGGCTCGCGCATTGATTTTGTCATCAATATCCGTGATGTTGCGGATGTATGTTACCTGCGGATAGAGCGAATTCAGCAAGCGATATAGCACATCGAAAATGATGATCGGGCGCGCGTTGCCGATATGAGCATAGTCATAGACCGTTGGTCCACATACATAAAATTGCACCTGACGAGGATCATGAGGCTCAAACTCTACCTTCTTACGTTGATACGTATCATGGATGCGCAATGTCATTTTTGGCGGCTCAGCAATATTAACCTGACAAATACAGGACGGCAGTTTATGCCAATATCATCAATGGGTTGCAAGTTGCGCCGAACAAACAAAGGATTTTCTTAGGAAGAGCGGTTCTAACGGCATCATTCTTTGGCCCACTCTAAAAGAAAGATAGATAAGTAGTCTTTGTCTCTACTTACAATAACTGATCATGCAACGAGCGTGGCTGAAGACAGGTCAACGGTCGGACAGCAAAAAGCCTTTCCTTATTCGTTGCGGCACTGCCACAAAAGTTATTACCTCTCGCATCTCGCGCCATCGGGCTCAATTCACGACAGACAACTCTTGACCGTCGCACACCCAAAACGTTTTTACCATCGTCAAAGCGCTTTTTAAATTTTGCTTCTACAAAATGCGACGGAAGCTATTCGTGATCGGATAGCGACGCTCTCTGCCAAACGCACGGTGAGTAATCTTTACTCCGGGCGGGGCTTGGCGCCGTTTATACTCAGCAAGATCTAGCATATGCCAAACTCGCTGAACAGTTTCTGGCTTATGCCCACGCGCGACAATTTCCTCAACGCCCATCTCGCCTTCGATCAAACAAGTCAGGATATCGTCTAATTTTTCATAGGGCGGCAACGAATCTTCGTCTTTTTGATCCGGCCGCAGCTCGGCTGAAGGCGGCTTGGTAATAATCCGCTCCGGAATGACTTGGCCAGTAGGGCCTAACAATCCCCCCGGTTTATTCTGATTACGCCAACGACAAAGGTCAAAAACCGTCGTTTTATAAACATCTTTCAAAACGGAATATCCACCGCACATATCTCCATAAAGCGTTGCATAGCCGACAGACATTTCTGACTTATTTCCGGTGGTCAGCAGCATAAAACCGAGCTTATTGGAAATACCCATCAAAATTAGACCGCGGCTACGGGCTTGAATATTCTCCTCCGTCACATCCGCCGCTGCATCGCCAAAGATTGGCTCGAGCATGCCTTCGAACGCAGTCATCGCTGGTTGAATTCCGACATCGTCGAGACGAACACCCATAAGTTTTGCCGCCTCCGCCGCATCTTCTAAACTCTCGCGACTGGTATATGGCGATGGCATCATAACGCAGCGCACACGGTCCGGGCCCAACGCGTCTACGGCTACAGCAGCCGTGATTGCGGAATCAACGCCTCCAGATAGGCCGATTAAAACGCCAGGAAAGCCATTTTTCTCGACATAATCGCGAAGCCCAAGTGTCATTGCCTGATATACCGATTTGAGGCCTGAAGAGGGTTTTTCACTTACCCCACCAGCGCAGACCCACACATCATTATGATCACGACACCATTTTGTAGTAACAACGGTTTCCTCCCAATCGGGCAACTGAACCGCAAGCGAATGGTCCACATTAATCACGAACGAGCCACCGTCGAAGACAAGTTCATCCTGACCTCCAACTTGATTAACATACACCAACGGTAAGCCGGTTTCGCTCACCCGTGCAACGGCGTGCTGCAAACGCTGATCATTCTTTTCTATATCAAAAGGCGAGCCGTTAGGCACAAGCAGTATTTCGGCACCCGATTCTTCCAAACACTCCGGCACATCCGGTGTCCAAATATCTTCACAAATAGGCACCCCAATTCGGACACCCTTAAAATCTATTGGTCCCGGCATTGGTCCTGCCTCAAACACACGCGCCTCGTCAAATACACCATAATTTGGCAAATCGTGTTTAAAACGTATTGCCTTTATTTCGCCATCTTCGAGAAGCAATGCCGCATTGTAAGTTTCGCCATCTTTTCGCCACGGAGCAGTTAGCAAAACAGCCGGCCCATCATCAGCCGTTTCTTTCGCAAACGCACTCACCGCCGCTTCTACTTTATCGAGGAAGAAGGGTTTTAAAACGAGATCCTCGGGCGGGTATCCAGACACTACCAGTTCACTGTAGACAATAAGGTCGGCATTATCGGTCGCCGCCTTTTCACGGGCTTCACGAACCTTATCGATATTACCAGTTATAGATCCTACAACAGGATTGAGTTGCGCCAGCGTGATGGTCAAGCGATCGGTCATCGGTTCAACAAATCTTCCACGAATAATTTAGGTAACCTGCAAAAATTTAGTTCCTAGTGGCAAGGCCTTTAGTAACAGTCTATCTTAAATGGGAAATTAGTTACCGTGCCCGCCTGCGCAAGACTCTAATAGTAAATGGGCAAGGTATGGTCGGTTTGCTATAGGGAGTCCGAACAAAGCCCGACGATATTAGTTTAAATTCGGTGTATGGCCTCGAAAAATTTCGAAACCCTTTCGATGATAGTTTAGTTTTTATTTTAAATCGAGTGATACAGCAGGCCAAAATGCATTACTCAAACCTTCATATGGGCAACATTCGCGAACAATTATCACTTACCTTCAAGTCACCAGCCACCGAAACTTAAAATGAAATTTAAATCTCCAAACAGACGAGGAGCCTACGATGCACCCCAGTCCCGAGCAGCAGCGCGAAATGTTACGTTTAATGCAGACGATCCGGCGTTTCGAGGAACGCGCCACTAAGGACTACATAGCGGGTGATATATACGGTGTCGTGCATAGCTATATCGGAGAAGAGGCCGTCGCGGTCGGCGTTTGCTCCGCCCTGGAGGAAGGCGATCAAATCATCAGCACCCACCGCGGCCATGGTCATTGCATTGCAAAAGGCGCTGATCTCGACCGGATGATGGCAGAGCTCTATGGCAGGGAAACTGGATACTGCAAGGGTAAGGGCGGCTCCATGCATATTGCCGATTTCGAAATTGGTATGTTGGGGGCAAACGGGATTGTCGCCGGCGGCATCCCAATTGTGACAGGTGCAGGACTCGCGGCGCAAATGGACGGCAATGAACGCGTCGCCGTTTCGTTTTTCGGCGACGGCGCGTCCAATGCCGGTCCATTCCACGAATCGATAAACATAGCGGCAAAGTGGAAACTACCCATGCTCTACGTTTGTGAAAATAACCTCTATGCTGCCAACACACCATCAGCCCAAACCCTAGCGCATCAAGACGTGGCTGCACGAGCGCAAGGCTATGGAATACCGGGCGTCATCGTGGACGGAAACGACATCTTGGCTGTATTTGAAGCCGCTAGCGAAGCAGTTGCACGCGCACGCGCCAACGAAGGTCCAACCTTGATAGAGTGCAAGACATACCGCTGGGGCCGCCACACAGAACGTCCAACACAGCCGGAGCCCAGACCAGACGATGAGGTGGTAGAATGGAAGAAGAGGGACCCAATCCCACGTCTAAAAGCCTCCTTGCAACAACAGCAGGGCCAGCTTACCGATGATGAATGGGAAGAGATGGACCGTAAAATTTTAGCACGAATTGAAAACGCCGTGGGATTTGCAAAAGCAAGCCCTTTCCCTAAGCCACTTGCCGCCCTTGAAGACGTCTTTGCGGAGACAGCCTAATGCGGGAAATCACTTATGCAGAAGCAGGAATGGAAGCTCTGGTAGAGGAACTCCGCCGGGATCCGAAAACCTTCGAACTATCCACAGATGCCATTCCGTCACTCGTTGATGAGTTTGGCAAAAAACGTATTCGGGCGGCGCCAATCGCCGAGAGCGCCTTTACTGGTATGTCGATTGGTGCTGCCGGTTCCGGATACCGGCCGATCGTCAATTGGCGCCAAATCACTTTTGCCTTTGTCGCAATGGATCAAATAGTTAACCAAGCAGCTAAAATCCACTACATGTTTGGTGGGCAGCAGAAGTTCCCTGTGACTTTCCGGGCCGCAGTGGGTGGTGGTACAAAATTAGCCGCACAACACTCCCAGAGCCCCTACTCAATGTTTATGAATCTGGCCGGCATGAAAATCATTCTGCCTTCGAACCCTTATGACATGAAAGGTTTACTCAAAGCCGCTATTCGCGACGACAATCCGGTTATCTCGTTTGAGGCTAATCGACTAATGGGCATGCGTGGCGCAGTACCAGAAGACGACTATACCGTTCCCATCGGGGTAGCAGATGTGAAACGTGAAGGCACAGATATCACAGTGGTAGCAATCGCTTGGATGGTTCCGGAAGCGTTAGCAGCCGCGGAAATATTAGAAAATGAAGGGATATCAGTTGAAGTCCTTGATCCACGCACGTTGGTGCCAATGGACGCTGAAACTATCCGGGTTTCGGTACAAAAAACCAGCAGGCTTCTTGTTGCAGACGAAGCGGGCCCAACTGCGGGCGCGTCCGCAGAAATTATATCGCTAGTCACGGAAGACGCAGAGACATTCGCGTCACTTAAGGCACCCGTCCGCCGTGTTTGCGCACTCGAGGCACCCATTCCATATAGCCCCGTTTTAGAAGATCACATCTTTCCAAACCGCGAGCGTATCGCGGATGGTATCCGTGCGGCTATGTCCACGTAAATAACATCAAGGAAATAGAAATGCCCTATCTCGCACGCGGCAACGCGGAGCTCTACTACGAAGACGAAGGTGCAGGTCCGGCTATCTTGTTGACGCACGGATTCGTTGCTTCAACTGGTATGTGGGACGGACAAGTAGCCGCCTTTCGCGAAAAATACAGGGTTATTCGTTGGGACATGCGCGGCCATGGGCGGACGGAGTGCCCAGACGACCAATCAGCCTACGGCCAGGATATTACAGTCGCCGACATGGTGGCAATTCTTGACGAACTGGAGATCGATCAAGCCATTATTGCTGGTCATTCTCTTGGCGGATTCATGTCGCTTCGTTTTAATGTTATGCATTCTGAACGGGTCAAAGCTCTGATCCTGCAAGGGTGTGGTCCAGGATACCGGAGCGGAACTTCACGCGCCAAGTGGAATGAGCGGGTAGACGGTCGAGCCAGAACAATCTTAGACGAAGGCCACACAGCACTCGGCGGAGCGGCAGAAGTTCCGGTCAGCCTACAACGCTCACGCCAAGAGTTAGCCTATGCAGCAAAGGGAATTCTGGCACAGGTCGATGCTAAGGTTATCGATAGTCTACCTGGAATTTCTGTGCCGACGCTGGTCATTATTGGTGAGGGAGATGACTACTATCTGCAGGGATCAGACTACATGGCCAACCGCATACCTGATGCAGACCATATCATCGTCCCGAACGCCGGCCATGGCGTGAATGTCGATCAACCGGATATCGTTAACAAAGCAATCGCAACGTTTCTGGCAAAAGTAGGCTAAAACGCTTCTACTTTTCCCTCATGCGCTCACTCGATTGATACGCGATAGTACCTTAGAAAATATTCCGTGAGAGACGGATCGTTAATTGGCTAAATACAAATTACAAAAAAGTTGTATCGGAAAGGAAATTTTCTGTGGCGGCGAGCATCAGGTTGACACACTACTGCTTCATTAACGGCGCCAATATAGCTTGAAGGAAGATAACCAGGTGCCAATTGCATACCCAAACGTCTTAAAGTCGTATGGATTTGTCTTCGACCACATAACAATCTTAGCGTAATTTAAATCGCATAGTGCACCAATTGTAACGGCAGGGACAGATGGATCGCGATTCCTATTACAAGGACCATTGGGTTGAGATAGAAGAAGACCGCCTTGACCGCTACGAGCAGATGTTTCAATGGAGCCCCGCTTTTGAAACATTACTAGCGCCTGCAGATATCCAAGAGAATCAAATTGTCGGCGATCTCGGCTGTGGCCCAGGCTTTCTATCCTGCCAATTACTGCAGAAAGTTGCTCCCAGCGGTCGAGTACACGCATTTGATGTTAATGAAGATTTCATCGAGCGCACACGTAAAAAGGCAGAAGCACTGGGATTATCAGAGCGGCTCGAATTACATCATCTAACCTCGGAAACCCTCCTTATCCCTGATGCATCGCTGGACCGAATCATCGCTAAGAATGTGATGGTCTACGTCGACGACCCCAACAGCACATTTAAAGAATTTCGCAGAGTATTGAAACCTGGCGGCAAAGTGCATGCGATCGATAGCGATTTTGCCATGGTTGCAATCGATCCCATTCCCCCCGCTGACTGGCGCGCGCTTCTAGATGCAGCCGCGCATGCATTCCGGACCCCAAACATTGGTCGTAAATTATACGGTCTCGCGAGATCGAGCGGGTTTTCAAATGTCGACATCCAGATTATGGCCGCGCCCGACACGAAAGGACGCCTGCTTAATTTCGCCCACAATATTGCTGGCTATGCGCGTGAAGCCGGGACAATGGATGAGCAGTTAATCGCCGGCATTCTAGAAACCGCAGAAGCCGCCCTGGCAGAAGGCAAATACTTCGCCGTAAATCCGCAATTTGTGGTGACTGCAACCGTATGAAATGAAAGTGCACTTGCAGCGTTAGATCAAAAACTTGTCCGCGTTTTCAAACGAAAGACAACTTTGTCAATCTGTCCCGGCCTTGTTTCATTTAACTATTTCTGAGCAGAAATTCACGCCCCATCTTTACTCGTGGCACCCCGTCATATTCAACGATATCTGCCGTTGCGTATGTCTCAGTCCAGCGCTCCGGCAGGAAACTGCCAGTCCCGATAATATCGACTGGCGCCTCACCAATCGCAAAAGCATTGCACTTCTCAGGGCTAAATCCACTTGAGCAGACGATCTTAGCGTTAGCAAAACTAGCTTCGTCCAACTTCTCACGCAAATGCCACGCTGCTGCTACAGACACCCCAGCCCCGATGAGATGTCGCAGCTCGGTTTCAGTTCGATAACCGCGAATCGCCTCCGGTGCATTTCGGTCCAACACTGCGTAGGAAGCCGCCGGATCCAATCCCTCACAAAATCGACCACCGGGCGTGTCGAGGCGAAATGCCAAACGACCTTCCGAGGCCATATCCGAAAAATGCTCACAAACTTCGATCGCATCGCTAATTTCTCTACCAAAATAGTCGACTAGAACGGTCAAATTCTCTGCCGGATAGGTCTCATGGAACATTTCGGCGGCCCGCAACGTCGACCCCGCATAACCAATTAAGGCGTGGGGCATGGTTCCAAGCCCAGCATCTCTCCCAAAATAATGGGCCGTGGCATCGGTGGCATTTCCAACGAACCCTATCGCATCATTTTTACGTCGGGCCCGTTCTGACCCAACTGCAGCGGCATATGCCATCATTTCCGCCATCTCACGACCCGCACAGTGTCGAGCTTCCAAAGCAAGAAAACCGACCTTTGGAAGGTCGCTGCACATTGTAAACGCATTCCATGCAGCAACACAGGGTGGACCTATTTTTTGTAGTAATAGCGTTTCCAAATCAACAAGCTGAGAAAGCTGCCCGGTGACGTACATCAGCGGTTCGCCCGCGCCAACCCAACGTCCTTCTTCATGCGTCAGCTGGATCTCTAAAGACGTACCTCTTTCTGCTGCAATCGCCGTCAACCAGTTGATTGCCAGTTTTGGTGCTGACACGACAGGGCGCCTCATGAACACTGCGTATGTGACCTTTACATCACCAAAATTTTCAACCGTTTTCTTCGTTCGGTTAAAATATACGTCCGCCCAATGTGAAATATCGTTCGAATACACCGTCATGACCTAGATAAGTGCTCAACACGCACCCCTCCTCGATCGACCCATTTAAACCTTTACGAGGCGGCCGCAAACTTGTCCGACCAGCCGGCACGGAGACCCTTTAGGGAATCCGACACCAAGAAGGCTAATTCAAGCGCTTGGCTCGCATTCAGACGTGGATCGCAGTACGTATGATAACGCTGTGATAATGAATCATCGCTGATCGCTTGGGCACCCCCGAGGCATTCCGTCACGTCTTGGCCTGTCATCTCAAAATGCACGCCGCCAGCATAAGTTCCTTCGGCTTGGTGGACTTCAAAAACTGATCGGACCTCTCCCAGAATTTGATCAAATGGACGCGTCTTATATCCACTGGCTGATTTAATCGTATTCCCATGCATAGGATCGCAGGACCAAACGACTTTACGGCCCTCCCTTTCAATAGCTCGGATTAGACCCGGCAAATGTTTTTCCACATTGCCTTGCCCCATCCTCGAAATTAGCGTCATCCGACCAGCTTCGTTTGACGGATTCAAAATATCAAGCAACCGGAGAAGTTCATCCGGGTCGGAGGTCGGCCCGCACTTGATGCCGATGGGGTTGTTCACACCACGAAGAAACTCCACATGAGCCCCATCCGGCTGACGAGTACGATCCCCAATCCACAACATATGCGCCGAACAGTCGTACCATTCGCCTGTAAGGCTATCTTCGCGAGTAAGCGCCTCCTCGTACCAAAGAAGCAGCGCTTCATGGCTTGTGTAGAATTCTGTCTCTCGGACTTGCGGAACAGCTTCCGAAGTAATGCCGCAGGCCTCCATAAATTCCAGAGCTTCACCTATCCGCGTAGCAAGCTCTTCATATTCTTCACCTTGTGGACTATCGCCAACGAAATCTAGGGTCCACCGATGCACTTGGTGAAGGTCTGCGAAACCGCCTTGCGCAAACGCGCGAAGCAAGTTCAACGTCGCTGAAGCTTGGTTATAGGCTTGCACCATTCTTGCGGGATCCGGCTCACGCGACTCTGGCAAAAAGTCAATATTATTTACGATGTCACCCCGATAACTAGGAAGTTCCTGATCGCCCTGCTTCTCGGTCGGCTCGGAACGCGGCTTCGCAAACTGGCCCGCCATACGCCCAACTTTGACCACCGGGCAAGATGCCGCGAAAGTCAACACAACCGCCATTTGCAACAAGACCTTAAATGTATCGCGAATATTGTTAGCGCTGAACTCTGCAAAACTCTCCGCACAGTCACCACCCTGCAGCAAAAATGCCTTCCCTTCAGTAACTCTTGCAAGTTTGTCTTTGAGTTTCCGTGCTTCCCCAGCAAAAACGAGCGGCGGTTGCGCACGCAGTGTTACCTCAGCGGCGTCGAGTTTTGCTTGATCCGGATAGTCCGGGACTTGCAGAATCGGCTTATCACGCCAGGACTCCGGCGTCCAATTCCGTGCCATAGTCTTTCCCTTATCTTTCATTTCGATGGCTTTACCGCCATCATAGTACGTACATTTACGCTCAAAGGCTTTGAATTTCCAGGACGAATATACTTCGTTACTTGCGGGCGTATTTTCGGCGTGTTTGGGTTTAGATAAATTTAGGGGGGTAGGATATGTCGGTAGACCAGTTACGAAACCTTATCGAGGCCGCGAGCCGTATCGTGGTTTTTACTGGAGCGGGGATCAGCACTGAGTCTGGAATTCCTGACTTTCGGAGCCCGGGAGGGGTCTGGGATAAATTCAAACCCATCTATTTTCAAGACTTTATGAATTCGGAAGAGATGCGCCGAGAAACGTGGCGACGAAAAATAGAAACGGATAAAACAATTGTAAAAGCGGAACCAAACCGGGGACATCGTGCAGTTGAAAAACTCGTACGCATCGACAAATGTTCAGCCGTCATAACACAGAATATTGACGGATTGCATCAAGCATCCGGCGTCCCGGACGAACGCGTCATTGAACTGCACGGCAACTCCACTTACGCTAACTGCCTAGATTGTGGGGAGCGTCATGAGCTTGCCGAAATTCTCGAACCTTTTGAAAAAGATGAAACGCTGCCAGAATGTAAGAATTGCGGCAGCATCCACGTAAAGACAGCGACCATATCGTTCGGACAACAAATGCCCGAAGACGCCATGCGCGCTGCCGAGATCGAAACGATGGCCTGCGATTTAATGATAGCAATCGGCTCGTCGCTGGTAGTTTACCCAGCAGCGGGTTTCCCGCTAATGGCAAAACGCAATGGGGCTAAATATGCAATTCTGAACCGGGACGCAACGGAACACGATAGCTCGGCCGATCTCGTTATCAATGATGAAATCGGATACGTCCTCGGAGATGCGGTTAACGTCAACTAGGGCTATCAAACACTTATATTTATAGGAGTTTCGGCCGCAACTCAGGCTCGACTTTTAATGATCGGCGCCCGACCGCATGTATGGCTCCTCGTCGCAGAGCAAACACGATCGGATCTCTACCTAAGATCGGCTCCAGAACCTGATCAAGCACATTTAATCCGCCGGTATAGGCCCCAAATGCTGGTAGCAATAACCTGCATCCGTTGGCCGCAAAACATGAGCAGTAGAGTGTGCGCCCCCGTAATTTAACCCGCGCCTTTGGATGATAATGTCCCGATATTTCGCCCTTAACAGGCCCATGTTTAGCTTCGTGCCGAAAGCACAGTGGCCCGAGGTGAACTTCATCAGCAGTCTGCCCTCCAAGCCAAGACGGCACAGTTGGATCATGATTACCAGCAACCCAAATCCAATTCCGGGAGCAAGTAAATTTAGACAAACGCGCCGCATCGCATTTGTGCATTCGTTCGCCAGCACTGAGATCATGAAAACTATCGCCAAGGCAGAGCACGGTGCTGGGGTCATAACGTTCCAGCAACATTTCAAGGCGATCAAGGGTAGAGCGAGTGTCGTAAGGTGGGAGAAACGTCCCCATCGCTCCAAAAGCGGAGCCTTTCTCAAAATGTAGATCAGCGACAGCGAGTAATTCTCGTTCGGGCCAAATCAACGCCGCATCAGCATCTGCAATTAAGCTCTCGCCTTGTAACTCAAATTCATGTGTTGAATTCATGGCTGGCGCATTGCTTCTGAGATAAGTTCCTCCGCAGCCTCGCCAAGCAACTGATCGTCAGCGGATCCATCAACCCGTTCCTTGCCGATCTCCAAAAGGACGGGCACTGCTAAAGGCGAAACTTGCTCGAGTTTACGATGTCGGATGCGGCCTTTCGCCCGTTTCAGCATTTCACCGAGTCGCCGGATATCAGTGAGCCCTTTCGCAGCGTCTCGCCGGGTTGCCCGCAGCAAGATATGGTCTGGCTCATGTTGGCGTAACGTGTCGTAAATCAGGTCCGAGCTAAACGTAACTTGTCGTCCTGTCTTCTTCTTGCCTGGATAGTTGCGCTCGATAAGCCCAGCTATTACCGAAACATTCCGGAACGTGCGCTTCAGCATTGAAGAATCATCCATCCAAGCTTCAAGGTCGTCCCCCAACATATCTTCGTCAAACAGGGCATCGACATCCCCTATTTCATTAAGACTCCACACCGCGATAACATAATCCGTTGCCACAAATCCAACTGGCGCATAGCCAGCGCGCTCCATTCGTCGTGTAAGCAGCATGCCAAGAGTTTGATGCGCGTTTCTTCCCTCAAAACAATACGCCACCAAAAACTCTCTTTGGCCGCGCTGAAACGTTTCAATTAAAAGCTCGTCAGACGCGGGTAGACCTGAACGATACTGTTGCAATTTAAGCCATTCGCGCACTTGGGACGGCAGTTCGCACCAACAGCTGGAATCCGCCAGCATCGACCGAACACGTTCTGCCAAATGGGTCGTCAATGGCAATCGACCACCCAAATAAGCTGGTACCTTTGGCTCCGTTCCCGGCGCTGGGAATGCAATAAGAGTTTGCTCACGAATTCCTTCGAACCGAAGCAAACGACCGGCAAAAATAAAAGTATCGCCCGGCTCTAATCCCACCGCGAAATACTCTTCAACTTCGCCAAGAACCGGTCCACGACGTATGCGAACCTTCAGGGTTTCAGCTTCAACAATCGTACCTATGTTCATACGCAGCAGCTGTACAACACGACGTGAACGCGTGCGATAGGTACCATCTTCCAACCGATGCAAGCGGCGCCACCTCTCGTACGTGCGTAATGCATAGCCACCATGATCAACAAAATCGACGACATCGTTAAAATCTTTGCGCGAAAGAGAAACATAAGGAGCGGATTGACAGATCTCTTCATATAGAATGTCTGGGTTAAAAGCCCCGGCGCAAGCGACCACCATTACATGCTGAGCCAAAACGTCCAGACCGCCTTCTCCGGGCGGATCCCCATCCAAGGAATCGTCATATACAGCTTCCAATGCGGCCCGGCATTCGAGGACCTCAAAACGATTACCCGGAACGAGGATTGCGCGGCTCGGCGTGTCAAGGCGGTGACCGGAGCGTCCCATACGTTGGATGAGCCGGCTGGATCCTTTCGGCGCGCCCATTTGCACAACGAGATCGACTTCGGCCCAGTCAATACCGAGGTCGAGAGAGGAAGTTGCAACCACCGCACGCAGCCTACCAGCCGCCATTGCAGCCTCTACTTTTCGTCTGTTCTCGCGCGATAAACTACCATGATGAAGCGCGATCGGAAGGTTTTCATCGTTTAGGCGCCACAATTCTTGGAAGACAACCTCCGACAATCCGCGGGTATTAACAAATACGATGGTTGTGCGAGCCTGCTTTATTTCATGGTAGACCTCCGCAAGCGCATGAACTCCAGAGTGCCCAGACCACGGTATTTTTGCCTTTGTCATAAGGATTGAGACGCACCCTTTTACCCCACCCTCTCCCACAATTTGTTTAACTTTTTCTGGTTTGGCGCCAGGGGCCAGCCACGCTGCTAGTGCATCCGGCCAAGCCACTGTTGCAGAGAGCCCGACGCGCCTGCATTCTGGAGCTAAAGTGTTTATGCGAGACAAACATAACGCCATTTGATCGCCGCGCTTATTATCTGCCATAGCGTGAACTTCATCCACGATCACTGTCTTTAAATATTTGAAATAACGACGTGAATCTGGATAACTTAATAGTAAGGTAAGCGATTCCGGTGTCGTCAAAAGCATATGCGGCGGGTCGAAACGCTGACGCCGGCGTTTGTGTTGCGACGTATCCCCGGTTCGCGTCTCAATACGGATCGGCAATTCCATTTCGGCAACGAAAACTTTCAAGTTTCGCTCCACGTCGACTGTCAATGCCTTTAACGGAGAGACGTAGAGCGTGTGCAGCCCCTTTGCTCCGTTTCCCGCCATATCGATAAGTGATGGCAGAAAACCAGCTAATGTTTTTCCGCCGCCAGTCGGAGCAATCAAGAGCGCATCCACTCCCTCGCGCGCGGCGCAAACCATTTCAAGTTGATGCGGATGCGGATGCCAGCCTCGTTTAGCAAACCAGCTGAAAAATAGCGCAGGTAAAGCTGATCCACCTATTTTCTCTTCCGCTTTCACCATCAGATTGAGGACACCTTGCATTCAGTCTCGTACAACCTCACATTATGAACAAATATGGAACATGCAAGATGCTGAAAGCTGAAACTTGGCTAAAAGTAACTCAAAAAGGGCTCTATTGCGTACCGGGCGATTTCTATATCGATCCGCATTCTGGCGTAAATCGCGCGGTTGTGACACACGGGCATAGCGACCACGCACGACCCGGGCATCAATCAACGCTGGCAACCCCCGAAACACTGGCGATTGCGTCGCTGCGCATGGGCAAAAGTGCGTGGAAGCGGACCCAAGCAATTAAATTTGGAAAATCTATACGCCTAGGCAGCGTCGACGTTAAACTTGTACCTGCAGGCCACGTTCTTGGCAGCGCTCAGGTGATAATGGAGTATAAAGGTAACCGTGTCGTTGTCTCGGGTGATTATAAAAGACGATCAGACCCGACTTGTGCGCCATTTGAAGTTGTTTGTTGTGATGTTTTCATCACCGAAGCAACATTTGGCCTACCAGTTTTTCGTCATCCAGCGGATCAAGGCGAAATCAATAAATTGTTAAACTCCGTCGCTAGAAACCCAGACCGAACACATCTTGTTGGTGTTTACGCACTCGGCAAAGCACAACGATTAATGGCTTTGTTACGCGCAGCCGGTTACGACCAGCCACTCTATCTTCACGGCGCCTTAAATGGTGTAACAAATCTTTATCACGAGTTTGGTATCAACCTGGGCGACCTTCGCGCCGTTTCACCAGAGAGTAAACGGCAGCTTTCTGGTGCCATCGTCTTGGCGCCACCTAGCGCCACAAACGACCGCTGGTCGCGCGGATTTGTTGATCCACTGATATCCTTTGCATCCGGATGGATGCGGATCCGGCAGCGGGCGCGACAGCGGGGCGTCGAGCTTCCACTTATTCTCTCGGACCATGCGGATTGGGATGAATTGACCGACACTATACAAGCCGTCCATGCAGATGAAATTTGGGTCACTCATGGCCGCGAAGATGCCCTCGTCCACTACGCACAGAGCAAAGGTATCCGTGCCCGCGCCCTTTCAATGATCGGATATGGCGAGGAGGACGAATGAGAGCCTTCGCTGATCTCTTAGACAATCTTATCCATACCCCCCAGCGGAACGGCAAGCTTCGACTGCTCACCAATTATTTCGATGCGGTCTCAAATCCAGATCGTGGTTGGGCCCTCGCAGTTTTGACAGGTGAATTTGTTTTGCCAGGCGCGAAGGCCTCGATGGTGCGCGAATTGGTCGCCAAAAAAGTCGACCCGACCCTTTTCGAATTCTCATACGAGTACGTCGGCGATCTGGCTGAAACTGTATCTCTACTTTGGCCCGATACTAATCAAAATACTCAAAATATTTGTCTCTCTCTTATTATAAAAAAACTACAAAATACAAGCCGACGAGATTTTCCCGCCTTGGTTTCTGAGACACTTGACCATCTTACGATTCCGGAGAGGTTCGCCTTTCTTAAGCTAATTATGGGTGGATTAAGAGTTGGTGTTTCGGCGCGTTTATCAAAAGTAGCACTGGCGGAGTATGGCGGAAAGCCCGTCTCAGAAATTGAAGAATTATGGTACGGACTAAAACCTCCATACGGAGATCTATTCGACTGGCTAGAAGGCAAAGCTCCTATTCCACAAATTGACCAATCGCTCGTCTTCAGACCCATGATGCTAGCAAACCCAATTCGCCAAGAAGATTTTGTCAAACTAAAGCCGAGCGATTTTATTTCAGAATGGAAATGGGATGGTATCCGAGCGCTTCTTGTTGCAGACGGGTCCGACTGCCGCCTCTATTCCAGAACCGGAGATAACATTGGCCGCGCATTCCCAGATATCCTAAATTCAGCCAGCTTCATAGGTGTACTTGACGGTGAATTATTAGTCGCACGTGACGGCATTGCCGCACCTTTTGCCGAGCTGCAGAAGCGGTTGGGGCGTAAAACGACCACAAAAAAACTACTCACCGAACATCCCGCGCATTTTCGCGTTTACGATATCCTCTTTGATGAAGATGAAGACTTGCGTGCACAGCCTTTAGAAGCTCGCCGAAAAAAACTTGAAACATGGACTGATAAGCAAACCGCATCCAATATAGACCTTTCCCCGTTGGTACTCTTTAAGAGCTGGCAGGAACTTTCTGAGATCCGAGACGGTACCCGGGGGGCCGGAATAGAGGGTCTAATGCTAAAAAGACGCGATAGTCCCTACATCGCCGGCAGACCGAAAGGCCCTTGGTTTAAATGGAAACGAGATCCGCTCGTAGCTGACTGCGTACTGATGTATGCACAACGTGGCCACGGCAAGCGGTCATCCTACTACTCCGATTATACTTTTGGCTGCTGGCGAGCATCAAAGGAGGGTGAGGACGAGTTAGTACCGGTCGGTAAAGCCTATTCAGGGTTTACAAACGAAGAGTTAGTCGAATTGGATCGCTGGGTACGAGCGCATGCGACGGACCGCTTTGGTCCCGTAAGGGCAGTCGAAAGAGGTCTGGTCTTCGAAGTCGCATTCGATGCAATCCAATCTTCAAAAAGACACAAGTCCGGGTTGGCGATGCGTTTCCCCCGCATCCACCGCATACGTTGGGATAAAACGCCAAATGATGCCGATCGGGTGGAAACGCTGGAAACACTGGTCGAATAATCGCGAACTAAAACCCTATTTTTCAGGAATGCCGAATACGAGAATGCCTTACTTATTTCGCGCGTTCTTCAATTTCTCACTCCAACCATCAGGTAGCTCGATCCCCTTTGGCGTCGTATATCCCAACATGCCATTATGGATGAAAAGATAACAGTTTGTGCGAAGGGGATCCCCAGATACTGCAATTAGAATATCTTCGGGTTCACAAACGACTGGCACTAAACGCTGCGGATCGTTGGATTCCCCAAAAACCTTCGGCGCCTGACCCAAACGCGCCATCTCCATTAGGGATCGCCCGCCCGGCACCAAATTCGTGTACCCAGCGATATACTGCTCAAACTTAGCCGCCGTCATGCGAGCATTCTCGAAGAGCCATTGCTGCACATCTCGCTTCGACATGCCAGATTTCGCCAACACCTGAGCGATTACGGGGCTCAGCACCAAAAGCGGTTGATACGTACCTGTTGCTAGGCCTACCGTGAAACAGAGTTCCCAACCGGTATGCTTAACAAGACTGTCGCCCAGATACGGCAAAATCTTCTCCGCTGAATTACCGAATACAGAGACGATGACATTTCCGCCGGTATATCGCGAGATAGTAATCGCATTCTCTCCCTTAGCAGCCCCTGCATCCTCGGAGAGTGTGGTCCATCCCATATCCCGAATTGCGTCTTCATTCTCCGCCAAGACTACCCGCCAGGTATTCCCGAACGTTCCTTTGTCATTCTGATGCAGAAGAAAGCCTGCGACGTTGCGCAAATATAAACGCCAAAAGCGTCCCACTGCCGTATTCGGTTGGAAACCATCGCGCAGTGCGCCCTGTTCGTAGTTGAAGTTTAGCTCCTTAATTAAACTACCATTCAGCACAATTAAGGTTTCTGCGCCCGGCGTGTTGCCGCTATGCTCCACGCCATAGCTCGGATCGGCCATAGCTTCGGCTAACGCCACGAGGATTGGCATATATTCAGGGCGGCATCCCGCCATCACGCCATTGACTGCGACATTCCAAATTGTCGCTTCACGATTATCCGGTAACAACCGACCGATAACCTCATCCGCCAAACGATCGGTGAATGCCAAAAATTCTTCAATCTTGTCCATCGTTGGTGGAACGATCGGTAATCCATCCGTCCAGCCATTCTCAAGAAATAGACGATTAACCTCCTCAAATGTTCCTTCAAAGAGAATTTCACGAGGGTCAGGCTCTTGTATGGCCTGCGCCTGCAGCGGTTGTTCGGTGAGATTCCGGATGACGTCATCCACGGTAACGTCCAAGACGTTCGCCCGAAGTTCATCATTGGTTTGCACATCAACGTGCCCCGGAACCATAGCCAAGGGCAGGTTTGGCATTCCCAAACCAGACGATGTTGTGCCCGCTTGTCCAACAAACCCTTCACAGACAAGAGATGAACTGGGAACTCCAGCTTCTTCAGCAGCTGCGCTTGCCCGCAACACGGCGGGCGTGCAGCTGCCTCAGCATCCCATGCCGGAAATTACGGCTTCGGTACCGGTCATTTTGATCTTATCCGACAGGCCAGCGATCACCGCATGCTCGTCTCCACCATGGGTCGATCCAAATTCGTCGTAATTGACGAACTTGATCTTTGGATAGCGCTGTTTCAAGCCTTCCTCTAGGACCGGGAAAACCTCGTCACCCCGGAATAGATAGTCCCAGACAAAGCCAACAGTCTTGCCTTCCAATGAATCGAGCCGTGTCGCAAGTGGCGCAATATCTTGCGTCTTTTCCCCGCGCGGCCACACTACCGAATAGGCGTTAGGCTCGTTCCTGAGCATGAGCATTCTCCTTAAAAGCGAAGTACTTACATAAAGATATTGCTTCCCACTATCACACGGCAAGGATTGGGGCTTGCCAGCCCAGGCTCATAAACGGCCTAATTAAGAATGAGTTTTTTTGAAACCATAGCCTCTGGCCTAGCACTTGGTGCGGAAATTCGCGGCATCAATCTTGCCGGCGAGATTCCACAAGCGGTCGCCTCCGCTCTTAAGGACGCCTGGCACAAACATCTCGTACTGTTGTTCCGGGACCAAGAATTGGACCAAGACACGCTCCTGACTGCATCCAACCTGTTCGGCCCACCCCAAGAAGGCGGTGCACATAAATATTTCAAAAAGGGTGGGTTCGAAGCCGGGCGTGGTCTCCTCGCCACGCGCCCCGAAATCACGGTAATCTCCAATCTTGATGAGAATGGAGTGCCAGTTCGCGAAAACGCAGGTCTTGGCAGCGGCGAGGTCGTCTGGCATTCCGACAATTCTTATATCGAAACACCTCCCGCTGGCAGCATGCTTTATGCGATAGAGATCCCGGAAGGAGGCGGAGGCGAAACTGCTTTTGCCAACCAATATTTAGCGTACGAGACGCTCCCTGATGTTATGAAAATGGTGATTTCCGGCAAATGCCAAGTGCACGATTCAAGTCGCAATAGTGCAGGGGTCCTCCGGCCAACAGCCAAACTGCCAACCAAACCGGAAGAAGTCGAAGGCCCAACCCATCCCATTGTCCGCATTCATCCAGCTACTGGTCGCCAGGCGCTCTATCTTGGCCGGCGGCGGAATTGGCCCTCGAACTACATCATCGGCCTCGATAATGACAAAAGCGAGGCGATATTAGACAGGTTATGGCGTCACGCAACGCAAGACGAATTCGTCTGGAGCCATACTTGGCGAGCGGGTGATGTATTATTGTGGGACAACAGATGTGCCTTGCACTCTCGCACTGCGCTCGATCATACGCGACCTCGTGTGCTTCATCGGACGCAAATTCAAGGCGAAGCTGTGATCGCGGGATAACCCTCGCCCGACCGGCGCTTTGCCCTAAATTTTATATCAAACGCATAATACCATTTGAGGAAAAAGAGATGCGCGGCACCGTGGCGACGATCAAAGTTAAAGAGGGTATGGCCAAAGAGTTTGTGGCAGCGGCCATGAAGCTTGTCGAGGCCGTCAACGCGAATGAACCGGATTGCTTACTTTATCAACTTTATAGGACCGACGACGAGCACACCTATGTCTTCATGGAACGATACAAGGACTTAGCAGCGACCGAATTTCACCGTAACTCAGACCACTTTAAAACTTTAGGTGCAGCAATGGGGCCATTCATGGCCGGGCGTCCCGATGTGATGCGGATGGAAGAGGTCGAATAGCTTCGCGCCACCCCTTCGATGTAGATCAACGTCACTTGCCTCGGTGATCGCATAATAATACGAACAAAGCTGGAATTGCGCTGGCAAAGATCAGTTAATCATCTCCGGGATCGGCGAGATACTGGTCGCCATAGTGCAATCGGACAAAATCCTCACTCACCAAACCCGAGCGAAGGTCTTGCTTAAGCGCAACTTCCGATCGTTTCCCTGGATTGCCAAAACCACCGCCGCCTGGCGCACGACAGAGAAAACTATCACCCGGAACAAGCGTTCGCTGAATACCCGGTTCTTGACGTTTGCCATTGACGTAAAGCTCGCCGTTGGGAGCTCCACCGCCACCCTGCACTCCTGGTACCGGGTGAATAAATCGTCCCCCACGGAAACTCACCAAAATATCGTCAAGCGGTCCCAGGTCGTCTGCCAACACCTCTACCTCAAATTCCTGACCGAAACCCCCTCGGAATTCTCCTGGCCCCGCTGAATTCTCCCACAGCGCACGTTTCTTCACCAAAACCGGCACTTCAGATTCCAAAACCTCAACCGGCGTGTTGCCGACATTGACAGGAAACGTTAGGCAGGACACTCCATCACTGTCGGGACGTGCACCCATGCCACCATTGATGCAATTCAAAGGTGCAAATGGCGTGCCGTCCTGCTTCTTACCAAAAAGATATTGCCCCCACATCGGTGTCGATCCCGAGCCGGAGACAATGCGCTCAGGCACAGCATCCGCCAACGCGCAATAAATAATTTCCGCCAAGTGATTGCCGATAGCAGTTCGGGCAAATGTTGGCGCCGGAAAGGTACAATTCACGATCGTGCCTTTATCGGCCTTAATTGTTAATACCCGCAGCGTGCCCTCATTAATCTTGATAGGCAGGTCGAGGGCCGCATTCACGGCAAAGGTTGTATAGGAAGACGCGTAGGTCAGCGTGCAATTCACCGCTGACTTCACCTGTGGTGAACTGCCGCCGTAATCGATCTCAATGGCCTCGTTGTCCACGGTGACCTTGCAATGAATTGTGACCTCTTCCCCATTCTCAATATCGATGACCGCCTTGTGTCGAAATACGCCATTGGGCAATTTACCAACCTCGGCCCGAGCCACGGCTTCGCTGCGTTCGATAATCTCATCCGCCAAATCCTGCAGGTCTTGCCAGCTACGTTCAACACAAATGCCCTTCATGCGCTCGCACCCAACATGATTGGCAGCGAATTGCGCGCGAAGATCTCCGACGACCGTGCCGGCGGAACGAACATTATTTTCTATAAAAGCCAGAACATCTATATTCAGCTCGCCCGCGTTAAAAATTTTCAAATGCGGAATGCGCAAGCCTTCTTCGTAATTGTCTCGGCTTTCAGTCGTAGCGCGCCGCCCACCGATATCCACATGGTGGCAACAAGAAACAGTATAACCAATCAAGCTGCCGTCGAAGAACACCGGCGTCGTCACCGTGATGTCATTATGGTGCCCACTTCCGTCCCAGGGATTGTTGCCAATCAAGACATCCCCATCAATTAGTGTTTCGGGTGGATTGTCACGCAACATACAGCTCAACATGTGTCCGAGCGGGCCACAAAGACCAGGCGTCGAATCCGGTGATTGAGCCAATAAACGCGCCTCCCGGTCGAAGATGGCCGTCGCGTAATCATTCACATCACGAACAACAGTCGAGAAGGACGTCCGCTTCAATGTTGCAGCCAATTCATCTACCGTCGAATTCAAACGACGCCAGAACATTTCCAATGTGATTGGGTCCAGTTTTGCGCCCGTCATTGCTGTTCCCCGCGTCCCGTTAATTCCAACAGAAGACTGCCGTACTCGTCGACCGTCAGTCTGGCGTCACTACCGATGATCGTTGTTGATTCGTTTTCTTGAATAATAATAGGACCAACACTTTGAAAGCCGGGTAAGAGATCCCCGCGTTCGTAGACCACATGCTCCCGAAAACCGTTTGCGACCGGACAATAGGCCGGACGTGAACCGACGGGTTCCGCCGTTTCATCTCCAGTCTCCGCGACTAAGGAAATATTACCCATTGAGGCCGTCGCAGTAAGGCGAAGGTTTATAAACTCCAATTCAAGATCATCATAAGTCCGGCCATAGAGTTTGCGATAGGTCTCGTCGAACCAGCCTCTCACATCAATGGAAGTAGCATCCGCGAGCAACGCATCTGGAAATGAGATCATGACATTGTACCCTTGCCCAACATAACGCATATCGGCCGCTCGTTCGTAAACGAGGTCGTTCGGGTCTATGGATTCCGGCATACGCTCCCGGCATTCAGACACCATCGCGGCAAATAGCGTATCGAGCTTCCCGAATTCCGCCACGTTTAAGCGGACTCGGTTTGTACGAACGGTATCGTAACTCACTGGCGCCACGACCATGCCAATAGCTGACGCAACGCCAGCCCGCGGCGGAATAAGAATACGTCTAATACCAAGACGCCGCGCTAGATCGACCGCGTGTACTGGACCGCAACCGCCAAATGCCACCAATGTATAAAACGCCGGATCCTCGCCATGCTCCGTCACATAAATTTTGGCGGCCGCAGCCATGTTTTCATTTACGATACCATGGATCCCATACGCCGCCTCTGTTATGCTGAGCCCGAGCGGCGTGCCAACGGTTCGTTCGATAGCAGTCTCCGCTGCAGCTTTATTCAGCGACATCTCGCCGCCCAAAAAATGCGCCGGATCGAGGTAGCCTAGAACTAGGTCTGCATCGGAGACGCTTGGCTGCATCCCGCCTTGGCCATAACAGGCCGGCCCCGGGTCTGCGCCCGCACTTTCCGGCCCCACCTGCAGTGTGCCAACCTCCGAAATCTGCGCCAACGACCCGCCGCCCGCGCCAATTTCCATTAGGTCTAGGACAGGGACACGAACGGGAATGCCACTGCCTCGCTTAAAACGATGAACATGCGCCACCTCAAAATCCGTCGTCCGGGAAATCCGCCCATCTTGAACCAAACACATCTTCGCCGTTGTGCCCCCCATATCAAAGGACAGGACATGCGACAAACCAGCAAGGCGCGCGTAGTGTGCCGCCCCGAGGGCACCGGCGGCCGGGCCAGATTCAATAATCCTCACCGGAAATTCTCGTGCTGTCACCGACGAATTGATCCCACCACTCGACTGCATCAAAAGCAGCTCGCCACCGATGCCTGCACTGTTCATTCGTTCTTCGAGACGAGTGAGATAGCGAGCCACTATCGGTTTCGAGTAGGCGTTCACGACGGTTGTAGAAACGCGCTCATACTCGTTGATCTCCGGCAATACTTCTGATGAGAGCGAAACCGGCAGATCAGGGGCGATCTCGCGTATCAACGCATGTATCGCTTGCTCATGAATTGGATTTTTATAGGCATGCAACAAGCATACAGCGAGACTTTCGACCCCCTCCCGCATTAGGTTAGCAATCGTCTCTCGCAGGGCCCTCCGGTCAAGGGCCTTTAGGACTTTGCCATCAGCATGGACACGCTCAATCGCCTCCAATCGCAGCGCCCGTTCAACCAACGGCTTGGGAAAGTTGATCTTAAGGTCCCAACCGTCGTATCGTTTCTCTCGTCCAATCTCAATGACGTCGCGGAACCCTTCCGTAGTGATCAGGCCCGTCCGGGCACCCTTGCGTTCAATCACGGCATTAATCACAAGTGTTGTGCCGTGAATATGGGTGGAAAGGTCGGTCCGGACGACACCGCCTGTCAATGCAACGACGCCGTCCTCAATAGCCTTTGAAGGATCGCTCGGCGTCGTCAGTCTTTTGTGAATTCGGATATCGCCAGTCTCCGTATCAACAAGGGCGAAATCCGTAAAAGTGCCGCCAATATCGCTACCTAGGCTAAAAGGCATCTGCGGGCCCTAACCTTGCCACCCGACAGCTTTCTCCTCAATCAAGTTATTGACATCGGCCTCTGAAAATCCCCACTCAATGAGGCCGGAACGCGTATCGGCACCATAATTCGGCGCCGCACCTTTTACAGAACCAGGTGTGCGGCTGAACCGCGGTGCCGGGTTGGGTTGAGGAACACCTTCGACATCCACAAAACTGCCACGTGCCTTGTTGTGAGGATGGTCCGGCGCCTCATTAAAGGTCAAGACCGGCGCGAAACAGATATCAGTACCCTCCATAATTTCACACCACTCATCACGCGTCTTCGTCCTAAATATTGACGCGAACTTTTCTGACATCGCCGGCCATTGCGATGCATCCATCTGAGGCGGCAGAGAATTATCGCCAGCCAAGCCAAGTTTATCCAAGAGGATGGCGTAGAACTTGGCCTCGATAGAGGCAATAGAAACAAACTTCTCGTCGCTTGTTTCATAACAACGGTAGAAATGGGCACCACCATCAAGAAAGTTACTTTCGCGCTCGTGGTTGTAATCGCCAACGGCCGCCATGCCGTAGATACCAAGCGCTAAATAAGCTGAACCTTCGGTCATCGAAATGTCCACGACCTGACCTTCTCCCGAATTGCGAGCTTCGTAAACACCAGCCAGAATTCCAAGCGCCATTGACATCGCACCACCGCCCATATCAGCGACAACATTCAGCGGCGGGATCGGTTTTTCCTTTGAACCAACCGCGTGAACAATTCCCGTCAACGAGAGATAATTCAGATCATGGCCCGCAGCATGCGCCAAAGGTCCCGTCTGCCCCCAACCAGTCATCCGCGCATAGATCACTTTTTTATTGCGGGCAAAACAATCACTTGGACCAAGACCCAGCTTCTCCGTCACCCCTGGGCGGAACGGATCGACCAGCACATCCGCCTCTCCAACCAGTTTGAGAATTGTCTCCAAGCCTTTGGAATGTTTTAGATCAACTGAGACTGACTTTCGTCCCCGACGCGTCAAATCGGTACGGCGGTCCCGACCAATTCCAAGCCCCGCATCCGCATTCCGATCGATCCTCAAAACGTCAGCGCCGAGATCGCTCATGAGACTGCAACAAAGCGGCGCCGGCCCAATACCCGCCAATTCCAATATCTTTAGGCCGGCAAGCGGCCCGCCTTTACCATTGTCCGTGCTCATGTCGAACGTTCCTCTATCTAGTGACTGTTTGAAGGCGAAAATTAATGTAGCATCCAGACGCATTGCCGCCAGCGGCAGTGCGTGAATTACCTTGGCGGGAGAGATAAAATGTCTAAAGAGAACTACTGGCGTTGGACCGCAAGCGAAGCCGTTGAACATCTGCGAACGGGTGACATCACATCCGTGGAATTGATAGAGGCCGCGATTTCCCGAATCGAGGAGGTCGATCAGTCCGTCAATGCGTTACCCATCCGCTGCTTTGAGCGTGGTATCAAACAAGCCAATACGAGCGAACCCAAGAGTATCCTCGCAGGCTTGCCCATCGCTGTGAAGGATTACAATGATGTCAGCGGCGTCCCGACGACCTATGGCTCGCCAATATACGCCAAGAACGTGCCCAAAACCTCTGATGCGACCGTAGCACGGCTCGAAGAGAATGGCGCCATACCGATAGCAAAATCTAACGTCCCGGAATGGGCGGGTGGCCATACCTTTAATCCCGTCAATGGTCTAACAAGGAACCCATGGCATACACAAAGAAGCGCCGGTGGTTCCTCGGGCGGTTCCGGCGCCGCTTTGGCTAGTGGCCAAGTCTGGCTCGCCACCGGAAACGATCTGGGCGGCAGCCTGCGCACACCGGCAGGGTTCAACGGTGTGGTTGGGCTGCGGCCGGGGCCCGGCATCGTTCCGCGTGGCCAGCGCCTGCAAGCCTTCGACACACTGTGGGTCGAAGGCCCTATGGCGAGGAATGTCGCCGACATTGCACTGATGTTGGACGCTGGTAGCGGACAACACCCACACGATCCCTTTTCTTTTGATCACGCCAGTTCTTTCGTCGCCGCACTTGAGGCCGCAGACAAACCGCTGCGGGTCGCTTATAGCTCAAATCTGGGCATCGTTCCAATGTCGAAAGAAGTTGCCGAAGTGACAAATAGTGCTGCAAAGAAATTGGCCGGTGCGGGAATTGATGTCACCGACGACATACCGTATTTCACGGGTGCATTAGACAGTTTTCAGACGCTGCGCGCCGTGCTCCTCGGCACCATGATGGGAGAACTTCTGGAGAAGGAGCGAGAGCGCATCGCAATCGATATTATAGGCAATGTCGAACGTGGATTTGCTGTTAGACCAGAGGAACTCTTTGAAGCGGAACGCAACAGATGGGTGCTATTCCAGCGGATGGTAAAATTCTTCGAAAGCCATGACTTGCTTATTTGTCCATCCGCATCAATCCCCGCATTCCCCGTAGAACAACGCTACGTCACAGAGATCGACGGCAATCCATGCAAGACTTATATCGATTGGTTCGCCATCACGTTTGCTTTAACTATGACCTCATGCCCGGTCATAAGCCTGCCATGTGGATTTACGGAGACAGGATTGCCAATCGGCTTGCAGCTCGTCGGCAAGCCGCGTGGTGAAGCGGAATTGCTACGCATTGCGAAATGGATCGAAGATTTATTTGGCATTTCCCAGACACTGCCTATTGATCCGCGCGTTCATCAAGAATGAAGATTGGGGAAGTTAAACCGTTTTCGCTCAACAAACATACCTGCTCTACCCCTATTCAGTTTTCCAGATCGACCTAATCTCGATTTAGAAGACACTATTAAAATTTGGCGCCCCCGTCGAAATGCTGGAGTACGCATAACCATGGAGCTAATTCAATTTAACGCGCCACACGGTGCCGAGATCCGCGGGCTCGATCTTGCACAAATAATGCCGACGAAAACGGTCGAGTGGGTGCGGGATGCCTGGCATAATAACCCTGTTCTATTATTCCGTGGTCAGGATTTGGACGATCAGCAGTTAATGAGGTTCGCCCGCAATTTTGGCGAATTAGAATTACCCCCAAGCCGACTTCTAAAATATTCACACGGTTCCGGGCAAAAGGATGACGTGCCACCGGAAATCAACGTCATCTCCAATATTATCGAAGATGGCAAGAAAATCGGCCAACTAGGTGCAGAAGAAGCAAAATGGCATTCGGATACCGGCTTTGTCGAAAAGCCACCCGCCGGAAGTTTTCTTCATGCCAAGGAACTGCCACCCGAAGGAGAAGGTGGCAATACGTCATTCCTAAACCTCTATGATGCCTACGATGCACTCCCAGAGGACCTACGAGAGACAGTCGAAGATCGATGGTCAAAACATGACCCCTCTTATACAAGTGACGGAGTACTGCGGGAGGATTTCAGAGCCTATCCCGATCCCTCGATGGGCCCCGGTCCTAGCCATCCGCTGGTTCGTGAGCATCCTGAAACCGGACGGAAAGCGCTATATCTCGGTCGGCGTTTCAATTCCTATATACTTGGCCTTCCCGTCGAAGACAGCGAAGCATTGCTCGACCGGCTCTGGAAACACGCAACACAATCGTGCTTTATGTATGAGCACGTTTGGTCGCTAGGCGACGTGTTAATTTGGGACAACCGATGCATTATGCATCGCCGCGAACCTTTCAACCCGAATATGCGGCGTCGGATGCACAGGGCTCAGACCGTCGGCAGTCGGCCATACCGCTAATTATCTGAGAACGCTTTACCATCAAAAGTTTCACGCATAGTGAGCCCTTCAACGGGCAGGCGTTTTAACTTGGTCAATTGCTTCACGGGTTTGCCGATCGGAACGACGGCACAAACGGCGAAGTTCTCCGGAATATTCAAAAGTTCCTTCACCTTATCTTCTTGTGCACACGCCAGTGTCGTGATGGTACCCCCAAACCCAGCCTGGCGGACACCCAACAAGACATTCCATACGAATGGATAAATCGAGCCGCCACTGATAATTCCGACACGATCCAAATCTTGATCCATCGAGGCCACAACTTTCAGGTCTACAATAAATACCAATGCCACCGAACAATTCTTAACCGGTTCAACCAACATAGAAGCCGGTTTGGTGTCCTCAATTTGTTCCGGCGTGCAAACAGTGGGGGTGTAGGAATTCCATGGATTCTCACCCGCATTTATCTGTGCGATATACCGCTTCGCCGCCGGTCTGTTTAGTTCACCGAGAGCATTCTTTTTTTCCTGATCCCGGACGACGATGACCCGGTTTCCTTGCCGGTTACCGCCGCTCGGTGCAAAACGAGCGTTGTCGAGGATTTCGTAGAGCATACTGTCCGACATTTCTTCACCGGTGTATTCGCGCGCTGCGAAAGTAGAGCGCATAACTTCATTGAGTTCCATTTCTCACTCCCAAAACGAACCATTGGCCTTCCAAAGCCTATCGTGCACCATTCCACACGCTACGCGAGCCGAATTTGCACACCTGCGTTTATCTATCGTAAGTTCCGCATCCTCGATATAACGAAAATCAGAACAAACATGCCCGATTACTACAAACCAGATTTAGGCCTCGACCCAGACAACCCATTCGCTCGAGATCAAGACGGCAAACTCGTCCGCCGTTCCTATTGGATGGACCTCATCGATAGCTCGGTTGTGCTCGCGATGACAAAGGGCGTCGGTGCCTACCTAACTAACGATCAGAAACGTGCACATATAGCCGACATAAAGCGCGAACACCTGATCGACGAGATCTTAACCCAGGAAGTCTTCCCACCGGACGATGATGAAGTTTAGATCGCGGTCAGGCAACGACGAAACGACCGATCCCGCTTTAACTGCCATTCGCGGCTCATCGCGTCACTGCGGTTAAAGTAGCGTTCCGCATACAGCAATACCCACTGACGTCCGCGCGTCGATTTGGCACCTTTGCCTGAATTATGTGCCGCCAATCGACCCTGGAGATTGGTAGTCCAGCCAACATATGTGCGCACGCCACCATTAGTATTCGATCCCAACACATATACATAACAGTGGTTTGCCCGTTGATGCATCAGTCGAAATCACTTGTCTTGACGCGATTTTTCTTGATCGAACCTCGATGCTTTTTAAATTTTATCCGGCGCTCCTTGGCTCCGCGGCTCGGTTTTGTCAAACGCCGGCGCCGGGGCGGAGTTGCCGCCTCCCTGATCAACACAACGAGTCGTTCCAATGCATCTTGCCGATTGCGCTCTTGGCTTCGATATTGATTTGCAGAAATAATTATTATGCCTTCCCGCGTCATGCGCCGTCCCGCCAACATTTGCAGTCGGCGGTAGATATCCGGATTAAGGTTGCGCGATCGGAGAGCGTCGAAACGCAGTTGGACCGCGGTCGAGACTTTGTTGATTTTCTGACCACCTGGTCCAGAGCTACGAACGAAACTCTCTTTAAGCTCATCTTCGAAAATTGAAATATGTTCCGTCACAAGTATCAACAGAGGCACCCTTGTATTCTTGTTCGAAACACGTGGGGGGATTTAACCCAACCGGTTCACCCCATCAAATGCAGCCGTCTTGTAGCACTCGGCAAGTGTGGGGTAATTGAAAACCGTATCGATGAAATAATCGATCGTTCCGTTCATCGTAAGAACCGCTTGACCAATATGGATCAGCTCGCTTGCACCCTCACCAATGATGCAAACACCTAAAAGCTTCCGAGTATCTGCATGGAATATCAATTTCAGCATACCCGAAGCATCGCCAAGAATTGTTCCCCTCGCTATTTCCTTATATTCCGCCTTACCAATCTCATACGCCACGCCTTCTTTGGTTAGATCTTCCTCACTTTTCCCAATAATCGAGATTTCGGGAATTGAGTATATTCCGTAGGGAAGCAGATCAGGAATACTTTCTGCTTCAATGCCAAAAGCATGGCATGCAGAAAGACGCCCTTGCTCACTGGATGTCGAGGCCAAACTTGGAAAGCCGATTACATCGCCAACCGCATAAATATTATCAATACCAGTTTGATAATTCTCGTTAACTTTAATTCTACCCCGAGCATCAGCGGCCAATCCGGCGGCCTCTAAATTTAATCTCTCGGTCACTCCCTGGCGCCCGACGCTGTATAACGCTTTATCCGCCGTAATCTGTTTACCACTCTTTAGCTTAATTCGAACTCGCTTTTGGCCTTCTTCTTCGAGTGTCTCGAGGCCCGTAACTTCTTCACCAAGACGCAGCGTGACCCGGTTCTGGCGCATATTATAGACGAGCGAATCAATGATCTCCGCATCAACGAAATCAAGCAATCGCGCACGCGCGTCTAACAGTGTAACCCGGACACCTAAGATGGCGAAAATAGTGGCGAATTCGACCCCAATGACGCCGCCACCGATAATAGCCATAGTCCTTGGCAAATCCTCCAGCTCCAGCATATCGTCACTGGTAAAGATACACTGTCCATCAAAAGGAATATGCGGATCACGCGCCGCCGTCGTTCCCGTCGCAATTACAATCTTATCTGATGTTATGTCTGCATGCTGATGTGAACCTAGCGCTTCCAATTGGACTGTATGATCATCCACGAAACTAGCATGGGCAGTGTGTAATTCGATACCGTTCCGCTTTAACTGATGGCGAACCACGTCCATTTCCGTTTGGATTACATGATCTGTGTGATGCAGAAGATCCCGCATCGTGATATTCTGCTTCACAGTATAAGATGCGCCGTAGACATTTCGCTCTCGGTAGCCGGAAAGATACAAGGCGGCTTCTCGCAAAGTCTTGCTCGGTATTGTGCCTTTTCCGATGCATATACCACCCACAACGGCACCCGCCTCTGCAACACCTACGCGCTTGCCGAGTTTAGCTGCTTGAATAGCGGCACGGTGACCACCGGGTCCCGTCCCAATAACGAAAAGATCGTAATCGTACATCGTTCACCAATTCTTGCGAAACGCGCAACCGTTCCAACGCTCTATCAGGCTCGGACTCGATAAGGTTAATTCTAAATAAAATCCGCCTATTCAACAACATGCGTTACCAGCTGCCGGTCAGATGTGAAAGTTCTCAGACGTTCTTTGAATAGCGGTTCTGAGTTCTTGAAAATCTAGAGGACTCGAAAACAGGACAATTGGCTACAGCTTCTTAGGCAAGATAACAGAACAGTAATACATCCAGGAGGCAAAGGTGTCGCAAAAACTAATGTCGACGGTCGAACTTGCGGAAGAGATTATAGCACTAAATTTCGAGCAATTAGCAAAAGATGACATTGAGCAAATCCAGAGGCTTATACTTGATTATTCAGCTGTAACGCTCTGCGGTTCAGTCCAACCTTGGGGTCGTATGTTGACGGCCTGGGCACGCAAAAATGGCAGTGGAAACTCTTTTTTGATTGGCAGCGGAGGCATTGCGCCGGCATCTATTGCAGGTATGGTAAATGGCACTTCAGCCCACGGTTACGAACTCGACGATACGCATGACAAGTCAATGAGCCACCCGGGGACTGTAGTAATATCGGCAGCACTGGCTGTCGGAAACGAACTCAACGCGTCGGGTAAAGATATTATGATTGCCATTGTCGCCGGTTACGAAGCGATGGCGCGCATTGGCATGGCGGCAAATCCACTCAAAGTAATCGAGTTTGGACGACACCCCACCTGCCTATTCGGCCCGTTTGGTGCCACAGCCGCCGCCGCACATCTAATTGGCATAGATAGCGCCAAACTCGCCAAAGCTTGGGGCCTTGCTCTTTCTATGGCAAGTGGCGCCAACCAATTTGCTTTCGAGCCTAAGGGCACGATGGTTAAGCGCATGCATGGCGGGATCCCGGCCCAAAATGGAATAACTGCCGCGCAGCTCGCTGATATAGGCGTCGAAGGGCCAATCGAAGCATTGGAAGGGGGATTTGGATTTTTTCATCTCTTCGGTCTCGATCCAAAACCAGAACTTCTAAGTAAGAGTGCCAATGAAGCCTTCGAAGTTCACAATATTTCGATCAAACCGTATTCCTGCTGCCGCAAATTCCACTCACTCATCGATGCGCTTGGCGATGCAACAGACGGCTTTACGCTCGACCTCGATACGATCGCGAGGATCACCGTCAAATCGCCCAAGACGGCCATCGGGCAACATCAAATGCGCCGCCCAGACTCGGTTATGGCTGCCCAATACAGTATGCCGTACATCGTCGGCGCAACCTTGGCTTACGGACCAACCCGCTACGACGCATTCGACGTAAATTATCACGACGACAAACGTATTCTCGATATCGTAGATCGCGTTGAAGCCGAGCACGATGCAGAGTTAGATGCATTCGTGCCGGCCAAAATGCCAAACCGGGTTGAGTTACACATGCACAATGGATCCACTCGCTCAGCTGAGGTAATGGATAGCCGTGGTACTCCGGTGCATCCTCTTTCGACTGACGGCGTTCTTGAAAAGGCGCGCGCGCTTTGTCAAACAGTTGACCCAGATATCGATTTAAACGCAATCGTTAACACAATCGATCAGTTTACTAATTGCGATGACGTGCATGAACTAACCACCTTGCTGACGGTGCCCAGTTTTGAGAAAAAGATGAAGGACGGACGCTATCGAACAACCGCACAATCAGCAGCTGAATAAAAATTCAATCAATAGTGATATTTCAGGAAGGGGCCCTAAAGGCGTTCACATCTGTCTGCATCTAATTAAAGGCTATGTAACTTACGCAGCTTTAATAACACTTCTAACTTCCGTTCAACTTAGCGCCAACCACCGCCGCCATTTACGTACACAGTATCCGCCGTCATGTATTCGCAGGCATCAGAGCACATGAACAAAACCAACTCCCCAATTTCCTCGGGCTCCGCGAAACGCTTCATTGGTACGTCATTTTTAAATCGTTCCATCAACTCAGGTGACGTCTTCGCCGCTTCTTGAAAAGCCGTACGGACCGGCCCTGGGGAAATCGATAAACAGCGAATACCTCTGTCGGCAAACTCACGGGCTACGCCAAGTGTCATCGTCACAACCGCCCCTTTGGCAGCGGCATAATGGATCGAAGAACCAGGTGCACCACGTTTGTGTGACATACTTGCAACATTCACGATCACACCGCCCTCATTCTCCAACATATGAGGCAACACAGCCTGCATGGAGTGGTAAACCGACTTAGCATTCAGATCAAAGGTCTGATCCCAGAGATCGTTATCGATATCGAGAAACGTGGACCTCCGACCAGCAGCGCCCGCTGAATTGAACTGAAATTCGACAGATCCGAACTCCTCAATTGCCCGTTGTATCATTACGTCAACCTGTTCGCGCTTGGTAACGTCACAGGCTAGGCCCAAAGCCCCGCCGCCCTTTTGAATAATCTGGTTCGCCGTTCGCTCGGCTCCCTCAGCATCAATGTCGCCGCAGACCACATTAGCACCTTCACGCGCAAAAATCTGTGCCGTCGATCGCCCGATACCACTGGCAGCGCCAGAAATTACAATGGTTTTACCAACAAAAAATTCAGGTGTTTTGGGCATTTTGCTTTTCCCTTGCGAGTGAGTTGGATCCCTAAAATGACATCGTCCCCGAGTCATAAGCTTCAAGCAGGGGTTGGCGTGATTGGTTTGGACGTTACATTCGGTCTCGAGAAACCTTAGGCCCGGAGGAAAATATGGCAGGATTAAAAACGGAAATTTGTGAACGGATTGGAATTGAATATCCGGTCTTTCAAGCCGGTATGGGTTTTGTAGCGCGAGGTGCTCTTGCCGGCGCAGTCTCGGAGGCGGGAGGGCTTGGTGTGATTGGTGCCGGTTCCAATATGACGCGCGACGAAATTAAGACTGAAATTGATGCTGTTCGGGCCATTACCGACAAGCCATTTGGCGTCGACATTCTTTTCGCGACAGTACGTGCAGAAGGCGAAGTCGCAGCAAAGTATACTGAAGCAGTTCAAGAAATGGTTGATGTCGTTATCGAGGAGAAGGTTCCGGTTCTGATCTCGGGCCTTGGCAGTCCAAAGGATGCAGTTCCCGCGGCGCATGCCGCCGGCATCTACGTAATGTCAGTTTGTGGGGCTGTCCGTCACGCAGAAAAAGCAGTGGCCGATGGCGTCGATGCCGTAATTGCTTCTGGCGTAGACGGGGGTGGTCATGTGGGACGAATTGGCACAGCCATACTTATTCCTGCTGTCGTCGATGCCGTCAATGTGCCCGTCCTTGCTGGCGGCGGTCTTGCGGACGGACGCGGTCTCGCAGCAGCAATGGCCTTTGGCGCGCAGGGGGTATGGATGGGGACCCGATTTATCGCAACAATAGAATCCCGGAGCCACGAGAACTACAAAAACAAATTAGTCAGTTCGGATTCGACTGGCACTGTAATTACCCGCGCGCATAGCGGCAAACCCTGCCGCCTGATAGACAATGTTTACACTCGAAACTGGGCTTCAAAAGAAGACGAAATTTTACCTTATCCTTTACAAGTCCGCCAATATGGAGAACCGGCATCAGACCTTGGCCGCATCCAAGGCGATGTCGAAAATGGAGTTCTTCCGGCTGGACAAAGCATCGGCCTCATTCATGAAGTTAAAACCGCCGGCGATGTCGTAAAAGATATCGTGGAAGAGGCCGAAGCAGCATTGGCCCGCCTCGCCGGTTAGTTATTCCTCGCTCTGACCCTCTCCCACTGAGCGTGTAGGGTCAGAGCTACGGTTTTACTAAAAATTATTCGCTAAAATCACATTTACTAACAACGCCGTATTTATTCGCTAAATCCTTCAACTTACCCCACGTTGCATCTTCGACATAGACACCGCCCGCGAGGCGTTCCATCCGACGTTTATGCTCAATTTCACCTGGATAAAGTACCTCTTCAACGCCTTGAGCGGGTGCCGTAGCCTTCAAGTATTCTGCAAACTCCGTTACTTCAGCTTTAAAGGTCTCCAACTCACGAAATGCCGAAACATTATAAATTGCAATAAAACAACCATCGTTGTGCTTTCCAGTCGGCTCTACACCAAAACCTAATCCTGTCAACAGACCCGACAGAATTTCGACCATCGCGGCCAACGCATAGCCCTTATAGCCTTCATTACCGCCCATCGGCTTGATGGCGCCCCCATCCTTAACTGTCGATGGATCGGTTGTCGGATTACCGTGCTTATCTATTAGCCAGCCTTCAGGTACATGCTCACCACGGGCTTCCGCTACTTCAAGCTTCCCGGCGGCGCCAGCGCAAGTCGCCATATCGAAATAAAATGGCGCTTCTAGGTTCGAGGGAAAGGCCATACAAATTGGATTGGTGCCCAGCTTTGGCTCGATCCCACCGAATGGCGCAACCCTCTTCGGACTGCGGCCTGAATCAGCCGTAATCATGCCGATCATACCTTCTTCAATTGCCATTAGCGGGTAATCTGCCAGGCGTCCAATATGGCCTTGGTAGTGTATTGTACCTACCGCTACGTTTTGCGTTTTCGCTTTTTCAATCAATTTCTTCGTAATCGTTTCTGTCACCGTGAAACCGAAACCCCAATTGCCATTCACAACCAATGTCGTTGGCGATTCTTTTTCAATTTCAATTTCAGCTCCGGGGATGATGTGTCCCTTTTCAACCCGATCGCAGTAAGTGATCACACGCAACACTCCGTGCGAATCATGGCCGGCGAGATTGGCATCGATGCAGTGCCGAGCGACAATTTCCGCCTCAGCGGCACTGACACCGGCGCCCTGAAATATTGTTTCCGAAAGCGCCTTAAGACGATCGGCTGGAATTGTAGGCATATGTATTCTCCTTACTAGACGTTACTGGCCGGGGCCGCGAAATCTTTATGTCTCGTTTCTAACCAATGGTATCCGGGTATCGTTAAGTTAAAATTTTTTTTAGGCCGTTAAAATTTTCATTTCGAGTGGCAAGAAACATGATTAAAGCGTGGGATTGTGGGGTCGACATTGTCATTTCCTAACGCGACGCAAGCGTCGCCCAAAGCGCATCGCCGCCGTCAGCCGCGACGGCTTCTCCCAGCCTCACGGCCCAGACACTTTCTGAACCAAACTCGTCACGCCATGACCAAACTCGTCTGCTATATCGATGCAATATATGCTCCATTGTAAAGCCGATCGCGCCATGAACCTGATGCGCGATACCTGCACCTTCGCCTGCAGCTTCACCTACTCGGATTTTGGCCGATGCAATCTCAAAGAAAACATCCTCATCAAAAGAACCGGCCCGTTGCAATGCGTCCGCTGCCGACCCCGCAGCGCAGACTGCCGCAGCAGTTTCACCAGCGAGGCGCGCAAGGTTGTGCTGTACAGCCTGAAATTTTGAAATTGGCCGCTCAAAAGCAACCCGGTCCTGAGAATAGGTGACGGAAATTTCTAACATCGCCTCAAGTGCTCCCGCCATCTCACAAGACCGAGCAAGCGCTCCCATCATAAAGAGCGTGTTTTCATCGATTTTTGTTGATGCGTTGCCAACCTCACTCGCAACAACTCCGTCAAATGTCACATCGTCCTTTGCTTCATCTGCTAGGCTCGTTCCGTCGGTGATCCGACAGGATGCGGCGTCCACTAAGGCGATGACAACCTGGCTGCCGCGACGCGCAATAACTGCAAATGCATCTGCTTCACGTGCGAAAGGAATGCCCCTCGCGGTGCCAGACAACGTATTACCATCGTCGATATTGAGCCGATCCTGTTCGCGGACAGGTGCAACCGACAACCTACCTCCCGGAAAACCAATCTCACCTTGACTTAATAACCATCCACCTAACATTGTCTCGGCTAATGGGGTCGGCACAGCGAACTTACCTGCGACGCGAAGAATTTCGAAGGCATCACATAACTCTATTCCCGCACCTCCAAGCTCTTCTGGTACGAAGCCAGCAGTCAATCCAGCCTCTTCTAAAGCCGACCAAAGCGGCTCTTTCCAGCTGTCATCTTTTGCACTGTTGATCATCTGAGGTTCGCATAAATCCTGGAAAATGCGCGTTGACATATCGACAATGATGTTATCGTTCTCGCTCATTAGGCGTGATTTCCTCTATAGGCCGTCCTTGAGTGACAATCGCTTGCGGCGGTCCATATTAAGTTTGTGGTCGGACAAACGTGCATGTTCGACTTTCGCCTTTTAAAATTAGCCGTTGGCAGCGCCCTGGCAAGGATACAGCCATTTAGTTTGGCCCGAAGGTTTAAATAAGACAGAAAGGAAGCTTATACAGATGTCGACCGCAATTCAGTTCGATCCAGTTCGCCTCCCATCAGAATGCGAAGAGCTTCGCTCAGAAGTTAGGGAATTTGTGCGCGAGGAAATTGCCGCAGGAACCTTCAATCCGGAGACGACCCCATTGGGCAATGGTCTGAACCGCGAATTTGCACGCAAAGTTGGGGAAAAAGGCTGGATTGGCATGACCTGGCCGAAACAATACGGTGGACAGGAGCGAAGCTTCCTAGAACGATATGTCGTTACAGAAGAGTTCCGTGCGGTAGCAGCACCAACACGGGTATTCTTCACCGCAGACCGACAAAGTGGCCCAACAATCATCCGTTACGGCAACGAGAAGATGAGAGCAAATATCCTACCTCGTATCATTGAAGGCGACTGTATGTTCTGCATTGGCATGAGCGAACCAAACTCAGGCTCCGACCTCTTCGCTGCCAGTTGCCGCGCGACTAAGACCGAAGGGGGTTGGCTAATTAATGGAAGTAAGGTTTGGACAAGTGGAGCGCATCATGCCGACTATATGATCGGATTGTTCCGCACCTCCCAGCCGACAGAAAATAACCGTCGCCACGGTTTGACCAATTTTGTCGTTGATATGAAGAACACCGAGGGCATCACCTGCCGCCCAATTCTTCATCCGACAGGAATATATGAGTTCAACGAAGTTATTTTTGAGGACGCCTTTATTCCAGACGATATGATGCTCGGTACCCAGGATGAGGCATGGAAACAAGCGACGAGTGAATTGGCTTACGAGCGCAGCGGTCCCGAACGCTTCCTCGAGACTTTTTACATTCTACCGGAGTTAGTCAATGTCCTTGGCGATACTCCCGATACACGAGGTGCCGAGGGCATCGGACGTCTGGTTGCACAAGTGCACACTCTTCGCCGTATGTCTGTATCTGTCAACGGGATGCTACAGGCAGGCAAGGAGCCGACAGTAGAAGGATCTCTGGTCAAGGATCTTGGAACCAAGTGGGAACAAGACCTGCCCGCTAAAGTTCGGACCTTAGCGGCTTTTGCCGATCCGGATGCTGGAAACCGAACAGAATTCGACGACTTGATGCGCTTCGCCACGATGATCGCGCCAAAATTAACGATCCAGGGCGGCACAACTGAGATCCTCCGCGGTATCATCGCTCGGGGACTCGGCCTCAGATAACACGGACTGTTTTCTACCAATTACGATTACATTTACCCAGGAAACGTCTATGCCTGACCTTAAAGCTTTTCTGTCGCCTAATGCGGTAGCCGTGATTGGCGCAGCTAATAACACCGACATTCTGCGTGGCCGGATCATGAAGGTTATGATGGGCCATAATTTCGAAGCAACCGTCTATCCAATTAGCCGTAGCGATGAAGAAGTTTTTGGATTAAAAGCGTATCAGACAATTGGTGACGTGCCAGGGCATGTCGACCTTGCGATTCTCATTATTCCAGCGAAATTCGTGCTGGAAACATTGCGCGAATGTGGCAGAAAGGGGGTAAAAGCCGCGCAGATCATCACGTCAGGCTTCGCCGAAGAAGTTGGCGATGACGGCATCCGACAACAACAGGCAATCCGTGATATCGCCGAAGAATTCGACATGGCGGTCTGCGGCCCTAATTCGGAAGGCTTCGCTAACACAAAAGCCGCACTATGCCCAACCTTCAGCCCAGCAGTCGACGAAAACGACGAGCCACTCTTGCCAGATTATCGCACCAGCGGATTTATATCCGCGATAGCGCAAAGCGGTGGGGTTGGGTTTTCATTTTTTGACCGCGGTCGACCGAAAGAGCTGCCATTCAATTATATTCTTACAACCGGCAACGAAGCGGCCCTTGAGGAGCTAGATTTCGTCGAGTATCTCATCGATTGCAATGAGACCGACATCTTCACCTTATTCATGGAGGATGTGAAAACGCCGGAGAAACTAGCGCGGGTCGGCGAAAAAGCACTACGTGCTGGCAAACCCATTATCGTCACCAAAGTTGGACGGTCTGACGCTGGCCAACGCGCCGCCGCGTCACACACGGCAGCGCTTGCTGGCGCATACACCGGCTACCGCGCTATGTTCGAACGTTATGGAATAATTGAGGGTGGTGATATCGAAGAAATTGTCGATATCGCATCTGGCTTCTCACATTGGGGTCACCTTTTACCGGCGGGCAAACGAATTGGAATTACAACCGGTTCTGGCGGTGCCGGAGGCTTGATGGCGGATACGGCAGCGCTGGGCGGTCTTAAAGTACCGGTACTAGATCCGGCGGCGCGTAAAAAGATTGACGCTTATCTACCCGCCTACGGTACATCACAAAACCCTGTCGACGGCACTGCCCAAGCGGTTCGCGAGGTTGGTTACGCAAGGCTCAACAAAATGGTCATGGACGCAGAAAATGTGGACGCCGTTATTGGTATTTGCTCGGCCCGCCATAGCACGACTTTCGTCCGCGAGCGGGACGACTTGATTGAGCTAAAGAAAAACGCCAACAAGCCCGTCGTGCTTTGTTCCTACACGCTGCCGCGCGAAGGATCAGTAGAGATCGTCAATCGATGTGGCTTGCCGCTTTACACCAATATGCGAAACTGTGCGCGTGCCCTGAAGGAAATGGCGGATTACCGAGCGATCCGGGAGCGCTTCCTAAAACGACCAAACATCAAGACCGCGGGTGTGGACGCTGACGTTAGCCAAAAATTGGCGGCTGCCGGACGTACTTTGTGCGAATACGAGGCAAGACCACTTCTTGCCGCTTACGGTGTCACCGATGCAAGCGGGAAGTTGACTACATCGGGCGAAGAAGCAGCGGAGATTGCCGAAACAATTGGTGGGAAGTTAGCACTGAAGGTGCAGTCACCTGACATCTTACATAAGACTGAGGCGGGCGCGGTCGCACTAAATTTAGTTGGCGGTAACGAGGCGAAAAAAGCCTACGAATACCTTACGGCGAATGCACAGGCCTACAACCCCAGGGCCAATATTCATGGCGTGCTGGTGCAGCCCATGGCAAAAAAAGGGCAAGAATTGATCTTTGGCATAAACCATGATGAAGCATTTGGTCCGATGCTGATGGTCGGGATGGGTGGCGTCTACGTCGAAATCATGAAAGATATCGCTTTTGCACCAGTGCCATTGACGAAGGACGATGCACATGCGTTGCTCAATAAATTAAAAGGCCGTCCACTACTCGATGGCGTCCGGGGAGAGCCCGCCGTCGATATATCCGCTCTCGTAAAACTCATGGTTAATCTCGGACGGTTTGCCGCCGACTTTTCAGGCACGATCAAAGAGGTCGACCTGAACCCAATTCTCGCGCATCCCGAAGGGGATGGGGTTACGGTAGTGGACGCACTGATCGTCAAACACACCGACTAATCGAGTGCCAAGCAGGCTTCCTTAAAAATTGCTAAAGGCGGCCGGTAGAGGCCAGCGCCCAGCCCACCTTCGCGACCAGTTTTTTCAACCAAACCCAGTTCCACAACTGGCGTCTCACCACATTGCACCACAGCCCGTGCCGACAGTCCTGCGCGCGCACCCGAATTCAAAAATCCGGGATGTACCCCCATCAGCAATTTTCTGGGCAAGGCAAAAATACTTTCGTCATAGTATTCTCTGTGCAACGCCTGCATGTCAGGACAGTAAGAGAGCGCCATAGCGCCAAGACCAAACGCTTCGGCAAGGGCGCTGTCGCCATATGCACCAGTGCAAGACGCAAGCGTATGCGGCTCACGGACATTGCCTTTCGGGACATCAGCCACGGCCATAAACCATTGACCTGGCAGACCACTCACCTGTAAACCAGCTGTAATTCCATTCCCGCCAAGGGCCGTTACGAGGCCGCTACCTTCGACATCCACCGCAGCCGATAGGGCACAACGGACCGCCGCCATCCAAAAGTTAAGATGAAAAATCGGCCATTCCGCCGTAAACGCACCCACCTTTGACGTCGCAAATTCTGGGCCGAGGCGCGCCCGGAGGGTTGTGTTTAGTATCTTGTTCGCCTCAAAATGCCGAAGATGCGCATCATCACCACGGGTCAAGGCCTCATCGACGATGGACAGCCACTCAACTGGCTCAGAAACCGCGCCAGCAATAGCAGGCGCAACCTCATCATTTAGAAACCGCAAAAGCTTAAGCGCGTCCATTGACTTCCGCCCATAACGCGCCGCCGGTGCGCCGCCAGTTCCACCGCCATTGAGTGGGGCGATTGCTGGTTTCCCCGCACCCGCTTGATCTTCCATTACGATGACCTGCTGCGAGGGAGAGACCACAGCAGCCAGAGGGGTAGCGACATTTCGGTCTTGCGCTGACACAAAAGTCACACTACCCGATGCAATCAATGCGTCGGCTTCATTTAAATCCGCTGCCCACCCTTCGAAAACACATGCAACTGATGCGGAGTTCAGGGTCGGCGCGATCGGTGCCCCACCATACGGTGGCCCACTGTGCAACAATACCTTACCATCCAGGTTAATCACATCCTGAGCACGCGCGACACCAGTCCAAGATGGACGCGCTGCAAACAATCGTTCAAGCGCAACTTGATCCGCTGGATGCACTGATCCCAATGCCCTACGCTGCCGGCTTCTGGCAACCACGGACTAGCTTGCCGGGTAACTCGCCCGTATGGACACCATTCTCAAAAGTTACCCTGCCAGATTGCACTGTGGCAATATAACCTTCCGCCTCCTGAACCAGACGGCGGCCACCAGCCGGTAGGTCATGCACGATGTGAGGTGGCTTTAAGTTGAGCCGGTCGAGATCGATGACGTTGATGTCAGCCTTCATGCCAGGTGCCAGAACACCACGGTCATGAAGTCCAAAGAATTTTGAATTGTCACCAGTCTGGCGCTTTACGATCCATTCAAGCGGTAGGCGGTCCCCGCGCGAACGATCTCGCACCCAATGGGTCAAGAGATACGTTGGGATTGTCGCATCACAAATCAGACCGCAGTGGGCCCCTCCGTCGCCCAGCCCGAAGAGTGACTGATCGTCGCGGAGCATTTCGAGGATCACTTCGTGATTGCGATCAGTGTAATTGGTGAAGGGTAAGAAGATCAGCTCGCGCCCATCCCGCTCCAACAGTATATCGTAGGCCACCTCCTGTGGTTCACGACCCTCACGATTAGCAATTGCCAGAATGCTATCTTGCTCAGATGGCTCATAGTTCGGTGGATCCCCGAGACGATACATCTTGTCGAAAGCACCAGTGACTTGCTGCATCAGATTAGATTTGTGGTCACGCACCTGGCTCAGGATCTTACGCCTAACATCGGGGTCACGCATCCGCAGAACACGTTCCGCTAGCGGCAGATGCGCTATTTCTCTATAGGCTCCGCGCGTGACGAAAGGATTGAACGTGCACTCGAGCCCGAGAAAAAAGCCAACCGGCCGTGGGCAAACCTGTGGATGCATGACGGCACCATCCGGCCCCGGACGCGAGAGTTCTAGGACCTTGCGCCATCGGTCCGGATGTTCATCGAACTGAACGAGCAGATAATATAGCGGACGACCGGACTCGACTGCCAATTGTCGAAAACCGGCAATATCGGCTTCCGGCTCGTCAAAATCGCATAGCAAGCCAATAACACCGTCACCGTGGCTCTTTAAGGATCTTACGATCGTGCGCAATTCTTCAAGGTCAGCAAAGTGACTCGGCACGTGCTCTCCGGTAGAGGTGCGGTGGAATTTGGTCCTCGAGGTGGTAAAGCCAATCGCGCCTGCCGCTAATCCTTCCGCAACGATGGCAGACATCTGATCGCGTTCGTCCTGAGTGGAGGGCCGCTCGGTAGCTGCGTCTTCACCCATTACGTATGCGCGGACTGGGTTGTGCGGTACTTGTGTAGCCACATCTAAGGCGCGCGGCATTTTCTCAAGCACGTCCATAAAGTCGGAGAAGCTCTCCCACCCCCAGGGCACGCCCTCATGAAGCGCCGCACCTGGGATGTCTTCGACACCTTCCATCAGCTCGATCAGCATATTGTGGTCAGCCGGCTTCACCGGCGCGAAGCCAACGCCACAATTACCCATGACAATTGAGGTCACACCATGCCAACTTGAGGGACCTACGATCGGGTCCCAGGTGACCTGACCGTCGTAATGGGTGTGTACATCGACCCAGCCAGGAGAGACCATGGCTCCATCCGCCAAAATTTCCCGCGTGGCTTGCCCAGCCTTGCCGCCGACAGAAGAAATTATCCCGCTGTCCACAGCGATATCGCCGACATACGCGTCTACTCCCGTCCCATCTACAATATTGGCACCCCGAATGACCAGATCATGCATTGCTCAACCCTCCAAGACGCAGCCCAACGCTACATCTAGTTGCCCGACACAGTATAGCGAAGGATGTATAACGGATCGACCAGTTAAAAAGAGTGACGGATAAAGACCAATTGCGCGTCAGCTTCATGCAAAACAAAAATATTACAGTGTTAGATCTCTTTATACGATAGATCGCATACAAATTCGGGCGATAATAACTCAACCAAAATTAGAATTTTCAAGCATTCACATGAGCCATGCCTTTACGAAAAAGATCATGTCTTCGACATCAGGGATTAAAGTTTCCGAACAAACGCATGATTCGAGTAATTTTGTCGGTTGAAGCCTCGCGCTATCAAATTTAGCGCACCCACATCAATGAACTAACATTGTAAGATCTAAAATTGATTAAATCCGCGTGGTTTATTGACGAAATTTTTAAGCCGCTGCCTGATATTCGGCCACAAGTCGATCGACCAACACCCGAACACTCGGAACATCCTTCACGCCGGAGACGGAATGGCCGGCCGACCATGTATCCCTCCAACGCTTGGGGCGTTTATCAGGGTGAATGTCTGTTGAAATGTCGATCATCCCACGCGCCGGCAAGGCGTCCGGATCAAGCCCTGCGGCAATTATAGACGGACGCAATTTGCTTGCGGGCAAACCAGTAAAAGCACTGGTCAACATAATGTCGTCCAGAGACGATGCCACCAACATATCCTTATGCCCCCGCGCCGCCATACTTTCTTGGGTCGCAATAAATTGTGTCCCCATATAAGCAAGATCGCATCCAAGGGTCACCGCTGCCTTAAGAGCGACACCGTCGCTGATACCTCCCGCCAATACAACCGGGCCATCAAATATATCCCGCACAGCCCGCACAAAGGCGAACGGGTTTGCCCAACCGGTCTGACCACCAGCCCCTGCTGTCAAAAGAATAAGACCGTCGACGCCTATCGCGATGGCCTTCTCAGCGTGCCGCATTGAAGCAATATCTGCGAAGACTTGCCCGCCATATTCATGAATCGCCTCTATAATTGGCGCAGGGCTGCCAACACTCGCGATGACCAAGGGCGCCTTATGCTTTGCGACCAGGGCCGTATCCTCCATCAATCGCACATTTGATTTATGAACAATTAAATTCGGTGCGAAGGGCGCGGCATTGGACGTTTCAGTCACTATTTTCCCAAGCCAGCCATCAAGCTCGTCTAATGTCCGGCAATTGGCCGTTGGGAAAGAGCCAATAACGCCCGACCTACACGCGGCGATCACCAAATCAGGCCCAGACACCAGGAACATTGGCGCGGAAATCAATGGCAATCGCAGGTTTTTCGCTATTTCTGGCGGCAATCGCATTCTTGCTTAATCCTTCGATCAGAGACAATTCAAGGCCTTCAACTGCCAAAAACCCACTACGAGGGACGCCAATTCAGATTTCGCAAACTAGGTCCGATATTGTGTAAAGGCAGTCGTTGTTGCCCCGGCATTCTCATCCGTACGAACATTAACCAAGGCCACCTTACCGGCCTCATTCGCTTCGCGCGCCCGATAAAGTGCTGGGCGAATTTCATCCGGGTCTTCAACGAATTCGCCATAACAACCTAAGCTTTCGGCCATTTGATCAAAGCGTGTGAAACCAAGGTTACGTCCAGGCTTTTCATTCTTGGGATCAGCCGTCCAGCCGCCGTTGAGACTTATAACAACAGTAATCGGCAAGTCATTGCGGACCGCCGTGTCAAGTTCCATCGCATTAAACCCGAAGGAACCGTCACCATGCACAACAACAACCTGTTTGTCTGGCTTCGCCGCTTTTGCGCCAACACCGAACGGCAGACCAACGCCCATCGTACCAAAACAACCCGAATTCAATCGGTGACCCGGGGTAAAGGTCGGCATAGCCTGTCTACCAAAGTTCAATATTTCTTGTCCGTCGACACAGAGGATACCGTCGCGGTCGATGAAATCGCGCACTTCCTTGCACAGTCGCAAGGGGTGAACTGGTCGGGATGGGTTTGAGAGAACTTTTTCTGCTGCTTCTTCTTTTTCAGAATTGTAACCGCGAAGACGTTCCCTCCAAGTGGCATAATTGTCCGGCGTCACTTGCCCTTGAAGCGCATCGGTCAATTGACCCAAGACCGTCTTTACGTCACCCACGACCCCAACATCGAGCTTACGCGGGCTATTGGCTATCTCGCCAGGATCGATATCAACTCGCATGACCGACGCGTCAGCGTTGAAACGGGGTGGGGCGGCATGCCCGATAATGTAATTCATCCGCGTACCAAGCACGAGGATTACATCCGCTTCGCGAAAGGCAGTCGAACGTGCCGTTAGATAACAATAATCATGATCTTCCGGGATCACGCCACGGCCTTGGGGTGTCGTAAAAAACGGTATACCGGTAGCCTCAACAAATTTCTGCAGTTCGTCCGGCGCTTCGGACCAAAGGATGCCAGAACCAGAGATAATTACAGGCTGCTTAGCATTCTTGAGCCGTTCAACGATCTGCCTCACTTCCGCGTCGCTTGCCGCCGGGCGTGCTCGCTTCGAAGGGTCCCAGGGGTCCGGCCATTCAATCTTGTTTTCATCTACTTCGGCGTAAAGAACGTCACCCGGTAAATCTAGATATACCGGACCCGGCTTGCCCCCCATCGCTTCATGGAACGCGCGATTAATGAGTTCCGGTATCCGGCGCGGATCATGCACCCGGTCCGCCCATTTGGTGCAGGGCTCAAACATTGGGAGCTGTTCAATCTCCTGAAACACGCCATGGCCCGTGGAAACATCAGGGCTGGCCCCACCAAGCGCAATGACTGGTGTACAGTCGGCCCAGGCATGCGCCACACCTGTTACGAGGTTCGTAGTGGCCGGACCCGATGCCGCCATACAAATGCCCGGACGATTACGAAGACGGGCATATGCAAATGCCATCATAGCAGCGGCCTGTTCGTGCCGGACGTCGATGCCACGGATGCCCTGCCCCATCGTGGCCAGCTCTGTATGCATCATAGGGCCACCCATGATGTAAAAAAACATATCGGCGCCTTGTCGTTTTAGTGCCTGACCAATGATCTCCGATCCAATTGCCATTTTCGCCTCCCTGGATGTTTCATGAGCGCGACCCAAACATGCCACTTGCTTAAAGAGATGCACCGAACGAATCAAAATTCGAGGCATCGCCAAAGTATTTGAGCCCAATGCCCACCTACCCAAGATCAGGAATTACTGGCACGTTATGGAAAGTCACTCTTCTGATGCGAAGAACTCAATCAACTCGCAATATTCTTAGAACTGACCCACGCGCTTAGAAAAATTTTTGACTAATATCCTCAGGTATCATCCGACCGGTATTATGATAAGCATATTTTCCGGCTGTATTTTAGTGTTCAATTTTCCCAGCCTATTGCACCGTTGATTTGGAAGTCGGTATCATCCGCGTGATTACATTCTCTTCACGCACAAGATAATCTGGCACACGCGGGCTCATCTCATTCTTCCAATAGTCGGTTTCATAGACTGCGGCATAGAGCTCCTTACGCTGCTCTTCACTTTCAAATCTGCGCAACCATACATAAACCGATTCATCTTCTTCACCCGCGAAACTGCCGCAAATCACCATTCCTTTTGAGACTTGAAAGGGAATGATTTCCTCTTCCATAATCTTCACCCATTCAGCCAATTTACCGGGTTTTACCTTGTATTGACGCAGTTCGTAGAAAGCCATTTTCCTTTTCTCCCATCAATTTAATTTCCACTCCGAGCCCAAACCGGGCCACATACGACTAGAAACATCGGATCTTTTCCCGGCTGGGGCAAGAAGGCCATCATAATTCATCTGTCCTGACCGCCAATATTCTGACTTAATTCTCGGTACTTATGCTTGAATTTTTAACATTCCGGCGCCTGCTCCTGGTTTTGACTGTCCAGCTGACCACCTTGCTGCAGGGTATGTCCATCACCGTCATCTCCGTCGTGCTACCGCAGATGAAAGGCACACTGTCGGCAACACAGGACCAGATTGCCTGGACCATCACGTTTAATCTAGTGGCCACAGCAATCGCCACGCCGATGACTGGCTGGCTTGCGGCCCGGCTCGGCTGGCGCAACTTGCTGGTCGGCACAGTGATCGGATTTACCATAGCGACGGTCCTCTGCGGGACTGCGGATTCACTCGAGGCACTTGTATTCTATCGTATCCTGCAAGGCATCTTTGGCGCACCACTACAACCGCTCGGTCAAGGGATGCTGTTAGCAAGTTTTCCAAAACACCTCCACGCCATGGTGCTGATGATGTGGGGCATTGGCGGCGTCTTTGGCCCGGTTCTCGGACCAGTTTTTGGCGGCGTCATGGCAGAGGCTATTAATTGGCGCTGGGCCTTCTACGCCATGGTCCCATTCGGCATCATCGCCGCAATCACTTCCTGGATAAGCCTAACTGAGAAGCAGCGTGGCACTTATCCAAAACTTGATGTCTTTGGAATAGCTATGCTGTCGATCGCCATCGGCGCCGCCACGCTGATGTTCAATCGGGGTCAGCGCCTCGATTGGTTTGCTTCCACCGAGATCATCATCGAAACTACCATCGCGTGCTTGGCTTTTTACCTTTACCTTGTGCACACCTTCACCGCCGAACGACCTTTCTTCGACCGGGCCCTCTTCACGGACCGAAACTTCGTGATGGGTTTAATACTGTCACTATTGATGGGAATGCTGAGCTACACACCAATGGTAATGTTCCCTCCCATGATGAAGGAATTGGCGGGCTATCCCGAAAGCGTGATCGGCTATCTGTTGACTGCACGGGGGATAGGTAATTGGCTCAGTTTTTTAATCGTAGTCCCGCTAACTCGGCGATGGCCTCGCGCAACACTCGCATTAGGTCTCACTTTTCAGGCACTTTCCGGCCTTTGGATGTCACAGCTCGACGTCAGCATGGACGCAACCGATGTTTTCTGGATGAATGTCTTGCAGGGATTCGGCTTCGGGCTTGGTTACACTCCGATGGCGACCCTCGCCTTCTCCACATTGCAAGCGCGGCTAATGGTTGAAGGGTCCGCCCTCTTCAACGTGCTCCGCCATTTTGGTAGTGTCGTTTTCGTCTCCTTGAGCATCCTCGTCCTCGTCTACGGTACCCAGTACAGCTATGCAGACCTGCGCGACTGGATATCGCCCTTCAACGAGTTGTTTGGTTTATCCTCTGTATCTGGTGCCTGGTCGGTCGAAACCCCCAAAGGGATAGCTACCCTGAACGACGAGGTGTTGCGGCAGTCGACTATGATCGGCTACATCAATTCTTTTTACCTCTTTGCACTCACCGCAGCCCTCAGCGTGCCGCTTGTCCTATTGTTTAAACGTCCTACGAAAACCGACTAAAGCCGATCTTTCACCTTCAACTCCCGCCACCAAATGAAAAGCCCGCTGCCGACAACCACAGCACCCCCAATAATGATATTATGCTGCGGCACATCGCCAAAAAAGATAAAACCATAGATTACTGCCCAAACGAGATTGAAGTAACGGAACGGCGCGAGCACCGCGACCTCGCCGAAACGAAAAGCGATAACGAGAAAATATTGGCCAACTCCCTGCAAGACACCCGTCATCGCAAGGATGCTGATGCCATAGAGGTCCGGCGTCTTCCAGCCAAAGGGGAGCGAGCATATGCCACCGATTAAAACAAAGGCAGTGGAATAAAACATAATCGAGTTGTTCGTTTCCGTCGTCGATAAGCGCCGCGTTATAATATCGCGGAGCGAGTTGGTGAAAGCCGCGACCAAGGCAAAAACCGCTATCCAAACCAGGGGATTGGAGCCTGGCTGAATCATGAACAGCACGCCAGCAAAACCGATTAAAACCGCGCTCCACCGGCGCCAGCCAACTTTCTCACCCAGGAGGAACGGCGCCATAGCCGTGCCAAAGATTGGTGAGACAAAGAAAATCGCGATTACATCCGCAAGCGGCATCACCTTAATTGCCATAACAAAGCCAAAGGTCGTGAATAGCACACAAACTCCTCGCAAGATCTGCCCAGGCCAATTATTGACACGGAGCGAGCCAAGCCCACCGCTTTGTGAAACCATGAATAGGATCGGAATGAAGACAAAGAGAGAGCGAAAGAAAAGGATCTCTCCAATGGGATAGATGCCAGTGAGATGCTTAGCCAAGCTGTCTGTCAGCGACAAGATCGCCCCAGCAATGACCAATGCCGCGATACCTTTTAATTGGTTCACAGCAGGATGAAGAGGTGGCATGCTCAAAGTTTGCTTAGCAGTTACGATGATTAGATCGGCGCCATCTTATCATAATTCCCGTGGCCCCCACGACACACCCCAGACAATCGATGCATGCTTCAACCAGACTAAGCTTGAGGTATTTGGTACGGAGATTTTTATTTACTTCTCCTCTCGATAATCAGGTTCTCAAAGGATAAGCGCGCACGATGATATTTTCTGCGAAAAAACTGTATCATCTTGCATTTTTGACATGGTTGACCCTGCCCTACCGATAAGGACCTATTCTTTGAAAAGCTGCTTGGACGAATTTGTTAAAGAACGGGCTGTTGCATCGCTAAATTTCTACCACTTTATCTATATTTGTGGATATTCGCCATTATCTTTGGGTTTGCAGTAAAATTGTGCCTTCTTTATAGATATGTTATAACATCACTTTTTAACATGCTCAGTCAGATGACACATCTCCTTCGACTGTGGTCACAACCAGATCAATGAACTCAAAAGGACCGTGTAATTGATTAGTAACCAGAATCCCGCTCAAGGTGAAACACTATTGGCTTTTCAGACATCGCTCACTGGAGCTGGCGAATTCCTGGAAGCCTCCAAAAAGCATAATGCATTGATTTCGGACGGTTGTGTCAGGACATGTGGTACGCGCGATGAACTTGCAGTAATCAAAGACCCGGAAGTCAAATTGGTTATCTGGCAACGTGTGTTGTCTGCAGACCTTAGTACATGGCTTGAACAATTGAGACCCGCTGAACTACCGGACTTGAGGGTCCTTACAAAACCCAAAGACCTTACAAAAGCACTGCATTCAGAATTCGACGGCGACGTATTGCCTAACGAAGATATGCGGGATCTTTTCGTCAAAGACATTCATCTTCTTGTAACAAAATTCGCTGCTATTACCCGGAATACTCTTGTTGATGTCCGACTCGAGCGCATCAACCATGATGCGTGTTGGAAATTCCACTTTGACGCTGTGGAAAAGCGGCTTCTTACGACCTATCGTGGACCTAACACCGAATGGATTCAACCGGAGCACTCCACAGAGGCTTTGCGCAAACAGAAAGATTATAGCGGGCCTATCGAGTCACTAAAGCATAACGATGTTGCGATTTTTAAGGGAAGTAGAGCCGAGACGGGCATGGGCATCGTCCATCGCTCCCCGCCGATTGCGGACACCGGCTTCACACGTTTACTACTATGCCTCAATGCGCCATCAATCGTTTCGCCGGAGCCGTGGTTACAAAGTCAGAAAGACTAGGTGTAGCTCATCTGAATTGTGTAGCATTCGGCAGCGTCGGCCGAATGAAACGCTGTTCTCCCCCAGCATCATTCCTGATACAAGTGCCGTCCCAGACCAAGGCGCCTCGACAGTAAGTGGCAGCAACCCTCACATTAAATCGGCGCCCCTCAAAACAACTCCACGTTACTGATGACAGACTATTCGAAGGATCAAAGGCATATTCCTCTTTCTCTAAGATGGTGATATCGGCATCATGTCCCGGAACTAAACGTCCCTTGCGATCCCCAATCAGGAAATGATCTGCCGGCCCATCGCAGAGCATTTTTACTGCCATCCGTGGACCGATTCCATGTTCTTCGCAACCGGTCCAAAACGCGGGCAATAGAGTCTCGAGACCCGGACCTCCCGACGTATTCTTAAAGATATTTGGATCGCCCTTCCGCTCCAGACCCCAACTGACGTGGTCTGAAGACACAAACGAGCATTGGCCAGCGGCAATATGTTGCCATAAGAATTCGGTCTCCGCCTTCGGACGCATCGGCGGGTAGTGCTTAACTTTGGCACCGAGCGTCTCTGCGTGCTCCTCATGGCTAATCATCAAGTATTGTACACAAGTCTCTATTGAGGCCGCATGCCCAGCAGCGCGGTACATTTCGCAAATCTCAAATCCACGGCTCGTGGAACAATGAACCACATGAGCACGGGCTCCCGTACGAGCGCCAAGTTCATAAACGATGACTGTTGCTAGATCCTCAATTAACGGCGGATGAGCGCGCGCAAAAGCGTCCCACCCAGTATCACCAGCCTCCGTCAGGCGCGCAATATTCCGCCGTGTCATTTCCTGCATCTGGTTATGAACACCGCACGCCAGACCCGCGTTACCAATCTCTGCAAAAGCTAATTCCAGATCATCTTCCATAATCCGAGGAAAGCGAACTGGGGCGGCCTCAAAGGTCGAAAACTTAAACGCCGCAGCACCCGCCTCGATCAAACCCGAAATTTCGGCTATACCGTCATCTTCCCCGATCGTTGCGTGCAGTGCCACATCGATGTGGCAATCGCTCTTAACTTCTTCCGCCTTGCGCTCAAACTCTCCGCGGGTGGAGATTGCCTTCGGATCGTCATAGGGCATGTCGACCATGACCGTGACACCACCAGCTGCAGCCGCTCGTGAAGCGCGGCCTAGTCCCTCCTGGTTCAGCTGGCTGGCTGCATGGGTCTGGCCGTCAACAACACCTGGAATAATCCAACAGCCACGACAGTCCTGTGTTTCATCTGCAGCGGGAGGTGCACCCTCGCCTATAACTTCAATAGTCTCCCCACTTACCGCAATGTACCCACCTGCAATGACACGCTCAGGCGTTACGATATCACCCCGGATAACAAGATCTGCTTTGCTCATATACGTGCCTCCTGCGCCTTCGGTGAATTGTTTTATATTCTTAAGGCTACTTTAGATCTAGAACATCGGGCGACAAACAAACTCACACCCAACACGACCCTCCAGGAGAATATCGCGCACGCGTTAACAAGTTGTCAGATAGAGTTCGGAGAAAATTAGACACTGTGACAAAAAAGTCTGCCCTTTCACTGCTTTTATTTCAAACGCGGCTGTTAATCGGCCACCTCAGTGCGTGAATATTTCCACCGTGCGTGGTAAAATCTCTCAACGAACTTTTACTTTTTGTAAAATCACCCCTTAGGATTTGATGACGGGCGCCAGGCATCTTGCAAATTTCGGTTAGGTCTTTGTAGTACCGATCGGCCGTGGGGTGTGCGAGTGTGATATATTTTTATGAATAAACCAGTCTACCTCAACTACAGCCAAACTGAACTGGATAGGCAGTACAATGCCCGCGCCGCCGTACCGGCCTTTGATGCATTCGTGAAACGTTGGCTGGCGGATAGCGAGCATGCATCGAATGAGCTTTCTTGCACACTTGACGTACCGTACGGTGAGAGCGATGTCGAAATTTTGGACATCTTTCATCCGTCATGCAGAGGCCCGGCACCCATTCTCATGTTTTTTCACGGTGGCTATTGGCGGGCCGGCGACAAATCCTGGTTTCGCTTCCTAGCACGGCCTTTCGTCGAACGTGGAGCAATGTTTGTTATCCCAAAATACGGCCTGGCGCCCGACCACAATATGGATGAGCTGGTCAAGCAGTGTCGCCGCTCAGTGGCCTGGACCCATCGCCATGCTGGCGAATATGGGGGAGACAGCGCGCGCCTTTTCATCTCCGGCCATTCAGCCGGCGGACATATCACGGCTATGATGTTGGCAACGGACTGGGCCGCGCACGGAGGCTTGCCTGCGGACACCATAAAAGGAATCACAGGAATCAGCGGTCTTTACGACCTGGAGCCAATCCGTCTCTCCCACGTCAACGAGCCACTCCAACTCACTAAAGCGAGTGCAGAACGGAATAGTCCTGTGAGACAGTTACTGTCCATCAACCCGCCTGCTAACCTGCTAGCCTATGGTGAATTAGAGAGTAACGAGTATGCTCGTCAGGCTTACACTTACGCCGCAGCTCTCCAAAATGCCGGCGGTGCGCCCGTCTCAATTAGAATCCACGGTCATCACCACTTTTCTGTGCTGGATGCCTTCGGCAATCCGGAGCACAGTTTTGGTTGCGCCGTCCTCAAACAAATCGGCTTAGCCTAGTCGCGGAGCGAGAGCTGCCACACCAATGCGCCGTTGATCTCTTGAACCTTGACATCGATAAAAGCCCGGTGGGAACTAATCGCTCCCCGCCAGAGCTCCGCCCAGCAAGACAACATCGTCGCACGGTCCTCCTCGGCCATCCCGCGGACGATCCGAAGGTCCTCCTGTCGGAGCGTCGCGGTACGCCGACTATCGCCGACAGAGAGCGTCACCTGATCGCCCATGCCCCGCAAAACAGTCGCCAGGAACTGGCCCGCATCAGCAACATCACCATCGATACAACCGAGTTTGTCGGCCATATGCTTAAACTGCTGCAATCCAGTAAGGCGCGCCACTCGTTTGCCCAACTCAAGCGCTCGCGCTCGCCCAATGACACCCGAGAGCTCACGAATCCCATTTCGGCAAAATTCCACCGAATAATTCCGTGCCGCCTTTGATAGGCGTTCCTCATTCCAGTGTTCGAGTGGCAAACTTGGCTGTAAGGCCGGATCAAACGGCGGCGGCAGTTCATTGGGGGAAAACTGAAGGCGCTCTTCCTCGCATAATTCGTGGTTGTACTCTTTGAAATAACCACAGAAGCCAAATTGGCCGGTGAGGTCCTCCGAAACACAAACAAATCCGAGACGATTATTCTTCAGCGAGACCCCATTTTGCGCGTACCAGCCGCGCAGAAACCCGCGGCTCGCTTCAACTGGAATTCCACAAACGGCCGGTCCGTCATACATCCATCGCGGATAGCGAAACCGCACCCACGACTTAGTATTCGATTCCGCCATAAATTCGACCCGGACCCCGCCAACACCGTTAGAAAGCACGTGATATTTGGCACAGGCAACCGCATGCGGTAAATCGTCCAATCCAAGTTTATTAAAACTTGAGAGAAATTTATCCTTATGCTGTTGGCGAAATATTCGAAATGTCCATTCGCCAACAACATCTTTGCCCTCCTCCACGGCCACCATAAGCTGCAGTCCTAAAAAGAATTGATGATGCAGATGAGCCTGAACTTCTATCGGCAACGCAATATCCTTCATATTATTAAATTCCTTTTGCGCTATATCCAGCCCACGCCCCTAAACTTCATAGAAAACGAATACAATTCCATCAAACATACGCAAGTCAGTTCTATAAATTGCAAGATCATTTATCTTCCGTCATATTCTGAGATTCAAAAAATTTTAACACCGAGTTCAAAACCCTAACATGATGGACGTAAATGCTTGCTTACAAGCAACAAGAAAATTCATCGCTCAAAAGGAGTTTCGATTGCAAATTAGATTTGTACTAACCCAATCAGATAACATACAAAAATTTATGTTCTATCCACTGAATTGCGTTTCCATAAAATGGGCACCATATTATATCTTCACCTTTCAATTTCACTCAATCTAACCGCAAAATATAAAATGAACCTCACATGAATTTCCCCAACCCGATAGATGGCCGCGCCGTTTGGACGGCAGCGGATATGGCTGCAGATAAAAAATGGATATACACGCTCGATGCATTGGAATGCAGCGAAATAGCTAAAGCGACTGAATCGATAAAATCGGGCAGCCGACTACTAAACACCATTGGCCGCAAGGACTTCCCACTACCACGGCTTTCAGCAGCCTTGGACCAGCTGAACAAAGAACTGCATACAGGTCGCGGCTGCGTCCTGATTCGAGGCTTACCGGTTGACGATTACGATGATATCAGCTCGCAGATCGCCTATTGGGGGATTGCCACCCACTTCGGTGAGCCAATCTCGCAAAATTCTAAGGGCCAACACTTGGCCGCCGTCACCGACCACGGCAATGATATAAGCCTCGGCAATACACGCGGGTATACAACCAGCGCGGCACTTCATCCGCATAGTGATATGTGTCAAATGACCGGCTTGCTCTGTATCCGACCCGCCGCACAAGGCGGTGAGAGCCAAGTTGCAAGTTCATTAGCAATTTATAATTTCATCCGGAAGACAAAGCCGGAGTATCTTGAAACTCTGTTCCGTGGGTTTCATCATGACTTGCGCGGCGAAGGCCCGAAGGCCTCCATCGACGAAGTCACCAATCATCGAGTGCCGGTCTTCAGCGAATGCGACGGCTGGCTCTCTTGCGGTTTCAATCCAAAGATTTGTATTAATGGAGAGAAAAAACGAGGCACACCTGTCTCGACTAAAGAAGTCGAGGCGCTAGAATATGTAAGCGAAGTCGCATCCCGTCCAGATCTCTCCTACGAATTAGTCCTGCAGCCAGGCGATATTCAATTCGTAAATAATCACACTGTTCTGCATTCGCGCAGTGTCTTCTCAGACTCTAATGACCCGCAAAAACGCCGAAAGCTCATTCGGCTTTGGCTTAACCCCCATCTACAGCGGCCACTAAATCCGGAGTTTGCCGACCGATACAACACAGGACCAAACGGAGGTGTAGCCATCGGCAACGCGGCACAATACGTCTTTTAAACTCTAATTCTCTAGTATCTAAAGAATATAGTTGGCCTCCATTACATCGAACATGAAATAGATTGATGGTAAAATGAGTCTCTTTTAAATTCTGAAAAGGATAATTGAGCTAAAATTATTGACCATGCATATTTTGTGTTAAAAGACCTGTGAAATGACTTTAGAAACAAAGAGTCACTGTCACCCTAAAATACTTATAAATGGGCATAAATTTTTGAAACAATTTTCCTACCCACAATTGTTTCCCGCAATAATAACAAAACATCACCCACGTCCGGATATAAAACTTCCCAAAAAAAATGACCAAATTTATCTCTAAAATCACCTAATGACGCGAATACATCAGTATCAATCGCCTCTCCTTCTATAGCTGAATTATAAAACTCGACTTGTCTGCGCGCAATATTTTCATCCGCCATTAATGAAATAATCTGTGTTGCCCGCACAAGTTTCGTTATCTCTCCTATTTCGTTATGACGTTCAACTTTTTGTGTCAGATCAGAAGCATCAATAGCTCTATTAACCAATTCAGTATTCACATTTGAAGAAACAAACGGTGCATCTTTTATAAATTCTTTACTTCTATAACCTTTATAGTTCCACAGGCAAGAATTAGTATTTGAATGTGATATATCGATAAATTCGCTAGCAGATATCTTAACAAGATTTTCTTTATCATCATTCAAGATATTTTGAACAATACCAATATTACAATAGAAAATTGAGGCCATTAAATTAATAGCCTCACTTGCGCGAATTGAACCGTAATGTGATTTTATTGCATCAAGTATGCTGACACCAACAAGTGCTGTAGATAACGCATGTCCCAAAGTGAAATAAACACTATTCGATTTTGTAAATTGGGTGAATGATATTTGCGCCATTTTTCGTAATTTTGCTAACGTCTCAGGATGATCAATATCATCTAAAAACAAATCTGATATGTGGCGATCAAACTCTTGAAATGCTAACTTTGTAAAATTAATCATTCTGCATGAACTTTCTACTAATTTGAACACTTAGCTGTCTCATCAATTCAATAACGGGTGGGCTAATTAGTTCCGGCTCAACGCTAAAAAACTCGAGGATATATAATATTTCTTCTCCATTTTTTATAGGAAAAGAAAATGCACCCCGTACACCCACATCTCGGGCTAAATTAGCACGCGGAAAGTTATCATCTTTAGTCACATCATAAATTGTTTGGACAGAGCCAACTTGATATACTCGTCCAGGTAAACCCTCACCACTTTTAAACTCGTATTCTTCTGAAATTTTTATAAACTGCTTCAGTTCATCTTCAGGAATAGTCGTGTACCACACTCCTGTAGAGCGTAGTTTGATCCCATTTTTAACATTTTCTACCTTATAAGCATGGCCTATTGGCCATCCCGAATAATCACAAACTGCTTCTAAAATTGTCTCAATAAATTTCTCTGTCTGCAATACGCTTATATTTAAATCTGCTAATTTAGTAATCAGAGATAAACCACTCTTCTCTATTGAGGCCTTATGACTCTGCGAAAATACGTGGTAATTTAAACCCGCTATCCAACTCCGGCCTTCTTCTGTAATTTGCAGATAATCTAACGCATCTTGGATATTTGGGCGCACGAAATTTATAAAAAAACTGGGAAAACCTACTCGTAAATCCTGTGACGACTTATATCCCATTTTATCTGACGTACCACTTTCTTTAAATTCATAAAATAATCGAGGTATTTTTTCGTCATACATAGGATCGGCCAGCTGCCCAATTAAATCGGCTGAGCCCACTAAATTAGCCAAGGCGAAAAATTTTTCTTCGTCCTCTCCCTTTGGCTCACCCCGTTCCGGTTGTGGAAATTGGGTAAAACTTATTAAATCCATTAAGATTTTTTTATCAACATACTCGGGCCAACTCCGTTGATTTATATACATCTTACCCCTTTCCACGTGATATGGGGTTAATGATGCATCAGTTTGACCCGATTCTAATGATACCTTATCTCCTGCTTCGTTAATAATTTGGTAATTCCCGTCATCATTTGGCAGTATATTTTTTACATAACCAATATCGTGGAATAATAAAGAAATTGTGAAATGCAGCCAATCTTTTGAATTTAAATTGCCGTCTTTAACTTTTTTTCCACAAAATATTTCTTGACCACAAAGGGTAACCAAACAGGTATGCTCAACATCATGATACATAGCATCTGACAAACTAATTATGTTCAATGATGCGTGCACCGAATCTGCTATAATATTTTTATATTCCGGCGGTGTGTCCGGCACAATTTCTAAGCGTTTGTTATCCAATGTATCAATCAGATATCTCTTTACGATCTCTAACATATTGCCTCCTACCCTGGGCTATATGCCTATTGTAACAAGTTTTTGTTATAATGGAACAAAAATCACTTTTCTCGTCTTGAGTGCATCTTAATTAAGACCGAGTGGATTACAATGATCACGTAAATTAGTCGTCATTCTACCTAATTTTTAATAAATATGGTCAAACCTTTTGCCAACGATTCGCGCAATTTTTTATTGTGTATTTTTCAATAATCACCGCATTATATTTTTTAACTTACCATGATCGTAAACATCGCCCTAATTTAACTATTAAGGAAAATATTAATTTTCATCTTCACTCCTGAGTAGAAAGACCCTACGGTCCGTATTTATCACTATTGAAGACAAACATATATCAACTGACGAAGTAACATTTCATGACAATTAAAGAACTAAAACTATTAATATTTGACAAGAAAAAAAACTTGTAGAGATGATAGGAATATCGAAAATTGATAGATATTTTTCCATTTTACGGCGGAGATTAAAATGACTAACAGCGCTAAGAGACTATTCTTCGCTAAGACTCTATTAGTATCTATGACCATTTTCCATACCATGTTTTCAGCCGGGTTTTGCATTCTGTTTGGTTATATTGGGTCAAGGGCTGCCGAGTACACAGAAATTTCCGAATGGTGGTTTATTATACCAGCTATACTCATGGCAATTGCCTTACTATCTTATCTTGAAACTTTAAATTGGCATGAGAAATATTATAGGGCGCCCAGAGTTTTATTAAAAAAATGGGCGGGTATCGATTAATCTAATTAGTAGGCGATGATAGGATTAAGCCTTAAATTCCTTCAATTAATCTAACATCTCGATCTGCACCATCCGCCAGCGCTCTTAATGCTCTTTGATAACCTTCACTTTCATAAGCCGCCAAAGCAGCGGAAAAACTCTCAAATTCGATTAAAACTGTTCTCTCCGACATCCCATTTTCCTTGCCAACTACCTTCTCACCGGTTGAGAGGAATTTACCACCAGCTGCTAAGATTTCTGGCTTAGCCAGGCTAAGATATGCGGTCCGTTTAACTGCATCAGCCTCTTTTCTATGCGCACTAATCATATACCCTTTCGGCATTTTGTTATCCTTTTGATATGAGTTATAAATTATGTTTGCACGTATTGAATAGATATTTTTTCTCTAAATAACTTCAATAATTAATCTATATTTATATTTTATTTATTCATATTATACATTTTCAGGGGACCTTTTTTTGTAGTAACTATTACTCCCCTTTCTTCACATTTAAATTCTTTATTTACACGGAAATAGGTTGATTCAGAAATATTCACTTTCCCTGGCATGCCGTTTTGTTCCATTAACGAAGCTGTGTTTACCGAATCACCCCAAACATCAAAGGTGAATTTATCTTCCCCAACAACACCACATATTATTGGCCCGGTATGAATACCTAACCTCATTTCCCAAGTTGGCATTTTTAATTTAGACCTTTGCACATTTGCCTTACTTAAAAATTCCATCATTTCACATGCAGCCGAGCAAATTCGATGGGTGTGATCCTTTTTATTTTTGGTGATCCCCGAAACACACATATAGGAATCACCAATTGTTTTAATTTTTTCTATTTCATATTTTTTGCAAATCTTATCGAATTGACAAAAAATTTGATGCAGTAGGTCAATCAGCGTTTTAGGTGCCAACGTCTCAGTTAATTTTGTAAATCCAACGAAGTCAGTAAATAATATACTACACTCATCTATATATTTTGGCTCTACACGTTCATTATCCCGTAATTCTCTAGCTATTTCATCAGGAAGCATGCGGGATAAAAGTAATTCAGCATTTTCTTTTTCTAGATTGACCCGCTGGGAAAGCTCTTTTTGTTCTTTAACTAGCCGATTAACGTCTATCAACGTACGTCGCAATTCAAGCTGTGCCATCACTTGTTTTGATAACTTTCTTAATGCCTCTCTTTGATTAATGGATAAATCCCTTTTCTCAAAATCGACGGAGCAAATTGTGCCAATCGCTTGTCCATTCGGAGTAATTAACGGTGCCCCAGCATAGAAACGGATATTTGGTTCAGATTCCACTAGAGGATTATTTTTAAAACGGTCGTCGTCGGAAAGGTCTGGCACATATAGCAAGTCGCCTTGGCAAATGACCGTGTTGCAAATTGCAATATCGCGTGGGGTTTCGACATAATCGTCTGGCAAGCCATACTTTGACTTAAACCACTGTCGATCAGCATCCATAAATTCAATAAAAGAGACGGGACACTGCAGAATTTCTGCTGCTAACTCAGTGATCTCATCAAAAGAAACTTCTGGAGCAGTATCCAGCACATCATAAGATGATAGAGTAGCCAATCTGAGGCTTTCATTTTCGGGAACTGGAAACTCGCTCATCTTGTAAAGCCCCTGCAGATGTGATCTTAATTCGTCGATTTCATATACTTAATACAGGAAATTAACGTCAGCAAAAAATAACCGATCCGAAACTATAAAATTATTTTACACTTTCAATTGGTCATGCTGAATTTAATTTTTAGAAATTATCCAGACCACATCCGACGCTGATCCTATAGAAGGTCTTCGTTCTTAATAACTAGGATCATTTCAATAAGGGAAAAGTTTCAAATGACAACCGAACTTGGCCATCGGCGCTTCTCAGGCTGGTTATCGGAAAATCTTCATCAATCTCGTCATTGGCAGTTTCGGTTTGATGATGCAGCTCGCAAGCACATGGTGGCGCTAACAAAAAGTATTTACCAACCCGATCTCGATTTATTTGACTACGACTTCACCAACTTTGACCTTGGGCCTGCTCATTCGGTTGTCAAGCAGGCCGTGGATGAAACAATGCTGGGAGGCGGGTTCGTTATTATCAGCGGTTTGCCTCATGAATATCTTACTGTAGAAGAATTTGGCCTGCTAAACTGGGTAATTGGCCTTAATATCGGAGTACCACGGCCACAGGGTAAATCTTCAAGTTATATGGCCAAAGTGCAAGACATTGGAACTGAGTATCGCGCTGCAGGCGGGAGAGGCTTTTCTTCAAATGCGGAATTAACATTTCACACCGATGGCGCAGATATATCGACACTTGGTTGTTTACGCACCGCAAAATCAGGGGGCATGAGCATGGTTACCTCAAGTCTTGCCGCCTGGCATCAACTTGCTAAAGAGCGTCCCGATTTAGCTGAAATAGCAAGAGGCCAACTTTGTTACTTCAGCCGCCAGCAGGAAGAGGCTGAAGATGAAAGCGCCTATTACGGACAGCAACTGTTTGAGGAATGTGAAGGCCTCATGTTCGGGAAATGGAATTGGAACCGAATAAGGACCGCACAGGACATAAAGGGTGTTCCAGAAATCACAAAAGAACAAAAAGAAACAATGGATGTACTTGATGAAATTATCCAACGTCCATCACACCTTTTCTCCATGTATTTGAAACCTGGGGACCTTCAGATCATGAATAATAATACCGTTTTCCATTCGAGAACGTCATACGAAGATTACAAAGAGGACAGAAATAAGAGATTGCTTTATCGACTTTGGATCGCCCCACCAAATTCACCACGACTACCCGATAGCTGGCGTGATTTTTACCGATCCGTTGACCCGGGTGCCGTTCGAGGCGGGATTCGGGGCCATAACCATAATGACAAATGCAAGGCCTTTGAACGCAGGCTCGCAAGCGCTTTAGGTATGACTTACTGAATCAGATGGATAACGGCTTGCTCGTAACCTAAGAATCCCACTTCCCGGGATTTTTTAGCAGCCTAATCAGCAGTAATTAATGCTATGCAAACAGGAAAACTTACATCGCATGTCATAACATTATCACCCAGGGGCCGCTCTAAGCGAGACTGCATCTGGCTACCGCATACCGTCCCGGCGGAAAAGGAAAGTATAGGAACCCAATTATTACGAAATAAATGCCTTCGATATCATCATAGCAGGGCCTGACTGAGTCAGGTTCAGTCAAAACCTATCCTAAAATCAAATTTCTAGACAGACTATCGATTGCGATTTGCAAGGTAATCATCAGCCTTGAAATAGGGAAGATTGTCGCGACTAGAGCAGCCGATCATTGCAATGCGCTCAGCAACGCTAATCGCCTTTTGATACTTTCGCTCATTTTCGTCCCTCGTATGGTCTTGAAAGACTGTACCGCACAGTGAAATACCATAGTGGGCTTGCAGTGTTCGAATCTTCGTTCCCGCAAGCATTCCGTCGGCAACAAGCGAGAGATCAATTTCCTCCTGCTTTACGACCTGTATGTCATTCTCGACGAGATACCCGCGAATTGCGGCTTCCGCTTCTAGAGCGAGATCCCAATAGTCACTTTCCGTATTGGTTTTTTCACAAGAGACCAGTTGGTAAGCCATACAAAATGTAAGAAATACCTGCTCCTTCGCGTTTGCCGAACGCCAGGCGAGTCCGCCTAAATTTGACCAAACAGACGGATCCATATCATCGAAGACCCGCGGTACCCGCTCAAAGAAGAGCCGATGCAAGCCCCCTTCGTTCAGGGTGTTGCCCAGCTGTTGCTCCTTATAGATATCAACGGCAGCATACGTGCCACAAACAGGACAAGTATCGTCTTCGTAGGCGCCTTGGCGATAAAGATGAGAACAACGTGTACCGTTATCCAACTTATTCTTGCAGAGCAGATAGATATCTCCAATCTCTTCATCATCCTGCTGCTGGCCAATCCAATTGAAGCGATTCATAAACTGCATGTAGGACCGGCGGTGGCTCCATAAACTCCACTTCAGCTTTTCAACGGGACCAAAAGTGCTCCAGTTCGAACTCACATCGATGATTATACACTTCTCCTTGCCCGGCGCCGAACGCAGGCCGCGTCCGACCGATTGTCCCCACAGAACTTTTGATAGTGTTGGACGCAGATGAACTATCATGTTGCAGTGTGGATTATCCCAGCCTTCCGCGAGAACACCAACCGAAACCATAGCTTCGATTTCACCTCTCTCGTGACGTTTCAGTAAGTCCATCCGTTCCTTGATCGGTGTTTTTGCGGTTACAATTGAAGCACAAATTCCATGTGCTTCAATGCGTTCTAGAGTTGCTTCAGCGACCGCAACATCAGCACAGAACCAAGCCGATATTGGCCTGGCGCCAAGTTTGTCCCGTTCCTCCAAGTAACTCCACAAAGCGTAGTCGAGCATGGAAGACCTGATGATTTCGTCAGATAGTTTCGCCACGGGAAAATCACCAGAGCTGATATCGATCTGGCTTAAGTCTAGATCATGAACAAAATGAGGCCGATAAACCGGTTTTACCAGCACACCTTCTTCTATGAGATCCTCGATATTGGCACAGTCGATAATACTATCAAAAGCGAGGTGTAGTTGGTCGCGCTGGTCACCAGTACGGCGTTCAGGCGACGCTGTGAGACCCAAAAACTGGGCTTCAGGTTTGCCGTATTCGTCGAAATCATCAATGATCCGCTTGTAACCTGTTCCATTTGGCGAAACACGATGGGCCTCGTCGACGATGATCAAATCCGCCTTGGGCACCGCATCCGCTAAGACTTTCTTCGCGCGCATATTGGTCGTCAGAAGAATTTCGTAGTCCTCAAAGGCCGCCCCCTTATCGGCAACCGCCAGTTTCTGCACCCGGTGTTTTTTTCTTAGCGCCCGCTCCAACTGTTCGAGAAGAACCAAACGGTGGCAAAGCACTATAATTTTCTTATCCTTGTAAAACCGCTCAATTAGCTCGCTTGCAAGGATGGTTTTGCCCGCACCAGTCGGCGCTTTGAGGATAAAGCGCCGATGCTGCTTGATGATTGTTGGAAAGCGATCAACGATTTCCTGCTGCCAAGTTCTGAGTTGCATGGCTGGCATATAGCAAGAGTCGACCGACGATGCACGCGGCACGATGAGAAAAAATAAAATTATCGCTTTCCCAAAAGCCGCCAAACACAGAATCTGGTGACCGTGTAAACAAATATCGCTGTTTAAAAGTGCGACAACGAATGCTTAAACCTTTTAAAATATCGGTTTTTTTTGACGCTTCTCCTCCCTTTGGTTAATTTTTTTAAGACACTTGGCAACTCATTTTTCATCAAAATTAGGCTGACCAAACCCATTTAACCGCTTTATTATCTTCAAAAAGTCGATCAGGTTCGCACAATGATGCTAAAATCAAATTTCTTAGACGTTATTTACACTCACACCGAGGGTGAACCAACTTGCATAATCCATAGCGGTATAACCTACCCACATGGCCTCAATATCCTCGAAAAGCGACAATATCTCGAGGATAAATACGACTATATTCGGACATCACTAATGCGAGAGCCACGCGGACATAATGATATGTTCGGAGTTTTCTTAACACCTCCGTCCAAACCTGGCATGGATGCGGGCATGCTTTGGATCGACGGCGAACGCTTCGTGGAGATGTGTGGCCACGGCACAATCGCTCTCGGGATGGTGATGGTTTCACACGGCATGGTCGCTGAAACTACTGGACCATTGACCTTTATAAATTTTGAGACCCCCGCGGGGCCGGTCCGGGCGGAAGTGCATAGTGAAGGTGGAAATGCGCGATGGACCCGTTTCCAGAACGTGCCCGCCTTTGTACTTGAGCAAGACGTACCCATTGAGCTGCCAGGATACGGATCACTAACCGCCGATATTTCTTTTGGTGGAAATTTTTTCGCTGTTGTGAAATGGCCTGATACGGAGCGCCGAATAGGGCCTGAAAATGGGAAGTTACTATCAGAGATGGGCTGTCTGGTTAAGGATCAAATAAATGCAAAAATGACTGTGCAGCATCCGGTCGAAAAGCATATTAACGGACTTCATTTTTGTACATTTTGGCATGAAGGCGAACGCTCAGATAGCCTTTATAAGAATGTCCACGTGTTTAGCGATGGAAAGCTTGATCGGTCGCCTGGCGGAACGGGTACGAGCATGATGATGGCTACATTCGAGGCACGCGGAAAAATTAAAATGAATGAAACGATAAAGTCTGAAGGGTTGCTCGGTAGCGGACAATTTGAGGGGAAGCTGATTGGTGAAACCACTCTAGGAAACTTCCGCGCGGTTATTCCAACGGTTAAGGGAACGGCTAAAGTCACTGGCTACGCAAAGTGGTTACTCGATCCTGATGACCCGGTCGGGCAAGGTTTCGTAATACGTTGACACCACCCAGATGTTGCGCTGATTAAATCAGTCCTGATGACCAGACGCGTCCTCTTCAGCTTCAGCAAATTAATCTACCGCCGCAAGGGCCTCTATTTCGACTTTTATCTCTGGCCTAAATAATCCGGCAACACGAATCCAACTCATTGCAGGCGGCCCATTGGGAAAGTGTCTTCTGTTAGCCTCTCTAATGAGGCCCCGTCCACTTGGTTCTTCTGTTAAGAAAATTGTTATTTTTGCTATGTCAACCGAGGTACCGCCCTCAGATGCAACAATTGAATTTATATTGGCCAAAGCCTGTTCATATTGGGCTTCTATACCTTCGACAATACTTCCGTCCATCCGGTTGCCAATTTGGCCTGAAATTACCAATAATCTTTTTTCTGGAGGGACAATTGCCAAATTTCTATAATTAGCAGCGGGCAATGGGGCTTCCGATGGATCCTTAAATTCAATACTCATTTTCTGACCACTGAGATTTTAAAAATTTGCCATATCCGTTAAACTTTTTGTCCCGCCAAGTAACTAATTTCCCCGCTTTTTTGGAACATGGACCGTATTTTTAAAGCCCATTTTTCTTCTACCTTTGTAAATATCCAAATACCTCTAGCAACCCCGTAAGCTTCACCGGATGAGTTTCGGCGAGAAATTTCTATTTGGATCCAAACTGTGTTTTCAGTTGCATCCAAAACTTGAGAGTAATCAAGGGTGGTCTCAACCCAGTCCTCCAGTCGTCTCATTTCTTCTACTTGCTGCGCGGAAGCATGCCAAAATGCATCTGCACTTTCAATTTTTACTGGCTCTCCTCCATCTGAATGAGTGTAAAGTGGAAAATGCAAGTTGGATAGTATTCCATCTTTATCCCGTCTATTGAATGAAACTATGAAGGTATTCAGGGATTCAACCGCTTCGTTACTCGCTGACATTCTATACTCCTCAATGAGCCTTTATATAAAATTACAATGCCAAGCAATTTGATAAAGGCTGCCAAACAGGCTCGAGATTTTTTTAGCCGGTAAAATTATCCCAGTCTCAACGCTTCGCAAATTTCAATTTGGGTAACACGGAAATACGCTTGATAAGCACCTGAAAGCTGTCATTCCAAGAAGGCGTTACAGCTAGTATCGGCAATTCGTCGAATAAGTTATAGGAGATACTAACTTTTAGAAGGTTTACTGAATTTAAACTCAAAAAAACAACTTCTAACAGCCGTCAGCCAGACGAGTTTTGACTATCAAAGTGCTGGTAGTATCAAAAACAAGCTCATCACGTTGATTGCACAAGGTCGCCCGGTATTTAACAAAACCCAAACCAGGCTTACTTTTGGAAATTTTACTCTCAAATATCTCTGCTTTCCCATATAGTTCGTCATCCGGCCGAACCGGTGTAGGCCATTTAACCTCCTCGTGACCTGGCGAACCTAGAATTGTTTCATAACTCAAGAAATTTTTGTGCATCAAACGCAGCCAAATAAGACTAGTGAGCCACCCACTAGAAATAATACCTCCAAAGACTGTTTCTGCGGCAATTTCATCATCAACATGAAACGGAAAAGGGTCGTATTTTTTTGCGAATTCGATGATCTCATCCCGACTGACCTGATACTTGCCAAGATCGAAAATATCTCCTGCTTTGAAGTCTTCTGCAAAACGAGCATCCATCGGTTAATGCCTTTTTAATTTGAAGCTATATGATAACTACCCCCCAACGCGTTATTAGAGGATACTAATAATTGATATATAATGAATTATTTGGGTATTTGATGTGGCTTAATATGTAATCCTGCAGCAAACTCCTATCAGTAAACTCAAAGAAACTGATTTTATACATTACCTCGTATTGCATTAACCCAACTCGAAACAGTCAATTTCTCTCCGTTTTCAACGCCTAAATTCTTGCTTGTGTCTTTTTTAACATCAGAAATTGCGACTTTATCCAAACCATTCCAAACTGGTTTTAGCGCTGTAGAACTAGATGTAAGTTCCCAAAAGTCATCAAAACTCTCAAAAGTCCTCTCACATGTAATTCTGCGAACTTCTACCGAACTTAAACCTGCTGTGTCCCAAAGAGACTTCAAATTTACCATGCGCGAGGCTTCAACACTTGGCGGAAGTGGATATTCAATACCTTTCGCACGCAGCACCGCATGGATTGGCTCTAGCGGAAACCCACCTTCTCGAATATCCCATACGTAAGCCGCTACCAAGCCACCAGGACGAACAACGCGTTTCATTTCCATGAGCCCTTTTGCCGGCTCTGGTACAAAAAAAATCACTAAAGCCATCGAAGAAATATCGAACTTGTCATTCTCAAAAGGTAATTGCATCGCGTCACCAATTTGAAAATTTGCCTTCTTTGTCGAAGCTTTGCTTCGCGCAAATTCTAATTGCGCCTCAGATGGGTCCACACCTTCGACCTCCTGAGGCTGACAAATCTTAATTATTTGTTCGGTAAAAGCACCGGTACCGCATCCGACATCTATCCATCTTTGGCCGGGTTCTGGCGATAACCAATCAAGAAATTTTGATCCGACAATACGGCTCCAAACTCCCATCGATTTATCATAGGATGCACCATCTGCGTATATGATTTTATGATCAGCCATCACCATTTATCCCGGTTTTTATTTTTAATGTATCGATTTCCATTACGTTTGTTCGCCAAAGTTTTGGGTGGAATTAGAGGCAAAACCCAAAACCAAAAAGTCGCTGTTCTGGGGGCCATTGCTTTATGGTGGTCTATTAATCTCCGCCATGAAGCCGCAAAAATCTTTAGGAAGGGGACTATTTTTTGGGCCAAAGCGACCCAAAAACTACGTGCGCAAAGCAGGTACGGTCAATGGCGTATTTAAAGTGGCACCCTCCTCCAAATTTACACCACGCGGTCGACCTGTGTTAGGATCTTTCCCGTGGCGGGCGATAAATTGAGCGGGCATCTCCCACCCATCTGGTACAGCGAACCATAGGCGCAAAAGATGTCGTTTGCGCTCGATTTCCGGCCAGTCCTCATACTCTGTCCGACTATGTAGCACGACCAAATTATTAACCAGCTGGATGTCCCCTGGACGGAAATCCATCTCCAATTTGTAGCGCTGGTCGTTTGCAAGTTCATTCACCTTATCAAAAGCGTCATTTTGAAGCTTTGAAAGGCGTGGGGCATCTGTGAACCTTTGAGCACTCCTAATGAAACTCGGGTTAAAACTCGAAATCAAATTTCGCTCAGTGGGATAAAAAATACTCAACTCGTACCAAGGGTCTTGACCTGGCACAATCTCATTCCGACGGTCGACAAAGAAAGTATCTGTGAGCGCTTTCGCATACTGTGGCCACTTTGTAACCAGCGTATTCCATACCGCGACAGCACTAGACAAGGCTGATTCTCCTCCAGCGCGTGCACCACGCAAGCAAAGAAGGCTCACAATTTCTGCACCTATGTCCGTGTGAAACGGTAATGCATCAGAAGATTGATGACCACGTTGGTTTGGATGATCCGCCTCACCGCCCATATCGGTGACATGACCCAATAAATTTCCAACACGGTTTTGACTTATTGGTAATCCAATTCGGGAGCCAATCGCCCAATAAACACGAGCAGTTAGCGCGAGTGGCCATTTTTTAACAGGGAGCCCCCTTAACAATGCAAAACCACGACCGTCTACAACATCCCTTCGGATACCCTGTAGAACCGGATCCAATGTGGGAAGCTCAAAGTCTTCGCACGAAAGATCTATTATTTCATCATTCAACACCTTAGTCGCGGCGGACTCTAATTCGGCCACCTCAGATACAGAAAATTCATGTATCCAAGAATAACTTTCTACCATTTCCGCACTAAGCCATGCGTTAGCTGTTTCGTATGTGCGCAGTCTTCTCATTCATTTATCGTAATTGACAAAATTTGAGATCCTAATCCATACAACACCATTCCAATACTCCAATGGAAAATTAGAGTTAGTGCCCAGGTCGGCGACCGGGGGTCCACTATGACGCTGAGGACATCACGTGGATGATACGATTCGCCAGCATCTCCTTCGTCCTAGCACCATATTCCTTCATATGGTCCGACGCCGCGTGCGCCTTTAAGTGATCTGAGCTGGCCCATTTCTCAATCACAACAAATGTATCTTCTCCATAACGCGTCTGGAACCCACCGACGCCATCAGCATCGACGGTTGCACCATATTCAATACAACCGTCTTCTTCTTTCACTGCGGGTACATTAGCCCGAAACAGGTCCAGGACCTGTTCCCGCATTCCGGGTTTGGCAGTAATGACTGCAATGACATGCACCATACTCATAAGACAACTCCATAAATTGATGAGATTAAGTTGGTGCATCTAAAACAACTTCCAATACTTCGCAAAAGATGAAGGCTGGCGACCTAGGAGCCCATTCTGACGTCATTCTCGATTACTCTAAGGGAGTGCGCGTAAAAGCTAGGCTTTTCAGATGCGGGGGCACAGACCCTTGATGCGCGGAGGTGTCAACAAAATTTCAAATGGCAAGATGTTACAATCAACTTCACCTTGTGAAACAGTCACCTGCAAGAAGAAAACCCTCGGGCATTACCGGATCGTAACTTGAATACGGTCAGGTGACCGATATTTGTTAAATAATTGAATGGCTTGAGGAATCATTGAGTGGGCATACAACTTGTCACATATGACGTATACATGGCTTTACTTGATATTGAGGGTAGCCTGGTACCCGTAGTTCAAAACTCTTTGAATCTTGACACTGAAATTTCCACCGCCTTTGTGCGTCTTTGGCGTACTAAACAGATGGAACGGGCCGCTATTAGCAACTCACTTGGACAAAACCGGACTTCCTTTCGCGAATGTACTGCTATGGCTCTCGATTACTGCCTTGCCCATTACAAAATGACGCTGTTGCCAAACATCCATCACAACCTTGTCTCCGCCTGGGATACAATGAACCCATGGCCGGAGGCCGATACCGCTATCTCTGCCGTTAGAGCGAAAGGTTACGAAGTTGCAATTCTCTCTAATGGCGATCAGGCTATGCTCGAGGCCGTCGCTCGTAACTTCTCCCCAAACACCTTTGATCACATTTTTTCATCCGAAACCGCCGGGTACTACAAACCGCACCCCTCGGTTTACGAAATACCCAACACAGTACTTGGCATTGCAAAAGAAAATACTGTCCACATCGCTGGCAGCGCCAACGATGTCCTGGGAACAGTTGCAGCAGGAATTAAATGCATCTGGTCTAACCGCCAAGCAAACCTGCTGCTCGACTGCGCATATCCACCGACTCACGAAATTTCAAATCTCACTGGTATCGTTGACTTAATAGAGGTCCTCGAAACGTGAATAATGGCGACAGCCATGGCAACAAAGCGGGCCTTTCGGCTACGTAGTAAGGGTTTATCTAATACGCCATAACGTTTTGACGTTATGCCTGGAGCACACGCTTAAGGTCAAAATCTGCAATTGAAGTCGACCGTCCGCCGGCAGCGCGACAAACCCACATCGGCGCCACTTGGCGTCGGCATCCCTCCCGCCCACTTGATACGAAATGAGGTACCTAATTATTCGAGTGCGATAAAAACAGCTTACTTGCGTTCGACTAGTTGATACATCACGCCATGACCATCTTTGGGGTGGACAAAAACCATTTTGCCGGCCTCGATCAATCGAGCACCATTAGTTTTCATTTCAGCCTTTGCCTTTTCTATGTCTTCGACCCCAAGTGCAACCAAATGCAAGCCCTCGCCATGCTTGTCCATAGCATTTCCGATGGCACCTTCGCCAAAGGGCTCACAAATCTCGATAAACCGCCCGTCATCACCAAGTGGTAATATCGCTCTCTTCATTCCCAGCTCTGGGATCTCTTTCGGGTCTTCGCGCCGTTTCAAACCCATTTTACCTTCGTAATCGCGCAACCCCTCCTCAATATCCTTCACACGTACTACGATATGATCAATCCATTTGTACATTTTTTAACTCCTTTAGTTTGGTTCATGAATACCTCCAGACAGAACTAAATTTTAACTAGCCCCTTTTTAAATCAGTGAACCCCATTCCATGTGCTGTGATTAAAAGTCTAAGTTTTAGGGAGTTTTTCTTAAGGTTAATCTGAATAAAACAGATGAATAACCAACAAAGTCAGACAAATTTAATTTGAAGATCACTTTTACAATTTTAAACAGCTCCACGACAGAACGGTTCAGTCTGCCGAAGAATACCTTTTCCTGCGATTAAGTCCCGTTTTGTTTCGTAGACGCTTACCTGTCGACAAATTCGCCATGACACGCAGTCGAGCCAGTCAATTTCCTTCTACAATTCTAAAGTCTCGATCTTGTGTTCCGCCCAATTCTTTAACAGCACTTTGATAGCTTTCGCTGTGATAGGCTGCTACCGCTTTTTCATAACTATCGAATTCTATAACAACTGTCCTAAAGCCCGTTAAGCCGTTCTCAACTGCAGTGTCTGTAATTGCCCTCACGAGAATACGCCCACCATTTCGCTCAATTGCTGGCACAGCCAATTTTGCATACGCCTCGTATTTAGCTGGATCTGGCAGATTCCGGTGCGCGCTTACCCAATAGCCCTTTGGCATTTTGGTACTCCTTAAACCTGACCTCTATAAAACAAGAAACTCATTGATTTGCATAATTCCAGTTACACGCCTGAAGTCCGCGGCTCTAAATGACTGTTGGAAAGCTCTCTCATTATTAATCTACGCCTTTTATCACTGTACATTTTCCACTCCCGAATTTCCTTCTTAGTTCGGCCGCAACCCACACAGATATTATCTGTATTGAGCCGGCATATAGATTTACAGGGGCTAGCGATCTGTTGTTTGTTTCTCTTCATTAACTTGTATTCTCAGGCCCGATAGCCAGTGTGTTGGACATATTCAAATAGTGATTGCCTACCTAATGCCGCCCGACACTTTGATCGTGTCGGCCGTTAGGTATGAAGCTGCGTCGGAGCAGGCGAACAGCACTGTCTCAGCAATTTCCTCCGGCAAGGCCATCCGATCCATCGGAATTTGAGCGGCATAGTTGTCCAACACTTCCTGGGGGGTATCATTGTGGAAAGGCGAGTCGACCACACCAGGGGAAATTGAAAGACAGCGAATATTGCGGGCCGCAAACTCGCGTCCAATTCCCATGGACATGGTATTCACCGCCCCCTTTGAGGAGGCGTAGTGCACGGAGTTACCTGCACCGCCAATCCAAGCCGCTACACTTGCTATATTCACAATCACCCCACCGCCTTTCTCTAACATATGAGGGATTATCGCCTGGCAGCCATTAAACGTACCCCGAACATTCAGGGCATATGTTCGCTCCCAGAGATTTTCATCGATTTCCAAAAACGGGCGACGCCCCATCGCCGCACCTGCGGAATTCAGTGCAAAATGCAACTGCCCGAACTCTCCAACCGCTTGTTTCACCGCAGCGTCTACGTCCGCGCGCACTGTGACATCGCACCTAGCAAACGTCGCTTCAGCGCCAATTTGGATCACCTCATTCGCAGTTCGTTCAGCAGCCTCAACGTCGATATCCGTGGAGACTACATTGGCACCTTCACGACCAAATACCTTGGCTGTTGCACGACCTATCCCGCTGCCAGCTCCCGTTATCACAATTGTTTTGCCCTTGTAGTAATCTTCTGTCTTGGGCATCTTCATCTCCTTGATTCTAATTTAATTGATGCAGATCAAGATTATTTCGTGAGATTTAAATCTGCCTCAATGCATCAGTTTCTAATACTGCAAACTCAAAGACGCTATACGAGCCCATCGCTTTCAAGCAATCGAAATTTATGGGGTATCGCAATGTAATACACCGATCCACTTTTATTATTTAATAAAGCAATTAATCAATCTACAAAGAGACCGCATCAAGATCCAACATCCGTTGCACATTTAAAGTTTGGGAAACACTTTTTCGACTAAGCCGCGATACAATGCGTCGGGATAATCCCAAGTGCCATGGTCGCGCCACCAAATTGCGTCAATGTCGCACTCCGCCAGAGCGGCCGTGCGTTCAGCTACCTCCGATCCAGAACCAAGCGCATTCATTGCCACCACGACCTCATCCGGAATCCACGCAGTAACACGTTTTGCCTCCTCCCAGTCAACCGCGTGGCCGAGATCGGGATAAGGCTGCGGTATGTTTTCCGGCATTTCCGGCACGGCTAAGCCGGCGCGGTCGAGCAGCTCGTTAACCAAACGATGTCGGAGCAGATTACCTACACAGGGTCGCATTAAATCGATGGCCCGCTGCCGATCATCATCGACGCAGGCAGTTATAACGAGCGTGCGACTGACAGCGTTGCGGTTACGCCCAGCCCGCGCCATTCCTGCCTCGACATGTTCAAGCGCCCATTGGATACATCCGGGATGGGCACCCACCATGATGAGAACACCATCAGCTATCTCGCCGGCGAGTTGCAGTGTTAGTGGACCACTAGCTGCCATTATAATTGGAATGTTGGGATGCGGTGGATCAAGTTCGATTTCCAATCCACCCAATTGAGTTGACGCACCGCTAAAAATTGAACGCCACAATTCGGCGGCCTCCCGCATCGCCTTGAGAGAAGCCGCTTTGCGACCCGCAATGTAGGCCGAGCTGTACCCACTCCCAAAGGGAAGTTCCGCGCGACCATCCGATAGTTCGTTGAGTGTCACAATAGCGCTGCCAACCGTGACTGGGAGCCGTGTGATTGGGTTGGTGACACCTGGACCAAGCCGAATATGTTTAGTTTCTAGGGCAGCGCAGGCTAGATGCATATAGGTGTCACGCCAAAGCCCAGCCAGCAGTGGCGTATCGGGCATCCACAGAAAATCAAAACCAGCAGCCTCAACATCTCTCGCATAGGCTGCAGTAACCTGGGGCTTACCCACGATAGGGACGCGAAGACCGTGTTTAATTGTCATAATACCTCTCACAAAATTTTTGCACTGCTTATCAGATTAATTTTCGATGCCCATCCAACGGATCAAGATCCCCGATCTGCATATCCTTAATATGTTTATTTCGTATCTTGAAGCTATGTGTAACAGCTTGACACACGCAAATTTGGTGCTGCTCGGTTCTCTAAATTTTAGGAGTAACGCGATTAGCGAGATTACTTTTTAAGAGGCAAATTTTTTAAAACAAGAACCGGCATCTTCAGCCAATTGCTCAACCAATTTTCCTGCCGGTTTTTCAACCGTCAGCGCAGCAGACTGTCCCGCATAAAGCGCCATCAGTTGCGCATCGCCAGTTTCTGCCAAAGGCGCCGTCAATCTGAGTTGAGCGGGAAAAGGCAATGGCTCTTCAGAAGAAAGTGTTTCAATAAGGGTATTGTGGAGAAAGCGCGCCGGTTTACCGCTGATCACATCCGTAACCACAGATGAGCTATCCGTGGCCGACGCAAGGGCAGCCCGGTGACCATCTGCGACATTTGCCTCTTCGCACCGGAGGAAGGCTGTGCCAATTTGCACGGCACTGGCGCCAAGCATTAGTGCGGCAGCGATAGTTTGGCCATTCGCGATGCCGCCAGCCGCGATGACAGGCACAGAGACGGCAGCGACCACTTGTGGGAGTAAAGCAAATAGGCCGGGTTGAACCGAAATATCAACATCACTGAAGGTACCGCGATGCCCTCCTGCTTCACTGCCCTGAGCAATGATCGCGTCAACACCATTTGCTTCCAACGAAACAGCTTCAGCCACAGTAGTAGCAGAACAAACGACCAGCGTACCAATCGCCTTGAGCTGATCCACTACGTCCTGATGCGGCAAGCCAAAATGGAAGCTGGCGACTTCAGGTTTCAATTCAGTCAGAACATCTAAATGGTCTTGATCCATGTTGCTACGGGATGGTGTTGGTGCTGGGACGTCTCCCAAATCATTAGAATTGTAGAGCCTCTGCAGGACATCCCGCATAGGTTTTACCGCATCGGATAAATTATCTGGCGTCTGCCAGAGCAAATAATTAACGTTAACGCTGCCCCCGCTTTGTTGACGAAATCCCTCGATCCGCCGACGAACATTTTCAGGGCGCAAACCTGACATACCGAGACCACCAAGCGCCCCGGCATTGCTAACAGCCGCGGCCAGTGCCGGCGTCGTTTTATCACCCATCGGGGCTTGTAGAATTGGCCACTGCAGTCTTAACCGTTCGGTTAATGTATTCTTGCACCACATGTTAGCTCTCCTATAGGCCTATTTCTTCTCGCACTAAAGTATTTCTTAAGAATGGTTAGAACAGAAACGGACTAATAATAAAAAGAATTTAATTTTCTAATTGTTCTTAAATAATTTTAATTAAAATTTATAAAACTTTTTATTTGATATAATACTATCGCATATATGTTCTACAGCACTTTCAACATTACAACTTAAATTAAATTCTTTAACCACCTCTCCCTTACGTTTTGACATCGACATATCATAAGCTCTATCATAATGAAAATTAAGAAGATAACGTGCAAGGAGAGGAAAATTTTTCTCTGAAACCGCTTTCTCTATTTCAATAATTTTTTCTCCCGATATTCTCGATTTTAATATTTCTATAAGTTTAAAAAACGGTTTGTGGTCTTCAATTAGGTTTTGATATTCATCAATCAAAAACCCTACCCGAAAATCTATTTCGTTATTCACTTTTATTAACTGAGATTTATAGGTATATGAAAATATAGAATTGGGAATTATCAACCTGCCTATTTTTGCACTCTCTGATTCAACAAAAACACATTTATCTTCATTGAATGTTTTGATCTCTTCAAAAATTTTACTTTCAAATAACTTTTGTGGTGGTTGTAACTGGCCAACTAGCTTCCCGAGAATGCTACCACGGTGACATGCTAACCCCTCAAAATCTATGGTTTGCAGACCTTTTTTATCAAGTAAATTTAATATCTTAGTCTTCCCATTACCGGTTTTTCCTGCAATTACGAAAAACTTACTACTTTGTGAAAATTGCGTTAGATATTCAATAATAAACCGACGATACATTTTATATCCACCGTCAATAACATTACAATTCCATCCAATTTTCGAACAAACTAATGAAAAAGAAAGCGATCTATTCCCACCGCGTTTACAATAAAAAATTAGTTTTTTATTTTTTTCATATTTATATAATACCTCTTTTAAGTGCCGAGAAATGTTTTTCATAACCCATTGCGCACCGATTTTTTTTGCCTCAAACCCTGATTCAAATTTATATATTTTACCTATTTTTTCATACTCCTCATCATATAATACAGGCAGGTTTATTGACCCTATTATATGGTCTTCGGCATATTCCCGGGGAGACCTCACATCAATAATGAGGTAACCCTGTTTTTCCCAATCGAGTTTGAAAACGTTTTGAATTTCCAACTTTTTTACTTTTTATCTTAGCATTACGGTATTATCGCCGAATACGGAAAATACTGGTGCATTAATTGGTATGTATATCATACATGAGAGTAAATCAAAATCTCTTCACATGCGTACTCTTGCAAACTCCTCATAAATAATCCGCTTTATTCCAAAACACATGAGGAGACATGATTTATTTAATTATACCCACGCGCGACTTCATATGGAGTTACAATGTATTCATAATTATCCGAGTGTGAAAATGAAACAGCCTTTAGCGAGACTCAACAACTTTCTCTTCAAAATAATTCCACTATATTCTGGATTCCAATTGCCTACCGCCGATTCGGCACCGTACAGTTCGCCAATTACATCATGACATAGGAACGTTGACGTGAACGGATATAGTGAAACTTTTCGCGGCGATGTCGCGCCATGGGAGGTCGACGCAACGGAACATTTCACCGTCGCGTATTATTTTGAAAAATTCGAGGCCGCAACTTGGCGTTTCCTTCGCGAAAAGGGCGTCGATCCCGCTGCGGCACGAACAGTTGACGCCTTAACCCACTACAAGGCAGAACTTCGCGACCGCGACATTTTTCGGATCGAAACCGCGCTCATCAAGGGCGGTGACGCTCCTTTGATCGCACACAAACTCTTCAATGTCGAAACCAACGAATTATGCACTGCCATGCAACAGCAACTCAGCGGCGTAGACCTGTCTGGCTATACAGTAGAATGGGACGGCGACAAACGTGAAGAACGCCCGATACCGGTCGACGGACCAAATTGGGTGGCCTCACAGCGCAGCGTTGTGCGACCAGAAGAAGCGGACTGGAGTGGCCATTTAGCACTGCCAGGGCATATCCATCGATTTTCGACGGCCAATTCCTTTATCATGGCCGCATTCGGCCTAAGTCCGGAATATATGACGAAAGAGCGTGTAGGGCTATCGACCTTTGAGTTCCAACTCGTTTTTCACAAAAAGAGGGCGGTTCCTGGTACACTAATTGACGTGGACAGTTGCGTGGCGCAACTCGGCGGTTCGTCAATACGCCTTTACCACCGACTGAGAGACGGTGATACAGGTGAGGATATCGCCGGTCTTAGCCAATTTGGTGTGCAGTTGGACCTCGACGCACGGCGCCCGAAGCGGATTGCAGATGACCTGCGCGAGAGGGCTCATGCGCTACTGGCAATAGAGTAAAAGACAGATGTGCTGCGGTAGTCAACGTCGGACGTAAAGGGCTAAAGGCCGACGATCAATCAACCCTTAGCTAAGTAGACATCGGCCCACATCCTAACGGACAAGTTTTAAATTTGATGAAATAAGCTGACAGACAACCCAATTATTCCCCCGAAAACCCCGCCCCATACGACAAGCCAGCCCAAATGCTTTCGTATCATCTCCTGCAATATTCCTTTGACATGTTCTGGTGTTAACTCATTCAGTCGCTTATCGATAACCTGCTCTACTTGATTGATTAGCGACTGCGCAAAGTCACCCTTGCTTTGATCCGCACCATTATTATTCACAAGATCACTTATTATCTCTTTCAATTTCTCGGAGATTGGACCGCGCAAAGGTTCTAAGGCCTTTTTACCCCCAACCATCGCCAGCATTGAACCCATTTGCGAATCTGCAATCGCATCAGTTAATCCAGAAAAAACACGGTCAAAATCTACTTTATCTAAAACTTCCTTGGTTACATCCTCCCCATTGGCAGAAAAAAAACGCTCAATATTTTCCCGCGTGAAAAATTCAGAAACAATCAACGTCCTGATCCCAGTTTTAAATTCTTCAAACCGGTTTGGAATAACACCTGATCCGAAAAGAAAAGGTATTTTCTCGAACAACATGTGGACAGCCAGCCAGTTTGTCAGACCTCCTGATAATGCGAAGATACCAACCGAAAATAGGTGGTCCGAATAAATCGGAAAGATATAACCGCCCAAGAATATTAAGGCCGCAGAGACATTTGTAACGAACGACTTATTCATTTTCACTTTTCCAGCAAGACAATTCTTTAAGTGTCTCTAAATTTTCATACCGCGAAGATCAAGGCAGACAATCAGAAAACCTATCACCTAATGGTTGACTAATTGAGGTTGTATTTTCATAGATGCACTGACCGGTAAAAAGCTCATGCCAACCGCTGAACGCACCTCGAATTTTGAACATGAACCGAAGGCTTCAATTATCAGGCGCTTTAATCCATTGATAATAAATCCATCATCCTTAGCATCATGGCCAAAATCAACTGTTGTAAAAGCTTTCGTTCATTGGTGGTTTGACCCAAATTCTGCAATGTATTGCGAGAATACCACGACATTATTATCATTGGCGGATTCCTGTCTCTTCCGAGTGTCTAGCAATTTAAACGATCCGAAACGACTGCCTGGGACAAATGGCAAGGGGCACCCGCATATGACGCGTGTGAATTATTGCGGCTATAACTATTATAAATATGCAGAAATACGATATATAGTCCTTATTAAAATATAAACCGGTAAATATTTATTATAAATGAAATCAGCGCCAATTTATGCAATTATCGCATCATTAAGCTTCTCTTTAATGTATGCAGCAATTAAATTATTGAATTCAGGATACAATGTTTTTCAAATTTTATTTTTTAGAAGTGCAATCCCACTTTTTATTTTAATTATATTTTTATTAAAGGATACATATTTTTTAAAAACAAATAAACTTAAGAATCATTTCATACGGTCTATATTTGGCATATTAAGTATGATATGTATTTTTTTATCGGCATCAAAAATTTCTTTGATATCTCTGACATTGATAATTTTTACAATGCCTCTAATTGTTGGCATAATTTCACCTATAATTTTAGGAGAAAAAATACGAAAGGAAGTTTACTTCTGTAGCTTTCTTGGTTTTATAGGTATATTAATTGGATTAGGACCATTAGATGGAGAAGTTAATTTTTATCATATCATAGCATTATTAGGGTCTTTTTTTTACGCTATGGTAGCCATAAGCGTCAGAAAATTAGGTGAAACTGATAGTGTTTTAACGACGTTTTTCTATTTCACTTTATTTTGCATCATCTTTTCATCGATAACATTACCTACAGTTTGGATAAATCCCAACTTTTTGGATTTATTAATTTTTATTTTTATTGGATTGATGGGGGCGACGGGGCAATATTCAATGGTAAGGGCGTACAAAGAAGGGAATGCCAATTTTATTGCACCATTCGAATATCTTCAGTTTTTGTGGGCACTTATATTAGGCATCTTTATTTGGGATGATAATCCCGATGTTTTTAACTTCTTGGCGGCATTTTGTATTATATTATCGACATTAATTTTGTCACGGAAAGTACATTAGGAAATTTCGGCTCCCTTTGAAAGGGTGACAGTTAAAACATTTTAACATATAAATTCAAATATTATATAATGCTTAAAAGCACGTAGAAACATAAATGTCTCATGTCACCATATATATTATATGCCGAAATTGTTAATTCCGCTTATTGTTACTGGAAATAATTAGGCCTTTATCACAAAATATAAATTCTGTTAACTCGTCATTTCATATCATAAATTAATAATTGATTACCAACAGTGACCATAAGTTGCTTGTTTTTCGGTCCACCTATAGCAACATTACTTACAAAGCCAGCCATTGCAGATTCACTTTTACCTGGCTCTGGTTGAATTAGCTCTAGTTGTTTACCGTCAGGCGAAAAAATTGCAAATCCTTCATGTCCACCTGATACATACAGATTTCCATTCCTATCCACTTGCAACCCATCAGCAATATATCCGAATGTAGGATGAGGGCGTTTTCCACTTTCAATTTTCACCCAAGGCCTTTTATTCGTGAGGTCATCTCCATCCACTTCAAATCGATAAACGACACCGTCGGCTGAATTAGCCACATAAAGAAATTTTTCATCATTGGAAAAAGCTATTCCATTAGGAATTTCAACCGAACCGGTTTTTAAGGTCACTTTGCCATCTTTTATTTGATATACTCCGCGAACTGGTTGCTCTTCTTCCGCAATTTCACACCCAAAACCTTTAAATGTAATTCCATACATAGGATCAGTGAACCACACCGTCCCATCTTTTCTTACAGCTATATCATTAGGACTATTTAATTTTTTCCCGTTGTAAGTTGATGCAGAAATATTATTTTTACCACTAGGATTGGTGAAAGACACTTTACGGCAATGGTGTGCTATCCAGATATTATTTTTATGATCAATATTTAACCCGTTAGCGAATCCAGAATTGTCCATCCATATTTTTACGTTACCATGAGTGTTTAAACTGTAAATCTTATTCATTGGAATATCTGTAAATAACCACATTTTTTTATGGCCCACCCAGACAGGTCCTTCGGTAAACCCATAACTATCGCCTATTACAGTTGCCGGTAATTTTAGAAATTCAGAACTAATTACAACAGTAGGGGTAAACATCAAAGTTAGAAGGGAAACAAAAATACACTTAATTTTTTTCATAATAACTCCCTTTATTTATTAATTAATATCAAACCGATTTGAATACTTTCCGCAATAGATTTGTATTTGAAGAAATATATCTTCCTTTTGTTCATACACTGGATAGAAATTATGATAGAGCGGATCGCTTATAAATCAAAGCAATAGCCCCGCCTTTTAAGCGGTATTCCGTTGAGGACTGTTCCGGGAAATCACCCGCAGCGACTTTCTACTCCATAGCCACTCTTTAGTGCATAGGCTTGCCACAGTAGGCACTTACTATGTGGAGGAGGAGTAACCCTACTACCCCTTACTATCTGTCCTTAAATTTTCTTTCTAGATTTAACTAAATTTGTCCTTATTGGACCGGAATTAATCCAAATTTGAAATCGTGAGTGGAAAAGGATTTGGTGAATTTATGGAATTAGTATCAGACCCGATAAAACGTCGACTGCCAAATTACCGTAAAAACCATCATTAGGTTTTCGGTTAGGTTGGGAATATTGACAAGCCTCCGGCTGTTTTCGTTATAGTTGGTTACAACCATATACCGCTAGTTCGTGACCCACTTTTATAAAATTAACATCGCATTACTCTTCATTAAGACAGCTCCTTTCTCGAAACACTTTTTCTATCCCTCCTTATTCAATACCCTGTTTCTTTTTCCAGTCGACTACGCGACCTAAGGTTGGATCGTCTGGCCGTTGCCGGTAGTAAGGTACGAGCGGACGCATTTTGTTAAACAGCCGCCATAAGTCTTTCATTGGTTCGTCATGGTCGTCGACGCGAAGGTTCACGATCGGATAACCCTCATTCTCATGCACAACGACGGCTGCAGCGCGCTGGCCGTCCGGCTGACCCCCAGCATCCGTGCCTGCGCTTATCGAATGCATTAATCGCGTCTCAATATCCTCTGCTTCAAATTCTCGCATGGCATTGGCCATCGCAGATACGACACCTTTATCCACAACCGCATTGCCCATGACGACCCAACCATCGCCGGTCTCGTGCCCTGCCCAAGGGTTGTTACTTGATCCCGTTCGCACGGCGGTTCGTCCAAAGCGGTCAACAATTCCCAATTGGCGAAATTCAATAAAGGGGTCGCTCGCTTCCAATTCGGACATCACCCGAGCAGCGGGATAACCCAATTCAAGCAATTTGATGGCAAGTGGACCAAGCCGAGGGTCCGTCGAAGCTTGCGTTCCTACAGCGCCGACATTCGCCATTACGGAGGGAACCCGGCTTCCCGTGGCGATCTCGCCTGTCGTAACGGCCACGCCAAGCCGGCCGGTTCGGGGACAACGTCCGATGGCCGTAAAAGTGTGCTGATTGGGGCCCCGCGTAAACACGACACCCCTCAGAACATCCGCAGTGTAATTTTTTTTCATAAGCTCCCTCAGCCTTTTGCCATTAACAATATTCACTTTTATACCTCGACACAGAAATCAAGGCCGATGAACGAACCAGCCACCGCCGCGAAGCCGGCCGATGGGCGCCGACAGAAATATGAACAAACTCGCTTGATAGGGGTACGCGCCATATACCAAACCGCCAAGCGGCCAATGTTTTCGGCCGTGATAGAGTTCAAAGATCAGGACAAATAATCGCCTACTCAGAACTAGCTGCCCAAATTGCTTGTCCCTACTTAGCCGCCTTGTTCCAATAAAATATTACTAAAAAAGGCTGACAGCGCAGCAAAACCATCAAGTGGTAGGATATTCGCCACATACTGATCTGGCCGCACAATCACCATGCATCCTTTCCGCCTATCAATGCCGCGCAAATCAAATATATCGGGACCATTCTTCAAGTCGGGACAAAATGCCTTTTCACTGTCAATCAACCCGAAACGGCCTTTTGGCGGGCGCAGCAACACTGGCAGATCACCCAGATTTATTGACCTAAAACCTCTCTGCACGATACCTCGCACATCAATGACGGCATCGATATCCTCTCCGGGTCGGCCATAGCTGTGCAGCGGCGAGTTGGGATCGGCATAAAGATAATGGCAAAGATGTGCAAGCGGGCTGTCGGGTGCAGCTGGATGCGCCGCATCGGCAAACAGAAACAGCCGCCAGCGTCCATCAGCGCGCACAGTATGTCCTAGATGCATCGGCTTAGCGTCCGCCAGCCGGATCACTGGCGCCGAATGCAAACGCATGCCAATTTCAAATCCATTAGCAAGATGTTGATATTCCCGCTGGCCGGTCAGTTGCGATGAATCATACCGAACCGAAACGCCAGCAGTGTAGCGGCCGTGTTCAACAAAATATTCCTGAAATTTTGACGGATTACCCGTCCCTCGCGACTGTGCAGCAAGGATACACGTCCATTCTTGATCAAACGCGATCAACTGGCGTGCCACCGCCGCGCGTTCAGCCGAGTAGGTACGCAGCAGCTTGGGGGCCGCACGCCCCTGCAGCACCGCGGCTAGTTTCCAGCCTAGATTAAAGCTGTCGCCCATGGATACATTCATCCCCTGTCCCGCCTTCGGACTATGCGTATGGCAGGCATCACCCGCAATAAACACCGAGGGCAGGGGACCGTCTGGTGCGTCGCTGGCATTGTCGAACCTGTCGGTCATACGCTGACCAATTTCATAAACCGACCACCAAATGGTCTCCTTTACCACGAAGCTATAGGGGTGGAGGATGCGTTGCGCTCCGGTTATTAATTGTTCAAGTGTGATATTGCGACTACGCGCACGTTCTCCATCGCCAAGCGTCTCTAACTCGACATAGATCCGTACCATGTAGCCACCTTCTCGTGGGATGATCAGCAGAGCGCCGCTACCAGCCGCCTGAACCAGTGTTTTCTGACGAATGTCCGGAAAATCCGTAACGACAAGCACATCCATAACACCCCACGCCTTATTGGCGGAATCGCCTTTCAACTCCAAGCCCATGGCAGTCCGCACAGCGCTGCGCGCGCCGTCACAACCCACTACGTATCGGGCCCTGACCCTTTCCTCCGTTGGGGTGGCATCCGCGGGATTGTGGACGATCGTTGCTGTCACCGGACTTATTCCCGTTTCAGCAAAGTCAAGCCTGTCGAGCCGACGATCATAATCGGGCACCAGACGATGCGCCGAACGCTGCATGACCTCCAGATACATATCATGGACACGTGCCTGGTTCAGGATGACGTGCGGCATTTCCGATAGTCCGTCCTCAACATCCTGTATGCGGCCTGTCCGGACAATTTTATCGGCGTTATCAAGATCGGTTTTCCAGAAGGTGGTCTCATTCACCCAAAAAGCTTCACGCATCACCATGTGGGCAAATCCGAACGCCTCGAACATTTCCATTGAACGACAGGAGACGCCATCGGCCTGACCCTTTTCCATTGGACCAGATTTAGCCTCAACTATGCGTGTAACGATATCCGGAAAGGCTGAAAGCTGTGCTGCCAGGGTCAATCCTGCCGGCCCGCTACCAACAATCAGCACATCAACGCTTGAGGGTAGCCGCTCGGTCTGCGGCGCACCAGCAGCCGGTGTTATCGTCGGATCGCCCGGGCGAAACCCGTTAAGGTGAAACTGCATGACTGCCGCCAGTTAAAAAACTACATTCAAAATCCTAGCAGGGTTGGCACGGCTGGCAAACGCGTCGTTTTAGCTAACGTTTTTTTGAGCCGAGTGCCAGCGCGAGGAGTATACCAAAAGTCAGTCATCGACAGTTAATTAACAGGAAATACATCCCTCAGAATGTTAAGCGGTTACGTCAAGAAGCCGGCCGAGTTCTTTTTCGGCACGCGCCGCAGCTCGTATCACGGCAGCATTAGCCGCAAAACTTTTCTGCTCGATGCTTAACTCCATTAACCCTTCCGTGCGAACCAAAGCAGGGTCGCCATTCAATCGATTTGGAGCATGGGCGGTAACCACTTTTTCAACAGCCTTGCCCGCTCGTCCAGTACTTTGCGTAAGGCCAAAAATGGCGTTGGATAGTACAGATGAAATCGGCATCGTCATTCTCCTTCATCCTCACTATAGGGATGCCGCAATGGGCCGACAGTGACGATCATCACAGTATGAAGAATTTGTCGACTATGCAGCGGTCAGGATCCTTGGGGAATTCCAAATAACCGCACAAACAATGAAAATTCGCGCACCACATCAACAAAATTAGCGCAAGCTATTCCCGGGAATCAGAGCGGAATGTTTCAAGCGTATGAACAATAGAAGTTTGAGAGCCACAAAATTTTAGTGAGCCAGTTTGCGAGAGTTCGCTATACATAACCCAAACCCAAACAGTGCCGCGATACGGTTTAAGCCATTCGTCTGGCGTTGCATATAAACCTGAATAGCTGATTAATTATCTGCAAATTTCGAAAGTTATTAATGCGAATCGTGAGCAGCACCAACCGTATCGCCTTCTTCCAATAACATAAAAGTTCCAGCGGCATTATCCGAATGCGCACGCCGATGCTCTTGGAGTTCGTTCCACTCGCTCGTCCCCATCATCGCTTTGGCTTGCTGATAGTTTTCAAATTCTACGATCACGTTTAAATCGTGGGAATTCCCTTCATGCCCGTACGTAACCGAAGTACGTGTGAGAATTTTGCCGCCATTTCGTTTTAAGAATGGGCCAATTTGTTTGGCAAAAGTCCCAATGAATTGTTCTCTATCAGTAAATTTTATTAATCCAATTACATAGCCTTTAGCCATTAGAAATTCTCCCCTGGTCGCTTTTTTTTGACGATCATTCAAATTAACTTCCGATGCCGTGCAAAAAGATCAAGTCCGGTAATTAAAAATTAGCCCGATTGTTTCTAGCCACTCCCTGAACCACCTGTAATACCCCATCGGCCATCTTTAAAAATGACAATGTAAAGTGATTTATAGAGCCCAATGATCGTGCCGTCAGCCTGATAGCGCCCAAACCTAACTAATGCGTGGTATTTCGTGTCGCTAAATTTTTCCAAGCTTAGTTCACCTAATTCTGAATAGCCCCATCCGTCGTCGGAGACATGGTTCTGAAACCACAAAAAAAGGTCGTCCCCGGTTTTCCATTCATAAACGTTATTATTTCCCATCACCCTGAAATGTGGGAAATGGCACACCACGGATATACCCTGCGGGTCTTTTGCGTTTAGAGAAAAAAAATAACGCTCTATTGTGTTCGTAACTGCTAGTTCGCCCATATCCCCTTGCACTCCCGGCCAGCTTTGGGGTCAATTCGTTTAATTTAAGGTATTCAAAGCAACTCTTAACCCACTAACAGGCCACATGATAATGATCAAATTCGAAAACCTCTGTCCCCATCGGCCCTCGTCACCCTAAATTTTAGCAACATGATAAGTGTTTTAACCGCACCTCTATTTGCGCGACGGTGGCAGGGCGAATAAGTTCGCTTCGTGCGAAGACAACTGTGAGCAAACAATCCTGAAAATGGCAGACAGTCGTGAACATCGCCCCCTGCGCGGCATCGCACTCAGCGTATTTGGCATTGGTTGTATAACATTTAACGACTCCATGATGAAGTTGGTAGTAAACGATCATCCCATTGGGCAAGCCATCTTCATTCGTGGTGTGTTCGTCCTACTGCTGATTACTCTGCTGGTATGTAGGAAAGGCGGATTGCGCAGATTGCAGATTCATAATATGCGCTTGCAGATTTGGTCCGCGATCCTATTGGTGTGTCCAATCTTTCTGTTCATGTTCGCGCTGAGCCAACTACCGCTATCCATCGCGACCATTATCTTTTTCACTAATCCCCTATTCGTATGTTTGTTTGCATCGATTTGGTTAAGCGAACGGATAACCTTGCTATTAGGTTCATCCGTCGTACTTGGGTTCTTCGGCGCGGCTCTTGTTTTAAACCCGACTTCGAGCGCATTCGAATGGGTTTTGCTAGCTCCACTTACTGTAGCATTATTGTCTGCGGTCCGAGAACTAGTACTCCGTCAAGCCATGGCAGGTGAAACCGCAGTTTCAACGCTGTTTTACGCGACCCTCGCCGTCACGGTCGTGGCGTCCTGTACATTCCCCCTGGGATGGGTCTCTATGGACGGACAGGTATACGGCCTTTTAGCTCTGGCAGCGTGCGGCTTCGGACTGGGTATTTATAGCATGACCGAAGCGTTACGTTTTGCCCCTGCAAGCCTGGTCGCGCCCTACAAGTACACAGCTATCGTTTGGGCGTTGTTACTGGGTTACCTTTTTTGGGGTGAAGCGCCGACACCGATCGTATGGCTCGGCACTGCTTTTATTATCACCTCCGGCATAGCAGTTTTATACGATCAACGGATGCGGACCCGTTAATGCAAAACGCATAATCGAAATAGCCAAGTCCGATCCCATTTTAAATTTTTGTCGGCGGCTGGAGCCAATCGGCTGACGGAGCACTTCAAAATTCCCCGCTGGCCAAGTGTCGTATTTTCTATTTTATAACACGGACAATCTGTCTCTTACTTACTGACACCAACTTATATAAATCACCAGCGATTCCATCCTCTGCAACAGCATCGTAGGCACTTTGCACTGCACTCAATGAGGGATAGCTAGCCCCAAACAAAAACCTTTTTCCAGTAGCATTGTCACCTATAACAAACTGACCATATCTTCCGGACATACACCCGTTTGCATTGAGTACACCTGCAAACTTGGTAACTGTTTCCAATGCAGGATCATCAGCCGTACCCACCGTGAGTACGATATACTTTGGATCCCCTCCGGACGTTCCAAATTTCATAAGGTTTTTGACAATTGTTCTCCCGAAAATATCAAATTTACCGCTTTCAAGCGTTTGCTTAGTTATTGGTGCTTCCATGAACGCATCATAGACACTCTCAATGTCACCCATACTCTCAAAGAATTGAAACGCCACCAAAGCTCCAACATTGGAACCAGATTGTATCATGCCCAACCGCACCGCTTGCGCTCCATTGGCCAACGAAATTTCTTTCCATTGCTTCATGGCGTCGATGCCCTGATCGCGGTAATCGCCTGCCACTCTTGCGCGTGTAATGACTCCGTACTGCATCTGTTAGTTACCCTTCGTGAGTTTAAGAAACAAAAAACTTAGTACTGCCATGGCGTGTGATTGAACAAACTTTTGGGAGAAACCGACAAATTTTATATTAACCTGATTACCGATCATCCGCGGGTTTCGTCGAAAAACGTACATTACGTATAAATTGTGGCTATTGCTCAGCCGGACGCTTCGCAGAGCAACCCACATTCTACACTCCCGCAACGCCCTTTGTTTCTCTCCGTTGCCGAGCCACAGATTTGCTTGTCCACATAAGTTGCCTCGAAGAGATCAAGTCCGGCGACCCGGCCGCCCATCGGTTCGTGGAGGACCTTGTTGGAACGCCGATAAAACTCCCGTGTTCATAGGTGCTTTGTCTGCCTTATGAGAAAACATGTATTGTGTGATTTGCGCGACGGTGTACCCCTCGCGAAAAACGGAAATGGGAGAGAACATCATGGATATAAATGAAATACCGGTGCTAGCGAGACGCGAAATAGAGGCACGCATCGCGGGGCCCTTGATCAAGGCCTTCATGGAAGAGTTTGGAAAGAAAAAAACTATAGAGATTGCCTCAAACGTGATCTTGAAACTGGCACAGGAAAACGGCCGCGACCTTGCAGCACGCGCAGGCGGCAACACCTTCGACGACCTCGCCAACGCCACCACACAATGGTCGGCGGGAGGTGCCATCGAACGTGAAGTCCTTGATAAAAGTGAAACGAACTATGATTTCAATATTGTCCGATGCAAATACGCTGAGATGTATAAAGAACTCGGCCTAACCGATTTGGGATTCGTCTTCTCCCGCGGGCGCGACGGCAGCATGTACAGCGGGTTTAATGAGAAGATCAAGCTCGAGCGTACACAGACGATCATGCAAGGCGCGGAGTATTGCGATTTTAGACTGGCAATTGAAGAGGATAAAACCTCTCCCGGTGACGCTGATTAAGGACAGGCGAAATACATTGCCTAACTTCTGAAATCTGAATACAGCGTACTCAATCTTTGAATAACGCAGCAATTAGGAAGTGTTACAACCAAGGCATTGACGAAATCAGGTTCCCAGCGCGTTTTCGCTTATATAAAATTTCTCCGCCGCGCGAGAAGATTGATATCGAAGTCCGGATATTTATCTCTGAACAATTAAAAGTTGAATATTACTTCGACTTGCTTTCTTTCGGGAGGAGCTGCAACAAACTCAGCGTAGCCGCCAAGGATTTCAGCTGCTTTTGGGCCGTTCGCTTCCTGTTCTGCAGCTGTTTTGTAAACTACAACGACCACACAGCTATCATCACCTTTATCTAGCACGAGAAATTGCTCCATCCCAAGATCTTGGATTTGACCTTTTATTGATTCGGTATGCGCTTTCATAGCATCCATTTGTCCCGGTCTTATTTTCATTTCGATATATGATGCAAACATGACTGCCTCCATTTTAGTTACGTCAATTATCATCCATTCGACTTGAGTTTTTTTACCACAACTAAGTCAACCTCTAATGCCTCCCAGAACGCAGAGCAAACTCAGATCGCCGTTGCGACACACAAAACAGGGAAATTAACAAAACCAAATCGATTTTCTTTATCTGCATCACTCAGCTGCGAAAGCCAGAGATTTGCATCTTCTTCAGAAACGCCTTGGCTCGTGGAAAACTTGGCTATCAACTTGGACAGATAGTATGCTGTTGTTCCTGCGTGAAGCGCGGTATCAAGAAATGAGATGTTTGTGCGCGTCAAACTACCGAAACCGCTCTTCTCCAATAGCGCAGGTAACTCCAACGGTAGCATTTGGTGAAAGCAATGCGCTCGCCAAGCTTCATTAATTTGTTCATTAAGCTCTCTTTCGGCGCCATAAAAACGACAATGTTCCCAAAGTATTGAAACAATAGCTATAGGGCAGCCTGGTTTCAAAACACGCCGAGCCTCTTCTATAGCTGCACTTACATCCTCGACATATTCATAGACCTGAAGCGCAGCTAACCCATCAAATTGGGCGTCATCAGACGGTATTTCTGCTGCGGTGCCTTCAATGATACTCACACAGGCAAGCCCTTGGCAGATGGCCCTCGCATTTTCCAACATTTGGGGGCTACTATCGATACCAATTACGCGCCCCTCATCACCGGTGACATGCCCAAGCTCACGGACAAGATGCCCCCCGCCGCAACCAACATCCAAGTACGATTTCCCGCTGCGAACTTCTAATCCTTCCATAACCGCATATCTGCGGCTGTTTCCTGCTTTACCTTCTGATACGTTTCGTTGCCATTCAGCAACTTCTCCGCTGAAATCCACTGCACAATCTCCACAAATTCACTGTCTTCATCTTCAAATTAAATTCCAATGTCGCGCGAGGAGATCAAGTCCGGTGATTAACTAGGATAACTACCACTCGCAAAATATCGGACCAGAGACAGGATCTGTAACACCGAGTTCTGGCGAAATTTCCTGAAGATATTTCCGGCATTTATCAAGATTTTTAATCATCTTTGGGCGAGCATCTAGCAGGGCTTGCTCACTCTCAAAGATGTTAATTACAAGAAAGCTGAGATCACCCGTTTTGGCCCAAACACATTGCATTTCGCCAACATTTTGGATACCCTTAACCTCCTCTATAAATGTATCTGCCTCTCCTTCCTTAACCAAAAACCTTACGCTTGTAGCATATCTAGGCATATCAAGTGTGCTCCTTATGCTTTCAGCAATTACTTAACTCTTATGAGGCATCGATCTTAGCAATTAGCAGACTTTTCGTGTTCCAAAGTTTTGGGCTAGCATGGGAATAGTTTTCAGCGCACAGGTCTAAACCACGCCGACACCCAGTGCATCGCGAGCAGATCAATTCCAGCGATCACACGGCCCAGCTACTCACACTAATGATATGCGAATGAATTATGCAGCCTTTTAAATTGATAAGTTCAAACTACAGTTTCTTTAGTATCTATTAGTAGGGGGAGGGGATTCCAATTATGGATAAACATCTGGGGAACTGTTTTTGCGGAGAAATACAAATTGAAGCTTCGGGAACTCCAGAAGGAATGGGCTACTGCCATTGCTCATCTTGCAGATCTTGGTCGGCTGCTCCCGTTAATGCTTTTACATTATGGAAACCAGAAGCTATTCGCGTAATAAAGGGTTCAGATAAGTTAAAGACCTTCGAAAAAACAGATGTCAGCCAGCGGCAATACTGCGGTGATTGTGGTGGACATGTCATGACAGGTCATGCCCCCCTTGGATTAGTAGATGTTTACGCTGCTACGCTTCCTTCTTTAGATTTTAAACCCGGCGTACATGTCAACTATTCAGAAACCATCTTACCTATGCGAGATGGTCTACCAAAATTAAAAGACTTTCCGGAAGAATTAGGTGGATCAGGTGAAATAGTGCCTGAATAGCCTAGACTGATTCCAGGGACCATCGACCGCTCAAAATTCGCTGCGCTTTTGGAAAGCGTTTTGATCTACAAACTTGCACCCTATGGCGTACTGAACTGACCAGTTTTATTGGGTATGCCTATAGTTTATTCTTCTTTTTTGCTTGTTCTATTATTTCATCCAATGATGAAAAGATATCAAGCTTCGTAGATAACTGACATTGGCGTCCTTCAAACACCAATGTTTCACGATTTAGTGTCCTAGGAATCGACAAAATTTTCCATTGCACCTTATCGGTGCCAATCAACTCGTATGACTTCACATACTCTTTTTTCTTTTCATATCCTTTCACTATCCATTTCGTTGCCTTTCCATCCGTAAATGTGATGCCGAAACGATCAGCCCCAAAACAAAATAGTGCCTTACCGTCCAAATCGTTTGCAGCCTGGGCTGTTCCCGCAGTCACAAGGAACGTGGTGATGAGGGTTCCGTATATTGTTGAACGCATCCTCAATCGTCTTGGATTGAAAGCCATTTGGGTTATCCTTCGTGAGACACAATACAGTCAGAAATTTCGTTGTATGATACTTTAGCTTCTAAAATGTCATCTAGGGCACTAAAGTGTCATCTTCTGAAAAATCTGAAACCTCATTTTGGAACCATTCAAGTTGCTTTCAGCATCTACATGCTTGCACTCTATGACGCACTGAAAGAAATAGGGTTTATAAAAAAGAGAGAACGATATGCCCAAAGGTTACATTATTGCCCACCCTAATTTAACCAACCCTGAAAAATTTGTATCAGACTACGGCTCAAAGGTAGCTGACGTAGTAAAACAGTATGATGGTCAATTTTTGGTAAGAGGTAGTAACGTATCTTATCGTGAAGGAGACCCCACAGATTTAAATGTAGTTGTTGAATTTCCGAGCCTAGAGAAGGCAATGGAATGTAAAAATAGCCCCGAGTACAAAGCAATAGAGACAGGGCGTAAAGAAAATATGACTGGTATGTTTATTGTTGTTGAGGGTGTGTGACGCGTCTGATTAAGATTAGAGTTTTCTGAACTTAACACCCTTTGCAATACTTACGCACACATTCATGGGTACGGTCTTGTAATGTCTCAATTTAGGTGAGGAAATTTCGTTCCGTAAGGATGCATCGTTTAATAACCAAATCATAACCAACCCTTATAGAGGGACCACCATAATGAGGGAAAAAATGGTAACGCAAAGTGAATATTGGAATGGGCCTGCCGGGGAGAAATGGGCATCTTTAGCTAACAATCAAGATACACTTTTAGGTAAATTAGGCGAGGCAGCTATGGATGCTGCAAGGATTTCAACTGGACAAAGCGTGTTGGATATTGGGTGCGGAAGTGGGGGCAGCACATTTGAGATCAGCAGAAGAATTGGTGCTGCTGGGACAGTATGGGGAGTCGATATATCTGGACCAATGCTTGGTATAGCGGCTGACCGATTAGAAAGTCACCAAATTGAAAATGTAAAATTTTCCGAGGCTGATATTACGACGTTTGACTTCAATGATCATTATTTTGATAAAGCATTTTCACGGTTTGGAGTTATGTTTTTTGAAGATCCAATCGCGTCCTTCTCCAGCATTGCCAATAGTCTTAAATCAAAAGGTGAATTGGCGTTTTGTTGTTGGAGGTCTCTTAGTAAAAATCAATGGTTTGAATTACCACTAAATGCTGGTTTAAAAATCTGTGATGGTTCTGATCCAATGGGCGCGGAAGAATCCTCATATGTTCCTGGACCAATGGCGTTTAAAGATCGAGATAGAATTGACAATATTTTAAATGAATCTGGGTTCTCAAATATTTTAATCAGGGATTATAAATCAACATTAGTGGTAGGATTAACGCCTAC
>CEUN01003875.1_pt1 | contig 108202 bp, 96 predicted proteins | sample 361501 | NCBI WGS metagenome assembly CEUN01 (sample SAMEA2622801, study PRJEB7988) | marine metagenome | biome: marine biome (ENVO:00000447); feature: marine epipelagic mixed layer (ENVO:xxxxxxxxx); material: "saline water (ENVO:00002010), including plankton (ENVO:xxxxxxxx)" | depth 120 m | reverse complement strand
GCGATCTATCTTGCTATCAATGGCAAGACGGAGTAACTGCCCTTCGGCCTTGGTGAGCTCGCGATTCAATTCGTAAAGCTGTTCCACCAGTTGTTCGATCCGCAAATTATTTAGATGGATGTTATCCATCAGCTGGATCAAGGCGCGCTTGTGTTTTTCATAAGTGCGTTCCGTCGATTTTGAGACGGTTTCGCCGTTTTGTAGCATTATTAGTCGCTTATCTTGAGCGCGCTGCAACTTCGTGTAGGTGGACGCGATATTTTTAAAAGTTTCCAGAACTTGAGGTTTTAGTTCCATCTCCATCTGTGCGAGCGAAACGTTTATTTCTCCGTCTTCATCGTCCTCGTCCTCGCGATTGTCTTCGTCGTTTTCTGAACGGCCTTCGGACTGAGGCTTTTGTTCAATAGGTTCAGGTTTCGCCTCAATCTCTTCTTCGTCATCTTCACCTATATCGGCATCGTCGTTCAGCATACTCTCATCTGGCTCGTCGCCACCATAGGTTGCGTCAAGGTCAATGACGTCGCGTAACAGCAGGTCGCCTTCCGTTAAAGCGTCATGCCAATGTGCGATGGCACGCATTGTTAACGCGCTCTCGCATAGCGAGCCGATCATCTTTTCGCGGCCGGCTTCTATTCGCTTAGCGATCGCGATTTCCCCTTCGCGGGATAGCAATTCTACGGTACCCATTTCGCGCAAATACATGCGAACGGGGTCATCCGTACGGCCGATGTCGTCGTCGTTCAAGTTTCCGTTAGGTCGAGAATCTGTCGAAACACTTCCTTCTTGTGCCGGAACCGCCTCTTCGGACTCTTCGTTCTCAATTACGTTCACACCCATTTCGGAAAATAAAGTCATGACGTCTTCAATTTGTTCGGAAGCGGAGTCGTCGGGAGGCATAACCGCGTTTAGCTCGTCAATCGTGATATAGCCTCGCTCCTTCCCTTTTGCGATCAACTTTTTGACTGCGGCCGTCACGCTGTCCATCAGCGGTCCGTCAGTATTCGTCTCGGTCTGATCGTTGCCTTCGCTTTCGCGAACTGCTGCCTTAGTCGCCATTCGTTATCGCCCTCGTCGCAGGTCGTTAAATAAAGTTCTGCCCGTTTTAATATGCCGCGCACGGTTTCGGGTAAAATTAAAGTTGGCGTGGTCAATCCAAAGTGTCTTTTTCATTAGCCAACTCTCTAACAATCTCGCCTCGTTGCAAAAACCGCGCAAAACTCTTCTCCGTATCTTTCTCTCTAGCCGCTTGTTGCCCAAACGCCCTATGATCAGCCAGTTGGCGATGATGCTGGAACTGCGACAAGATCTGCGCGACACCTTCTCGCGCGGAAGCTAACAGTGCATCTGGGCGTGTAAATACGCAACTTTCTAATACATTTTGATCCAAAACATGCGACAGAATATCCGCAAATCCGCTATCAGTGAGGTGGCGCTGAAGTACCTGTCCGTCAAGATCAGGATTTGCTGCGATGATCACATGAAGTTCCTCTCTTAATTTGTCAAGGTTTGCTTCTAATGAAATGTCGATCAACTGCTCACTGAATTCATCGATCAAGGCCGGGTGAGTAATTAAGGCTGCAAGTAAAATTCTCTGCCAGAGGGTGCTCGATGCAGCTGCGGCTAGATTGGTGCGAGGGCGGGATTCAATCGGTCGGCGCCAAGGAGGATGGCCATACCTTGCGCGCATTGGGTTTCTCTGTTGCGGCGTGGTTCGCTCATCGAACAGATTTCGATATTGCTCACGGACCGCAGAGTCTGCGATCCGAGATGCCTGTTGACGGAGGCGCGCTTTAAGGCCAGCCATGCGTTCGGGCGTGTCCGTGGGGCTAGCTTGTCGTTCGATATCCCAAACAAACTCTGCCAGGGGTTGGGTCGCGTTGAGGATAGTGCGCAATGCTGTTGGACCCTGTTTTGTTAGCAAACTATCCGGGTCTTGGCCTTCCGGAAGGAAGGCGAAACGAATCGACTTTCCTGGCTTGAGAAGAGGCAGGGTGCGCTCTGCGGCCCGTCTGGCGGCACGTTGGCCCGCTTTGTCGCCGTCGAAGCAGAGCACCGGCTCTTCGGTGAGCTTCCAAAGCGACTGTATTTGCTCATCCGTAAGTGCTGTGCCCAATGGCGCGACGGACGAGGGGAATCCGTTTCGTGATAGCGCTATAACATCCATATAGCCCTCGACGACGATGATTTCATTTTGGTCACGGATCATTTTTTGCGCGCGGGAATGATTATAAAGTGTTCGTCTCTTATCGAAAAGCGGTGTGTCGCGTGAGTTTAAATATTTTGGTTCACCGCTGTTGAGAATGCGACCACCGAAAGCAATGACCCGGTCACGATGGTCCGCAATCGGAAACATCACGCGGTTCCGAAAGAAGTCAAATGGTGCTCTGCCGTCATCAGGCGCTGTGAGAAGTCCGGCTTCCAGAAGCGTTTCGTCGTCAAATCCTTCTTTTCGTAAATAATAGGTAAGACGACTTGGCTCGTTCCTACGCAAAGGCGGGGCGTAGCCCAAACGGAAATCCAAAATGGTTTTCGAATCGAGGCCACGGTTCGTGAAGTAATCTAGCGCAACTTTGCCTTCAGAGCTGTGTAAGCGTTGTTGGAACCACTTTGTGGCCGCACCCACAGCCTCTAAAAGGCTGCCCCGGCGTTTCTCGCGCTGCACTTCTTCTGGCGTTGAACGCGGCACCTCCATCCCCGCTTCACCAGCTAGTCGCTCAACGGCTTCTGGGAAGGAGAGGTTTTCCGTTTCTATGGCGAAGCTTATCACGTCACCATGTTGACCGCAGCCGAAACAATGATAAAAACCCTTTTCTTCATTCACAGTGAAAGATGGGGTTTTTTCTTTGTGGAAGGGGCAAAGGCCGATGTGTTCTCTGCCGCGCCGCTGCAGGTTTACCTTCCGGCCCACGATATCAACAAGCGATATACGATTGCGCAACTCGTCAAGAAATCGATTAGAGAAGGTCATTTGTTAGACTGGCGCCTTTCACATTCGACCGCTCGACGGATTTTGCGGTAATTCTATTCTCCTGCCAGAATAGTGTAATTGTAACCAGAAGCTAGAGGTGAAGGAAGAATTTCATATCCTGATGGGGTTAAAAAAAATCAAGAAAGTGCGGCCTTTGCCATCGCACCAGCCTTACCAAAATCCATTTCTCCCGGATGGCGTTCTCTAAGCGCTGTCATTACCATGCCCATTTCCTTTAAGCCGCTGGCGCCAGTTTCATTTATCACAGCGTTGACGGCTTCTTTTATAGCCTCTTCGTTCATCTGAGAGGGCAGAAACCGCTCAATGACATCAATTTCGCGCGCTTCGCGGTCTGCTAATTCCTGGCGGCCGCCTTTTTGATACATTTCGATGCTCTCGCGGCGCTGTTTGATCATCGTCTGGAGTAATTCGCGTATTTTGTCGTCATCAACTGGATCTTCGACACCCTTGCTACGGGCGGCGATATCGCGCTCTTTGACGGCGGCCAGGACGAGCCGGACGGTCGCAACCGTACATCCGTCTTTCCCCTTAAGGCCTTCTTTCAAGGCTGTGCCGAGCTGCTCACGCAGCATGTTTTTTCCCCTAACTTCCATTTTCAACAAAGTAGCACGGTACTAGAACACAGAATTTGACGCAATCAGAATAATTCGTGTAATATACTGAAATTAAATAATAAATTAATTACATTCCTACTTGACGAGGGTCAGCCTTTTGCTTAGAAAGCTGTCTCAACAGCAATCGGGGGTAGTTCTATCAAAATTGGACAAGACCGAATGGATTGATCCAAAACGGTTTTCTGGGGGCTGGGAGAACAATACGAATGTCCGACTCGATGCTACGCACCCAAACGCCGCCGAAATATGCGACGGCGGCTTTGATTTTAAGTGATGGGTCTATGTTTTGGGGCCAGGGAGTTGGCGCCGAAGGCAGTGCCGTGGGTGAGTTGTGCTTTAATACCTCGCTGACTGGCTACCAAGAAATTATGACGGATCCTTCCTACGCGGGACAGATTATCACGTTTACATTTCCGCATATTGGCAATGTTGGTGCAAACGATGAGGATATAGAGACGGCGGTGCCGGCTGCGCGCGGCTGTGTATTGCGGGCTGATATCACCGATCCGGCCAATTGGCGTTCCGCTGGTCATTACGATGAATGGTTGCAGAGTCACGGCTTGTGCGGAATTTCTGGGGTTGACACTCGGGAGGTAACGCGCCGGATTCGTGATCTTGGTGCACCACATGCGACGATCTGTCATGCAGCGGATGGCGAATTCGATTTACCAGCCTTGCAGGCTCAGGCGGCTAACTGGCCCGGCTTAGAGGGTATGGACCTTGCCAAAGAAGTGAGCTGTCACAAAGCTTACTCTTGGGATGAGACCAAATTTGTGTTTGGTAAAGGTTACGGCAAACAGACCAACCCAAAGTTCCATGTCGTGGCTGTTGATTTCGGTGCTAAGCGCAATATCTTGCGGTGTCTGGCGACACTTGGTTGCAGAGTAACGGTGGTCCCTGCCAGTGCGACGGTCGAGGACGTGCTGTGTCACGAGCCGGATGGTGTATTTCTTTCAAACGGTCCGGGTGACCCTTCGGCGACCGGGATATATGCGGTGCCGATGATCAAAGGGGTTCTCGGGTCCGGGCTGCCAATATTTGGGATCTGTCTAGGCCATCAGATGCTGGCACTGGCATTGGGGGCGACGACTGAGAAGATGCATCACGGTCACCGGGGTGCAAATCATCCGGTAAAGGATCTCGGTACTGGTAAAGTTGAGATAACCAGCCAAAACCACGGTTTTGTTGTGGACTCCGCCTCTCTGCCCGACGATGTTGAAATGACGCATGTCTCGTTATTTGACGGTACGCTGGAAGGAATCGCATTACGTGATCGGCCAGTTTTTAGTGTACAGCATCATCCGGAAGCCTCGCCTGGTCCGCAGGACAGTCACTACCTGTTCGATCGCTTTATTGGGCTGATGGAACGTCGTTAATTCAGCATCGGGTGTTTGGTGCGAAGCTAATTGCCCTAGGTAATGTTCCAATACTTTGATGGAACAATTTATGGGATGGAACTGCTGTGGCTCGCTTGCCTTATCTTGAGAAAAAAGACTTAAAACCTGAGGATCAAGATCTTCTCGCACGTGGTATAAACCTTCAAAAATTTCTTGCGCATAGTCCGGGTGCGACGCGCGCTCATCATGCACTTGGTAGTTATATCCGACACGAATCGACTATGGATGCTCGGCTTCGGGAGATGGCAATATTGCAGGTTGGCTGGGTGGCAAAAAGTCCGTACGAGTGGTCGCACCACGTCAAGATCGGCTTCGACTTTGGCGTCTCTGAAGACGACATCAAGAAACTCATTGCAGAGAGTGTCGGTGAGGACACAGATCTATCGCTAATCGATAAATCGGTGCTGCGGGCCGCCCGTGAGATAACCCTTGGCGGTAAGCTTAATGATGGCACCTACGCCGCATTAGCGGATCATTTCTCAAATGAGCATTTGGTCGATTTGCTCGTAACAATATCCTTTTACAACGCGGTCGTTCGCTTTCTCGCTGCGGCTGAGATGGATGTCGAGGAAAGCTACCAAGTTTATCTCGATCAGTTCCCTTTGTCGGTTTAAAGTCCCCCAAGAAAAGGGAAGGTTAGATGCTAATCGGCAAACCGGGACCGCTTAAAAGTGGTATATGCACGGCAGACGAAGCGAGTATTACGGTGCGTGGCCACGATCTTTGCAATGATTTGATGGGACGAATGGGATCGATCGAATTTTTTCTGTTGCATCTAACCGGTCAACCGGCGACGTAAGAAGAGGTGTTTGTCATAGACGTCATCTTGGTAGGCTTGGCGGAGCATGGGATGTTGCCTTTTGTACGGGCGGCACGAATAACGCTCTTCGCCGCACCTGAAGCGCTCCAAGGTGCCGCCGCAGTTGGCATCAATGGAGCCGGGTCGGTGATCCTCGGCGCGGCTGAAAACGTTGGCATTATGCTGAGCCGCGGCCTTGAAGAGATGGAGGAGAAGGAGGAGACTGAAGCCGGAGCGGCGAAGCGAGTTGTGACTAAATTTCGTGCTGCAAAGAAATCAATGCTGGGTTTCAGTCATCCGTTGTATCGGCCAGACGACCGTCGGGCGAGTCGTTTGCTCCAGTTGGCGAAAGAGCGTGGTGTAATTGGGCGCCACCTCCCAATTGATAGAAACGGTACTATTGCTTCGATCATGTTAGACCTAGATTTCCCATCGCAAGCACTGCGTGGCGTGCCGATTTCGGCCCGTACTATTGGGCTCCTCGGTCATCTTTATGAAGAAACCCAGCGGCCGATGGGATTTCGCTCATCGCATCACGCTGAGGCTGCGACAGAATACGATGGTAATAAAGTGAGTTAGGAGCTTACCGAAATGTCGTCAAAAGCGATTCTGATCACTGGCGCCTGTGGCCTTGTCGGTGCGCCGCTTTCAAAAATATTGACAGCGCGCGGGGACCACGTGATTGGCCTTGATCCGGCCGGGTTGCACCAAGAATTGGACCATTTTACTCATATTCGTGATGGGTTTGGTGATTACGATATGCTGTCTGGCCTACTAAGAGATCACGATGTTGGGAAGATTGTACACGCAGGCGGTATATCGGGACCGATGTTGGCTAAAGAAACGCCGCACCATATAAACAGGGTCAATCTAATCTCGACAATCGATTTGGCGGAGGCGGCTTACCGTCATGGGATTCAGCGCTTCGTCTATTGCTCATCAGGTTCCGCTTATGGGGTGACTTCCACATCACCGGTGACCGAAGACACGCCCTTCCGTCCGACATCAGTTTACGGCGCCACCAAAGCGGCCTCTGATCTAGTATTGAAGGCATATCGGGATGAATACGATCTCGATGTTATTGGCCTACGTTATTCCTCGATCTATGGGCCTCGACGGTCGACCGATTGCGCCATTCGTACTATGATTGAAGATGCGTTGTCTGGTCTTCCGACAAAGCTCGATTGGGGAGCTGGTGAGCATTGGCCTTTCGTCTATGTCGCGGACATTGTTGATGCGACGGTTGCTGCGCTCGATGCGCCGAAGACATCACAATACGCTTATAACGTGGCGGGTCCAGATATGCCGGCAGTTCAGCGAATTGCGGAACTGGTTTTTGAATCCTTTCCAAATGCGTCTATCGAGCTCGGCTCTAACTCGCGACGTGACAAGCGGGGCCGGTTTGATATGAGTGCTGCTGCAAATGACCTAGACTGGACGCCCAAGTGGGATATAAAACGTGGCGTTAAGGCGTATATCGAGTGGTTCCGCTCGTATCATCCTAATACGTGAGTGTTTTCAATTATGGGTGTCAATCCGTTGGAAGGGCGGCGCCCTAACAATTGCTGTCGAGGAGTACAAAAACCTTATCGCCAAATAACTGCTTTTAAAGAGATTTAGATAACTTTCTTAATGATGCGCCAAGTAATCAAAATGGCAAATTTAGCCCATAAATTAGGCACTAATGCAGATATCAATACGTTTAAATCGACGATGCTCAACAGGCATTCAGATAGTTTTATAGAGTGTGTCTATAAGCCTCAAATAATATTACCTATTTGCGCTTGATCCTGGTGATTGGTTGAATTCGCTCAAGTTTTGATATCTGAACCAAAATATTTTTAAAGTACCTTTGGTGCCCCCTACTGCCAATGTATGTTTAGGTCAATGGCTTCCAGTAGTCATGACTTCCTGGGATAATGTTTTAGAGAATGGAAGATGGTTAGGAAAAACACCTTCATTCGAACTAAGCCATAGGCAAGCATCCCCCTTGCGTTTTGCCCCTGAACCCGCCTAATATTCTTAAATGGTGACGAAGATGACCTCCATTCGGCTTTTTGGCCTTCGACTTATTGGCCCGGCGTAATCGCGTCGGGATGCTCAGCCGCGGGGTTGGGTAAAGTAACATCGAAGGAATATGTCGAAAAGAGATGGTCGAGAGATGATCGTCGAGAAATTACATAAAAAGCATTCATACTGGAATTTTATTGATTTTACTCAAGTTATTTCCGGTTCAATGACCTGTTCCAACGCGTTATATATTTGGCTGTTACTTGGCAGCAAATGTTCGGCCTGATCGTGGCCTCCCAATGGCTGTATTAGCGTCGCTCACAAAAGAAATAAGGTATCAAAGCTTAAAGTTATAGTTAGGAGTAAGACCTATGGCTGTAATGCCAATTGAGAAATACAAGCCGACCGCAACGGTCGATCTGCCGGATCGTACCTGGCCTGATAAAACGATTACAAAATGCCCGATCTGGTGCTCTGTTGACCTTCGTGATGGCAACCAGGCGCTTATTGAGCCGATGGGTTCGGAGCGCAAGCTTAAGATGTTCAAAACACTTTGCAATATGGGCTTCAAGGAGATCGAGGTTGGGTTCCCAGCCGCTTCTGAGACCGATTTTGATTTTTGTCGCCAGATTATTGAAGAGGGGTTGATCCCCGACGATGTTGTGATCCAGGTTTTAACGCAATCGCGCGAGGAACTGATCCGCCGAAGCTTCGAGGCCATTGATGGCGCGCATACAGCGATCGTTCATCTTTACAATTCAACCTCTACCACGCAGCGCCGTGTTGTCTTCAATCTCGACATGGACGGGGTTAAGAAGATAGCAACTGACGGAGCTGAACTAATTAAGGAATTAGCGGCGACAGTGCCAAACACCAAGATCATTCATCAGTATTCGCCCGAGAGCTATACGCAAACTGAACTGCCCTATGCAATGGAAGTCTGTGAGGCGGTAATGGATATCTGGCAGCCTACGGTGGATAATAAGACGATTATCAACCTGCCTGCGACGGTCGAGGTTACGACGCCGAATGTCTACGCCGATGGAATTGAGTGGATGCATCGAAACTTCTCAAATCGAGAAAGTGTTGTCTTATCACTGCATCCGCATAACGACCGTGGCACTGGTGTTGGGGCAACCGAGTTAGGGCTGCTGGCGGGCGCAGAACGAGTTGAGGGTACGCTATTTGGAAATGGTGAGCGTACGGGTAATGTTGACGTCATCACCCTAGCGATGAACATGGTCAGTCATGGGCTCGACTCTCGATTAGACATGCGCAATATGCGTGAGTTGAGGGCGACGGCTGAGTACTGCAACCAATTGCCGGTTCACCCGCGTCATCCTTATGCGGGCGACCTTGTGTTCACCGCTTTTTCTGGCAGCCATCAGGACGCCATCAATAAAGGCCTAAAGGCAATGGAAACCCAAAACAGTGAAACATGGGACGTGCCCTATCTGCCGATCGACCCAGCAGATGTCGGATCCAGCTACGAAGCTGTGATACGTATAAACAGCCAGTCGGGCAAAGGAGGCATTTCTTACATTTTGGAGACAGAGTTTGGCATTCAGATGCCGCGTGCGTTGCAGGTGGAGTTCTCTGGTGTTGTTCAAAAAATATCGGACTCCAGTGGTGAAGAGCAGACGCCAGACGATATTTGGAAGGCATTCGACCAGGAATACCTCAGCGCAAAGACACCGTACGAATTTGTTGAGCATCAAACGCGGGCTGACACCCATGCTTCGGAGAAGCGCTTGATGACGGCAAAGATTAGGAAAAGCGGTGTTGATGTGATTATCGAAGGCTCTGGTAACGGCCCGATCGACGCGTATGTCGATGCGCTTAAGAAGGATAGTGGAAAGAATATTAAGGTTTTCAGCTATTCCGAGCACTCAGTTGGTGGCGGATCAGACGCGACGGCGATAGCATTTGTTGAGGCAGAAGTCGATGGCGAGCACCTCTACGGGATTGGCCAAGACCCCAACATCGTCTCGGCGTCTTTGATTGCGATTACTTGTGCAGTGAATAGGGCAATCGGGCATGGCGAATAGACAATTATCCAAACAGTTTTGTCCTAAAATTTAGGTTGTGGGCTTGAGCGGACGAATAGATAGGTAACATATGCAATCTGTTTATAATTTCACCGAACAATATCCGTGGGTCTTACCAACTATTTTCGCCGTACTATTATTGTTTGGCCTTTTTATCCGCAGACGAGCTATTGCGGCACGAGCGACTCGCTTGCCTGATGGTGGCCATATTACGACGCGGGACTGGAATCGAGCCCGCATCCAATTCCTGATGACGTTTATTTGCGTAATTCTGCTCATTTTCATCTGGATTCTGCAGACGTATTTTCCATCGAGTTAGACAGCGCCCTTCGCTATCGGTAAACCTGATGGGTAGGGCGTAATCGAAGAGGTTTAGGTTTATGGCCGACGATAGCGATAGTACTGAACTTTTAAACGATTTGGTCGTGCGCGCCATGAATGCTGGCGCGGATGCGGCAGATGCGGTTGACATAAAATCTATTGCACTTTCACATGCGCAACGGCTCGGCGAGGTTGAAAAGGTTGAACGAGCCGAAAGCCGCGACTTTGGTCTACGCGTATTTTTGGGTCAAAAGCAGGCCATTGCCTCTTCCACGGATCCTAGCGAAGCTGCGCGCGCTGAACTTGTCGAGCGCGCTGTCTCTATGGCAAAAGCTGTCCCGGACGATGAGAATTGCGGTCTTGCTGATCCTGCACAGATATTGACGTCAAATACGCCTAATCTTGATACCGCCGATCCCGAGGAGCCAACGATGGCGGTGTTGGCGGAGCGAGCGAGTGCATGCGAGGCCGCTGCCCGGGGCGTTCTTGGCATAACCAATTCCGAAGGGGCCGAAGCGTCTTGGTCATCATCTGACATTTCGATTGCTGCATCGAATGGGTTTAGTGGCGCCTACCGTTCGACGGGCCATGGATTCGGGGTTGCAGTTCTGGCGGGAGAAGGCACGAGCATGGAGCGCGATTACGAATCGACCAGTGCAACGTACTCTGCAGATCTCGACGATCCGAACTATGTTGGTCAGACGGCTGGAGAGCGGGCTGTGGCCCGCTTAAATCCGAGAAAGGTTGAAACCCAGCAGGTTCCCGTTGTATTCGCGCCCCGTGTCTCGAATGGTTTGGTGGGACATTTAGCTGGCGCTGTGAACGGCAGTGCTATTGCCCGTGGCACTAGTTTTTTGAAGGATAGTATGGGAGCCAGAATTTTTCCAAAAGGATTCCACATTATTGACGATCCGCATCGTAGGCGTGGGCATCGCTCGAAGCCATTTGACGCCGAAGGCTTGCCAAATAAGGCTATACATTTGGTTGAAGATGGCATTTTGGAAAACTGGGTGCTTGACCTTTCAACAGCGCGAAAGCTCGGATTGGATAGTAACGGGCGAGCATCGCGAGGTACGTCGTCCCCGCCCTCACCCAGTACGACAAATCTTTATTTGACTCCTGGCAAAATTTCGCCCGCAGATTTGATCGTCGATATCACGGAGGGGTTTTATGTCACCGAGCTTATGGGGTTTGGGGTTAACAATGTTACTGGGGACTACAGTCGCGGTGCGACCGGGTTTTGGATCAAAAATGGTACCATTGCCTATCCGGTCAGTGAAGTGACAATTGCCAGTAATCTAAAAGATATGTTTATGAGCATGACAGTGGCAGACGACCTTCGGTTTAAATATGGAACAGACGCGCCCACCATTCGTGTCGAAGGGATGACGGTCGCCGGGAATTAGGCTTAGATTGCGAAGGTAGTTAAATTTAGGGCAGCTTGCAGATTCATCACATCGGATTCAAAAAATTTTACACACTCTCTGTACCTTGACATCGGGTTACGATTTTTTATTTTTGTGGCACGACCCGTCAATGTGGATTTGCGATCATAAAAACTTGTGTTTCGTAGTATCCCAGTTTCGCGCTAGGTGGTGTTCCAGCTTGTTCGGACTGTCTCACGTTTGTGTTGCGTTCATGTTAGAGGACGTGCGCGACTAGGCCATAGAAGCAAAATTGCGGCAAGCCTTGTGCTTAAAAGGTTCGATACCCGCGGCTATACTTATGGCCCAGACGCGCAAACTCCGATCCAAATCTTATAAACACCTGATTATTCTGCTGCCTTCGGTTGGTGACCTAGCGTGCCTTCGTATTTGGCTAGTTCGGCTTCGCCCATGAAGCGTTCTTCCCATTCCATGACTTGGTCAAAACCTGCGAAGCCATGGAAATCTCCAAGCGGGTGTTGATTGAACTTCTGGCTAAACTCTTGTTCGACAAGAGGTCCGCGCTGCTTCATCTCCATCGCCAGGTCGTAAACTGCCATCAGCTGCATCCGCATGGTTGCGCCGGGTAGGATGGTCATTGCAATGCCGAGATCGTTCATTTCATCTTCAGAAAAGCGTGGGGAAATGCCAGTCTGATTGTACATTATCGGACCTTCCACCTCCGCGCATATCCTTTTAACTTCATCGATATCTTTCGGGCCTTCGACAAAGGCGACATCCGCGCCCGCCTTCAAATAGGCATTGGCGCGGTTGATGGCGTCGTCCAAACCGCCTCCCACTGCGCCACGCGCGTCAGTGCGAGCAATAATCACAAAATCTTCATCGATTTCTTTGCGAGCATAGTCGGCCGCTGCGTATTTGCCCGCTGCCTCCTCAAGCGGGATCACTTGGCGGCCTGCCACATGTCCGCAGCGTTTTGGAATGATCTGGTCCTCGATATGAATTGCGGCGACACCAGTTTGAATGTATTCCTTTACCGTCCGAATTACATTGATTGCGTTGCCATATCCGTTATCTGCATCTGCGATGACCGGAACAGAGACGGCATTTGAGATATAGCGCGCGTTTAGATGCATTTCAGTCATCGTTGCTAAGCCGCAGTCTGGCATCCCAGTCAGCGATAGCGAAGTGCCGTAACCAGTCATATAGATGGCTGGAAATCCGATCTTATCGAGGATTTTGCCGCTAACTGCGTTATAGCAACCGGGGATAACGATGGTTTTACCCAGCTTCATCATTTCGCGCAGTTTTGTGGTACGTCTCATCTAATGCATCCTTTCTTGATGTGGATATCCGTTACGATAGGACATATGCGAGCGGCGCAGCTTGGCTAGCTCCTTTTTGAATTGGCTCAATATGCTTTCTACGCTCGCTATGTTTCCCTATGAGTGAATGAATTTAGGTATTACAAGTGATCTATAGATGGGGCTATACGAGCAACGCGTTTTCGACTCGGCTAGCTTGATCGCGCCGCAGCATTAGCGCTTACATACTATTTATGAGAAATAGCGCAGGTTCGGTCACTTAAACTGGTTTTAAAGGGACACTCGTTTGCATGCCAGGGATTGTAACGCCGCCCCGGTCACCCAAGGCGACACTATTATATCGCCCCGCAAAAGCCATTGGGAGCTCTATTCCGTCAGGCGGGCTCAACCACAAACGTAACAAATAGCGTTTCCGGTTTTGGTCATCCCAATCTTTATAAGCCGTTCGATCATGCAAAATTTGATGGTTGTGCAGCAATTGCATGTCGCCGGGCTCAAACTCCATGGTAAGGTGAAAAGCAGGATCGTTTGCCAAGTCATACAAAAGATCAAGCGCTTCGACCATTTGGTCAGTCATACGCAAAGCACAGGGATGGCGTTGTGACATATCGATATGGGTGCGTAGAAAATTAATCGCGAGACGGCCCTTAAAATAATTAAACACGGGCAATTCGTACCAAGGCCCCTTACCTGGAGGAATCTCGTCCCGGCGGTCGCGTGCGACAGGACCGTAAAGGGCTCGCGCGAGATCAGGTCTCTGTTTCCACATTTCGTTATGAATTGTGTAGGAACTGACAATAGAGCTGGCCCCACCTTGCTTTGCGTGGCGAAGACATAGCAGTCCGACAATATCTACCGAATCGCAATGATATTTTAGATGCCGGTTCGTCAAATATCCACGTTCGCTCTTATTCTCGAAAGAACTTCCTAGGTCGATTACGTGGCCGAGTAGATGACCGCGTGTGTTTTGCGAACGAGCGGAACCAATATGCGTGCCGATTCCCCAATACATGGTGGCGATGTCGGCGAACGAGAGTTTTTCCAACGGTAAGCCGCGAAGTAAAACAAATCCGCGACCGTGAATAATTTCTCGTTTCAACTTTTTTATTATCTCACCCAAAACCGGCAACTCAAAATCGGATTTCTTAATATCTTGAATATTCTCAAACTCCGCTGCGGCTTTTGCCGTCGCCTTTAGTAAATCTTTTCTCTCGGCGGAGGACAGTACATATTTCCATTCATCCGTATTTTGAAGATCGCTTCCACGCCAGACGCCGGGGCTGGAAATAGGTCCGTCGAAAGCGGGCGGATGGTTTGCCGGAAGCCGGTCTCCCTGCGGCAAAATCTCAGTTTCGTGCAATGCGGTGCGCTCCATTAGATTTACTTATATGTATAATGTAATTCATTTACGCTTGTTGGGGGCAAATTTCCAATCTATCGATTAAAGGGCCGATTGGCGGAGCAGTGAGAAAAGATAAGTAGATGTGCAGCGCTCGCGGATAACGCGACTGAGTTCTGAGGAGCGGAATATGGACTACAAAGCAATACTTTTTGAGAAGCGCAATAATGTGGCGTACATCACTTTAAACCGACCGGATGAGGCCAACGCCTTGGACCTGACGATGGCGGAAGAACTTCATCAGGCCGCTCTCAATTGCGATCAAGACAAAGACGTTCGAGCCATTCTTATTACAGCTGCCGGGCGGATGTTTTGCGGTGGTGGTGATCTCAAATTCTTCAATAGTTCAAGTGAGGATGTCGAATCACTTTTGATGCATGTAACTCTGCATTTTCACCGAGCTATATCGCTCTTCAACCGTATGGATGCACCTGTTGTGATGGCAATTAATGGAACGGCGGCAGGTGGTGGGTTCAGTTTTGCCATATCGGGAGACATTGTACTCGCAGCAGAGTCTGCGAAGTTTACGCTTGCCTATACGGCTGCCGGCCTATCGCCTGATGGCAGTTCGACCTACTTGCTGCCTAGGTATATCGGCCTTCGGCGCGCGAAGGAGTTGATGTTAACGAACCGGCTTCTCACCGCAATAGAAGCCGCGGATTATGATATAGTTGACCGCGTCGTGCCAGACGGCCAATTGATAGAAGAGGCTGAAAAACAGGTTCGGGCATTTGCACATGGTCCAACGAAAGCCTTTGGCGCTGTAAAACGGTTGCTCGATGGATCGTTTAGTGAAAGCCTCGAGACGCAGATGGAGCTTGAATCTCGCTCCATTGCGTCTTTGGCTGCGACGGGTGATGGTGCGGAGGGAATTGATGCGTTTGTTGGAAAGCGTAAGCCTGACTTCAAGGGACGATAGAATATATGCAAGGCCATTAATTTACGTAACGTTTGCGAAGTTACTGGTCTGTGATTGCTTGGCATAGAAACAAAAATCCGGGACACATATAGCTTCAATAACGTTGAGAAATCGATTTATTTATATCGATAGCTGTGACTTATTTTAACAAATGGCTGCACTCAATCTAGGCGAGCGCGGAGTAGTTTAGGGTGATCCAAAATTGATAATTAGAAAGTTAATTAGCTGCGTGATATAGACGGACGCGTGTTTTAAAGCCCCATGCGATCTTTCATGCTGTACCAGAAATAGGCCATCGGCAGGAACCAAGGCTTTCCGAAGTAGAGCGGCTTTGTTACGAAATCATCTGCGGCAAAGGCAGTTTCTGCTTCACTATTCCCGACGATGGAATGCGCCGCTTTCATACCCAGCCAACGTGCCCAAACCACGCCAGAGCCGCAAAATCCGGTTGCATAGTGAACGCCATCATTAGTTACGAGCTTCGGCATGAAATCGAAGGTGAAGCCTGTATAACCCCACCAAGAGTGTGTCAGGGCGACGTTTTCAAGTTCAGGGAAAATCTCTACTAGAACGCGTTTTAAGTGCCGTGATTTTTCAATTGAATCGTTTGTGATCGTACCTGCCTTTCCGCCGAAGATGATGCGGGTGCCGTCGGGTGACGGGCGGAAATAATTGTATAGGTTCCGCGTTTCACCAAGCATCCGCTTCTTTGGCATAAGGCGGTCCATGACGTCTTGGGGCAATTGTTCTGTCGCGATGATTTGACTTGGAATTGGGATTACGCGGCGTTGCAACCAAGGGGTTGCCTTTCCCGTATAACCATTCGTCGCAACAATTACATTGCGCGCTTTAATCGATCCTCGACTTGTTTGTACCTCAAAGCGCTCCCTCTCCTGTTCGATGCCGGTTACCTCGGTTCTATTTTGCACGTCAACACCGGCCTCCATCGCCCGTGCCAATATGCCGTGATGAAGTTTCCCCGGATGGACGCCGTGGATGTCAGGGCGGATTTGCCCACCGAAATAAAGATCGCTGCCTATTTCTGAATGTTGATCCGCTTTTGCTACCATATAAACGCCCGTGTCGAAATGTTCGTTTATGAAGTCAGCCTCCCGCGCCTGGCTCTCATAATGTTTTGGGCGATTAGCACCGGTCCAGCGGCCAACTTCTCCGTAATCACACTCAATATTTTCATGCTCTACGAAACGTTTTAGATCTTCGCGTGCCCGGAACCCTTCACTGTAGATCGCTTTTGCACGCTCGACGCCATAAGTTTTGATCATCGTGCCGAAAGTCATGCGAAGATTACCACTTGCGATCCCGCCGTTTCGGCTGGATGCGCCTTCGCCAGGTCGATCTTTTTCCAAAACGGTTACTTTACGGCCTGCGCGTGCCAGGACTAACCCCGCGCTTGAGCCCGCGAAACCGGAACCCACGATGGCAACGTCAGTTTCGGTTGGAAGTGGTTTCTCGTCGAGCTCGCGCCGAGGAGCGGCTTCCCACCAGAAGGGATCGAGGTCGAGGTTCTGATTCATATTAGGGTTCCTTTCCGGGGAAAGTTGGGCGAAGAGGAAATTCTTATCTGCCGCGAGCATATGCTTCTAAGGCGATGGTTCCCAGTCGTCTTTGGATACTCGTTGATCATTTGTGTTTACCTGGGAGACGGCCTTACACGGTCGGTGCTTTCGCTATCTAATGCGACTAGTAAGGGGGATCGCTTACCTTTGCGTGCTGATTGAAACGTGGCATGACATCTTCTGCAAGACGGCGCATTGACCTCTGCCAAAGTGCCTTGTCGTCCCAATCGTGACCGGTCATCAACAAGGTACCGAAAGGACCCACCTCATCGCGGAAGGCAATCAACTGGTCCAGCACCGTATCAGCGTCACCTGCTAGTACTTGGTCCTCCAAAGCTTCATTCACTTGGCTGGTGACAAAGCTTTCGCGGTCTTTTGAGGATGTGATACTGCGCTTTGCTTCCAGTGTACGCAGGTAATGGAAATAGTGCCGGAAACCGCCTTCCTCGCGGGCAACGTAGTCCTCTGCCTGTTCATTAGTTTCGGCAACTAAAATGCTGCGACCGGCGCGCCAGTTCTCTGGATCCGGACGTTTCCCAAGGTCTTCACGCTGGCAGCAATAGTCGGTCCATTGACTTGCGACGAAGCCAGCTGGGACAAAATTTCCAGAAATTGGGATCCAATCACGCTCTGCCACAATCCGTGAAGCGCCAGATTTCGGGCTACGCATGGCGTAGGCAATTGGCGGGAATGGCTTCTGAAGAGGCTTTGGCAGAAGCCCAACACCAACACCTTCTTCGATAAAATCGGTAAGTTTGGCGTCCCAGAATGTGCCTTTGATGTCTATCGGCGCATCTTGGGTCCAGACAGCTTCCATAATGTTGACGCATTCGATCATCATGTCGTAGGAGCGTTCACGATCCACGCCAAAAATTTCGGAATCGCTCGGCAATCCACCAGGGCCGATGCCGACTAGTGTTCTCCCGCCACTAATCTGGTCAAACATCGCAATTTGCATCGCCAGTTTGACTGGATGATGATAGGAGAGGTTTATAACCGCCGAGCCGTATTTAATGTTTTTTGTTTGATGAATAGTGGTGGCCATAAACATGAACGGATCCGTGATAGGTTCTGCAATCGATGTTTGGTGCTCTCCGATCCAGGCCTCGGTCAAACTTAGTTTGTCCGCAAGCAAAATCTGCTCTCGGTTCTCATTCATGACTTCTTGATATACGCGTTCCTTCGGGTGCAGCGGCATTGCAAAAAATCCGAGATCGACCAATTTAATCGCTCCTGTGCATTCGGCTAATAGTGAAATTAGGGCGCTAATCTATGACGAAAACACTGCATCGATAAGTGTAGGGCCGTCAGCAGCGAGCGCGGCTTCCAATCTGGCTGTGAAATCTTCTGCCGTCTCCGTGCGATGACCTTCCATTCCCATGCCCTTTGCGAGATGTGACCAGTCGATATCTGGGTTGCCGATATCAAACAATGTATCAGCCTTTGGGCCGAGCTCGTTCGCCCCGGTCTTGAAATATTCGTGTTCCAAAATCTTATAGCGTCTATTCGTCAGTATGACGGTGACGACGTCGAGCCCTTCCCGGGCTAAAGTCCATAGTGCCTGGTTGGTATACATGCCGCCGCCGTCTGACTGAATGCAGAGGACCTTGCGGTCGGAGCAGGCAACACCAGCGCCGACAGCCAGCGGAATGGCCATGCCGATGGAACCGCCGGTGAGGCCGAGCCAATCGTGCGGCGCTGCACCTCGCGTAAAGCCAAAAATAGGGCCGCCCGAGGTTGTCGTTTCTGCCGCGATAATAGCGTTCTCTGGGAGCAACGCGCCAATGGCCATGCCGATCGTCTTGGGGTTGAGCGGTCCGCTCGGCTTCTCTGGCACCGTCCATTCGTAAAATTTACCTGGCTGTGAAGCATCTAATGCATCCGCCAGCGCTTCGAGCGCGCCTTCGGCATCGTCCGCCGGCCCGGCCAAGGTGTGGGTAGGCACCCCTTCGGGAATTAGCATGCCGGGGTAGCCTTCATAGGCGAGATAGGCTACTGGCGGCCTAGTGCCGGCGAGCACGACGTTCCCGGCGGACCCAAGGGTCTCCAGCGCAATGGGCTGGTCGCCCGGGAGTGGGCCGAATTGTCCGCGCCCAAAACCGCGCGCCATCCGTGCGGCGAAGACTTCGACCATCAGCCGACAGCCTGTCTTCGCTGATATGCGGTTGGCGGCGCCGAGGCCGCGCTCCGATAGTCCGTTGCCGTTAACCAGTAAGATTGCGGTGTCGTCATTAGCGATGGTGGTAGCGATCTTTTCGATTTCAGCGTTCGATGCGCGCTTGCGCGGGCTTGGCGAGGCCGCCGAAGCGGGCTTCGCATCCTCGCCCCAAGTTGCATCTTGGGGCACGATCAAGGTGGCAACCTGACCCTCGCGGGCTGCTGCCACGGTATCCGCTGCATCTTGTCCCAGCATTGCCGGACTGCTTGCCCGTCGCACCCACCCCGACATTGATGATGCGAGCGCCTCTAGGTTAGAGGCAAGCAGAGGATCGTTCGGGCTGTGATAGCTCGGATAATCACCCGCTATGTTTACGACCGGGCTGTATGCCCGCTTTGCGTTGTGTAGATTGGCGAGGCCATTCGCAAGGCCTGGTCCCACATGCAAGAGCGTCGCGGCCGGCTGCCCGGTCATTCGCGCATAGCCGTCGGCGGCTCCGGTGCACACGCCTTCGAATAGGCCGAGAACGGGTCGAAACCCATCGACAGCGTCGAATTCCTTAATGATTTCCATTTCAGTCGAACCAGGGTTGGTGAAAACGTGGTCAACACCAGTTGCAACTAGGCTGCGGACGAGACTTTCTGCTCCGTTCATGGGAATCCTCTTAAGTAAATTTGAGTGTTATATGCGAAAATCTTTGGCGATCTTGCGCAGCTGGAATTTTTGGATCTTGCCGCTGGCTGTTCGCGGGAATTCCGGAACGATCTCAAGTTTCTCTGGCAGGTATGTCTTCGACATGCCGGCGTCTATAAGATGTTCGACCATCGCATCAAAAGTGAAGTAAGCGTTGGGTTTCGTCTGCACAAAAGCACAACAGCGTTCTCCGAGGCGTTCATCCGGCATTGCGACGACAGCGACTTCTTCAACAGCAGGGTGGCGGTAAATTTGTTCCTCGACTTCAACAACGGGAATGTTCTCTCCGCCTCGGATGATGATGTCCTTTGCGCGGCCGACGATGCGGATGTAACCGTCCGCATCCATTCGGGCTAGGTCACCGGTTTCGAACCAGCCGTCGTAAGATTCATACGCATCGGGTCGTTTCAAGTAACCGACGAACATGCCTGCACTTTTGGCCTGCAGCCGCCCTTCGACATTTGCGCCAACCGGATTACCATTTGTGTCGACAATTCGCACGGCCGCATGGTCCACTGCTGCACCGTCCGTGTTGAATATCTTTTCGTCCGGGTCGCCTGGTTGGGTGGTGGTGACAAGCCCGTTCTCCGTCATACCCCAGCCGGAAAGAATCTGGGCGCCGAGACGCTTCGTCGCGTTGTTAACCAGGATGCGAGGGATGGGCGCACCCGCGGAACAAAACATCCGGAAGCTGCTTACATCGCAGACGTCGAGCGCAGGTGTATTTGTAAGGTCAGCGAGGAATGGAGTTGAGGCCATGGTATATGTTGCCCGCTCGTCATTGATGCGCCGAGCAGCGACTTCCGCCGACCAAATGTCCTGGAGGACAAGTTTCGTGCCTAGCACGAGTGCCATCGACATGCCGTAGAGAAAACCGGTCTGGTGCGCCATCGGTGATGGCATGAAGACGACGTCGTCTTTAGTGAGGCCGAGCCGCGCACGGCCGATGTCGACTAAGCTTAATAGTGTGTTACTGGTATGGAGCACGCCCTTTGGGACACCGGAGGTGCCGGAGGTATAGAGTAGTTCGATAATATCGTTCGGGTCTGGGCGGCGTTCGGCGAAGAGTGTGTCGGCATCGATCTCTTCCTCCCAACGTCGTTCGATGAATCGATTTTCGAAAGATTCGTCGCCTTTGCCATCGAGATAGAAGACATGCTCGAGATTGGCGAGCTTCGAACGGAACTCCTCAACCATCGCCTGATGGTCGAAGCCACGGAAGGTTTTCGGTGCGATGAAGACTTTGCTTTCCGCATAGTCGAGCATGAAAGAGAGTTCACGCTGTCGAAAGATTGGCATGACCGGATTGCTGATGGCGCCGATATGTAGGCATGCGAGATGCAAGGCGGCGAATTCCCACCAATTTGGCATCTGGAAGGAGATAACCTCTCCTTTTTGGACGCCCAGATCCGCAAGGCCGATAGCGATACGACGTGCCATACGATGCAGTTGGCCAAAAGAAATAGACTCAGTCCGCCCGCGCATGCTGTTGATGCCGGTAATTGCGACGGCGTCTGGTTGTTCTGCTGCCCAGCGTTCCATATGGTCGAGCAAAAGCTTTTTCGGCCATAATCCCTTCTTGTTCATCTCGTCGATCCGACCCTGAGTCAAGATCGTCATCGTCTCCAACGCCACGGCAATCGCTCCCCCGTTTCCTCTAGGGATAATGTTATCGCGAGAAGGCGGTAGGGAAAGCGTCGTTATTTACGTTCATAATCAAGAGTGCGAGCTATCGGTATGGCCCAGTTGACTGAGATTGATTACAGTTGAACGGCTGTTGAACATGTGAGTTGTAGGAAGGTATAAATGCTCCGGTCCCATCTCCCTTGGCTGACATTCGATTGTTATGACACCTTAGTGCGATATTCCGAAAGCAAGGCGGAGGCGCTGGCCACTCTTGTGCGCGCGAAAGGCGGAGACAACGTAACCGTCGATGCGGTGCGGGCGACGTTTGAGGCGCGGGAACGTTCAATACAGACAGGGCCTTTCACAATCCTGGCCGACGTTTTGAAACAAAGCCTTCGCGATGCACTAGATGCCGCGAGCTTGCCGCAGGCCCCAGAAGACGATGAGACGATGTTGGCAGCGGTGCGTGGAGCCGAGCCTTTTCCGGATGTGCCGGCCGTGCTCGCCGAATTGAAGGTGGACCATCGCTTGGCTATTCTCTCGAACTCGCAGCCCGACATTATCTCGTTCAACATTGTGTCCATTGGTGTTGAATTCGATGCCGTTGTGCTGGCGACGGAGGCGAAATGCTACAAACCCGACCCCGGCATGTTCCGCGAATTATTGGATCGGATCGGCGCGGCACCGGGCGATGTGACACATATCGCGCAAAGCTTCTATCATGACATGCGAACCGCGAAGGACCTCGGCTTCGGCCGGCGCCTCTGGATAAACCGCTTTGGGCGTGAAGGGGATGCTGCTTACACGCCGGATGCTGAATTAAAAGACTTGGTGGGTGTCCGCGCCCAACTCGGTTAGATCTCCGATCTAGCTACGTTCCAGCATCCGCAACGTATTGGGACGGTCTGGATGCGTGGTGTCTCAGGACTGTGCGTTTGACACGCAGATCTTGCAGCTCAATTTGGTCTAACCTGGATCGTCCAGGCTACCGGCACAAAGGATGAAGGCATATCTTTAATCCCTACTCGTGCGGTGTATTTGCGCGGATGGTATTCGGTCCTATGTAATTGGTAAGGGGATTCAACCAAATTTTGCCGGAGGAACGTGCCATGGGCGCAGGATTGACACTGAGAAAGATGATGAATGAGGGTATGGTCGTGGCGCCGGGCGCTTATGACGGGCTAACGGCGCGGCTGATCTCACAAGCCGACTATTCGGCCGTGTACATGACCGGCGGCGGAACCTCGTCTAGCTTTGGTTATCCGGATTACGGTCTTCTGACGATGAGCGAAATGGTGGAGAACGCGGGTCGGATTGCTGACGCGGTTGATTTGCCGGTTATTTCCGACGCGGACAATGGGTACGGCAACGAGCTCAACACATACCGGACAATTCGGGCGTTTGAGAAGGCCGGTGTCGCCGGCGTCCATATCGAAGATCAAACGTTTCCGAAAAAATGCGGCCATCTCGACGACAAGGAATTGATTTCGCTTGACGATTATTTGGCAAAAATTAGAGCGGCTGTTGATGCGCGCCGCAATGATGATTTCGTCATCATTGCGCGGACGGATTCTCGGGCATCCCACGGCTTTGAGGAAGCGGTTCGGCGTTGCAATGCGGCTCTCGACGCCGGCGCAGACGTGGCGTTCCCCGAGGCAATGCAGACGACCGATGAATTGAAGGCCGCGCCGAAAGAAATCCATGGGCCGTGTCTTCTCAACGTGGTGCGGGGCGGTAAGACCCCGGAAATCTCTTTCGCGGAAGCACATGAGATGGGCTACAAGATTTCTATTGTGCCGGGTCTTCTCTTCATTCAGGTGATCGGTGCATGTGACCAAGCGCTTGCTGCGATGAAGGCGGAAGGTCGCCATCCAGAACCACTCGCGGATCTTAGCCCGGCCGACGCCTTCGCCCGCGTTGGTGCCGCTGAGTGGGATCCACGACGTGAGCAATACCGCGATATGGCCGTGAAGGAAGCGGCGGAATAATTTCGTCAACTGAGAGGTGGCAATTGCTGCGCGCGTCGGGCGACGTTTATTTGGTGTCGGATCCTGTCTTCCAAAGGTGGTGGCGTGTAACCGAAGTCTCGCTCGAAGCGCCCGCCGTCCATGCGATTGATCTGCTCGAAACTAGCGGCGTCAGGGGCGAACGAAATATCCGCGTCAGGAAGAATAAGGCGGATGCTATCCGCGATCTCGCCAAGTGAGGCGCGACGGGTTGGTACACAGTACACGTCTTGATCCGACACGTCTGCGAAGGCAAGCCGAAGCATACATTCCACAACATCTTCGACGTAGATATATGCGGATGTCTGTGCGGCTGAAATTTGACTTTTATAGGCCTTGCCGACCGCAGCTGCCGAAATCATCGCAGAGGCGGCGGCACTGCGCCCGGTTACCCGGCCGTGCCCGAACACCGTGCAGATGCGGAGACCCCGACAATCCAGTCCCTCATTAGCTTTATAGGCGCGCGCGGCCAGTTCGTTGGCTTGCTTTGCGACCCCGTATAGTGAAAAGGGGAAACGGGGCGATTTTTCGTCGAGAGTCGCATCGCCGTGATCTGACTGGTCGCCGTAGACGGCGATCGAGCTTGGGTAAACGACCCGGCTGACGCAGTGCTGGCTTGCGACGTCGAAGATGTTGTTGGTGCCGCCTATATTGACATCGCAACCGCGCCGGGGATCGTCTTCGGATGTCGGCGGTAGGACCGCGGCGGTGTGTATGATGCGGTCGACCCCGTTTTCGGAAATTGTAGCCACAATGGCGGAACGATCGGTCACATCGGCTTCGACGGCTTTTATTTTTCCATCTTCCAACAAATCTTCCAGTCGGCAACGGGGTGATATGCGGTCTAATGCGATGACGGTTTCACCTCGTTCGACAAGCTTGCGGGTAATGCCGGAGGCTATAAGCCCGGCCGCACCTGTGACGAGTACAGGCATATCCTTAGATCTCCATTGCCATGCCGTCGGTTGCAGGATCAGCGCCGCCGTCCCATTTGCCGTCGACGATACGGATGGCGTGAACCCAACCGAAGGTGTAGCTTACCGGGTGTCGATGTGTAGGGTAATCTTGATCGCGTAAATCTTTCTCCGTGGAACGTAAGATGCGGTTCGAGAGTTCCAGAATATTCGAAGTGGCGGCGAAGCGAGGCGCGATAACCGCTTCTTGCGCGTTCATCCCGAAATCTAATACGTTCAACATTACTTGTAGATTACCCATGGTGATATAAGTGGCGCCTGGAGCGCCGAGCACGAGGTGCGGATCGTCGCCCTTGAAGACGATGGTGGGTGATAGGGCCGAGAAGCGTGCCTTGCCGGGGGCGAGTGAACCGGATCGACCTGGTCGTGGATCGAAGACAGTCATGGCCCCATTGTACATAAATCCGAGCCCATCCGTGACGACACCTGAAGGTTGGCCCAATGTGTGTGTCATGGTCACGCAATTGCAGTGCTCGTCGACAAGAGTTACCTGTGTCGTGTGCTTACTTTCCTGACCCCCGTTGTTGACGCGCACCACGTCCGTCTTCTCGCCGCGTTTAATTCGTTCTGCCTTTTTGGCGGCGTATTCCTTGGAACAAAGCTCCGTCAATGGCACGTCGTAGAATTTTGGGTCGCCAACCTTATTGTCCTTGTCGACAGTTGCGATCTTCATCGTTTCGGCTACCACCCGGATATATTCTGGGCTATTGTGGCCGAGAGCGGCTAAATCGAAATTCTCCAGGATATTGAGCATTTCAATCAGCTGTACACCGCCACCGGGCGGCTGGTTCGTAGCGATCCGTTTCCCCCGGTATGTACCCCAGAGCGGCTCGTTTTCGTCCGGACCGCACGTCGCCAGGTCTTCGTGGCCGATCAAGCCGCCGTTTGCCTTCATATCCGCGACAATGCACTCACTGATTTCGCCTAGGTAGAAATCTTGCACTCCGTGCTTGGCGATGCGGCGCAAGGTGTTTCCCATATCCGGATTGCGTAGCACCTCGCCAACGCCCAAAGCCTGCCCGTCGTTGTGACAATAAATTTTTCTGGTCGCGGGGTGTTTGTTGATCATACCAATATTTGGATCTCGCCCGGCGGTCGGCGGCAGGTTCCAAAACTCGCTCATATGGGGCCTCACGATCACGCCTTCTTCGCAATGAGCGATGGCTGGTTGTATGAGTTCGGCCAAAGACTTTGTGCCGTAACGCGCCAATACTTCCGCGAAGGCGGCCAGCGTGCGCGGTGTTGTTATGGCGCCATAACCGAACTCGTTCACACGGCCTCTCAGGATGAATCCCCAACCGTCCAATGCTTCATGTTCGATCAAGTGCTCCCACATATCGGGGCGGGTCTGGAGCGGCGAGCGCCCGTGAAAATCGAAGGTGGTGTGAACGTTATGCTCCGGCAGGTAGAGGTGAATATTGCCGAACCCGGCTATTCCGCACATCTGCGGGTCAACGGCGGTCTGTACCAAGGCGCATCCGATGGCTGCATCAACTGCATTGCCGCCGGCGCTCAGAATATCAAGCGCGGTTTCGACAGCTTCTGGCTGCGGGGCAGAGATCATACCATGTGTCATGGCGCTTTCTTCAAAGAGCCCCAGGAGCCGCGGGATGCATACATCCCATCGTTGTTGGCGATCATCCCTGCAATGGAAACCGCGCGTACCAAGGGAGTGTGGTTTGCCCTGCCCTGTCCGACAATGTCAAAGGCGGTGCCGTGTCCCGTCGTGACGGTTGGGACCGGCGATCCGCCGTGAATGGCGATACCTCGCTCGAACTCCAGTAGTTTGTTCGCGATCTGGCATTGGTCGTGATACATGGTGACGATACCGTCGAAGTTCTTGTTCCGTGCCTCAACGTAGACGATGTCGGCGGAAAAGGGTCCCTCGACTTTGATGCCGTCCGCGTTGGCGCGTTCGATTGCCGGGATGATGGCGTCGACCTCTTCCGTGCCACATAGACCGCCTTCACCGCAGTGGGGATTGTATCCAGCGACGGCGATGCGCGGGTTTTCGATTCCGATCGACGAGAGAGAGCGATGCAGCAGCTCGATGATCGCATGGATGCGGTCCGTCGTGAGATGCTGCCAAACGTTCCGCATTGGGACGTGGGAAGTGACCCGCGCGACCCAAAGACCGTCGAGTACATTTAGTTCGGAGAACGTCCCTTCATGTTGCAGGTGGCTGGTGCAGAAGTCGATACCGTCACGGTATTTCCAGCCTGCCTGATTCATTGCTTTCTTGTTCATCGGCGCATAAGCGACCGCGTCGATCTTGCCTTCTGCGGCAAGGTCGAGCGCCAAGCTCAGAACTTCCATTGTGTAACGACCACCGATCTCATTCGCAGTTCCCACGGCTAATGTATCCAGATCTACATCGGTGACAGGAGCGGAGAGGAAAGGAATTGCCGGATCCTCGGGATCGAATTCTGTGAGTTCGTCACGAACTTGGAGATTAAAGTTCAGGTCGAGACGCTTAATAGCGTGGAGCAGAATCCGCTTGTCGCCGATAACAATCAGGTCGACATTCGGGTCGCGTTTCTCGTCAGAGAATACCTTGGCGACCAGTTCTGGACCGATACCGCACGGGTCGCCCATCAATAATCCGACCTTTGGTTTTCCCAAGCTACTCCTAGACATCTCTGCTCTCCTCTATTAGCCGGCGAAGTCTGCGAGAAAGTCGGTTAAGGTCTTCACTACCGCTTCCGGCTGTTCCTGTTGAACCCAATGCCCCGAGTTTGGCACAAGATTGACATGCCGCATATCGGTGCAGACCTCGTCCTGCATTGCCTCGAATGAGCCGGGCTTCTGATAGATGCCCCAATCTTTCTCGCCAGCAATGAAGCAAGATGGTACGTCGAGTGTACGACCGCTGAATAGACAAAGTTCCGCGGTCATGTCGGCTTCGAAGCGGCAGCGGTACCAATTGAGCCCTCCCTGAAACCCAGTTCGACTGAATTCTTGGGCAAAGAATGCAAGCTCCTCATCGGGCAGCCATTTGCATACCGCTATCTCCTCTGGTGTGGGCATGTAAGTCGCGCTTGTCTCCGCCATATTCGCGTCGCTGTCCATAATGTAGTAAGTTGGCATCGGCTCGATATTTTCCGCCGTCCATGCTTTTAACGGCGCCGGGTCGTTGCCGCTCCAATCCGCGCTTTTGCCGTGGAAGTATCCGCGCAGGAAGTTGTGCAAACCCTGCGGACAATTCAGCATATCGCCGTTTGCGCCCCTCGTGCTGTAATACTTGTGATAGTGCTTCCGCGGTCTTGGCAGTCGACCCAGTTCCTCGAATATATCCGGATCCTCTCCCTTATTCGTGTCTGCGAAGGACGGCACACCGGCAAAGGGCGCACTCATCATTGACACTGCTTGAAAGAGGTCGGGACGGATCAGGCCAGCATACGCGGCGACGGGGGAGCCGAAGTCGTGCCCGAAGACAGCGTTGACTTTGCTATAACCAAGCCGGTTTACGAGCGCGACTGCGTCCCGCACTAAGTTAACCAAGTTAAAGGGGCGAAGGTCTTGGTCGTAATCATTGCTCCAGCCGGTCGTCCGGCCAAACCCTCGTTGGTCGGGAGCGACAACGTGGTATCCGAGATCTGCCAGAGGCACAATGATGTTGCGCCAACTATAGGCCAATTCCGGAAAGCCATGCAGTAACAGAATGAGTGGCCGCGGGTCGTTGTCATAACCAGCTTCCAAAATATGCATTCGCAGGCCATTCACGTTCTCCACGAAACGGGAGCGAATTCCGGCCGGCAAATTAATGGGCTGAAGTGTGTTCATATTCATCCTTCAATCTGTCTCGATATCAAAATCACGCGCTGGGACTGGAAAGCAAGTCTGGCAAAAGGTCTTAATGATAGGATCATGACTTGTAATACCCCAGGTGGTTTGGATAAGGGCGCCTCTTTTATTGACGGTGATAAGGCGAAAGAAATAAGAGTCGCCCGTTCGACTTTGTTTCCCGCCCATGACGAAGGGTGAGAGATCTTTCGGTATCGGGGTATGGGATTAACCATGAGGATTGGATCTTGGGCATGCCGCTTGTGTTGGTGGCAGGAAATTACCCAAATGCGCTTGCGCCTGGCAGTCGTCTGTCGGTTCGCCTCTATACCTATCGACGAATTTTCGTCATGGTTATTTCTAAGATCACGCCAAAGGACATACCGCGGGAACGATCGGATGCAAGTGGTTGCGCCTTGATAGAGCTGAAAACGTCTGGTCCCTGCCTGATCAATGCTGTTTATATAATGGAATTGCCGGCGGGCGAGCGGGGTGATTGGGCCAGCATCCGGACGGCGCTTTTGTTTTCAGCCAAATAAATGTTCGTGAAGAATGAACGGGCTATGTTTGTCTACGTAGTAAAGACGAAATTAACTTGGGAGTAAGAAACGTGGTCGATCTATTGCAGGTCTCGGTATTACCGCCGTTCTTGATGGAGCGGTTGGGACAAAAGTACACAATCCACGATTTCATCGATCCGGCCGATCCCGAAGCGTTACTCGAAGAAGTTGGGCCAAAGGTCCGCGGTATTCTTGCGGGAGGGATGAAGGGTCCGAACGCCAAGCTAATTAACAGGCTACCGAATCTGGAAATCATCTCCTCCTTCAGTGTGGGATTCGACGCGACCGATGTCGTCGCGGCACAGGCGAGGGGCGTAATCGTCACTCACACGCCGGAGGTTTTGACGGGAGATGTTGCGGACCTTGCGATGGCCTTCATCTTGATGGCACCGCGCCGGATTGGAGAATCCGAGAGGTTCCTTCGCGACGGGAAGTGGTTGCAAGGCCGTATGGATCTCGGGATGACGGTTCGCGGCAAGAGGCTCGGTATTCTTGGGCTTGGCAGAATCGGCAAGGCTGTAGCGCGGCGTGCTGAGGTCTTCGGCCTGCACATCGGATATTTCGACATAAAACCGATGGGCGATTTGCCATATCGCTCATACGCTACCCTGATTGATTTGGCCGAGGCGAGCGACATCCTGCTGGTCGCCTGCGAAGGGGGCGAGGCGAACCGGAACGCGGTCAGCGCGGAAGTTATCGAAGCCATCGGGCCAGGGGGCTTTCTTGTCAACACGGCTCGCGGCCCGATTGTCGATCAGGCTGCATTGGTTGCAGCCCTTAGGGACCGAAAATTGGCGGGGGCGGCTCTTGACGTCTTTGATGGTGAGCCGCAGGTCCCGGCGGAATTGATCGCGATGGAAAATGTGGTATTGACGCCACATATTGCCAGCTCGACGCATGAGACGCGGCGGGCGATGGGCGACTTGGTCTACGACAATCTCCGTGCCCATTTCGCTGGGAAACCGGTTTTGACGCCGGTCCCCTCACAACTCGGCTAAGCCACTTCCTCTTTCGCGAAAGTGCCGATAACCCCTTTAGCTTTCATGACGTCGATGTCCGTATCTGTATAGCCGAGTTCGGCGAGGACTTCTTCATTGTGCTCGCCAAGGTGCGGGCTGTGGGTCAGCCGGTCACCGGTCTCTGGGATCGGTTGTCCAGGGATTGACGCCATCGGTATCTTGCCGAGTGTGTCATTCTCGACCCAGCGCAGGGCATTGACCGCCTGCACCTGCGCATCTTCAAGAAGATCGAGATGCGTCTGTACCTTGGCGTTGAGGATATCCGCTTCGGAAATCAGTTTGTTCCATTCGTCGCTGCTCTTGGCGGCGATGATAGGTCGCATTTCCGCCAACAGGACTTCGCGGTTAGCGACCCGGTCCATCGGCTTTATGAACCGTGGGTCTTTCAGCCATTCATTCTTGCCTATCAGGGTGCAGAGTTTCTTGAAATGTGGGTCGCGTCGAGCATTGATTGACATGAAGCCGTCGGCGGTCTCAAAGCTCCCAACCGGCATTCCGATCGGCTCCGCTTGTCCGCCCTGGAGGTAGGACTCCATGATCGACGCTTCTTGAAAAACCAGCGAGGCTTCGAGCAGGCTGGTTTCGATCAATTTTCCCTCGCCTTTGATCGCCTGGCGATAAAGAGCGGATGCCGTTGCTTGATAGGCGTAAAGGCCCGTCGCAAAATCGATCGCAAGCATGTTGATTCGTTGGGGAAGACCGTTGATGTCCCTATTGATCGACATCATGCCGGTATAAGCCTGCATGACGGAGTCCGTCGCGGGTTGATCATTGCGAGGGCCGGTCTGTCCGAATCCGGTGACGGCAACGTAGACGACCTTGGGGTTAACTTTGACTATGGAATCGTAGTCGAGGCCAAATTTCGTAAGTTTGCCGACGCGGTAGTTCTGTATCATAACGTTGCAGTCGGCAGCCAGTTTCTTTGCGATCTGCAAGCCTTCGGGGGATTTTAGGTCGGCGGCGATACTGCGTTTACCTCGATGGACGACAACGGAATGCGCGGTTTGATCACCCACAGCCTTGCCGAGCTGACGGCTCCAACACCCCGTGCCGGGTGGCTCGAGCTTCACGACATCGGCACCGTTTCTCGCCAAATGCATGCCGCAATAGGGCCCGGCTACGCCTTGGCTGAGGTCTAAGACTTTGAGCCCTTCGAAAGCTAAATCGTTTTGTGACACCGTCTTCTCCTCGTCCTTTTGAGAATATCATTGATGCGAAAATCGTCCGAATTCCGCATGGGACTAGTCCTGGAATATGGCGGCGTGCTGAAAAAGCTCTAAATGGTGACGAAGACTATTCTGCGGGAGACATAGCCGGAATGAAGCGTGAAGCATTCAAAGCATCGGGATACCCATGGCGTCTTTATACGGGGCCGCAGGCGATCGAACGCGGAATAGGGGAATCGGTCGATCGCGCTCGCGCAAAGCGTGCCTTCGTAATTTGTTCGCCGTCCGTCCACAACAAGACGACGATCATTCGGCGCATCGAAGAGGAGCTCGGTGACCGTTTTGCAGGCGTGTTTCATGGGATCGAGAAAGACTCCACGTATCGCTCAGTCGTGGCGGCAAAGGAGGCGTCGGAAGAAGCCGGCGCCGATCTTCTGATCGGGGTAGGCGGTGGCAGCGTTCTTGTTGCGACGCGGGTCGTCGCGGTCTATATGGGGGAGGATGCCGACCCGTTCGAGATCATGACGCAATATCCGGAAGGCAAAGCTGCTTACAGCCCACGTCTGATGGCACCGAAACCGCCGATCTTCAACATCCCAACCACACCAACGAGTGCCATGAACCGGGGTGGCTCGGGACTCAAGAACCCAGATCTTGATCACCGGATGGAGTATTTCGACCCAAAAACACGGCCCCAGTCGATCTTCATCGATGACGATGCGTTGCTAAGCGCGCCGAAGGATTTGATCCGCTCGACTGCGACTACGGTGTTCGCAAGCCTCATCGGCGCGATGTCTCAAACCGATTTGAACGCGCTAGCGCATGGTGACCAAAAAATCGCTTATGGTCTGGCGTACCCCGCTTATATGCGTTTGATGGACGAGCTCGATAATCCGCAGCTACGCGTTGATCTGGCGATGGCTGCGTTCTTGCAAAATCGGGCGGAAGACGACGGCCGCCGTCGGTTTACGACCAATGCATTCGCTGGAAACTACGCGGTCTCTACGGCGCTCCATTTGCGTTACCCGAAGGTGGGTCAGGGTGAGTCTACGTCCGTGGTGCATGCGTCCTCAATGCGTTTGGCGGAAACGCCGGACCTGGAGCCAGCGCAAAAGGTTGCGCTGGCACTAGAGGTTTGGCAGGAGGGGATGGACGCGTCTGCGGCCGTAGCGGCTTCGGCCGATAAACTCGAAGAAGTCTACACACGGGTCGGCGTCCCGACCGCGCTCAGCCAATTGGACATCCCGCGTAACGATCTCATCAACATAGCTAAAGAAACCATTAAGAACTTCAACGCGAACGCTGGAACCCGGTCGCCGGAAGAACAGGTTGCCAGTGCAATTAAACTTTTAGAGAAGGCGTGGTGATAAGCTAGTCTGTGAATTCGATCTCTACGTGGCCGAGCGCACCGAAATCCGCGGCGACGTGATCGCCGGGCGAGACAGTGAGAACGCCTGTGCAGGTGCCGGTTGAGACGATTTCGCCTTTTCTTAATCCGCGGCCGGTCTGCGACTGCTTGTTGGCAAGCCACTGCAAGACGTTGACCGGATGGCCGAGCGCGCGAGCGCCGGTACCTTCCTCTCGCAATTCGCCGTTGACGCTGACCTTCACTTCTTGGGCCGCGAGATCGAAACCTTTCCAATCGGTGACGACATTGCCGATAGCGAGAGCAATATTAGCGCCGAAATCCATTGTCGTCAGGAGCCGGCCCTTGCCGACCAGGCCGCCGGCAAGGCGCGAGCCCACGACTTCGACGGCGGCTGCAACGCCATCAATTGTATCGAAGACCTCCTGGAATGAATATTCTTTGTCACGCGGCGGGATATCCTGCCCGATCCGCAAGGCGAACTCGCCCTCTACGGCGGGACCGTGCGCGGGGTCTATCGGAATAGTCGCCGGATTCGTGTGAAAGAAACCGGATAATATGGGGCTCGCCCCGGGCTCGGTCGTCTTCAGCACTCTCTGCGCCTCTGCACTGGTCGACCCCACTTTGAAACCGACAGACGCCATGCCGGAACACTCTACGGCGGCACGTTGAATGAGGAGGGCCTCCTCGAGTGTCTTCGGAGCCTCATAATTGGCAACCTCCACGTTTCCGCCGTCGCGACGACATTGCCATAGTCTTTGTGCAAGTTGTGTCATAATTCTTCCGTATGTAGGCTTGATGTCAGAGTTTTAATATAGGCTCCGGCCGCCGGATACGCTTAGGCGGCCTATCTATTGTCGTAGGTTGGCTGTTCTTTCGGTATCTACGGTAAAATTCTCTGAGACGGCAACGCCATAATCCCTTTCGGCTGTCGCTGCGTCGATAAATCCAGCACGGACATCGTCGGCCACGGTTTCTGGATCTCGCGTCTTCGGGTCTCCATATCCGCCTCCGCCCGGCATCTCGACGATCAATCGGTCCCCTTTGGGTATAGATTGGAAACCTTTGTTGCGCAGGGTTTTGCCAGATTCTAGGGAAATTATTCCCTTAGATCCGTTGCCGCCGCCATCGCGGCCACGCGGCGGGAAGTGGACCCTTTCGAAAGTGGCGAAGATGCCAAAAGGCGCATCCTCGCGGTTGGTGAGTTCCATTGTCTGTCCAAGGCCGCCCCGCTGCTTGCCGGGACCACCAGAATTAATCCGGTATTCCTTCTTCCAGACGACCAGTGGCGTGATTGCTTCGGTGATCTCGACTGGGACGTTGCGCACACCGCTCGGATAGGGTGTCGCCGAAAGTCCGTCCTGCTTCGGGCGCGCGCCGGCCCCGCCGCTGTGAAAGCTCATTACCATGAAAGGTGATTTTGTTTCCTGCCCAGTCATGCCCTGTCCTGCGCCGAGTTTCAGGTTCCAAAGGTTGGACGTGCCTTCTGCCGGGACGACGTCCGGCATAGCCTGGTGTAGGCAACCGAAGACGACATCAGGCAGCATGTGACCGATGCTCGCCCGTGCCACGACCGCGCAGGGATGCGGCGCATTGACGATAGTGTCCTCAGGCGCGACCACCCGGATTGCATCCAGCGTGCCCGCGTTGTTCGGAATGGCGGCGCCCACGACGCATTTCACGCCGAATGAGGTGTAGGCCTCCGTGTAGCACAAAGGACAGTTAATCCCAAATTCGGAAACGCCGGAACTACCGTCGAAGTCGACGACAATTTCGCCATCGCCCACTGTCAGCTTGGCGACTAGATCGATAGGTGCCTCGTATCCATCGATCCGCATGCTGGCGCTCCAGCTGCCTTTCGGCAGCTGGTTGATCGCGTCTTCCATGCCCTTCCGGCTGGTGCGGATGATGTGCTCGCCGAGCTGATCGAGATCGGATAACGCGTATTCTTCCATCATTGCCAATAGGCGGCTGCTGCCGGTCTCGTTGCAGGCGACAAGGGCATATATATCACCTTCGACCTGAACTGGCTCACGGACATTGGCTTTGACCAAATTCAAGATCCATTCATCCATCACGCCTTCGCGAGCCAATGGCATGATCGGGATAAAGAGCCCCTCGTGATAGACCTGCTTGCCATCGGATGAGGGGCCGAGCCCGCCGATATCCACCAGATGACTGGTGCAGGCGAAAAGAGCGACCATTTTGCCGTTCTTAAAGGTGGGCGAGACGATGGTGAGATCGTTCAGGTGTCCCGTTCCTTTCCATGGATCATTGGTGAAGTAGGTGTCGCCTTCCTTCATCGTCGCCGCCGGAAAGACCTTCAGGAAGTGTTTGACCGCGCGGGCCATGGAATTGATATGTCCGGGCGTCCCCGTCACAGCCTGCGCCAGCATTTGACCCTCAAGATCGAACACGCCGGCTGAAATGTCACCAGCCTCTCGGCTGGATGTACTGAAGGCTGTGCGAACTAGTGTTTGTGCTTGCTCCTCAACTACGGATAGTAGGCGTTTCCACATGACCTGTAGTTTGATTTCGCTCATCGGATTGTCAGTCATGATTATATTCCCTTACGCAGCAGTTCGATTTCGCCGAGTGCGTTTACGACCGCTCGAAAATTGGGCGGCACGACAGTAGATGTTTCGTCTTCCGTGAGGATCGCCGGTCCTTCGAAGGACTGGCCAGATTGTAGGTCGGCTCGTCGGTAAATACCGGCGTCTACCGCGCCGCCACTCGCCGGATCGAATAGTCGTCGTTTCGCCACCGGTGCGGGCGGATCCAACGTGCTTGCGGTTCCAACGGACTTGGGTAGTTCACGTTCCGTGGCGAGAGTGAGGGTCCACGAGAGAATTTCGACGTTCAGGTTGGGAATCGTTCGCGTGAAGTGGGCCTCATAGGTTTCGTCAAACAGGTTCTGCAGTAGATCGCGGTCATACGCTGTCAGCTGGCGCGAGGGTAGGCGCACAGTGATCTCGTGCCCCTGTCCGCGATAGCGCATATAAGCGGTGCGGGTTTCGACCAGTTTTTCGGTCTTTGTTCCCATCCTGACGACCGCCTCTGCTTCTTGGCGCATATCATTAAAGATGTTGTTGACATAGTCGGGGTCGAATTCGCGCAAACTAACGAGGCGCGTCCGGACGACCTCATAAGCGATTGGCGCCAGCAGAAAACCAACGGCAGAGCCGACGCCGGCACCGGTGGGTACAATCACCCGGTCGATGCGGAGCTTATCCGCTAACCGCGCGGCGTGAAGTGGCGCGGCGCCACCGAAGGCAACAAGCGTTCGGTCCGCTGTATCCTTTCCGTGTTCAATGGCGTGAACCCGGGCGGCGTTCGCCATGTTCTCGTTTACGATTTCGTCGATTCCGGCTGCCGCGATCTCACGAGTGAGGTTGAGAGGGTCGGCGATTTCCTTTGAAATCGCTGCTTCTGCCTTCTCAGGAGCCAGATCGATTTTACCACCAGCAAAAGCCGCGGGCTCAATCCGGCCCAAGATGAGGTCTGCGTCGGTGACCGTGGCGTGTTCGTTGCCTCGGTCATAGCAGGCAGGGCCTGGGTCGGATCCGGCACTTTCCGGTCCAACGGCAATTTGTTGCAAATCGTCGAGTGCTGCGACGGATCCGCCACCCGCGCCGATTTCTACCATCTCTATGACCGGTATGCGGAGGGGTAGGCCGCTGCCTTTCAGGAAACGATACGCGCGGGCCACTTCAAAAGATCGGGAAAGCAGTGGTTCGCAATTGTCGATCAAGGTGATCTTCGCGGTCGTGCCGCCCATGTCAAAAGAAAGAACCTTATCAAGACCGTTCTGGGCTGAGATGTTTTGTGCCAAGATCGCCCCTCCGGCCGGACCACTTTCGACCAACCGGATTGGTTGTCGGGACGCTGTCTCGACCGTTGTGATCCCGCCGCTGGACATCATGAGCAGAAGGGGGCAATCGAGGCCGAGTTTGGACAAACCTGTTTCGAGCCGGCCGAGATATTTCGAAATCATCGGCTGCACATATGCGTTGGCGCATACCGTAGACATACGCTCATACTCGCGGATTTCAGGACAGATTTCGGAAGAAATACTGATCGCCACATCGGGTAAAATGTTGGAGACAAGATCGCGGGCTCGCTCTTCATGCGATGCATTCATGTAAGAATGTAGAAAACAAATGGCGAGCGATTCTATACCTTCAGCACGCAGTGAACTCACACGCTCTTCAAGAATTGTCTCGTCTAATGTTAGCAGAACCTCTCCATCTGCGGCCATCCGTTCCGGTACACCGAGGCGCCAATGGCGCGGCACCAGAGGGGTCGGGCGCTCCATATAGAGATCGTATTGCTCAAAGCGATGTTCGTAGGCGATTTCGACCGAATCGCGAAACCCTTCGGTTGTGATGAGGCCAGTTTTAGCACCCTTGCGCTCGATTAAGGCGTTGGTCGCGAGGGTCGTGCCGTGGATAACGAGTTCAACTGCGCCAGCTTCCGTATCGGATTCCGCTAAGATCCGGCGCGTGCCGTCGAGCACCGCTTCTTCCGGCGCAGCAGGTGTGGTCAGAAGTTTTGCCTGATGGCGCGCTCCGTCCTTCTCCAATACTAAATCTGTAAACGTGCCGCCGATATCGACCGCGAGTTTCGCCCTGCTGGACATAGCGTCTCCTGCTTCAATGCGTGTTTGGATATTGATAACCTTGATGGTTGCCGCCAAATCGTTCAATGAATCGAGGCGCGAATGTTCCGGGTGTCAAGGGCGAGAATGAAATGAAAGCAATATATTGTGTGGAATTGGCGGAATGGCCGGTCCTTGAGGTGCGGGACGTTCCGAATCCTTGGCCCGGTGACGGTGAAGTGGTGGTGCACAACGAAGCGTGGGGCGTCAATTACGTCGACTTTCTGATGTGCCAGGGTGGATACCAATTGCGTCCGGACCCGCCTTTTATTCCTGGATTGGAATCTGCAGGCCGGATTCTAGCGCTAGGCAAGGGCGTCTCGGATTTCAGAATTGGTGAAGTGGTGATGGCAGCGCATCGACCCGGCGGTTTTGCTGAGGAGACGGTTGTTGCTGAGCGTCAGCTCATCAAGATGCCAAGAGGTATGGAAATGTCGGCAGCAGCCGGATTTCGCTCAGCCTTTATTACTGCCTACCATGGGTTGGTCCAGGGTGGGCGCTTGCAAGCCGGCGAGACAGCGCTCATCCTCGGCGCTGGTGGTGGTATGGGTCATGCCGCCGTCCAAGTGGCGAAACGACTGGGCGCCACGGTGATCGCGACAGCGACGGGGGCTGAAAAGCATAATATTATTCGTTCTCTTGGTGCGGATCATACATTGGAGTACCGGGACGGGTTTCGCGATGCTGTAAAGGAGCTTACCGATGGCCGTGGTGTAGACGTCATCTTCGATCCAGTCGGAGGCGATGCATTCGAAGAATCCATGCGCTGTCTCAACTGGGGGGCCCGAGTTGTTATTGTCGGGTTTACCGCAGGGCGCCCGGCCTTGGCGAAGACCAATCACATCCTCATTAAGGGAGCATCCGTTACTGGAATTCGAGCGGGCGAGTTTGGACGTCGGAACCCAAAAGTGGCTGCGGCGAACCTAAAAAAACTTCTCGAATGGGTCGAAGTAGGCGACATCCAGCCATACATTTCGCACCGGTTTCCGCTCGAAGGCATTGAGGACGCGTTCCGGGTAATTGCCGAAAGAAATGTCGTGGGCAAGACGGTGCTTGTCCGGGCATAAAAGGCCTACTTACTCAACCGTTTGTGATTGAACGCCCGTGATTGCTGCCACTTTTGGTAATTGCAAAACCAAAAGGAAGATCAGAGCCGCGGCAATGGCCAGTATGACGAAGACGACCGCAAATTGGTCCCAATGTTGCGGTGCCCAGTCGAAGGTTTTGCGGTTATTCAGGAGCCAGGCGATCGATGGAAGCGTGAACGACATAACGCTGAAGGTCACGAAACTGCGCGCCGCATAAGCCCTACTTCGCCATTCGCTTTTTGCAACTCGTCCGACTAGCACGTCGTTGATCGGAATTTGTCCGAACACCACCAACATGAAAGCCAGTGAAATGAGTAAGGCTGCAGCTCCGAATAGGTTGATCATGATGATAAATAGGATTGCCTGGGTTGCCGTCACTATCGCGAAGATTGTCCGCACGGAGTGTTTATCGACAAAATAGCCGACCACGAGTTGGGCAAATGCGGCCATGGCAAAGACGAATGCTGACCAAATACCAACCAAGGTGAGCGACGCAGCCATCTCTTGTAAACGGATTTCGAATATTTTTGGCAATGCGTACGTAGTACTCTGAAAAATTATACCCCCAAGTGCCGTCGTCAGAAATATGATGCCAAATACACGGATGATAACATCCCGGTCTATTGAAACAGCTCCGCCCTTCACCGCTGAACCTTCGGATGGGTATAATGTTTCTTGATCTCCAGCTTTTAAGAAAATTGAATAAGCTATACCGATAGCGATGGAGAAGACGCCGGGTATGATAAATGCCCATTTCCAATCATAAAAATCAAGAAGCGCCCCAGTTAGAAGTGGGGCGGCAGCAACGCCCAAGTTGCCAAAAACACCGTTCACGGCAAGCGGCATACCGGTCTTGGCACGGCCTTGAACCACCATTGCGATCCCTACTGGATGATAAATGGCAGCAAAGCATCCGACGACGAATAATCCGACAGCCATTTCCTCTGGGGTCGTTGCGAAACTGCAGGCAATCGAAGCTATACCAATCCCGATGAAAAAGACCTGCATCATCCCATCCCGACGCCACTTGTCGGCAATCCATCCAGCAGGAATTGCGCCGAGCCCGAATGCAACCATGCCGGGGGTGGCGTATGGCAGAAGGTCTGGGTAGCTTAAGTTCCAATCAAGCGCGAGTTTAAGTACTGCCGTTGCAAAGATAAGCACGAATAAATGGTCCAAAAAATGACCGATGTTGAGAAAATAGAAGTGAATATTATTCCGCCTCATTTTTATGTTTCCCCACCTATTACCGTCCAAGCGTAATTTTTAGTTTCAATTCAATTTAAATTTGGCGTTAAGCTACGCGATCATTCAACCTTATACATTAGAAAATTATTTGGCTATTACGTCGTAGTATTTTGCAACACTACTCAAGCCGTTCTAAAAATTGATTTTTTTGGAATTATCATCTACAAGAGTAAAATATTGGCATGAATTGTTTTGCATAAAAAATAATCATTAATTGAAGGGTATCTTAAAATTTATTCGCCTATAAAAGAGTTTGGGGTTTATTTCGTTGACCTGTGAGGATCATCACATCCGATATCTCGATGATCTGTTTACCTTCATTTTGCCAAAAAGATTTTACTCGAAATTGAGCTAGGCCAAGACCATGAATGACCCAAAACAGCGAAAGGCTTTTACAACCGTCACGGGAAACCCCACCCCAATAAGGTGCTCTGTAAAAAGCGTCCAGCTGAAAGCTGATTTTAACAGCAATGGTTGAACCAAATAATTCAGTATCCTTGGAAGAACTTTCGTCAAGCCGACAGGTGCAGGCCATTCGGAAGATACAAGTAACCCCGGGCGTATATTGGGTCGAGATACCTGAAGCCGAGCTTTATATAATGTGTGGCAGTCCACCAGACGCTGTTAAACATCTGATGCGGCGGGGTTTGATTGTCCCGGAGGAGATGGATGGTATTCCTGTTGAAAATGGCCCGAACGTCATACTTCTGTCGGATGTGATGCTACAGGGCGGTAGTTTTGCCAACTTGAGTGAATTCCCGGTCCTGCAAATGTTCTACCGTCAAGGTATGATGTTGCCGGGACACCCGGGGAATACAGGCCAGAAGCCGGTTCTGATCGGCAATCAGGATCAAGTGGATTCGCAGCTTAACTACATCTACCGCGGTAATTACGGCCTTATTTCACGAGAGGAAATCGAGGCGACGGGTGTCGATCCAAAATCCGCGTCTGAGATGATGCGAATGAAATTATGGTTCGCCTTTGGGAATATTCGGGAGTCGACTGAATTAATAGACACGATCGTAGTCGGTCGCGAGGCCAGAGAGATTCGAAACGAGGTGTATGTGCAGCGGGTCGAATTGAACGTTTTTGAAATTTCATATCGAGGTGAAAGCGCAAGAATTGATATTAATCTTGCCCGTCACCAAAAATACGAGTCACCCTATCCGTTGAGCTATCATCAAGTGGACCGTGGTTATTTCTCTATTATCCACTCCGGTGAAGGCGATGGGTGGGACATTAATCGACCGACAATGTCGAGCATTATCTGCTTTCAAGGAAAATTGTTTCTTGTAGACGCCGGACCTAACTTGCCTGCGATTATGAATGCTCTGGGTATCAGCGTGAGCGAGATCGAAGGTATATTCCACACTCACTCACATGATGATCATTTTGCCGGTCTCCCAACTTTAATGCAGACTGATCATCGAATTAAGTACTTTGCGACTCCTATGGTACGCGCTGCGGTGACAAAGAAACTGACGGCGCTGCTCGATGTGGAAGAGCAAGAGTTCGACCATTATTTTGAAGTCCAGGATCTCGCATCCGATCAGTGGAACAATATCGAAGGGCTCGAAGTACTACCTGTCTTCTCGCCACATCCGGTTGAGACGACGTGTTTCTATTTCCGAGCCATGGGGCCAGACGGCTATAAAACCTATGGCCATATGGCAGATATCACTTCCTTCTCGGTGCTTGATTCCATGGTAACGAAAGACGAGAGCGGGCCTCGTGTTTCGCAAGAACGGCTGGCGAAAATCAAACAAGATTATCTCTTACCCGCGGATGTGAAGAAGATTGATATCGGTGGTCTGCCTATTCATGGTGTCGCCCTCGACTTCAAAGATGATCCATCGAAGAGGATTATTTTGGCCCATACCGATCGAGATTATACGAATGAAGAAAAAGAAATTGGCTCCGGTGCTGCATTCGGTACAGTCGACGTTTTAATTGAGGGCCACCAGAAATATACTTGGGGTTTTGCATTAAGTTATCTTCAAACATACTTTGATAACGCCAGCGATAATCAGTTGCAGTTATTGCTCAATAACCCGGTTAAAATTTACAATCCGGAAGCGATAATCGCTCGAGAAGGTGAATTGCACGATTATGTTTATCTTATTCTGACGGGCAACGCGGAATGGTTTAATTCAGAAGAGCAGCTCTCCGGTATGTTGTCTGCAGGCGCATTTATTGGTGAGCGCGCGCTCCTAAGAGAGCGGGCTGCTTCAATCACTGTGAGGGCTGCGAGTTTTGTGAGTGCGCTTTGCATCCCAGCAAAGCTTTATGTGGATTTCGTTAAAAAAAATGGTTTTTATGACGACTTTCTTGAACATGGTAAAAATGCGATATTTCTGCAACGTACGTGGTTGCTTGGTGAGGCTATTTCGCAACCGCTACAACACCGTATCGCGCGCAACCTTAAGGTGGTCAAAATTAACAGTGGCGAGGAATACAAAGTTGATCCGGCCGCCGGTTTGTTTATTGTCTGCTCCGGAACGGTAGAACGAGAGACGCTGTGCGGCAATATGGTCAGCATGCGGCTAGGTGATTTTTTCAATGAGGAAAACGTGCTTTTCGAATCGCCCATAAAGTTTAATGTTCGCGCACGGCAGGATACCGAGGTTTTTGTGATTGAAACTTCGTTGATCGCTGATGTGCCGGTTGCCCGTCGGAAAATGTTTGAGACATTTTTGTTGCGTATGCAGCCTTCTTAAGGCTGATTGCGGCGACACAATTCCTAGCGCGTTTGCTGCCTGATAAAGAGAGACCTATGAGCGACGAAGAAAGCGGAGAGCACCGCGACTTTATCCGCAATATTATTGCGGAAGATTTGGCCGAAAAACGAACGAAAAGCCTAGTTACCCGGTTCCCACCCGAACCAAATGGCTACTTGCATATTGGCCATGCTAAATCAATTTGCCTGAATTTTGGTACGGCTGATGAATTTGGTGGTCAGTGTAATCTGCGCTTCGACGACACCAATCCGGCAAAAGAAGAGCAAGAATTTATAGACGCCATTGAAGAGGACATTAAGTGGCTCGGTTATAATTGGAGTGGTGAGCCGCGTTATGCTTCGGATTATTTTGATCAACTTTACGAATGGGCGGAACTTCTCATTGGTGAAGGGAAGGCCTATGTAGACGATCTGTCAGCTGATGAGATACGTGAGTATCGTGGTACCTTGACAAAGCCAGGTCGCAATTCGCCCTACCGTGACAGAAGTGTGGAAGAAAATCTTGCCCTATTCCGGCGAATGCGTGCCGCTGACTTTCAGAATGGTGAACGTGTTCTGCGCGCGAAGATTGATATGGCGTCGGGCAATATTAATCTGAGAGATCCGGTGCTCTATAGGATTATGCATGAAACGCATCCGCGTACTGGAAATGCTTGGTGCATATACCCAACCTACGACTATGCCCATGGGCAATCTGACGCGATCGAAGGTGTCACGCATTCGCTATGCACGCTTGAATTTGAAGATCACCGGCCGCTTTATGACTGGCTGTTAGAAAATTTGCCTGTACCCTCGCGCCCGCGCCAGTACGAGTTCTCACGTCTCAACCTATCTTATAATGTCCTCTCGAAGCGCCGGTTGATTCAGTTGGTGGTGGAGGGCCATGTAAATGGCTGGGATGACCCTCGGATGCCGACGATTTCAGGTCTGCGTCGTCGCGGCGTGCCGCCCGAGGCGCTGCGAGATTTCATTCGACGAATTGGCGTTACAAAATCAGACAGCGTGGTGGAGACGCAGCTGCTGGATCATTGTATGCGCGAATTGTTGAACCGCACAGCGCTCCGCCGGATGGCTGTTCTCAATCCATTGAAGGTTGTGATTGAAAATTATCCCGAAGGTGAGGAGGAAGAACTCGAGGCAGTCAATAATCCGGAAGACGACAAGGCGGGCAGCCGCAAAGTGCCATTCTCGCGCGAACTTTGGATCGAGCGCGATGATTTTATGGAAGATCCGCCGCGCAAATTCTTTCGACTAGCACTAGGACGAGAAGTGCGGCTTCGCTACGCTTATTTTATTAAATGCCACAAAGTGATGAAGGATACGAATGGCGAAATCATCGAAATTCGCTGCACCTACGACCCGGCGACGAAGGGAGGTAACGCGCCCGATGGCCGGAAAGTTAAAGCTACTATGCATTGGGTCTCGGCATCGCATGCGGTTGAGGCTAAAGTACGCCAATACGAAAATTTATTTTTCACGGAGACGCCAGGCCAAGACGATGATTATCTGGAAGCAATTAACCGCGATTCATTCAGTGTATTGACCGGTTGTATGCTGGAGCCTGCATTAGCAAAAGCAACAGTTGGCGACGCATTGCAATTCGAACGCCTTGGTTATTACTGTGCGGACCCGGATGGCACGCCCAAGCAACCTGTCTTCAACCGAACTGTAGGATTGCGTGACACTTGGGCTAAAGTGCAACGCCAACAAGCTGCTCTGATGAAGGATTAGCGGCATGGACCATGAGAAAGTTGGCCCTCTGGATCGGGCCCTCGAGCTAATTTTATCGCTCGACGAGATGTCCCCAGCGCCCAATTTACCGGAACAGTTAGACAGCCTCTTTAAGGACTTGGCAAAGCGGGAACTGGATGAACCCTTGGACGTTGTTGAGGGTTCAATCTGGGCACTTTGGTGTAGTCATCCGGACAATTCAGCTGTGCAACGAATGGAGCGCGTTATTGGTGGCTTAGCGCAGGGCCGATTCGAGGCGGCAGAGCGTCTATTAGATGGCCTGGTGCGTGACTACCCAGACTGGGCCGAAGTTTGGAACAAGCGCGCGACACTTTATTTTTTATTAGATCGCGATGATGAAAGCGTCTCTGACATTGAGGAGACACTGAGATTAGAGCCGCGGCATTTTGGTGCTTTGGGCGGGTTTGGTCAGATTTGCCTGCGCCGTGACGAGCCAGTTACTGCTCGTATTGCCTTTGAGAAAGCGCTGGAAGTAAACCCGCATCTCGAAGGCGTGCGGGAGATCGTCCACGAACTGGGTGCTGAGTACCAGCCCATAGTGAATTAGATTATTGCCGACTTGGACGGCATTTCCGAGATTGGTGATTACATGGCACCGGCATGCGCGCGGCCTTTGAAATTGCTATCAGTCTTTTGGCCTTTAAGTAGGTTCGCCAGTGTAAATTAATTGCGTAAAATACGCCCTGATTTTCGACTTGTCGATTTCACATCGACGCACATCATTAAATCTAGAACGGCCGTCGAAACTAATTCGGCCGCATTGAAAATTATAAGGAATAAAAAGATGGAAATGGTTCGCCTCGACCCACCGGCCGAACTAACAATGCCAATTGGCGAAGCTATGTTCAGTCAACGGGCGACACGGCGCCTCGATCCTAATCGCCCTATTGCCGACGAGCAGTTGAAGATTATTTTTGATGCAGCCTCCAAGGCTCCAAACGGCGGGAATGTCCAGCCGGCCCGTTACTTGGTCATTCGTGACAGTGAGGCCATAAAGAAATTCGGCAAACTTTATTATGAGGCCTGGTGGGCAAAACGCCGCGATGCTTATGGATGGAAAGGTAAGGAAGACATTCCCGAGGGCTCGCAATATCGCTGGGCAGCTTTGCTAGCTGATGAGATGGAAAATGCACCCTGCATCATCCTCACCTACTCAGCGGCGTCCGGCGTAGCTGCTGCGTCGACTTTTCCAGGGGTCCAGAACTTGCTGCTGGCTGCCCGTGCGCTTGGCATTGGCAGTGTGCTTACGACGTTGCATCCGGAGGTCATGGAGCGCGTCCACAAGATGTTCTCTATACCGGACGATTTAGTATTCCATTGCTGCATTCCCTTGGGATATCCGCGCGGCAATTTTGGACCTACTAGTCGTCTACCTACCAGCAAAACAACTTACTGGAATAAATGGGGTGAAGCGCCACCTTGGAAATAAATCAAAGGGCTGCTGCGAGACTGCACACTCCAACACAACCCTGATTTAGATCGTCTGAGTAGCCGGAAAGTTTCTAAGAAGTTCCAGTAACGTTAAGGCATCCCTTAATTAAGGTTATGTCGTTTTATCCTGGGGGTTTGTTGGGACGATTCGCACAGATATGGCGGTGCCAATTTCGGGTGATGAGGAATTTTTTAAGGTTTGTTAAAGTGATGCTATACTGTGGTGCTAAACAGCGGCGGACCGAGCTGTGACTCGTCGACTTCAATTCCGAGCCCCGGTCCTGTTGGAATACTTCCGAAACCGTCGTGGCTCGCTGGCTGGTGGCCAGCAATGTGTTCGTTGGTCCAGTCGTTCATGAAAGAAACGCTCAGTAGTGCCTGTACTTTGGTCGATGCGGCGATATGTGCTGACGTTGCAGCGACGATATCACCGCCCCAGGTATCCTCGACCGTGATCTGCAATCCAAGTTCTTGTCCAAGGTCACGCATCAGTTTGGCTTTTGTCAGACCGCCCACCTTAGATATCTTTAGGTTGAAACCGCCCGCACCCCCATCTCGGACCGCGCGTAATAGGGTTGCAGTATCGCTTACCACTTCATCATAGATCATTGGCAGGGTGGTGCGTTTGCGAACCTCTATACACTCCTCCATCGTCGGACAGGGCTGTTCCAAATAAAAACGCGGGAGGTTTTCCATTGCGCGTGCGGCTTGTATGGCTTCATTTAGGCGCCAGCCGCAATTTGCGTCACCAATTATTATATCCTCGTCGCCGGTATTATTAACAACGGTTCGACTGCGGATGGCATCAAGCCCCGGATCGCCGCCAATTTTCAGTTGAAACCGATGGATACCTTCCGCCCGACGCTCCAAAACATAGTCGCTCATCTCCTCTGGCGTGCCAAGGGGAACCGCGAAGTAGAGCGGAAACTTATCTTGCCTTACGCCTCCGAGTATTTCTGCCACGCTAGCCCCCCAAGCTTTGCCCGTTAGGTCCCAACATGCCACGTCGATTGGGCTTTTCGCATAAGCGTAACCCATCAAAGTGGCGTCCATCGCATCATTGATCTGTGCGAGGTTCGTTGGATCCAGCCCAATCAAGGCTGGCGCTAAAAGCTCGAGTGCGGCTCGTGCACCGCCTGCATGCGACGCCAGATAGGTTGTCCCCAACGGACAAACCTCTCCCCAGCCAGTGAGCCCCGTGTCGCTCGTTAAGCGCACCAGCGTTGATGGCAGATGTGTGATTTCACGGCCACCCGACATTATGTAGGTGCCGTGCACATATGTTAGGTCAAAGTTGTAGACGTCGATTTTAGCAATTCTCATAAGGTCCGTCACTTGGTGGCCAAGTTGACCGAGGAGATTAGCACGCTCAGCGGTTTGTACCAGATAATACAAAGCTTAAATGTTTGAATTCGTTTCCTCCGAAAAGAAGCCAAATTTTAACTATCCTTGACGTCGAGCAAGAATGGCAGTTCAACGAACATTTGATAGTTGAAAAGGATTGTTCTTGCTGCGAATTACAGGTTTTGAAATTTGGAATCCCGTTAGGCCAGGCTTGGCTGATTAGCAAACGAAATCAAACCCATGATTTAATTGATCTTTCGAGCCAGGTGTAACTCAATGGAGATGAAACTTTAGGAGGGTTTTGGGATGAGAGTAGGGTTTGGTATTCCCAATAACCAAGGCGTTGAAGATCCGAACGATCTGATTTCACTGGCGGTAAAGGCCGAGCAACAGGCGTACTCAAGTGTTTGGGTGCGCGAGCATCTTTTTCATTCGAGCTATGTTGCAGAGCGGCTTGGTGATAAACCCTATCACGACGCTTTTACTGTGCTGACCGGTATTGCGTGTGCGACAGATGCAATTCGCCTTGGAACTTCTGTTTTAGTATTGCCCTGGCATGACCCAGCGCGGCTCGGGAAGATGGTCGCGACCTTAGACCACCTCTCAGGCGGTCGTCTTACTCTCGGTGTTGGTGTCGCTACTACGCGAGACGAGTATGAAAACCTTGGGGTAGATTTCACGACGAGGGGCAAGCGAATGGATGAAATTTTAGGGGCGCTTAAGGCACTTTGGACGCAAGAGACGCCAATATTTTCGGGCGCGTTTTATAACTACAGTGGTTTAAAGTTCTCGCCGAAACCTTTGCAGAAACCCTATCCGCCATTGCTCATTGGCGGTTCCAGCTTGGCTGCCCACCGGCGCACGGCTCGGTTCGGTGACGGCTGGCACGCACTTCGCCAATCGCCCGCGCAAATTGCGGACGGAAAGGCTAAAATAATTGCGCTGACTGAAGCGGTGGGCCGCGATCCCGCAGGCCTCGAATTTTCGCTCACTATTCCGCTCCGATTTACCGCCAAACCGCCGAGCCGATCGCTCATGGATCGTACCGCGCTTACCGGCTCAGAGGAAGACATTGTGGAGACCGTCGTTGCCTATCGTAATGCCGGCCTTGATGAAATTGTCGTCAGCGACAGCAGCGCTGATATGTGCAGGAATACGGAGGTTATGATCCGTTTTATGGAGCAGGTCTGGTCGAAGCAGTAAGGATTATACAATACTTTTGTTTCGTTTGTTTCCGCGTTCGATGGGTTTGTCCATTTTTAATGAATAGGCTTCCACCTAAATGGCCATTCGCCTCGGTAATGCTCCCCATATCCGCCTCAAATAAGCCTTCGGCATAGGCCACTGTTTATTATCCGATTGCTGACCTCGTTCAATCATTTTGGTGGCAAATTGATTTTATAAGCACGCCTCTTGGTAACGAGACATTTTGATCAGTATTCATGTTTTGGTTGGGGTTACTTCGGGAAATGCAGGACATCAGACTAGTTATTCATTAGACCGGCGGAATGTCATCTGTAGGAAGGGCTGGAAGGCTCCCCGTCAAAATCGTTTTGGCCAATACCACTAGAGGCAAGTGCGGGTAAAAGCGTTAGGTAAGTGTTTAGCTTATCTTTAAGTAAAATTGTCCAATGAAAGCGCGGTTTGATGATCTAAACTGTGTGAGAAACGTAATAAGGGGTATCAGTAATCATCGAGTTAATAAGACTATTTTAGTCGTGGTCAGCCAATATATTTTTTACCTTGAGAGTGCTTTAATGTTTGCCCCCAAGCCTTTGCCTCTTTTGGCGTTGTGGCGTATATGACGACTTCCAGAGCTGTAATCCCAATATTTGGTGATCAACTATCACTTAAGATAGCTGGATTAAGGGTGGCCTCCCGTAGACGCGATATTGTGTTAATGGTTGAGGCGAATTCAGAAGCCCGCTACGTGCCTCATCACAAGCAAAAACTGACCTTTATTTTTTCGGCTATGCGTCACTTTGCTAAAGAGTTGGGTCTGCTTGGTTGGAACGTAAAATATCTTAAATTGGATGATCCGTCGAATAGTGGTGACTTGTCCTTAGAAATAGAGCGCACCGTTCAAACAGTTAGCGCTGAGCGCGTCATCCTAACCGAACCGGGTAATTGGCGCTTGCGGGAGGCGCTGCTCGGGCACTTCAAGAAGATAGGTCTATCGCACGAGTTTCTGGAGGACGACCGTTTCCTCTGTTCCCATAAGGAATTTGAAGCGTGGGCACAAAACCGTAAGCAGCTTCGGATGGAGCACTTCTATCGCAGGATGCGCCAAAAAAGTGGCCTTTTGATGAGTGGTGATGAGCCTATTGGCGGGAAATGGAATTTTGATGCGGAGAACCGGAAAACACTTGCAAATTGTGAAGGTCTTCCAACTCCCATGAAATTTACAACTGGGCCGGTGACCAAAAATGTTATGGCGCTTGTTCGGCAGAACTTTCCTAAAAATTTTGGGGCCCTTGAGACATTCAATTTTGCCGTGACCGCAAAACAAGCGGCAGCCGCGCTCGATAATTTTATTGAAAATGCCCTACCATATTTTGGTGACTACCAAGACGCCATGCTGAGAGACTCGCGATACGTCTATCATTCGGTACTTTCACAGTACATTAACGTCGGTTTACTCGACCCACTAGCCGTTTGTCGACGCGTTGAAGCGGCCTTTCACGACGGCCTTGCACCCCTTAATGCAGTCGAAGGTTTTATTCGGCAAATTATTGGTTGGCGGGAGTTTGTTCGGGGCATTTATTGGCACTTCATGCCCAACTATCTCGACATGAATTATTTTCATCACAAGCGCGCATTACCCAAATTTTATTGGACCGCTGATACAGAAATGGCTTGCCTAAGAAGCTCGGTCGAGCAGACGCGAGACAGTGCTTATGCGCATCACATTCAGCGCCTTATGCTTACAGGTAATTTTGCTATGCTAGCTGGGATTGATCCCCATCAGGTGCACGAATGGTATTTAGCAGTTTATGCCGATGCCTTCGAATGGGTTGAGGCGCCAAACACGCTAGGCATGAGCCAATTCGCAGATGGCGGCCTGATGTCATCTAAGCCATACGCTGCCAGCGGCAATTACATCAAACGGATGTCTGATTACTGTGGCGGGTGCCGTTATTCTGTCGCCAAGAAATCGGGTCCGGATGCCTGCCCCTTCAACTATCTATATTGGGATTTTTTGAGTCGGAACCGGGATAAAATGGAACAGAACGTTCGGCTACGGCCGGTTTATCGGACCTGGGATCGTATAAAGGACAGCCGTGGGACCGATAATCAACGCGACACGGAACGGTTTCTTAATTCACTATGCTGAACGGGCGGAGTTTGTTGTAAAACTGCCTGCCTGGTTGATCCAATCAATAGGCATGACCGTAAAGGTTTAAAATTCAAAGGGACACTCGATATGTTTAGTAATGCTTATGCTGCCGTGATGAACCCGGATGTAAATCCTCTCCGCCATCTCCACAAGACAGTGCGCTTCCAACTAATGACTGTGCTTGCCCTAATGTGGTCAGTCGTTTTTTCAGTTTGGACAGGATTGGTAATGTGGGTTGGTCCATCAATGCTCGTTCATACACTCTTGCTGATTGGCGTTTATTTTACGGCTGACGTATTCCGCCGAGCTAATAAACAGAATTTTGCTAACCACAGAGCTAAGTATGTCGACCCGGCCGATGGCTGCACAAAGTACGATGATTTATGGGGTGGCGCCTAGGACCATTGAAATGAACCGTGCTCTGTCGAAACGGCGTTCGGAATGTGCAGCCATAGAGCTCCGCAATGGCAAATGCCGTCTTATACGAGTCACCTGGGACGAGACGGCATCTGTCGGGATGTTAGACTATTTTCACGCGGCATTTGAAGTCGATGGACGGTGGAATGCGGAGTTTTATGATTCGGAGGGTAGGGCTGTTACTGCCCATGGGACTGAAGGATCTTTGGAATTCGAATGGGAACAATTTACCGTGGGTATCGATAACTCGGAAACGGGGCGGTGCACAAGTTCAAAGGAAGGTATCGAAGTTAAAGTTCTCGACATGGAATTGGATGACGTCCCGCCTGGAGCGCTGTGCCAGACTGTTGAGGAACGGGACACCGGCATCCCACGTCACTGGAAGCACTGGCGGATTATTTAAAAAATGTTGACGGTTTTATATGATGGTTCATGCCCTATCTGCGCGCGAGAAATAGCTATGTACCGCCGTCAGACCGGCTCTAAATCGATAAGCTGGCTGGATGTCACCCTTATACCAGATGGAGAAATTCCGCTGGATTTATCGCGGGAAACAGTACTGGCCCGGTTTCATGTAATCGATATAGACGGAACAGTCTCGACTGGAATTGCCGGTTTTTTCACGCTCTGGAAAGCACTCCCGAAATACCGCCGCTTGGCTTACCTGCTCGATATCCCACCGCTTCACCCGTTTCTTGAATATGGCTACACACTTTTCCTTTACCTACGTCCCGTGTTGCAACGGTTGGCTTTCAAACCGAGTTGTCTTTAAGAAATACGCTCCTGTCGGTGAACTAAATTTTCGTTTCAGCGGTGTTTATAAATTATCGATAATACTGCATTAACTCTTCATGGATGCTTCGCAAATTCAGTTGCAAACGTGATCATAAACCGATCAAGGCGGCAATAGGTGCATCGGAATAAATTGCATAAAGCTAAAATGGAACCGACCAATTTTGTCAGATGCTCCGCATAACCATATCGAGGGTCGTCCCAACTTAGGGGTTAAGCGGCTTTCAAACTCGGCAAAATTTCCCTTTCCATTAGACCTTTTGCTGCAACACCTTCTGGTGTTTGCAGCATTCGGAACATAACCCCAAAGAATAACTTATCGAGACCAAGCGCTGTCAATCGTGTTAAGCGTCTCAGGCAGTCTTCCGGGTTGCCAACAATTGCAAAGTAGTCGATGAATTCCGGAGGTAGTGCCATTGCTTGGCGTGAATCATCCATTGTGTGCATACGCATGTCATACATCTCGTGTAGTTTACGCAGGGCGTTCTCCGCTGCGTCCGACATTGGGCCGTTCGGCCTACCATGCATAACTGAAAATCTAGCGAAGGTCGCGAGGCCGCCTCGGACAAGATCACGGTTCCGATCCATGTTTTCGCCACAAGCACAGTTGATATATGCGCCAAAGGCAACGCCGTCTGGATCGAGACCGGCTTTCATACGAGCTTCGCGTGCGATGCGAATCCCCCAAGCGATCCGGTCCTCATCCGCGCCTAATGTGAACATGATTCTATCCGCATGCAGTGCTGCTATCTCTATCACCTTGGGGCCGCTTGCTGCAACTTCCACCGGAACTTTGCGGCCGCTGGCAAGCCATTCCATACGGCTCTCCTTCGGTCCGTCTGCCATGCCTAATTTAGCAACGCCGGGCGCTACGCTATCCGGGATCTCGATTTCGTCGAACGGCACAGCATTGCCTCGAAGATATGTTTGAAGGTGACGGACATAGGTTTCGAATTGGTTAAGCCGAGCAGGCGCTAATCCCAAATGTGCGAGTGCCGAATCTCCGCGCCCAATTCCCAGTATTGCGCGTCCATCAGACGCTCTGTCGACACTTGCAATGCCGGCCGCTGTCGCCGCGGCCAATCGCGTTACTGAATTGGTCACTGCTGTGCCGAGACCGATCCGTTCTGTAGATATTGCCGCTATTGCCAAAGCAACATAAGCATCGCCGGACAAATTTTGAGAGTCGACCACACAAAGGCCATCCCATCCACTTTCTTCTAGATCCGTCGCGATGCGTCTTATGCCGCGTGGTGATGCGACGCCATGCGTCCAAACTTCGACCATATTGCGCCTCTATCCCGATCGTAACTGATAATCAACTTTTTAAGAACAAACTCAGTAATCTTGTATTTGCATAAATTATATTTCAAAAGGGTTCATTATGAATCGAGCATTTATAACCGATTCATGTTATTGTGTGCCCTCTTGATTTAGTCGCTCTTTGTTTATACTGGCCATACGATAATGTTTGAACTTTTGCCCGAACACCTGCGTCGAATCGATGAAGGTAGTGATTTGGATTTTTACAGCGAACCAAGGCTTGTAAAACATATCGATCCTCTAGCTTGTTCTGCTTTAACTGACTATTTGCGAAAAAAATTATCCGCAGATAGCGATATACTGGATTTAATGTCGAGCTGTGTGTCTCATTTACCGGAAGACCGAAGTTATGAACGCGTAGTTGGTCTCGGTATGAATGAGATTGAGTTGCAAGCCAATCCGCAGTTGACTGAGTATGTAGTTCGTAATCTTAACACAAACCCCAATTTACCCTTTGATCACCATTCATTTGATGCCTGTATTGTAACTGTATCTGTGCAGTACCTCGTGCATCCTATTGCAGTATTTCAGGATATCGGACGCATTCTTCGTCCACATTGTCCTTGTATTATCTCTTTTTCTAATCGTTGTTTTCCGACTAAAGCAGTCGCGATTTGGCACCAACTTTCGGATAGAGGTCATGGCGAACTCGTAGGGCATTATTTCAATGCGTCAGAATCATTTGGGCCCTTTGAAACATTAGATATATCGCCCAAAAAAATTCACTCAGACCCGTTATTCGTCGTGAGTGCATATACCAATGCGTAAAGATGAGCACTGTCTACTCCTCTTAGTGCTGTGCTAAAATATTGCTTCCGACGCACGGGCGTTTGAGGGTTAACGAGCTACAACTCGACCATGGTTACAAGGTTAACAACTCCCAAAAGAGTTAAACGAGTACATAAGCGTGTGTCACTGCGCAGTATCGTTACTGAGTTGACTGTCATGATTAGTATTTTATGCAGTGTGACGGCAATTGCCGAACAAGAGTGGGTCGAGTACTACAAAGGGCGCGCTGGGGTTCACTACTACGATCCACAAAGTGTAAAAAAGATTCCACACAGGTCGGGGTCAATTGTGCAAATTGAGATGCTTGTTAATGCGCCTGCAGAAGCACCCTTCTATCATTATCAAGGTCCATTTCAGTCAATGAAAATAACTTATTGGCTTAGGTGTGAATATTCGAGCGCAACGAGCGTCGAGAGAGGACTCTATCAATACGCTTTTGCTAAAGGCAGAAGAGGGCCAACAGATCGCCCACCTATCGGTAAAAAGTGGGAGAAAGTAAAGAACGGGAGCCCAATGGATAAACTCCGCAGGATATTGTGCAGAGATTATTTGTAGAGCACCCAAGCATTCTTCATTTCATCTGATTTCATAATCAATTTCGTTTTTCTGCCAAATAATCAACGATTTTGGTCGCTTTAGGATTAGACTCCGAGAAAAAGTTTTTATCAGTTAGGAGGCTTTTGTGTTTTTCCACATCACAGGCACTCATTCTTAAGACATCTGCCATTTTAATAACACCAAGAGAGTAAGTGTGTAAAAGGTCACGATTGAGGTTTCTGAACAAGATGGTGTTAAATTTCACTTTAACTCAGTCAACTAACTCACGCATACGACTTATGCTGGCAAAGGCAGATACCTATGAAGAGATAGAGGCCGACTTCTACCCAATTTCGACGCTAGGGCAGTACTAGATTGTGCCTGCGGTGAACCGCGGTTGAATTAATTAGCCATATTGAAGTTTACTATACTTCAGATCTGCGCCGGCACGATGCACCTCTCTTAAGTAATCAATCTTTATCTATTCAGACACTTGATTCTCTTTAGCGCTCAAATATCCCGAAATTATAACGAAAAATTCTATGGCAATTATAAATGCCGGCGAGAAAATAATTGAAAGCACCCGACCTCATTCTGATTACTCGGTAATAATTATGGCCTCTTAGCATTCCTACCGCTTCTATATGCCGTAGTCCGCAGCGTAAATTCTCACGTACTGGTAACAGGTATTTGTAATTTGTGAAAAGTTAAGCGTTGTAGCTTGGACGGTATTTGATGATAGACCAGACACAAGAAGAACTCTTAAGGGACGCGATGGCCGCGTCGATTGCTTACTGCATCCATAAGGAGCCTGTTTTAGAAATGGTGCTGGCAAAAGTTGCTGAGATACCTGAACTTGATAGTCTAAATGTCGAACTTCTGGCAGAGGCCCTCGAAAACATAGAAATTGATGCCGGTGCGCTGATGTCGGCGCACATTAAGTCGGGACGGATACGATCTACAGTTTCTCTCAACCACGTACTTGAAAGGCGCAGGGTTGATCGCATTGATGAACATGGGTGCTGAACGATATCTTGGGCAAATTTTTTCGTGCCGTTATTTATTATCTAACTTCATAGGCTGGCGGCCCAAGGTAGGTATAAGGGTTTAAACAGTTCCATCACTTTTCCTTACTTTCACTATTTGTGTGAGGTATAGGACGCCCCCTTCTGTCAATGTGCACCATTATGAATTCGCCCTCGCAAACTTTCGTCTCAAAATCATCTTTGATGTGCACATCTACTTGTATTGTGTAACTCGTTTTTCCTATTTTTATGATTTCAGCATAACATCGAAGTATATCCCCCACCTATACGGGAGAGTGGAAGACCACTTTGTTTGCTGCTGCTGTTACATAATGGCTTTGGGCCCAATTATTCTTGGCAGCTAAACCACAAATTGTTGATGCTGCCTGATCCATTTTTGCCATTACCCAACCCCCAAATATCTTACCGTTTGGGTTGGTGTCGGCAGGCATGGTCATAATTTGCAGAACGAGTTCACTCAATTTATCTCTCCATACAAACAAAAAGCGTCATATAGGGTCCTAAAAAACGTTTTCGCAGGGCAAGAGGCAGCAGTCTAAGCCCTTTCTATTTCGGTCCAATTTTCAGATCAGGATGACTTGTGGGTGACTGTAAATTTTCATGATTAGAAGACCGGGCTAGTTAAAGTTGAAATTAAACCTCGGAAGTTTGGGGGGAGGCAACGCTAGTGAAATATTCGAGAAGATTTTGATCGTGGATATTAAATTTCTAGCCATTAAAAAAATTAAAGAATGGTTATGACTTTTGAACCGAAAATTTCAGAATCCCAGACTTCTTCACGTGCACGATCTATCGCATCATCTATCGCTTTCCGATAAAGATCAGCATAGTTTTTCGTGGCAAAAAATAATTTATTCCCGGTAATCAGGAAAGGGGCAACGCGAACTTCTTCAGGGTGAAGTAAGAAAAATCGGCAAACGGCTTCTGAGACACCAGGAAATTTGGGATCAAAATAATCATCGAGCATTATGATGCCTCCGTCGACGAGAACTTCATTGGCCAGCCGTAGGTCATGTAAAGCTACTTCGGTAGAGTGTCCTCCATCTACACTAAACATGCGATAAGGTCCGTTTGACTTTTCAAGGAGCTCCTTTGAATCGATTTGAAGAGAGTTCCGTTTAATAATAATCGGCTCCTTTTCCGAGTAGCGCCAATTTTTAAAATTCTGGTAAAATGTTTTTTCCCATTCGCTAAATTCAAATAAATCAACGCCAATAATATTTTCATTATTTCTACAAATTAAGTATAAAAAAATAAAATACTTTCCAAAATATAATCCGATTTCTCCTATATTACCGGTTATATTTGCAAATTCTTGACATTTGTCTAAAAAATCTGTGAGCCGAAGTGCCTTCAGATAAAGCCAGCCGTCAATTTGTTGCCAACCGCCACCGTCCAAATACTGATTGCGGAGTTTCTCCGCATCTGTGTTGCGTTGTTTGAAAAGTTTCGGTTGTATGTTGTCTCTGTTCTGCAAGCGAGAATCCTTAAATACAAAGTGCATTTTTAACTTAGGCTTATCGTTTAACCTGTACTTGATACAATACTTTTTTACGAAAATTGGGTGCCAAAGGACTCGCTGATAAGCTTGTTTGGCTGCACCGAACCCATTTTTTATTATCGGCACAAATGACAGAACATAGGCGATATCAGTTTTCAGGAGTCGGAGTAGGTTTTGTCGAGGAACGGTCAATCCGACACGACAGCGACTGTTTTCAGTTCGTAGATAAGGCCGGTTTGTGCCAGTTCGGCGACGCTAATCATTGACATCGCCGGATACGGTTGGCTGATGTAACGGTTACGCATCTGCATGAATAAAGCGTAGTCGCAATGCAGTTCGGTCAAGAAGGCGACCATCGCCGCGACGCCGTTCTAGTTGCAACCTGCCTCCGCCGACACGAGGCCCGAATTGGGTCAGGCGTTAGCTCCCTTCATTGGTATCGTTTTCTACCACGGAAAATATGCAGGCTAACGATTATAAGCATTTACGTGGGTCCCATCTCGTCCGAGCGTTAAGCCATCCCTATATGACTGGACGCAATTGTCGATCGATGCTTGTCGATTATCCACCTTATTTTCCAGTCTCTCTTTCGTTCGTTTATAACCGATAGAGGAGCGGAAAATCCTCTCCCTTCAACGGAGCACCGTGCTCTAGAGTTACATCGGGAAACTTTTAGTGATTGGTGGGAGTCCTGATCTTCTGACCCTTGCTCTCCACCTGCCATTTCTCTTTGTAAAACTGGCCATGATTTATCCTCACTGATCCAGAATTGGTCCAAATGAGAAATCATGGGCTGCTGAGAATCAGCTAAGTATCTGAAAAGTTGGTGGGCGCGACAAGATTTGAACTTGTGACCTCCGCCGTGTGAAGACGGCGCTCTGAACCAACTGAGCTACGCGCCCCGCCAAGGGTGCCTCATCTACGGGGCGGTTACATTCAAGTCAAGCGCGGAGACGGGATACGGCGTCTATAATATCACTGAAATGATCGATTAGAACATCGCCACCGAGTTCGTTCGCCGGGGTAGTTGTATAACCGTATGTGACCACGATCACTGGCATTTCCGCGTTTCTGGCTGAGGCTACATCGTTGTAGCTGTCGCCGACCATAATAGCCGGGCTTCCCTCAGCATTCATCAGTTGGAGCGCGCCCAAGAGGTGTTGCGGATTGGGTTTGCGCACTGGAAAATAGTCACCGCCAACGACTACTTCAAAATATTGAATGAGGCCGAGTTCTGTTAGGATTGTCTCGCTCGGTGTCTGCGGTTTATTGGTGCAGACCGCCATGCGATAACCGTCGTTAGCAAAGGTTTCGAGGGTCTCTGTCACGCCGTTGAAGGGGCGCGAGTGGACTGCACAGTTCGGCACATAGGTTTCGATGAATTCTACCGAAAGAGCATCAAGATTTTCCGCTGGCGCACCCGTCTCTTTGAATCCGCGTTCGAGTAGCGCACGTGCTCCGTCGCCAACTAATTTCTTCACGGCTTCTATAGTTAAAGTGGTGCGGCCGTTACGTTTCAGTATAATGTTCAAAGTTTCGAGCAAGTCAGGGGCACTGTCAATCAACGTGCCGTCGAGGTCAAAGAGAATGATCGGTTTTGGATTTGTCATGAGATAATGTCTCTAAGTCGGATACGGTGGTATAACAAGCTCTCATGTTGCGCTGGGTCTCAATATTGGCGAGGTGTCCGCGGTGTAATTTTCTCAAATAGCGTAATGTTTTGAAACAATGTAACCGTATACGAAACAATATGTGACTTGGCCCTAGACTCGGCCTATGGCACTTTCACTTACTATTGAGAATTCTTCAGATGCTCGCTTAACCTAATATGTTGGATCACCCTATCGCTGCTATCGTGCTCGCCGCCGGGAAAGGCACTCGGATGCAATCTGAATTGCCGAAGGTTTTGCACAAAATCGCGGGACATCCAATGGTTTGCCACGTGCTGGAGGCTGTCGCTCCGCTCAATCCTAATGAGACGTGCGTTGTTGTTGGACAGGACATGGATGATGTTATGGCGGCCGTCCATCCGGTGGAAACCGTTGTCCAGACGAATCAGATTGGCACCGGTGATGCGGTTAAAGTCGCAATGAATGCGTTGTCGGCACGCCACGGAACAGTGCTTGTGCTCTATGGCGGTGACCCTCTTATCCAAACCGAAACTGTGCGTAAACTCTTAACAGCGCGGCAAGCCGAGGCGTCTGTCGTTGTGCTTGGTTTCCGTGCAAATGATCCAAAGGGATATGGTCGCTTGATATTGGACGAAGATGGTAACTTGGACGCGATTATCGAGGACAAGGACGCAGAAGAAAATCAACGATCAATTGACCTATGCAACGCGGGGGTGATGGCGATTGATGCGGAGTGCATAAAGAACCTCTTAGCGCGAATTGGAAACGACAACGCCAAAAGCGAATTCTATTTGACAGACATCGTCAGCTTGGCGCGAGAGGATGGGCTAAGTTGCAAGGTGGTGATAGCTGAAGAGGATGAGTTGATGGGCGTCGATAGTCGCCTCGACCTGGCACGCGCCGAAGCTCTCTGGCAAGCTGCGCGCCGGCGGAGGGCAATGGAAGAAGGCGTGACCCTGCTCGATCCCGATACAGTCTATTTTTCGTACGACACAGTGTTGGCCTCGGACGTTATAGTTGGTCCAAATGTGGTGTTCGGCCCCGGTGTCGAGGTGGCAAAAAATGCAGAGATACGTGCCTTTTGTCATGTTGAAGGGACGAAGATTTCGGAAGGGGCTACGATCGGGCCTTTTGCGCGCCTTCGACCTGGAACTGAGGTTGGCGAAGACGTTCATATCGGTAACTTTGTTGAAGTGAAAAATACTAAGTTGGCGCCGGGTGCGAAAGCGAACCATCTGGCCTATCTTGGCGATTCTGAAGTGGGCACGAAGGCGAATATTGGTGCAGGCACAATCACATGTAATTACGACGGTTTTGAAAAGCATAAGACAGTGATTGGGGATGAGGCGTTTATTGGCTCTAACTCGGCACTCGTTGCCCCGGTGACAATTGGCAAAGGTGCAATTATCGGAGCGGGTTCGACTATTGTACGGAATGTCCCGGAAGAAGCCCTCTCGATCGAACGGTCCAAACAAATCAATCTCACTGGGCGCGCTAAAACATTTTGGGAGGATAAGATCAAAGGCAAAATGGCGAAGACGAAAAGCGAGTTTGGATAATGTGCGGCATCATCGGTATTATTGGGAAAGCAGCGGTCGCGCCGTTGCTTGTCGAGGGGCTGCGCCGGCTTGAATACCGAGGTTATGATTCAGCGGGACTAGCGACCTTGGTGGATGGCTCGATCGAACGTCGCCGAGCTCAGGGCAAACTCTTAAATTTGGAAGAACGTTTGGCAGCAGATCCAATTTCTGGCGTGATTGGTGTCGGTCACACGCGCTGGGCTACTCATGGTGTCCCGAGCGAGGATAACGCCCATCCGCATGCGACTTCGCGTGTTGCACTAGTGCATAACGGGATTATTGAAAATTTTCAGGAGCTTCGTGCTGAGCTTTCTAGTGTTGGACACATTTTCGAAACGGAGACCGATACCGAGGTTATCGTTCATCTCATCGACCGCTATCTTGCGGATGGGCTTTTGCCCAGTGAAGCGGTGTCAAAAGCTCTGCCACGGCTCGAAGGTGCATTCGCCTTGGTGGTAATTTTCGCGGGTGAGCACAACTTGATGATTGGCGCCCGCCGCGGGAGCCCTTTGGCCATCGGATATGGTGACGGTGAGATGTATTTCGGTTCTGATGCATTGGCATTGGCGCCACTTACACAGAACATTTGTTATCTTGAAGAAGGTGATTGGGCTGAAGTTACGTCGAGTGGAGCTAAGACCCGCAATGCGGATGGCGTGATCGTCGAGCGATCCATTGTGAAAACTGCACTTTCGGGGGCTATGATTGGCAAGGGAAACTATAGCCATTTTATGGAAAAGGAAATCCATGAGCAGCCCGCTGTGATAGGGGATACCCTGCACTCGATGTTAAATCCCGCGACGCAAACAATTACATTGCCACCAATAGACATAGACCTTTCCGATGTGCCGGGGATTGCGATAAGTGCCTGTGGCACGGCTTATTATGCTGGGCTGGTTGCGCAGTACTGGATCGAAAGTCTTGCAGGTATTCCCGTGATGACCGATATCGCCTCTGAGTTCCGATATCGCAATCCACCGATGACCAAGGGTGGACTTTCCATCTTCGTGAGTCAGTCGGGCGAGACGATGGATACCTTAGAGGCGCTTCGTTACTCGGCGGCCCAAGGTCAATGCATCGTTTCCGTCGTGAACTCTTCAGAATCAAGTATTTCAAGAGAATCAGACGCTGTGCTGCAGACTTTGGCCGGACCGGAGATCGGTGTGGCCTCAACCAAAGCCTTTACAACACAATTGACTGTTCTCGCCTGCCTCGCCATCGATTTGGCGAAGGCACGGGGTACTATAGATCGGAAATGGGAGGCAAAGTTGACGGTGGCGCTCGCGGAAGTGCCGGGTCGGGCGGGTGAGATCCTTCATCACAATGACCGGATTGCTGAGATTGCCCGCGACCTATCAGGGGCGCGTGACGTTCTCTATCTTGGCCGGGGAACGAGTTATCCCATCGCACTTGAAGGTGCACTTAAACTTAAAGAAATTTCCTATATTCACGCCGAAGCCTACGCGGCCGGCGAGATGAAACATGGGCCAATTGCTCTAATTGACGAGGACGTTCCTGTCATTGTAATAGCTCCTGGCACCGATCCATTATTTGATAAGACCGCGGGAAATGTGCAGGAAGTCGTGGCCCGTGGAGGAAAGGTAATCTTCCTCTCTGACGAGTTAGGTATAGCCAAGATGGAAGCACAGGCCAAGCCGTGGGCGTCGATCGCACTACCGATGGTTGATCCGTTTGTAGCGCCAATCCTGTATGCCATTCCTGTGCAGCTTCTAGCGTACCATGCCGCGGTTGTAAAAGGTACGGATGTCGATCAGCCTCGTAATCTCGCAAAGAGTGTGACAGTGGAATAGATTTCATTGGATGAAATTTGATCCAAGCAAGTTATGTCTGAGGGCCGATATGACCATCTGGACGACTATTTTATCCGTCCAAGAAATACCCGATTATCGACTATAAAAACAACTTCTGATCGTTGATCTCTATGACCAAGGCTTGAACAGTCGGTAAATTGAAGAAGATATTGAGAACGGGGAGTGAGACACACAGCCCGTTAAAATTACAAACCAAAACCTAATCTATAAATGCAATAGGGTGTCACCGAAAAATACCGAAGACCCCACCCCCCAAATTAAATGCATTTCATTGTTTTAATAGGCGGAAAATTATTTCTTGCAGGTGAAACTAAACATGGAAGAGTTTTTTTTCCAACGTTCTTCGTCAGGCAAAACATCGTTGAAAAATAGGTTCTCCAGGTCTCTCCACTTAGATGCTTCCATTGACATCTGTTGCCCTTATTTAAGGTTTTTCAACCAATAAGCATATAGAGATCAAAATTAAAGTCGGTCATTTAAAATAATTAAAATATTTCTATTACTCAATAATTAGCTTCGATTTTTTGCCCGATGTATATAATACCGCCATCTTCATTATCTAAGTTGGCAGTTTCATAAATTTCTGAAAAAATTTCGTCTTCATCTACATCTTCAACGATCACTGTTAAAAGCGATGCTTCACCAAATTCACCAAATTGCTTTTCCTCAAATAAATCATTGCTTCTAGCAGTTTCAATGAAAACATATACAACTTTATCATTTTCCTTCAAAGCGTCGTAAACTTTTACACCTGAATTAAGAGATAGCATAGATCCCATTTCGACAAGCATTACCTGCTCCTAACTTGCGTCATCTATAGAATTTAACACGTCTTCAGGAATATATGTTGCGACACTATTTAAATCTGAGAGGTAAATTATCCCTTTGCCTGGAGTGTCTAAGCCAGCAGCCAAGTGCATAGCTTCAAACACACGCGAAGCTTGTTCCTCTGAGACAATAACTCTTATTACCTCCTTTTGTTCATCTATAAATACACCCATTAATCCCATTCGATCTCGTACACCGGTACCACGAGCATAACTCACGGTTGCACCCTGCGCCCCAACATTTTTTGCGGCTTCTAGTACTTCTTCAGCAAGACCGTCCTGCAAGACACATGTGATTAATTTTACATCGGATAATTTAACTATATGTCGGTCTTTCATTTTGAAAGTCCTCCGGAAGTTTCGTTTCAGCGAGAGATTTTCTGCGTTGGCTGATTTGTATGATTAGCCCTGTACTTAGTACGGCAATTATTGGGCAAATACTCGCTAAAGATAAGATGCCGAATCCTTCAATTGCCGATACAGCCTCACCCAAACCCAGACCCATTGCCAAAACAAGCGGAACGGTAACCGGTCCGGTTGTTACACCGGCACTATCCCATGCGATATTAACAAACTCTTCTGAAGAAAATATTGTCAATATTATACCAATTGCGTATAGCGGCAGAAGCATCGATATAAGGTCAATAGTAAGAACTAATTTTGCTACTCCTAGAGCAATGCCTAATGACACACCTATTGCTACACTATACATCAACAGCGGTTTCTTAAACGCACCGTTTGTTAATTTTTGCACCGTAGCACCAAGAGCATTTAAAGCAGGTTCAGCTAGCGTTGCGCCGAATCCAAGAACCAGAGCAAATATGATAACTAATGTTATTCCTACTTCCTTTGAGAAAATTGGTGAAGATTTTATTATATCCAATGCTGTGAATGCTGCTGGTAAAGATTGTCCGGTTTGTGTTCCCATTGCGCCAAGACCGTATGTGAGGCCGAGGTTGAAAATACACATACCGACTACACAGAGCACAATTCCGTAAGTGGTAACTAATTTGTTAGGTAGTTTGGTTTTTAGTATCAAAAATAAAACTACTGCTAAGAAAATAACTAACGGGAGAATTGCCCTGACGCCAAGCACGATTTCGACAACTGGTGTTTTATTCCAAAAAGAGGTAGCAGGTGCTGCTGTACCCTGAATTAAGTTTGCGTTGGCGATTATCTCCACTGGTGAAACATTAAAGGAAACAAATAAGGTAAGGATCAAAACAGCCAAGATCGGAAACAAAGATGCTAGGGTAACTATTCCAAATCCGGACAAGGTGGAGTTACCTTTACCAGCGGCATTGGCTATGCCAATGCCTATCGCGAGAACAAGCGGTACCGTAACCGGGCCGGTAGTTACGGCGCCGCAATCCCAAGCTAAACCTAGGACGCTCCTAAGGTCAGGGTTTATCCAAAAATAGGCAGTTAAAAGTGCGGTTGGCGCTAGGGCACAAAATATCAGAGGTTTCAATGACCATCCATACACGAACCGTAATGTTCCTAAAATAGCTGCTAAACCGACACCAGCACCCACCATAAGAACTAGAGGTAGTGTCCAATTATTTAGTAACTCGAATAAATATGGCGCTTTTTCTACGTCTATAGACGAGCCAAACGCCTGCAAAGCACCGATGGCCGGCTCGGCGAATGTTACGCCAACACCCAAGATACCTATAATTATCAAAACTACTGGCATGGTGGCCTTTTTGGGCAAATTGGCTCCTAGAACATTACCAAATGGCATTAGCCCGGAATTCAAACCTTCCATGAAGGCGGCTAAACCGATCATCACAGCCAATAATCCGATTAAAAGTGTCGAAGCCGCCTGTATTGGATATTGAAGGACGAAAACTTGGAATAAAGCCAAATAAACAGCCAAAGGGAGCACCGCTCTTAACTGCTCCATAAAACGACTTCCGCAATACGGCCGGAGAAGAGCCAATGCGTAGCGGGGTGTTACTTTAATTCGGTTTGGTCTAAGCGAATTTTTTCCATCTGCATCGGGCTTTGGTGTTAGGCGATTGTAACTAATTGTAGAATGACGAATTTTAAACTTGGCTAAATACGTTCCGTATCTCATTTGCATGCCCTATTGCAGTTTATTTTAGGCCGGCGGTTAAAGTTTAAATTGAGTCTATTAAAGATAATAATTACCCATAGAAGATAACGAAGGTGAAGGGCATTAGCAAAATTCATTTTGAAATATAATCATTGCAGAATCCTACCACATCGCCTTATTTACGCAAGTAATTATCGATATCAATTCAAACTCTTAATGGACGCAATATTTTATAACTATCCATTTAAAATCAGTCAAAAGCAGCCAAGAAAAATGTCTTCTGTCTCTTAATATAAACCCGACCAAATTTCCAAATTTTAAGGTGTGAGAACACGAGTTTCCTGATGTATTTGAAATTGGGCCGTCCGGACCATTTTGGAAAATATATGCCGGAATCTGATCAAAATATCACTGTGTGAGAGTTAATTTCAGATCATATGAAATTTTAAATCATCTCGTATTACGACTGTTTTAAAAGATTGGAATTCTTACACCTTCCAAACTGAAGTAATAGATTGACTCTAAGAGCAATCAAAATCATGGAATAGGGACTACCGATCAAGCTTTGGAGAATTCGTATTTAAAGTTAAATCAATTTTTTGTTTGCGGAATAGGATTACAGAACAGAGAATTTTAATAGGATAGTAATGATTTTATTTATTCAATGTCTATTCAAAAAGTAAATATAATTTTTTTGGTCAAATGAGTAAGTGGTAGTCTTCATCTATCCTTTTACGCGATGTTATAACTAGTATTTCTAGTGATAGATTTTCTTTAGGCAGCTATAATTCTGAATGGGATGTGGGGATATTCATCCAAAAAAATATTTAGGTCGATAACTTTTGTCTTTTATTTGGGCATTGGAGTTACACGGTTTCATGATTCCAACCATATTGGATTTTTATTGGCTGATGACTCAAAAATCTTTAGTTGGTGTAATTTTATAAATTGTTCTTTGGTGCAAAAAAGTGTGACCGCCAAATAGGCCTGGACAAACATCAAATATAAATTTTTAGGCGTAAGTTTTTTCAAACTTGACCATTTTAAGAAAAATTATGCTGTTAGTTTGATTCGTAAGACGGCGGACGTGGGAATATAGTTTTTGAATTGGATCATTTTTTTAGTATTGCATCATTCAGATGGCTGAGCGAAGGGCTGGCACTTTATCAGGGATCGGGAAACATTGGTTGAATAGGAAGGAATTAAGAATGGCCGTAAATAAGAAGCACGACGAATTTCATACAGTAGATTTGGGAAGTGGTTGGTCAGTGCCGCCAGGATATCCGGATGGGATCCAGCAAAAAATCCTATCGGGTGAATTGGATGAAAGTGGGAAAAGCGGGAGCCGCACACGCCTCCTTCGTTTCGAACCTGGCGTTTATACCACCCAGCCCTTCGTTCACGACTACTGGGAAGAGGTTTACTTGGTCTCTGGCGACCTGACTGTAGGCAATGACGAGAATGGAGCGGGTGGCGAGGCGTTTAAACCGAATACATACGCTTGCAGACCACCAGGCGCCTACCATGGGCCGTTCAAATCAAATGATGGGTGTATGTTGCTGGAAATACATTACTATGACCCGGTCTGATGTGAATTATAAACTCAGATCGGTTCTGGAGAGAGCCGCTGAATAAGTTATCCGGAAGCTTAATTTAAGTTTATGCTATATCTGACGCATTCCAGTCCCTTGTAGGGAGTTATTCAAAATCACTGTATAGTTGGTGATAGCACTTAAAACAAAAAATCCCCGGGCCACAAAGCGGCCCGGGGATTCTTAATTTCTGCCAACACGGTATCCTAGGAAAGGCTTTCCAGTGTTGCTAGCACCTCGGTCGGATGATCCGGATCGGCCCGGGGGTCTACCTGTGGATAGACGGCAGCAACTTTCCCGTCCGGACCTACCAAAACTGAAATCCGGGTGGGGCGCGAAGAATCCGCCTCTGCTGCACCGTATGCGATGGACATTGATTTATCCGTATCGCTGAGCAGATCGTATGGAAAACTAAACTTATCTTTGAACGCCAGGTTATCTGCTGGGCTGTCCATACTACAGCCAAGGATAACAGTGTTCTTCTCTTCGAAATCTTGGATTCGATCACGGAACCCATTGCCTTCGATCGTTCACCCTGGGGTATCAGCTTTCGGATACCACCAGATTAACACGTATTTTCCCGAATTATCGGCAAGCGAAACGGGATTGCCGTCTTGGTTCGGAATGCTGAAGGCAGGGGCCTGATCACCAACTTTGATCATTGATTTAACTCCCTAATTACGTCGACACCGCTTCTAACCGATTCTCTAGTGTCGGTACATGGGAAATTTTCCCGAATCGGAAAAAATTAAATTTATATTGTTAAGAGTCCGCCGTTCTCCCTCAGCCATTTACGTCTCGTCTTATAGTCTGAGAGAACACTCTCCACACACTGCCAAAATACCGTTGAATGGTTTAGATGGTGGAGGTGTGACATTTCGTGAACGACCACGTAGTCGAGTATAGGCTCTGGCGCCATGACAAGTTTCCAATTGAATGTGATGTTGCCCTTAGCATCGCATTTTCCCCACATGCTTTTATAGTCTCGAAAGGATATGCGGTTTGGGGTTCGGCCAATTATAGAACCATAAAATGCGACCCGTTCTGTTATAACAATTTCTGCTTCCAATTTATACCAGCGCAGGAAGGCCGCACGAATACTGCGGGCGCGTCTTTCAGGAATTGAAGTCTGCCGTACATGAACATTAAAGCAGCCGTCGGTCAATTCGACGAGCGCTTTGTGACCGTCGATGACTTTTAGAGGGTATTCTTCGCCGAGGTAGAGGAAACGTTCACCATCGACAAACGCTCGCTCGGTCCGCTTTTGCATTTCTTTATGTTTTAAAAGTTTCGCGCGGATCCAATCATTATTAGCTGTGATTATTGCTTGGATTTCATAGTTAGAAATGCGCTGAGGTGTTAATACCACGACCGTTCCGTTCCGAATAGAAAGCGCGGCTGATTTCCTTCGCGCTGTCCGCCGAACAGAAATTGGTGTTCCTTCGAAGTTGCCAAAATTTTGTCCGTCTTCGGGCTTGTTCATCTTAGTCGCGACTGGGCATGGGATAGGCGATTGCAAGTCCGTTTAGATCGCCGGATTTTAATTTCTGAACAACGTCCGGAACATCCGATTCCTGGACGCCCATTATATAAGGTCCATTTGGAAGAATACGCATAGTGGGTCCTGCGTGGCATTTTCCCATGCAGTGAACAGCTTCGACACGCCAATCTATGTCCGCCTCTTCAATCGCATTAATCAGTGATGCGACCATCTCGCGGCTGCCAACGCCCCCACAAGATGGCAGTCGCTTGCCTGACCGGAAATTAATGCAGGCCCGCAGCCAAGGCCTAGAATTTTTGTTTATGGTATCCGTCACGTGATCGCTTCTCATTGAAATTTAAAGACACGGGGCTCTGATTCAGTATTTGGCAAATCGCTTATATCTTCTTACGTTGTTGCAGGGCGGTTAGACAATTGTCACAATCCCTGCGGTATAATGAAATAATTTCCAACATCACACGGTTTTAATTATGACTGATATCCCGGTAACGGCACCATATGACGGATCGGCGATCGAAACTGTTCCAAATTCAACGATGGAAGATGTCGAGAAGGCAATGGCTACGGCACACGCGCTTTATCGTAATCGTGATGGGTGGCTCTCAAAGCCCAAAAGGATTGAAATCTTGAGGCGCGCAGCGGAGATTATCAAGGAACGTCGTCAGGAATTAGCGGTGCAGGCAGCGCGCGAAGGTGGAAAGCCACTAATGGATTCTCTTGTGGAGATCGACCGCGCGGCGGATGGGGTTGAGAACTGCGTTGAAGTACTGAGATCGGAAGGTGGACGCGTTATTCCCATGAGCCTTAATCCTTCTTCGATGGGCCGAGTTGCCTTTACCCAGTTTGAGCCGATTGGTCCGGTTGTTGCGGTGAGTGCATTTAATCATCCTTTCAATTTGATAGTTCATCAGGTGACGCCGGCAGTCGCCGTCGGTTGTCCAGTGGTGGTAAAGCCGGCGGATATCACACCGCTATCGTGTTTTGCTTTTGTCGATATTCTGCATGAAGCAGGTTTGCCAAAGGAATGGTGCCAGATTGTTGTACCCCAGGACCTAGACGTCGCGAGCGCCTTGGTATCAGATGAGCGGAATGCGTTTTTCAGCTTTATTGGTTCGGCCCGTGTTGGTTGGATGTTACGCTCTAAGTTGGCGCCGGGAACACGGTGCGCCTTGGAACATGGTGGTGCTGCGCCAGTAATACTTGCTGCGGACGCCGATCTCGATGATGCTTTACCGCGGCTTGCCAAGGGAGGGTTCTATCATGCGGGTCAGGTCTGCGTTTCGGTACAGCGAATTTTTGCACATTCTTCGATTGCCGAGAAAGCCGCTAAGGGTCTCGCGGATCTTGGATCTAGAATGAAAGTTGGCGACCCGACATTGGCCGATACCGAAGTTGGCCCACTGATCCGAACAGGTGAGGTCGATCGGGTGGATGAATGGGTCCACGCTGCCATCGACAGCGGAGCCAAGTGTTTAACTGGAGGAGAGAGATTAACGGATAGTTGTTACAAGCCGACTGTCCTGCTCGATCCGCCGGCAGACGCAAATGTATCAACTATGGAAATTTTCGGCCCGGTAATCTGCGTATATTCGTATGACGATATCGATCAGGCTATTGAACAGGCAAATTCGCTGCCAGTGTCATTCCAGGCGGCAGTAATGACAAAGGACATAGATACTGCGATGCGAGTTTATAACCGGATCGACGCGACCGCGGTTATGGTAAACGAACACACCGCCTTTCGGGTTGACTGGATGCCTTTTGCCGGTGCCCGTCAGTCGGGACATGGCGTCGGTGGTATTCCGTTCACGATGCATGAGATGCAGATCGAGAAGATGATGGTGCTGCGCTCGGACGAGCTACAGTAGCTGCCAGCAACATGGAGCAAGATCACGACCATACGGAACCTCCAAGCGATTTAGAACTAAGGGTTAAGGCACTCGAATCCCTCCTTGTCGAAAAAGGTTTGGTCGATCCGGCAGCTTTGGATGCTCTGATTGACACCTACGAGCACAAGGTTGGTCCGCGGAATGGTGCCAAGGTAGTAGCAAAAGCGTGGTGTGAGCCGGACTATAAAAACTGGCTACTTGATGATGCGCCGAAAGCGATTGCTTCTCTTGGTTTTTCTGGCCGCCAAGGCGAACATATTATGGTCGTCGAGAATACCTCAGTGCTGCACAACATTGTCGTCTGCACACTGTGTTCCTGTTATCCTTGGCCTGTATTGGGCCTGCCGCCCAATTGGTACAAGTCGGCGGCCTATCGTTCCAGGGTGATAGCTGATCCGCGCAGTGTTTTGGAGGAGTTCGGGACCAGGCTTCCAGAAGGGACGCAGGTTAGGGTTTGGGATTCAACAGCCGAGATGCGGTATCTAGTTCTGCCGATGAGGCCGGTGGGGACCGACGATTGGAACGCCGAATGTCTTGAAGCGCTCGTTTCGCGAAACTCTATGATTGGAGTGGAGCCTGCAAAATCTGCGGGATTTGTGGATCCGGGATGAATGGTGGCCACGACCTTGGAGGTATGCACGGTTTGGGGCCAATCGATCCGGAGCCCGAATTCAAGGAACCGGTGTTTCACATGGAGTGGGAGCGCCGTGTTTTTGCCTTGAATTTAGCTACAGGCTTTCTCGGTAAATGGAATATTGACCAAGGCCGCCACGCGCGCGAACGCCAGCATCCGGCAGACTATTTAAGAAATACCTATTATGAGAATTGGCTTGCCGGACTGGAGATATTGTTGGTCGAAGCAGAGCTTATCACGCAGGAAGAATTAAATTCGGGTGTTGCAATAAGACGGGCGGAAGGCGTCCGCGTGTTGCGTGGAAAGAATGTCGGAGAGGTCTTATTAAAAGGCGGTCCCGCTACGATGAACATACCGCTCGATCAGTCTTTTTCGGCAGGAGACCGAGTTCGTGTAGGCAATATCAACCCGCTCGGCCATACTCGAACACCGCGATACGCCCGTGGCAAGGTTGGAACAGTGGTGTTAGAGCACGGCATCCACATATTTGCCGACCGTAATGCTGAGGGTATTAAGGAGGGACAGCATTTATATACTGTTGAGTTTGAGAGCTGCGAGCTGTGGGGCGATGCTGGCAGTGCCTATGAAACTGTTCGCATCGATTTGTGGGAACCGCATCTTGAGCCCGCTGAATGAAACTGACTGTGTCGGATTTGGACTTGTTCGCTGGTATGCCACGTGACTGCAGCGAACCAATTTTTCAAGAACCGTGGGAGGCACAGCTATTCGCGATGGTCGTCTACCTACATGAAAAAGGCATCTTTACCTGGCAGGAATGGACTGAGCGCTTATCACGTGTGACCCACAGAGCACAGGCCGCGGGTGACAGCGATTTTGGGGATACTTACTACCGGCATTGGCTTACAGCTTTCGAAGATTTGATTGCAGAAAAAGGGCTAACTCCCCTTTCTGATTTAGCGTCTCGGAAGAAAGAATGGCGGCAAGCTTACCTGGCTACACCGCATGGTGAACCCGTAGAATTGCGCAGTGGCGATTAGTTATTTTTTAGGAATAGAGGCCGTCCCAGATGCTCGGGTGAAGAGGGCGTAATTGAAGGAGTAAGCTGATATGGCTGAATTTGACTATGATATGTTCGTGATTGGAATTGGATCCGGCGGAGTTCGCGCCGCGCGTTTCGCTGCGAATTTTGGTGCCCGTGTTGCGGCGGCGGAGGACCGCTACATGGGCGGTACCTGCGTTAACGTCGGTTGTATCCCGAAAAAGCTTTTTGTTTATGCTTCTCATTTTCCTCACGATTTTGAAGATGCCGCTGCCTATGGCTGGACGGTCGGCGGAGTGAGTTTTGATTGGCCGACTTTGCGCGATAATAAGGATAAGGAAATCAGTCGCCTCAATGAGATTTACCAAAACATGCTGGTAAATTCTGGTGTTGAGGTGTTCAAGGCGCGGGCAAGCGTGGTTGATCCGCATACCGTCGATGTTGGTGGTACGCAGGTTACGACCAAATACATTTTGATTGCGACTGGCGGTTGGCCATCTGTGCCGGACATTCCGGGCAAAGAGTACGCCATCACCTCGAATGAATTTTTCAATATGGTAAAATGGCCGGAACGAGCCATCGTCGTCGGCGGTGGTTATATTGCGGTCGAGCTGACTGGCGTCCTTCATGGTCTGGGTGCCAATGTTTCACAGCTCTATCGTGGACCGCTTTTCCTCCGCGGTTTTGATGATGACATCCGACATCATTTGGCAGGTGAGATGCGAAAGCAAGAGGTAGATTTGCGCTTTAACGCTAACATTTCCAGGGTCGAGAAAAAGGGTGAAGTGCTGGTAGCTGATCTGGAGGACGGCACACAAATAAGTACGGATGTAATTCTTTACGCGACGGGCCGTTTGCCAAATTCTGCGAATATAGGACTTGAAAAGGCTGGGGTTAAATTGGGTAAAGGGGGTGCAGTTCTGGTCGACGAAGTGTTCAAGACTTCAGTGCCTTCGATCTATGCAATTGGCGACGTCATCGATCGTGTGCAGCTGACGCCTGTTGCGCTTGAAGAAGGGATGGTAGTGGCCAATGCCCTGTTCAATGAGAAGGCTGGTGCTGTCGATTACAGTAACATTCCAACCGCGGTATTTAGTCAGCCAAGCATTGGTACTGTCGGCCTCACTGAAACTGAGGCCCGGGAGAAGTATGGTAAGGTCGACATTTATAAGTCGGATTTTAAAGCGTTGAAGCACACGTTGACGGGGCGAGATGAGCGGACTTTGATGAAGCTGATTGTTCATCCTGAGACCGATGTGGTTCTCGGCGTGCATATGGTTGGTCCGGAAGCGGGTGAGATCGTTCAAGGTATAGGAATTGCGCTCAAGGCTGGAGCTACCAAAGCCACTTTTGACGCGACGATTGGTATTCATCCGACATCTGCAGAGGAGTTTGTAACCATGCGTGAGAAGGTGCCCGACTGCAAAGAAGATAAATAAAATACTGCCAAATTCTGCAACGAAGGTGGCGCCAGGCGTCACGCCGAATTTTTCGATCGTCATGAAGGGCAATCATCTGAAGATGGGCTTGAATATTATGGCATCTTCGATCCCGGTGAATGATTCCCTGAGATTGGGGCGAAAAAGAGAGACTGCGTCCACAGAAAGGGCCGCACTCTCGACAGGGCTTAGGAATTAGTGAACCAATAGACTTAATTAAAAACTACCACCTGCTATTATTTGTTATAGATAAGTTTTGTGTTGATTTTGTTCTATTTTCGCTCATGACGGACCCACTCTGGATATTGAACCCTTCCGGGCAAACGATGGCCGGCGGCTGGATTGACGATACGTTATGCGCGCGCGTCGAGGAGCGGAATATGCGCGGTCGTTGGCCGCTCGTCGCGGCATTCCCGCGCCAACGCGTCGAGGTTGTTCGCGGAATCGATCCAGCGATTGAGGTGTCACGTCTCTTTGATTTGCGGGGATGGACAGATGGATTGCCGATTGTTGCACCGACCACGGGTCGAGTTGAAGAAATGCTCGACTACACGCCACTGGGACGGGAATTAGTTATCGGTGAACTCGAACCCTTGAAGGGGCTAGCCACAGTTGAAAAGTTAGCGATTAATGCTGTGATGGCGGGGTGTCGGCCAGACTACTTCCCGATCTTAATTGCGGCGGTGGAGGCTATTTCGGAGCCGGAATTTAATCTCCGTGGCGTTCAGACGACGGACGAAAACGTCACACCTTTAATTCTGGTGAATGGACCGATTGCTCGTCAAGTTGGAATGAACGAAGGTTTCGGATGTCTTGGTCCTGGTTGGCGGCCTAATGCGACCATCGGCCGTGCGTTGCGTCTTGTTATGCAGAATATTGGTGGCGGATGGCCGTCCGTGGTTGCCTTCGCTGGTCTCGGGCAACCCGGCAGATATACGTTATGTTTCTGCGAAAACGAGGCTCAAAGCCCGTGGCAGCCCTTTCATGTAGACGCAAGTTTTGCAGTTAATCAGAATATTGTGACGGTTCTTCGAGCAGAAAGCCTTATCAATGTGACAGGTGGACTTGAGGAAGTGGCCAGCATCATGGGCTCCGCAGCGTCAGCCTTTTCTTGGCTTCATGGCGGTTTTGTAACAGTTGTAATTTCGCCGGCTACAGCTAAGGCACTAGAACGCGAGGGCATATCGAAACAAGAGGCCCGACAATGGCTGCACGCAAACGGTCGCATTGCAAGCGATGAGCTGAAGGGGCTCTGGATTTATAAAAATGTCGGTAGGGCGAAGGAATGGCCAGATTGGTCGTTGTCTGCAATCGAGGCAGGCTACGTGCCGCCGGTCGAGGAACCGGACAAGATAGCCTTAGTGGTCGCTGGCGGCGATATTCCGATCGCGCAACAAGCCTATTTCCCAACCTGGGGTTACCCGGACTGTTGTATTATGAAGGAGGTCATCTTGCCGAATAATTGGCGACCAATTGAAGAGGAGTTAAGTCGATGAAACGACCTGGAGACCCCTTTGACGTGCTGGTAGTGGGTGGTGGCTTAGCAGGGTTGACGGCCGCTCACCATGCTGCTCTGCGCGGACTGACCGTCGCTTGCGTCGACGAAGGTGGCCATATGGGTGGCCTTGTCATGAATGTCAGCGCTATCGATGGCTATCCGGCAATGGGAACCGTCGGTGGTGCCGAGTTGGCGGCTAGTCAGTTGGAAGCAATCCTCGATCTTGGTGCAGAGGTTGTGCCAGATACGGTGTTAGCAATCACGGCCGACGGTGATATCAAGACTGTGACAACTGGCACGGGTGACCAGAAGGCAAAGACTGTGATTATCGCTTCTGGAGCGCGACTTAAGTCGCTTGGTGTAGCGGGTGAGGAAGCTCTGTTTGGGCGCGGTGTGTCTCAATGTGCCGACTGTGACGGCGGATTTTTTGTCGACCAGAAGGTGGTTGTTGTCGGCGGTGGCGATTCGGCCCTACAGGAAGCCCTGCATCTGGCGGATTACGCCAGTGACATCACCATCGTGACACGTGGTAGCAATCTGCGGGCACGCCAATCTTACGTTAACCGGGCGGCTAGTAATCCAAAAGTTTCCTTCCTTTGGGAGACAACAGTTACGGAGATCCTCGGAAGCGAAAGTGTTGAGGGGGTTCGCTTGATGCCGGTGAGAGGTGGCGAAGAGCAAATTTTTGATTGCTCGGGGATTTTTGTTTTTGTAGGTTTGGAAGCGAATAACGGCTTTCTACCCGATGATATGCAGCGCGATGCGAATGGTTTCGTAGAAACTGATGGTTCTTTCGCCACCTCTATGGAGGGAGTGTACGCGGTTGGCGCAGTGCGTTCTGGTTACAGTGGACAATTGGCGAGTGCAGCAGGGGAAGCCGCCTCTGTGGTTGCTGGTCTATCGATCTAATGAAGTAGACATATGATGTGCCCAACGTCGGCTGTTTCTAGAGTAGGGGGTTTCATTGTATGGAGATAGAACCGTGTCTCACGGTCCTGATGATTGTGGCGGAAGTCACGCCTTCCTCTGGGGTAGCTTTCTCTATTAATCCATTTTTTTAGGTGGGCGTCACTAGCACGCTGGCCGTAAAGGCCCAAGCGCCCTAAGTGATACCTATGCCAATTATTTTAGAACCGTCCCGCGAGACGGAAGTTGTTGCAGAGACAGAAATTCTTGTGCTTGGAGGTGGACCGTCTGGGATTGCGGCAGCAACCGCTGCGGCTCGCACTGGAGCGCGGACAACGCTGTTGGAAAAATATGGTTTCCTTGGTGGTATGGGAACCGCTGCGATGGTCACAAATTTCTGTGGCTTGCATGCCAACATAAACGGTTCTGTGCAGCAGGTAGTGCGGGGCATCGCAGATGATATCTTGGAACGCTTAGATCGGCTAGATGGGCTGCGTGAGCCACATCCGGTGAAGGCGATAGGCGGCGGCCACGATATTGCAGCCCAAGCTTACGACACGTCAGCCTATAAGATAGCGACTGACGATTTATTGCTCTCGGCTGGTGTTGATATCCGCTTTCATAGTTTTGCCGTGGGCGTGGTTATGGACAGAGCACGAATTGATGCTGTGCTGCTAGAGACAAAGTCTGGTCGCAAAGCAATCAAGGCTGAAATGTTTATCGACTGTTCAGGAGATGGTGATCTAGCCTATTGGGCTGGTGCCGAATGCGCAAAAGGTGATGCGACTGGATTTATGGCTTACCCGACAACAATGTTTCGTGTGGCGAACGCAGATGATGAAAAAGTCCAAAACGAAGGAAAGCCGCACCTAACTCAGCTAATCGCCGAAGCTGGCGACGGCTACGACTTACCACGCAAATCGGGCGTCCTTGGATCGCAGCCTCATGCGGGTGAGTGGCGTGTGAACTTAACGCAAATCAGCCGTGATGGCGCGCCGATTGACGGCAGCGACTGGAACGATCTTGGATATGCCGAAACGGAAGGGCGACGGCAGAGCCAGGAATATTTTCGTTTTCTTAAAGACCGAGTGCCGGGTTTTGAGAATTCATATCTTTTGGAGACAGCGCCGCAGATCGGCATCCGGGAGACCCGCCGGATTGTTGGGGAATACGTGCTGACAAAAGACGATGTCTTGTCTTGTCGAGATTTTGATGACTCCATTGGCTGTAACGGTTGGCCCTTAGAACAGCATCTGGAAGGTAACGCAAAATGGACGTTCCTTGGTGGACGAGGTTATCATCAAATTCCGTATGGGACGACATTGCCGGTGGGTGTTGAAAACCTTTTGGTTGCAGGCCGTTGCGCCTCAACGACGCCTGAAGGTCAAGCGTCGCTGCGGGTCAGTGGGCCGTGTTTTGCTATGGGGCAGGCGGTTGGTATCGCTGCCGAAATGGCTCGGCGCGGTGACCTGATGCCAGGCGAGATTGACAGGCAAGCCTTGAAAACACGATTGGTTGCCGACGGTGCCTTTATAGGCGATCCACAGCTGTAATAAGAAATTTAAAAGTAGGAAGGATCAAGCAAATGGGAGAATTCAGTTACACGGAACGCGACGGCCACGTTTTGACCGTTGTTTTGAATCGGCCGGAACGTATGAATGCGCTACATTCCCTGGCACATTTTGAACTTGATCAAGTATTCAATGACTTTGAAGCGGACCCAGACCTTTGGGTTTGCATCCTCACCGGCGTGGGTGATCGTGCCTTTAGTGCTGGAAACGATTTAAAGTTTCAAGCGGAGGGGGGTACGCGGGACAAGCCAAAAAGTGGTTTTGGGGGTATCACCGAACGATTTGATCGAACGAAACCAATGATCGCGGCAGTTAACGGCGTTGCGATGGGTGGTGGCTTCGAATTAGCCCTTGCATGTGATGTCATCATCGCTGCAGAGAATGCCCGCTTTGCCTTACCGGAGCCGCGCGTTGGATTGGCGGCTTTGGCGGGTGGCCTTCACCGTTTACCGCGTGCTATCCCGCAAAAGAAGGCGATGGGAATGATTTTGACAGGACGCCATGTTCCAGCTGTGGAAGGCCTTGAGATTGGGTTTGTGACCGAATTGGTTGCTGAAGGCGAAGCGTTGAATGCGGCAAAGCGGTTTGCAGCGGAAATTGAAAAATGCTCGCCGGTTTCAATTCGCACAAGTTTAGATGTCGTTCGCCGCGGCCTGGAGCACGCGTCAGTTGAGGACGCAATGCTAGCCAACTATGAAAGTGTGACTGTCCTGCGCAACAGTGAGGACATGATTGAGGGACCAAAAGCCTTTGCCGAAAAGCGCGATCCGAACTGGAAAGGGCGTTAAAGTATTGGGTCTTACGTTTGTCGTTGATGCCTTATTAAGTGGTTTCATCGCCGCGTGTTAATACTTCGCTGATCCTGTCCGTCCCGATGGTGAAGATAACGAGGAGTGGCGACAGGTCGACAAAGCGCCGGCTGTGCTTTTCAAACTCAGTTAAAACCATGTTTACCGCTAACTCCGTTGGCTCGCGATAAATCGAACGTAATTTTTCAACCGTTTGAATTGGCTAATTCTTTTCTCCAGGTACTAGGATTCATTTAAGATTGTGTCGGCAATTTTCTCTGAAGTCATTAGTGTCGGGAAATTGGTATTAGCGCAAGGTACGCATGGCATAATTGAGGCATCCACGACACGCAGACCTTGGGTTCCATGCACACGGCCTTGATTGTCGGTCACTGCCATTGGGTCGTTGGCTCGGCCCATTCGATTGGTACAGGAGGCATGCCAAGTACCGGTGACGCTACGTTTCAAATATTCTGCGAGGGCATCTTCATCAGACATTAGGGTCATGATGTCATCGCCCTCCGTTATAAAAGAGTTAATTAGCCATTTTCGGAACCAGGATGGTCCGTCCAGCATTTGTGCCAGTATGCCAGTTAAAATCTTATTCTTAGTTGTCACCGTTCCTACTTTTCGGACTCGCTCGCTATAAGCGGATGGGAAGGGATCCCGCGTCACCTTTTGCATCACGGTAGATGTGAAGATGCCCACCATTCGGCGATAACAATCCATTAGGCGTTCCAGATCGCGGATGTCAGAAAGCATATTGAACTCGACCGTTGGTTCAGAACGCCAATCGGCGGAGCTCAACGTAAGCTGGCCCGTAGAATACGTCTTGTTGACCCAGGCCAACATTGAACCGAGGCTGTCACCGACTGAATGCCAGGCGGATTTTGCGACAACCGCACCAAACATATCGCCTGGTGGTGCATCATGCATATTAGAGGAATAGCGCCAGCCAAGATGTATGTGCCGGCGCGTTATATCGTTGAGGCGAGCTTCGGGCGGCATCCATGCGGACATCGCTGCCGCGGCATGTTCCATCAGATTCTGACCAACGCCCTCGCGCTCGAGCCGAACATTGATGCCAAGATTGTGGAGGTGGCCAACTGGTCCGATTCCGGCGCGCAAAAGCATCGCTGGCGAATGGATAGCACCACTGCAAAGGATAACCTCGTTTGATTTGAAAGTATGTTCATGTCCACGTTGGACTGCCACAACACCGATAGCTTTGGTTCCGTCGAACAGGATTTCCTTTACCTGAATTTCCGATTCGATGCGCAAGTTTTCGCGTCGTCGAGTTTGTGGGTCCAGATAGCCAATTGCAGCGGAAACCCGACGATCATACAAGTTTGACATGGTGACAGGAAAATAACCGTCTTTAAAATCGCCGTTTTGATCAGGGAGATACTTGAAGCCTTGTTCCTCAAGAGCGGAGGCGATGCCTTTTACGTATTCCGGCCATTGATCCTGAAATATGCGCCGTACTGGGATACGGCCATTTTGGCCGTGATATTCGTTGTTGAAATCAAGGTCTCGCTCAATTTTCATAAAATATGGCAGGCAGGCTTCCCAGCTCCAGCCGGCCGCACCAAGTTGGCCCCATTCGTCATAGTCGGTAGGTGCTCCGCGGTTAGCCAGTTGCCCGTTTATGCTGGAGCCACCACCCATGACCCGAGCTTGCTCATATTGTTTCGTGGGTGGTCGGTCGTCTGGATTATTATGGGATTGAGGTCCAATATGAACGCGTAGCCCATTCCATATAAATTTTGGATTGAAATAAACTTTGCCTGGATAGCTGTCTAAAATTTCTTCTGGCACTTGGTTATGCGGTGTATCGACCCCGGCTTCCAACAAGAGAACGTCGTTGGAACGACGAGACGAGAGACGGTTAGCTTGTACGCTGCCGGCCGAGCCGCCGCCGACGATGATGTAATCGAAAGTCTTCATTTGAATATGCCGGTCAGGGGTTCAAAAGTGTGAGGTCAACGCGTTCACGTGTTACGCCGATTTCTGCCGCTATTTTTGAATATACCTCGTAGTGCGGTTGTTTGCGGTGCTGTTCTAAAGCAGGCTCGTCATTATAGACCTCGAAGAAGTATACGCAGTTCGGCTGTTCATTTGGGATTAGAATACGAAATTGTTGGCAACCAGGCTCATCTTGCATGGAATGCTTAGCGTCGTAATGGGCTGCTTCCATAAACTTATCCATAGACCCTTCGGGTATCGTAAATTTCACTAAAATGGCAAGCGCGGTCATAAAACATTCCTCCCAGTTTCCTTATTTATCGTGGTGTCGGAGAGATTTCCGACAATTTAGAATTAGTTAATTCCGCCGAACTCCAGAGCGCTGCTTGATCTTTGGGGAGACGTCGGCTTTCGGCTGTCATCAACCAAAGGCGCAATAAAAACCGGTCGCGCCCTGATGCGGCGTCGTCTGTGTATTCGGTTCGAGCATGATACGTCACGTGATTGTTAAGGATCTGTATGTCACCAGGCTCGATCATGTGTTCGTAGCAGAGCTCTTCCGATAACTCTTCAATCATGTCGAGTGCTTCGGTCTGTTCTTCCGTAAGGCGCGGAATTTCCGGAAAGGATTGAGCTTGATTGATATAGACACGTGAGAGATCGCTGGTGAAGGCGTTGCCCTGCATCGTGAAGACGGGCAGCATGTAATAGGGCGCATCTGTTCCGACCTCATCGCCGATAGAACTGCGGTAGAAGTCGCCGAACAGCGCCTCCAACAATTTTGGATGGCGTTCGAGGAAAGCATTGTAGATAGCAGTAGCGCTGACGACCCGGCTGATGCCACCTTCCGCTGCTTTCCGTAAGCAAAGCAGGCAGACCACATCTGCCCGGTCGTTATGCCAGCTGAGGCGGCTTGGAGATTCAACGCGGGGGCCACCCGTATCTCGGACTTCGCGCATCATGCCAGCACCACCGTTTTGAATGACTGGCGTGCCCATGTGGCTAAAAATACCGAGGTAAAGGCGTTTCAAATCCTCCAACTCGTAACAGGTAATGGGTATGCCTTGGATAAGCGTAATGCCACGCCCATACTCCAAGCGATAAGCTATTTCTTTGAGCCCTTCCGCAACACGGACAAGTGGGAAGTCCGCGGCCGTAGTTTCCTGCCAAGCTTTGTCTAATAGCTTCGCGTTGGCCAAGGCCTCCCGGATCTCGCCTATCTCACTTTCGTCAAGTTTCCAAATCCATTCGTCCCCTGCTGCTAGTTCGGCTCCGGTCCAGGCAGACCCATCATCGATGTTTTTTCGCTCAAATTTGCGCATGTCTATTTGTCTCATGTCGATGCTCTCCATATAAACTATCACATGTGAAACATGTGGCGAGCCGGACAGTGACGATACATGGGCAAACTAACGGGGTTTTCGACTTGATGTTGAAGTTCATTATAGGTGTGAAGCCTTCCGAAATAGAAATGATGAGGATTGAGTGCCACGGACGAATTCGTCGCTTTAAAATGGTATTCGGGCGGGTAATGACGTTAGTCAACAATGTATCCCGTTGCCACTCCTCCGAATTTTCCGGGCAATTTTAGGATAGGTAACTGATGGCCGGAACTGACAAATCACAGCAATCTCGCCTTGGGGGTCCATGCGTCATTCTTGTTGAGCCGCAGATGGGAGAGAATATAGGGTTTACCGCGCGTGCCATGATGAACGGTGGCTTGTCAGACCTAAGGATTGTGAAACCGCGCGACGGTTGGCCCAATCGACGGGCAGCGGCGGCCGCTTCTGGAGCCGGCAGTGTGATCGATACTGCTCGTATTTTTGAGTGCACTGAGCAAGCAATTGGTGACTTACAACGTGTTTTTGCAATGACGGCGCGGCCCCGTGAGATGATCAAGCCGGTGGCGACGCCGCGCGATGCTGCCGGTGAAATGCGCGAGTTGATCTCTGATGGTCTCAACGTTGGGATCCTATTCGGACCAGAGCGGAAGGGACTAGATAACGACGATGTTGCTTCTGCGGACACTGTAATTCAGGTGGCTCTCAACCCAGTCCATAGCTCGATGAATTTGGGTCATGCTGTCATGGTGATGTCGTACGAATGGTTTCAAGCTGCCGATGACACGCCGGGGCGATATCTCAGTACTGGTCGCACGGGGGCAGCAACAAAAGCAGAATTAATGATTTTTTTTGAGCGCTTGGAAGAGGAACTGGACACTGCTGGTTTCTTCCATGTTCCTGAAAGGCGTCCCAGTATGGTTCGAAACATCCGCAATATCTTTCAGCGCGCAGATTTGACGGAACAAGAAGTCCGCACCTTACATGGCATTGTTTCGGGTCTCATCCGCCGTCATGGAGGCAAACCCGGCCACGAATCGAGAGATTGACAAGATATGTGCGATCCCTATACTCCGCGCGTCTTCTGAGAATGAGGGACATAGAGCCCCGCACCCCATCAATCTGCGGTGGGTAATGCTATCGGAACAACAATAACGCCGGGTAAACCAGGGTAAAACTAAAATGTCGAAGCGACTGAAGTCGAAGTACAAGATCAATCGCCGTCTCCGTTGCAATCTTTGGGGACGTCCCAAAAGTCCTTATAACCGACGCGAATACGGTCCAGGCCAGCATGGTCAGCGCCGCCGCAAGCCCTCGGATTACAGTATCCAGCTGCAAGCGAAACAAAAGTTAAAGGGCTATTATGGCAGTATTGGTGAGAAAAAGTTCCACGGTTATTACGAAGATGCCGAGCGTGTCAAAGGTGATACCAGCGAAAATCTTATCGGATTGTTGGAGCGCCGGCTCGATGCGGTTGTATATCGGGCTAAGTTCGTTCCGACTGTGTTCGCTGCACGTCAATTTGTAAACCACGGCCATGTTCTGGTGAATGGCAAGAAGGTTAACATTCCTTCTTACCAGATGCAGGACGGTGATGTCGTCGAGGTTCGCGACAAGAGCAAGGCAATGGCTCTGGTTTTAGAGGCGATGGCTTCACCGGAGCGGGATGTACCAGAATATATTTCGGTCGATGAACGCAAAATGGCGGCGACCTTTGTCCGTGTTCCCAAGCTCGAGGACGTGCCTTATCCTGTGCAGATGGAGCCAAACTTGGTCATCGAATACTACTCTCGCTGACCATTTTGGGCTCGCATTTAAACGCAATGGGCGCTTTCTGAGAAAACGCCTAATTCCTGTTCCTCAAAAGATTACAAGTGCGGTTAAAGTTTTTTAATACACGGAAGGTCTATCCGTCGCGCAAGAGTTCAGGGTTTGGCTCTTCCCGGGTTGAAAAAGCGATTTCGACGTGATTTCCGTCTGGGTCATAGGCATGGACTTGGCGAATTTTTCCACCTGGCACCAAACGCGTTTCGTATTTTGCTCCGGCCTTTTTTAGCTTTTTCAAGGTGTCATTGATGTCATTGGCCTTAAACGCGAAGTGCTCTAGCTGCGGATCATTCAGTTTTGGTTGTTTATTTACCTCAACCAGATGAACCGTCGCGCGCTTGCCCGCATAAAGCCAGGCACCGCCGAACTTAAATGCGGGCCGTTTGCCCTTTTTCAAGCCAAGAACTTTTGAGTAGAACGACACCATATCCTTCAAGTTTGCAGTGCGAATATTGACGTGATCGAGTGAACTGACTGGCATGGGAACCTCCTCCTACCTCTAATTAACTGGCATGCAACTTGGTTTTCGGCAAGCGCTAGTCTAATAGCGGTGATTGTATTTGAGTGAGAAATAGAGCGTGACGTCGTTGGGCGCACCGCCACATTGGCCATAGTGCAGCTTTTATTTCAGAGAAATTCTCGACCATTATCTTGCAAATGCCTTACGCAGATTTTCATAAAATAAAATCCCTGCGTAATTCAGGTGTGACGCAACACCCTGCTGCTTACTGAAAGTTAAAATTTTATTGCGAGAATAACCGGTGCAAGTGGTTCGCGCTGCTTTCAATTGCAAGCGGCAATTTGCAAAGGATATGATCAATAGGACACTGACTATCCAGCGGTTTCAGTGTCTTTGCAAATGAAATAAGGTCTAAAGTGCAGAGGTTTTCTTCCTCAACTCAGAGAAAACCCTCCGCAGTCGTTCGGGAAACACTACTTATGCAACACCGTTTCAAAGACAAGAGTTCTTAACAACATTGGTGGTGCTGTGGGGCTATATGAGTAGAGTTTTGTTTTTAGGCCGCGTTTTGCCCTATTTCGACACCGTTATCCAAAAAATACTGGCTAAGCTCACCAGATTCGTACATTTCACGCACAATATCGCAGCCACCGACAAACTCACCTTTCACATAAAGTTGGGGAATTGTTGGCCAGTTTGTGAATTCTTTAATGCCATCGCGAATCTCGGAGTCTTGCAATACGTCGACGCCTTTAAACTTAACGCCCATCAACGTGAGGGCTTGCACAACTGCTGAGGAAAAGCCGCATTGTGGAAAAATTGGGGAGCCTTTCATGAATAGCACCACGTCCGAAGAGTCGACTTCTTCCTGAATGCGTTCGAAAACCGGATTGTCACTCATGTCAAATTCCTTTTATTTTTAAATATACTGGCTAGACTAGCAATCTTCCGGTGCAGAAGTCTGCAGTGCCAGGGCGTGAAGTTCGTTACCCATACGTCCTTTAAGGGCAGCATATACCATCTGGTGTTGTTGCACCCGCGTCTTTCCTTTGAAAGCGCTCGAGCTGATGAATGCCGCATAGTGATCTCCATCGCCACGAAGGTCGTCAATCTGCACCTCCGAGTTTGGGATCGCCTCTCTGATCATTTTTTCTATCTCGCCTGCACTCATTGGCATATCAGAGTTCCTACCTAAGTTCTGGCCATGTAGCTGGGAAGCCAACGTTCATGATTTTCTCGCAGACTTTCAATCGATATAGTGATTCCCTCTGGCAGATTCAATGTGTTGGTCCCTGTCGTGCCTAAACTGAGGACAGAGACATTCGCACTTTCAGCATCTGCCATAACCGTTTCTGGTGTTTTCGTGGCGCAGAGATAACGCGCTTGATCTTCGCCGAAGTACCAGGCGTGCAGCGGACCATCGCTTGGGTGGTCGAGCACCACACCGCACTCGCCGGCTAGCGCCATTTCAGCCAGGCCTACGAGCAGGCCGCCATCAGACAAGTCGTGACAAGCGGCAATATTTCCCGAGCCAATTTCCGAACGGACAAAATTGCCGTGGCGTCGTTCGACCTCCAAATCTACGGGTGGCGGCGCACCTTCTTCTCCTTGCAGGAGTTCGCGTAAATAAAGTGAATTACCAAGCCAACCATCGGTTTCACCGATTAGCAACATCGTATAGTCTGGTCCCGGAATGCCGATCCCCACGGTTGCGTTGATATCGTCGATCAGCCCGACCCCTCCAATAACAGGGGTCGGCAGAATCGCTTCGCCATTTGTCTCGTTGTAGAGCGATACATTTCCTGAAATGACCGGAAACTCGAGGGCTCGGGCTGCAGCGCCGATCCCTTTCACACAACCTACAAACTGCCCCATGATCGCGCGGCGTTCTGGATTTCCAAAATTGAGGTTATTTGTAAGTGCCAATGGCATTGCGCCTACGGCCGTCAGATTCCGCCAAGCTTCGACGACGGCCTGGCGGCCACCAGTCTCCGGATGTGCTTTGCAATAGCGAGGCGTGCAATCAGTGGTAACCGCGAGGCCCTTGGTAGTGCCGTGAATGCGAACAATTGCCGCGTCACCACCTGGTCGCTGGACGGTGTCGGCCATGACCATGTGGTCGTATTGTTCCCATATCCAGCGTTTGGAGCAAATGTCAGGCGATGACATCAATGTATTCAATGCCGCAGCGATGTCTTCTGTAATTGGAATATTTTCCGTTCGGATTGTCGCTGGTGCTTTGATCTCATCATAGGGACGATCGTATTCAGGAGAGGCTTCGACTAACGGCGCCACGGGAATTTCCACAACAGTTTCACCCACCTCTTTGACAACTAAAGCTCCGGAATCTGTTATGCGTCCGATGACCGCAAAATCCAATTCCCATTTGTCGAAGATTCTTCGCGCAGTCTCTTCACCTTCGGGCTTCAAGACCATTAACATGCGTTCCTGACTTTCGGACAACATCAATTCGTAGGAAGTCATACCTTCTTCACGGGCTGGTACGGCGTCAAGATTAAGCTCGATACCCACTCCTCCTTTGTCGGCCATCTCGACGGAGGAACAAGTTAAGCCCGCTGCTCCCATATCTTGAATCGCAATGATGCAATCTGTTGCCATCAACTCAAGGCAAGCTTCCAAGAGTAATTTTTCGGTAAATGGATCACCAACTTGCACGGTTGGTCGTTTTTCCTCAGAATCGTCTGAGAATTCTGCTGATGCCATGGTAGCGCCATGGATCCCATCGCGACCTGTCTTAGAACCGACATAGACGACTGGATTGCCAACTCCGGCAGCGGCTGAGTAGAAAATTTTATCCGCGTCAGCGATCCCAACTGTCATTGCATTGACTAAGATATTGCCATTATAAGCCGGGTGAAAATTAACCTCGCCCGCAACCGTTGGAATACCCATACAATTTCCGTATGCACCGATACCGGCGACGACACCATCAACCAAATGGCGGGTGCGTGGATGGTCGGGTGCACCAAAACGGAGCGCATTGAGATTCGCTACAGGGCGCGCTCCCATAGTGAAGACATCGCGCATGATGCCTCCGACGCCTGTTGCTGCGCCTTGGTAGGGTTCGATAAAAGATGGATGGTTGTGGCTTTCGATTTTGAAGACGGCGGCGCGACCGTCACCGATGTCGACGACGCCTGCATTCTCCCCGGGCCCTTGGATAACCTGTGAACCTTCGGTTGGAAGCGTTTTTAACCATTTGCGCGACGATTTATAGGAACAATGCTCCGACCACATTACAGAAAATATTCCGAGCTCTGTCATGTTCGGCTCGCGGCCCATTATTTTGAGCAGTGTCTGGTATTCGTCGGGTGTCAGACCATGTCCGGCTACTATTTCCGGCGTAATGCAAGACGTCTTTTCTTGCGCATTCATGAGAGTACCTTTACAAGGCTATCAAACAGGGCTTTGCCATCTGTGCCGCCGTGTTTGGCGTCAGCCGCGCGTTCTGGGTGTGGCATTAGGCCAAGCACTGTTTTCTTTTCGTTAAAGATCCCAGCAATGTTGCGTGCCGAACCATTCGGGTTGCCGGCCGGTTCAATGCTGCCCTGCGGCGTGGCATAACGGATTGCGATACGTCCGTCTCCTTCCAGATTATCAAGTGTCTGCTCATCTGCGAAATAATTTCCCTCATTGTGAGCAACCGGGATTTCAATTAATTGGCCGTCCCTGTACCCAGAGGTAAAGATCGATAAATTATTTTCGATGCGAAGTGTTACCGGTCGGCAAATAAATTTTAGACTGGCATTTCGCATCAGAACGCCAGGCAGCATCCCGCATTCGGTTAAAATTTGAAACCCATTACAAATGCCAAGGACTGGTGTGCCCCTCTCTGCGGCGGATTTTACTTCGCGCATTATCGGCGAATGGGCAGCCATGGCGCCGCTCCGAAGGTAATCGCCGTACGAAAAGCCGCCCGGTATTACAATCAGGTCGACATTGGGTAGATCGCGGTCTCTGTGCCAAACCATTTCTGTGGGAATACCGGACGCAATTTCTAACGCAACCTTTGCATCACGGTCGCAATTCGATCCGGGGAAAACGATAACGGCTGCTTTCACGGCTCGGCTTGCTCCCTATTGCTCAATTTCGATATTGTAATTTTCGATCACCGTATTAGCGAGAAGCTTACGGCACATTTCGTCACAAAGTGATTTAGCCTTTTCAATCTCCGTTTCGTCCAAATTAAATTCGATGTAGCGGCCGACCCGAACATCATCAACGCCGGAGAAACCCAGCCCCTCCAATGCTTGTCCAACGGCCTTTCCTTGTGGGTCGAGAACGCCGTTCTTAAGGGTAACGTGCACCTTTACTTTCATTGCTGGACTGTCTCCGGTCCTTGGATATTGTTGAGGCCACCTTCCAGCAGAATACCTAGACGGCGGGCAATTTCTTGATAGGCCTCCGATTCGTGGCCAAGGTCCAGTTCGAATCGGTCTGAGTCGAGCGGTTCGTTCGATTCGATATCCCAAATCCGGCACGAATCGGGGCTAACCTCGTCTACCAGTACCACTCGCATCTCGCCGGTTTCCTCATAAATCCGTCCGAATTCGGACCGAAAATCGATCAAACGCAGACCAGCACCGAGGAATAAACCCGAGAGAAAATCGTTCACGCGTAGCGCCAAAGCGAGCATATCGTCGATGTCTTGTGGCGTTGCCCAACCAAACGCCGTGATATGTTCTTCAGACACCAACGGCTGCTCCAGTTCGGTCGATTTGTAGTAGTACTCAACGATCGAACGTGGCATCGGGGTTCCGGATTTTATGCCAAAGCGTTCAGCGAACTGTCCAGCCGCAGCATTTCGTACCATAACTTCAAGTGGGATGATTTCCACTTCGCGGATCAACTGCTCGCGCATATTTAGGCGACGAATAAAATGCGTAGGAATTCCAATTTCATGCAAACGAATCATAATGAATTCGGATATACGATTGTTTAAGACGCCTTTGCCTGTGATCGTGCCCTCGCGCTTACCACATTCCGAGGTAACGTCATCTTTAAAGGATAGCACGAGGCTGCCGGGCTCGGGCCCCTTGTAAAGGACCTTTTCTCTGCCTTCGTAGATCCTTCTGCGTTTCACCATATTGGGACCTCATCGTGCCACCGTAGAGGTGGAGCTGGTCGCGCCGCAGCGCGAATTTGATATAGCAAGCAATGCGCATGTGCACAATTAGCGATGACGGCAAATAGGTCAGTGCCAATACGAAAGTTAAACTGGAGCGTAATCAGATTGGTCTGGCCGGCCGGGCGCAAACATGTAAATACCCAAGGGATTGTCGGCTCCTGGAGCCGGAAGCGCCAAGAGCGTGCTGGAAACTGTTCCGAACCCCCAATTATTGACGATACACATTGCAGATGTAGGATCTATGGTGGGATCACAATTTTTATCCGAGAGAATTTGTCGCCACGCCATCCAATCGCCCGAATCGGGGTTTGGCACATCTGCTAACTCGAATTGGGGCAAGTACATTTTGATGCGCGCATTCCGGCGATCGTTGATTTCCCGAGAGGTTAGCATCGATAGGCCGGAAGGCACTCGTTCCACAGCAATCTGGTCAGCGCAAGCGCGGTTGGCTACATGCAAGACATCGGTATTGTCGCCGACCACAAGATTGAAACTGCGGTAGGCGTTTGCATTAAGGTCTGCCAAGGCGTCCGCTGCTTGGGCCGCGTCTGGATAATCGAGAGCCTCGAGAACAAGCTCTCCCCGGCTGCGTTTGTCCAAACTTGGGCCCAGAGAGCCTTCCCGGTTCAGTATAGCGGCGAAGACGCCGTAATCGTTCCGCCCAAACCAGCTGCCACCGGCCAGACGATCGCGACCGGCGATGACCTCAGGTCGATCTGGCCAATGGCGGTCCGGCGCATCCCATGGACGGTCAAGCATTTCGTCACGATTGGCTGCAACGACCAGCGGCCATTCGTGTCCGGGGCGTCGCAAAATGATTATTGAGCACATAAATGCACCGAATAGCAGCAAGCTTCATATCGTGCAAATCTGTGGCGGTATTTCAGGTGGGCATTTGAGAAACGGTTTGTGCAGTCGGGGAAAGAGCTGAGCTAATATGCTTTAGCGTTCCGCCTTTGCGATGGCAGTTGCGATACATGATATGGCGTAGGCACGCGCCGTCTCGTCCGTAATCGCGCGCACCGCACGGATCGACAGATTTGGTCGTCCAATAATACCTGCGGCCATGGCGACGTTCCGCAGGGCGCGGTTCCGTGGTGATTCGGGTGGAGCGGACGCGTCCATAAAGGCGGCGCGGTTGTTGGTAAGAGGCGAAGGTTCGTCAGGAATACGCGCCGCCGTGTCGAACGCTTGCAGGACGAAACCGGCGGCTAATTGAGCGTCCGTGATATTGGACAGCATTTCAGCAAAATTTTCGTGTTGGGTATTGCGCCAGGCCAACCGCCAGGCGATGTCGAGGTCGTCCTGCGCCATTTTTTTCTCGCCGTTGTTTGCTAAAACAACCGCCATCTTTGAAAGTATAGCAACGCGGGCTCTCATGATCGGTAGTTGTCTCGAAAGTTGACGAATCCGAATAAACAACGGGACCATCGCCTCCTTGGCACCAACCCGGCTCTGAATATCAATACTTTGCATAAGAGCACGTTCGCGGCTTTCTGGACTTATTTTTTGAGATCCTGAAATAATTGATGTTTTCTGAGATTCTGAAATCGTCGGATCTGCCAGGCCCTTTGCCAGAAGTTCGCTCGCGTCTGCATTTAGACCTGCAATTCCTTTAACATTGGCGAGGGCAGTAAAAATTTGTGAACGCATTCCAATGTATGGAATGTAATCGGTGACAATCTCTGCATTTTTATAATCGCCGACTTCTATCATGGCTTCGCCCATTGCCAACATTGTCAGAGCCTGCCTGCGACGGTTTCGAACATAACCGGCCATTTTGAATGCGTCCGCATGACGGCCAAGCTTCGTTTGCTTGTGCACCAAGTGTCTAATTACTTCAAATTTGTGCTCAGCGTTATCAATCCGTGAGGTTTCTTGGAACGCGAGACTGAATAGCGGGACAGCAGCTTCAATGTTGCCTTGTGTTCCAATGGCGCTGGCGACTTCTGACATCGCCTTCGTTCGATGACGGATTTTCTCCAGAGATCGAACGATTCCCATGGATGTTTTGTTATCACCAGCGAGTACGTAAGCGCCAGCCATATCGGCAATACGGTCTGACCAACCATCAAACTTTGCGTTGATAATCAGGGGTTTGAGATGCTGAAGCGTTTTCAAGGCTTTGTTGCTCTGCTTGGCGTCGATCTGCGCATGGGCAATTCGCAAAAGCACATCTGCCTTTTCTTTGATACTACCCTTAAGTTCCTTCGCGAGTACAAAGGCATCATTGAACAATTTGCTTGCAGCGGCGGTCACTTTTTTGTCACGGCTAACTGCGGCACCATCAGCCATGAGTAGATAAGCATCAAGGCGTTCCATTGGGATAGAAATAAGGCGCGCAGTTGCTGAAGCTGCATTGTAGTCTCCCATGGCAGCTTGTCGTTTCGCAATGTCGAGGTAGGTGTCATCTGCACCGCGCTGCCTGCCTTTCGTCGGAACAAGCTTAATTGACTCGGCCAAGACACGCCGGGCGGTTTTGGTTTGACCCTTCCGCAGATGATAATCTGCGGTCAAGATTCGAGCACGTACACGCCATAAATGATCGCGAATGTTCTTTAGTTCAATTCGCGAAGCTTTCAGTTTGTTCCGGGTGAGTTGCATATCTATTAGGCCCGAAAAGGCACGGCCACGATCCGGATCGCCTTTCAAGCTCAGCGCAGCGATTCTTAGCAGCCGGATGGAATCTTCGACTCTTTCTGTGTCCACCGCACCAGCGGGAGTACAAAGGCCCAGACATACGGTAAGGCTAAGAAACGCGTTAGTCTTCAAAAACGCGTGCGAAAATCGTGTCCACTTGTTTTGTATGATAGCCGAGATCGAACAGCTCCTTAAGATCGTCATTACTAAGATATTCGCCGATTTCGCGGTCGGATGCCAAAAGATTTAAAAAGGCGGCATTACCCTTCCAAACGTCCATTGCGTTTCGTTGTACCGCTTGATACGCATCTTCACGACTCATCCCCCGCTGTGTCAGGCCAAGTAACACGCGCTGCGAATGAACCAATCCCTGCAGACGTTCAAGATTTATCATCATGGCGTCCGGATAAACCAAAAGCTTATCCATCAGGCCGGCCAGCCGTATCAATGCAAAATCCAGGGTCACCGTTGCGTCCGGGCCGATCATCCGTTCGACTGAGGAGTGGGAAATGTCGCGTTCATGCCAGAGCGCGACATTCTCCATGGCTGGCACGACCGAGGAGCGGATAATCCGAGCAAGGCCAGTCAGATTTTCCGTGAGCACCGGGTTTCGCTTATGTGGCATAGCGGAGGAACCCTTTTGACCTTCAGAGAAAAACTCTTCCGCCTCCCGTACTTCTGTTCGTTGTAGATGACGGATTTCGACGGCGAGCCGCTCGATTGAAGATGCGATGATGGCCAGAGTGGCAAAGAAGGTCGCGTGTCGGTCGCGAGGTATAACTTGGGTTGAGACCGGCTCAATCGCCAGGCCCATTTTTTCTGCTACATAAGCTTCAACGCGCGGGTCGATATTGGCGAAGGTGCCGACGGCGCCAGACAACGCGCAGGTAGCAATTTCAGCCCGGGCGTCCAAAAGACGTTTTTTATTGCGCGCGAATTCCGCGAAGTGGCTGGCTAGCTTGAGGCCGAAAGTTGTGGGTTCCGCATGGATACCATGGCTGCGGCCTATACAGACCGTATCCTTATGTTCGTATGCGCGGCGCCTAAGAACGTCGAGTACCTTGTCAAGATCGGCGAGAAGTATATCCGATGCTCGCGCTAATTGAACGGCAAGGCAGGTATCTAAGACATCGGAAGACGTCATACCCTGATGCAGAAAACGCGCTTCGGGTCCTACATACTCCGCAACATTTGTTAAGAATGCGATGACGTCGTGCTTTGTCTCGCGCTCAATCTCGTCAATACGGTCAACTTCGAAGTTGCCTTTCTCCCAAATTGCCTTCGCTGCCTCTTTCGGAATAACGCCAAGTTCCGCCATGGCGTCGCAGGCGTGTGCTTCAATTTCAAACCAAATTTGGAATTTGTTTTTGGGTTCCCAAATTTGGGTCATTTCGGGGCGGCTGTAGCGCGGGATCATCGAATGTTCGTTTCCTAGCTTAGGTCGCGAGATAACTTGTCGCGACAATTGGTGTTCTGGCCTTTGCTCCGGGCAACCAAGATCATATTATCTGCTTCCTGCGACGAAAAGGGGAGACCCATGGAAGACGTCAAACAATTACGAACTGATCTTGCTGCGGCATTCCGGTGTGCCGTTCGCTTTGGACTTAATGAGGGGATTAGCAATCATTTCAGTGTTGCCCTGGAAGACGATACATTTTTGATTAACCCTCACGGCTTGCATTGGTCGGAAATCACGGCTTCAAACCTTCTGGTTTGCGACGCTGAAGGTAATGTACTGGAGGGCGATTATCCGGTCGAACCAACGGCTTTATTCATTCACGGGCAGACCCACCGGGCGGCGCCGCACGCAAAGGTCGTGCTGCATACACATATGCCTTATGCAACGGCTTTGACGATGCTGGAAGGGACTCGCATCGAACCTGTCGAGCAAAACGCGATCCGGTTTTATAACAAGATCGCTTATGATGACGAATATAACGGTCTCGCACTCGATGATGAAGAGGGACAACGGATTGCGTCAAAGCTCGGCAACAAGAAGGTGATCTTCTTAGCGAATCACGGCGTCGTTGTGGTCGGCCCAAATGTTGCTGAGGCGTTCGACGATCTCTATTACCTCGAGCGAGCCGCGATGTTGCAAGTGCTCGCGCAGTCGACGGGCAAGCCGTACCGGAAGATATCGCCCAAAGTTGTTGATTTGACGGTTGAGCAGATGATCGGCGAGGCAGAGACAGCAATTCTGCATTTTGATGCTCTGAAACGTATCCTCGATAAAGAAGAGCCGGACTATGTAAATTGAGGCGTTTTGTTATAAAGATGGTTAATATACTAAACTCGTCGAGCAGGGGGAGTTAGGCCATGGGTGGAGCCGAAAATTTCGAAAGCGGATTGCAGGCAAAAGCGCTCTCGATCGCAGATGCCTGCACACGATGTGGAAAGTGCTTTGAGGCTTGTCCTATGGTAGCACCGGCCGGGTTAGGCGCGGCCGATTCGGAAGCTGTGCTCAATGGTGTAGTCAGTATCCTGCGGACTGGTGATGGTGATCCCGACGGGCGGCGCTGGGCCGAAGTTTGCAGCCATAGCGGATTTTGCCTCGAGGCGTGCGATTATGGGGTCGATCCGCGTTTGATGCTGTTGTTGGCCCGATTATCGATGAAGAGGGACGCTGGAGAGACGGCTCGCGAACACGGTCGGGCGAGTTTCCAGGATATGGTGCGCGCTACCAAAGTTTTGCCGCGCCTACAACTAAGCGCTGAGGATTTGGTGCGGGTTTCAACCAAGCGGTGGACGGAAGACGCGCCGCCGGACCTGATCTTTTATACTGGATGTAATATCTTGCGGACGCCTCATATTGCGCTGTTGTGTTTGGATATTCTTGACGTGCTGGATTTGCGCTATGCGATTTATGGAGGGCCATCGAATTGTTGCGGAATATTGCAGCTACGGCCTGGCGATGCGGCTAATGGCGGACGCCAGGCCTATTCGACGATTAAACGATTTGCTGAGACGGGCGTGTCGGAAGTAGTTTCGTGGTGCCCTACCTGCATGGTCCAGATGGGAGAGACGGCTTTGCCCATCTACGAAGAACAGGAAGGAGCCGTTGGTTTCGATATGTCCATGATGGCGGTTTTTCTGATGCGCCACTTAGACCGGCTTAAGTCCCTGTTCGTTCATCCGGTGAGTAAACGTGTTGCATTGCACGAACATCCAGGCTCACCTGGCGTCACGGAAGCGGTAAAGCAAATTCTTGGCGCTGTTCCTGGCCTTGAATTTGTGGATTTGGAGCAACCGCGGGTGGGATACATGTGTAACTCCCTATCGGCACTTCCAGAATTTCGCAAAAATTTGCATGAACAACAGCTAAAAGCTGCGACAGAAGCCGGTATCGATACCTTGGCTGGAGTTTATCATGCCTGTCATCGCGACATATGTAGTCACGAGCGCGACTGGCCCTTCGAAGTCGTGAACTTTTTGGAACTCATCGGTGCGTCGATGGGCATAGAACGGCCAGATGTCTTTAAGCATCTGAAAATGCTTCAAAGTGTTGATGAGATCGTCTTAAAATCGAAGCCGATGATAGATCATTACGACCTTGAGATAAGTGAAGTTCGCGATGTAATCGCAAAAAATATGGTCGGCGAACAATCATTACCCCTAAAAGGTTGAGGATAGGAGAATTATGTCATGACGATCCCACCTCCCGCCGAAATTGGCATGAATTTGGAAGATGTTGATACGCCCGCTTTGTTGCTAGATCTTGACGCTTTCGAGCGCAATCTCGACAAAATGGCGAGGGCGATCGAAGGACAATCTGTGCAATTGCGACCGCATTCAAAGTCGCACAAATGCGCGGTCATTGGCTTAGCGCAAATGAAACGTGGCGCAGTCGGTCTCTGCTGTCAGAAGGTAGGTGAGGCAGAGGCTATGGTTGCCGGGGGTGTGCTAAATGTGTTGGTGTCCAATCAAATAGTCGGACGCTCGAAACTTATGCGTCTTGCTGCTTTGTCGAAGCAAGCGGAGTGGATCGGTGTTTGTGTAGATCATTCGGATAATGTGGAGCAATTGAATGAGGCGGCCTCGGCGATGGGGACGACCCTAAATCTGCTCGTTGAAATCGATACTGGTGCCGCGCGATGCGGAGTAGCGCCTGGTCAGCCGGCAATCGACCTCGCAAAACAGATCGACAGTTTAAAAAATATCAATTTTGCAGGTCTTCAGGCTTATCAGGGACGTGCACAGCACATCCGGAGCTACGTTGAGCGTAAGGCGGCGGCTGAAGCCGGCGTCGCTTTGACGCGAGAGACGGTCGATGGGCTGCGAGGTGTCGGGCTGGAATGTGAAATTGTCGGTGGGGCCGGGACAGGTACATTCCAGTTTGAATCGGCGGGCGGCGTTCATAACGAACTGCAGGCTGGCTCGTACGTATTTATGGATGCGGATTATGGAAAGAATTTGAACGAAGAAAGTGGATTTTTCGATGATTTTGAAAATAGCTTATTTGTTTATGTTACTGTTATGAGTACACCAACTCAGGATCGAGCACTCGTCGATGCGGGATTGAAGGCTCTTGCGATGGATTCCGGTCCACCATCCGTCTTTGAAATGCCGGAAGTTGCATTTGGTCGTGCTTCGGACGAACACGGAATTCTCGATATCTCTAAAACGAACGGGAAAGTCAGCCTGGGTGATAAGCTCAAACTAATCCCGGGTCACTGCGACCCGACTGTTAACCTTTATGACTGGTATGTTGGATATCGAGGAAACCGAGTGGAAGCGCTTTGGCCGATTGCCGCCCGTGGCATGCTTCGTTAGAGAGGTATGTTTTAGTCAGGATTGTCTGGCATACGACCCTGTAGAATTGGCTAGGCACGCTTTCAAGACGCCGTTTAAATGCAGTCTGAAGATGCAGCTTAAGTTTCAGGTTCTACGTCGAACCTTTAGCTCGGAGGTATATTGAATCGCCGGCAAAATAGGGTGTCTATCCCAATACGGCGATACTCGAAAGATTAAAGAGTCCGTTCGCTTAGGTGTTGAACCTTAATGGAGAGTCCCTTTCATATTGTTGCGACAAACCATTTTGCTTAAAGCTAGTTGCCGAAAACGTCGTCGATAGGTTTGCGGATTTTTCGGCCTTCGCCAACTCGTTGGGTGAATCCGGTACGGTCGAAATATTCCAATACTTGAATCGTTACATTACGTCCAACCCCTGTAGCGTCGCGGAAATCGGCTGCAGAGAACAAACCGTAGTCAGACTTCTCTGCAAGCCCCACGGCTAACTGGCCTAATTCGCGCATTGTAGCAAGCGGATAAAATCGGTTCTTGGCGACGGCGTGAACAATCCCTATGCGTGCGGCCCGAAATAGAAACCGCTCGATAACTTGTGGTGGTTGGGATAGTTCTTCTGCCATCTCGCGCACTCTGGGTGGCCGAAGACCGCCCTCTTCCATCATGGGGCGAACTTTTTCCCACAACGTCGTCTCATTTTCTGACAAGGCGGCACGGTGCATTGGCAAGCGGAGAGTAGCTCCGTCGCGCATAATTTTATTGCTGTTGATCAATCCTAATAGAATTGCCCCGCAAAGGTCGTCTGGAATGCGCACTTGCAGGCGTCGGCGCAATTGGTCCTCGGTCGGACCAGGATCTCCCGGCTGCGCTTTATGCCATTCGGCTAGGGCGGTGATCGTTTTTTTTGAAAGAGTGTCCCACTGGGCTTGGGAGACGCCTAATGGCGCTTCTGGTCGGCCGACCTGGTTCATCTCAATGTTACGCCACAGGTTATTTGTTTCGACCTGCGACAAATTTCGTGATTTTGCGAATGGCTGGAGTTCAACGCCTGCATGCGACAGCTTAAGCAAGGCTGTTAGGGCATCCGCTGCTGAGGGCAATTCAAGCGCTTTTAATATTTCCAGTCGCTCCGGCCGCGCACGTCCTCGTGCGGGTGCGAACGGATCAATTGCTTTGCCGCCGGCTATCGTCCGACGTGCAGATTGATCCCGCAGAATAAGCCTGTCGCCCCAAAGAGCGCCGACAGGCTCATCGAGGACGAGCTGCACGAGGCCACTCTCGCCGGGTGCGAGTTCTCGACTTTCGAGCAAGGCAATCCGACCTGTTACGTCGGCTGCCGCCAAATGCAAATGGACTGGCGTCCAATGCTTCAAAGGTTTTTGTTCACTTCGTAGAAGCCTGATACGTGCATCGAACCGACGTGTCGGCGCATGCGATTCTGGCGCCGTGATCCAATCGCCGCGCCTAACATTACTGCGGCTAAGACCTTGCGCTGTAATATTTAAAGCGCAGCGTTGCCCAGCGCCGCCGGTCTCTGCTTCCTCGTTCTGAGCATGAATGCCCCGAAGACGGACCTCGCGTCCTAGCGGTGTCAGCGTCATCCGATCCCCGATTTTCGTGCTTCCCGAGAAAACCGTGCCCGTTACGACGAGACCCGCACCGGGGAGGGTGAAACACCGATCGATAGCGAGGCGAAAATTGCCAGATCCCTGTCGGTCCGGAATGCTTGCTGCGACCGAGGCCAAATGGTTTTGTAATGCTGGAATACCTTCGCCGGTTATACCTGAGACGGGAAATATTTTAGCACTGTCCATGGTAGTGCCATCAACAAGAATTTCGATAAGTTCCTTCGCCTCTTCAACGCGTTCCGTGTCGACACGATCAATTTTTGTGAGTGCGATGCATCCATGCTCGACACCAAGGAGGTCCAAGATTGCCAGATGTTCTTCTGTCTGGGGCATTGGTCCGTCGTCGGCGGCCACAATGAGAAGCGCGTAATCAACGCCACTAACACCTGCTAGCATATTTCGGACAAACCGTTCGTGTCCGGGAACATCGATGAATCCGCTGACGGATCCATCACCGAGATCCGCGTAGGCAAAACCCAAGTCGATGGACATGCCGCGCGAGCGTTCTTCCGGAAGCCGGTCTGTTTCAATCCCGGTGAGGGCTTTGACGAGTACGGTCTTTCCGTGATCGATATGTCCTGCCGTTGCTATAATCATGATGGTGCAACGGATAATTGCCGAAACTGGTCTATGAAAGTGTTTTCGTCTTCAAGGCACCGTAAGTCGAGAATTAGACGATCATCTTCGATGCGGCCTACTACCGGTACGGAAAGGTTCCGGAGTTTCATTTCCAGTTTTTTCAAGGCGCTCCCGCGGCCTTTCTTGCCGGGAAGGTTAGGGGAAAGTGCTAAGGCTGCACTGGGCAATGCCTCAACGGGCAGGGCACCACTCCCGATTTGGCTCTTGCAGGCTATGACTTCGATTTTGAAGTGGCCCGCATATGCCTTGGCTACTATGGGCGCAATACGCTTTGCCTGTGCGCAAATATCTTCTTTGGAGCGGGAGAGAAGACGGATTGAGGGCACCATTTCGGCAAGGCAGTCAGGGTTTTCGTAAAATCCCAAAACTGTATCAAGGGCCGCCAGTGTCATCTTATCGCACCGGAGCGCCCGTTTGAGAGGGTTCTTTTTGAGACGCCCAATTAAATCGGCACGGCCAACGATCAGGCCCGCTTGCGGTCCGCCAAGGAGTTTGTCACCACTGAACGTCACCAAATCGGCACCATCGGCGACTGCCTCCATGGGTGTCCGCTCATGTGGCAGACCGAATTTGGTCATGTCGGTCAGGGCCCCACTACCAAGATCGACGACCATTGGTAATTCGTGAGTGCGCGCCAATTCGGCGAGCGCTACCTCAGAGACCTCTGCCGTAAATCCCTGGATTTTGTAGTTGCTCGTATGCACTTTCATCAACAGAGCTGTGCGCGGACCGATGGCTGCCGCATAGTCTTTCAAATGGGTGCGGTTCGTCGTACCAATTTCAATCAGTTTGCTGCCAGAACGTGACATAATATCTGGAATACGAAAGGCACCTCCAATTTCAACTAACTCACCTCTAGAGACGGGTACTTCTTTGCGGTTTGCTAAGGAATTGAGCACGAGCATTACAGCGGCGGCGTTATTATTTACGATGGTCGCAGCTTCGCCTCCAGTCAATCGGCAGAGACGTTCTTCAACAATCGCATCGCGGTCGCCGCGGCGGCCGGTTTTAAGGTCGAACTCGAGATTTGATGCGCCGCGTGCTGTTAACGCGATAGCGTCTATTGCGGCCTGTGGAAGAGGCGCGCGGCCCAAATTTGTGTGTAAGACGGTGCCCGTTAAATTGAATACCGGAACCAGACGTGGTGCCATTCGCGTTTCGAGGGCCTTGGCTACAGCATCAATACAAATAACGCTTGATACGTTGACGGCGTCTGCTGCTTGGAGCGAGTGTCGAAATTGAGCAAGTACCTCGCGTGTCGCATCTGTGACGGCCGTTTTGCCGTACTGGGCGATTAAGGCCGCGGTTGCCGGTGCTCGAAGTATGGCATCAACGGAAGGAATGGCGGCACGGGCACCGGATGAGAATTGATTCATAAATTGATGTCCTGAGAAGCGCATACAAGCTAGGACCGTGTCCCCGGCCCGTCAACGGTTCCGATAAGGAACTTAACGCAACTGCAGAGGATTACCCCTCAGCAGCAACAACTAAAATTGTTTCGACCGGCTCGTCGCTATGGTTTCGGAGTCATTTCAAATTCTGCCTATCGGCGTTTCGCCTGGACGAAGAGGGTCTCGATGGTCCCCTCGCCGAGCAATTTGCAAGCTTCAAGGCGGTGCAAGCCTTCGATAAGGACGTACCTGTCTCCATCCTTCCGGACCTGAATTGGTGTTTTTTGTCCCTCGTCTATCATGCTTTCCGCGATAGCTTCTGTTTTCGCCTCGTCGAGTGTTTTCCGTCGTGCCGTCGGCACATATATATCCGCGATTTTCACTGTGTGGTTTTTCATCAAATGAGGATCGCTCATGCCTAATTTCCAATCACATCAAAACTATTTATGCATTAATCAACGTTTTGTGGCGAAACAATTCAAGCTAGCTATTTTCAGGTCTGCGCTAGCTTTGCTGTATAGACTCGATATATGATCTATTTAGCTATTGATCAGTGTGTAATATGCGGATTTTGTGCAAGGGGAAGTTTTTCGATTACACCGGTCTATCACCCTTAATAGTGACCCTTCGTCCCTTTCTTTCCTCTGGCCAATAGTCCCATATAGCGCGGTGCATGCAGCAGCGGTTATCCCAAAATGCCATATCATTCTTTGACCATTTAAAGCGAATTTGGTGATTAATGTGTTCGCCTTGTCGGAAAAGCAATTCCAGTAATATGTCGCTTTCTTCTTTTGAAAGTTCATTGATTCGGGTTGTGAAAGTCCGATTGACAAAAAGTACCTTTTTGCCGGTTTCTGGATGTGTTCTCACCACGGGGTGAATGGCTTCTGGACAAATTATGTTAGAATCTTTTTGGCCTCGATCACTATACCGGCCCTTATAAAAATGCTCAGAACTATGCAGCGCTGTGAGGCCATTAATCATATCTTTGATTGGAGCAGACAACGATTCATATGCAGAGTACATGTTATTAAACATAGTGTCTCCGCCACATTCCGGTAAAATATGAATTTGTAGCATTGTGCCTAAAGGGGGCTCCTCGTCACAAGAAACATCGGAGTGCCAATGTTCGCCGTTGGCTACTTTGGAATTTTTTGTTGCATGTATTTCGAATATCTCAGGATGCCCCGACATTGTAGGTGCAGCGGGATGTTTATGTAACTCCCCAAATCTCTTGCCAAAATCAACATGTACGTCGGGAGGTATTACTTTTTGATTTTTGAAAAATAAAACTTGATAATCAAGAAATGCCTGATGAACATCCATGAATTGTTCATCAGAAATCCGTTTACTTAAGTCTACCTGATAGATCTCAGCACCTAAGTTAGGAGCAAACGGTTTTGCTATAATACTTTTATAATTTTTAGCCTTAACCACTACCATAGACTTACTCCTTAAATCCATTTTTTTTGGATACATCAGAACTACTGATAGAATCTTAAAAATTAGGCTGAAAACTCAGAGAATAATATGTCTTGTCGGCAGCGTAACAATACCAGATGCGAAGAACTCCCATATATACTATGGTTTTAGAGGGAAAACTATATAGGGGGGAGGCGTTAAATGGGTTCGCTTATTGATGAAACATTGGCGAAAGTCGATGCGATACATGAAAAAAAAAGGAGGTACGATCATCCGCTCTGGATTGGATTGCTGGAGGGTAAATGGAGTAAGCAACAAATTCAGGAGCATATTAAACAATTCGCAATAATCCCATTGTTTAATCACGGCTATCATGGGCGTCTTTATGTAAACTGTCCGGACCCAGAATGGCGAGTGATGTTAGCTGAAGTCGTTTATGAAGAAGGTACAGGCCGGCTTTTCGCTGGCGGTGTTTCGCATCATGAATTGTATCTTAGGCTGGGTGAGTCTTTGGATATCAGCCGAGACGAAATGCACTCGACGCATTACTGCTCGGAAGCATTGGCACTTAGGACTTATTTTGAATACATCTGCGGACAGTCCTTTCTTGAAGGTGTCTCCGGGCACATGTTGGGGGCGGAAGCGCAAGTTCCGGGGACTTCGATGCGCGTCGGCCAAATCCTGAAAAAGCAGTTCGGCCTCTCCGATGAGGATATTTTATTCTATACGGTTCATGAGGAGGCAGATTCCGAGCATTCTGATGTGGGCCGGCGCCTTCTCGGCCAATTCGCGCAGACAGAGGACGATTTTGCATTGGTCCTCAAGATCGTGCAGGAGATGGTAGACATGCATTACCTCTTTTATGATGGTATCCAACGCCATATTGAGCGGTTTTAGCTTTGGTGGAACGTGGTTTTGCTGATAGCGAGTTCGAGGTCCGCTGCGCTCGCGCTCAGGCCATGATGGTGGAGGCGGATATAGCTGCGCTCCTTTTGACGACGGAGGTCGAGCTTAGGTATTTCTCTGGTTTTTTAACTCAGTTTTGGCAAAGCCCGACGCGGCCTTGGTTTCTTATATTACCGCAGGCCGGCAAACCCGTTGCTGTGATCCCGGAGATTGGTGTGGAATGCATGTCGAGGACCTGGCTCGACGATATTCGGACATGGTCCTCCCCTAACCCATATGATGATGGTGTTTCGTTGGTTATCGATGCGTTACGTGAAGCTGTGGGTGATGGGCCTTGCTTCGGCATCTCGATGGGGGCGGAAACTCACATTCGGATGCCACTCCTTGATTTTGAGAAAGTGACACGAACCTTGGCGCTTGAGATCGCGGATGCGACGCCGATCCTGCGAAAACTCCGCATGATTAAATCCGAAGCAGAGATAGATAAGATCGGCCATATATGCGGCATTGCCTCCGATGTGTTCGAAGCGATGCCCGACTGGCTTAGCGTGGGCATGCCGTTAAACGAGGTTTTCCGGCGTTTTAAAATTGATGCTTTGGAGCGCGGAGCCGATGACGTCTCTTATCTGGTTGGTGGCGCTGGTCTGGGTGGATATAGTGATATCATTTCGCCTCCGACTGAAACACCGCTCGCAGCTGGCGATGTTTTAGTCCTAGATACTGGCTCTGCATATGATGGATATTTCAGTGATTTCGATCGCAACTTTGCTATTGGTTATGCCGACGATGCTAGCCGCCGCGCATACGAGACTGTCTATGCCGCCACTGAAGCCGGTCTAGAGGCTGCGCGGCCAGGTAATTGCGTCGCTGATCTGTTTCACGAAATGAATGCGGTGTTGGTAGCCGGTGGCGCGCTTGGTAATGATGTTGGTCGCCTCGGCCATGGTCTCGGGATGCAAATCACCGAATGGCCATCTAACACGGCTTGGGATCAAACGGTGTTAGTGCCGGGAATGGTAATAACTTTAGAGCCGGGCATGACATATTCGCCCGGTAAGATGATGGTACATGAAGAGAACTTGGTTATTCGCGAAGAAGGCCCGCAACTCTTATCGCGACGGGCGGCGACTGAACTGCCGGTTATTTAGGATAAATTTGGCTCCTGCCCGTCACCCCGTCAAAGTGATAAAAATTTTTCATACGAAATACTTAGTTCTTCATTATTACGGGGGATCTAAATTTTGGAGGATGTTTATCCACCCGAAGCGGAATCTTAAATTCCTGGACTTTACCCGTTTTGGGATCGATCTGGCAGCGCACTGTGTGATTGGTATTCATGCCATAGGTGTGGAGTGACATAGAGACTTTGTCACTTTCATTCGAGACAGTGTGGAAGGTACCGCTGGGCATACCAATGGCGTCGCCTTGGCGTACGAGCTTTTCGCCGCGGAATTGGATTTCGGCGGCGTCTCTGTGTGAATCATCGTCCGTGCGCATATAGATCGTGTTTTTCTCTTCATCTTCGATGCCTGCGACCACGGCCCAGGTGCCGTGGTCGTGTACTGGGGTAACACGGCCGGGCCGAAAGCAGGCGGCGAAGACCATCAGAGTGTGGTCTTCTTCCTCGTGCAGCACATACAAGCTGGAGCCTCTTTTAAGGTCAACTTCGTAATATTCTGGTTTAAGCCAAGCCCCGCGGTTAATAACTAGTTTCTGGGCTAATGGCCGAACCTTCCGCAAAATCTCTGTCTCTGTTTTGGCCAAGGCGACTGCGGCTCGCAGGTCCTCAACATAATTTTGGATGGTGTATTTGTCTTTCATAGAAAGCCTTCCAATTATCGACCCTTAAACTCATTTGGTTTGCGCTTCTCAGTGAAGGCTTTTGCGGCCTCATGGAAGTCTTCCGTGAGAAATAGCTTGAGGGCGTTTATTTGTGATTGAGCCTCACGGCCGATGCGCTCCATTTCAAGGCGCCTTGTGCGCACTGTGGCGCGGACTGACAGAGGTGGATTATTATTTATTTGTTGCGCTAGATCCAATGCTGTTTCCAGGTGTTTCCCTGTTGGCGTAACCCGGTCAATGATCCCGGCATTGTGACCTTCTTCTGCAGTAAAGAACCTACCTGTGAGTGCGATTTCCGTTGAGAAGGTACTACCGCCTCGGTACTGCATCAGGCGCCAATATTTTGAGCCACCAAGTCCACGCGATGTCTCTGTAAGTTGAATTCGTGTGCCTTCCTCGGCAACGATTAGGTCACTCTCGAGAATTATGCCAAAGGCGAGGCCGAGCACGTAGCCATGCGGCGCAGTGATGATTGGTTTCCAGTTTACGGATTTTATAAAGAGATCGCCGGAATTCGAACCGCGCCCCTGCGGGCCGCCGAGTTTTAAGAACTCCTCTCGAGAGCGGAGTTGTCGCTGATGGACGTCTGCACCGGAGGAAAAAGCCCGGCCATTGCCATGAATGATAGCGACATTGGCGGCGTCATCCGTGTCAAAACGATTTAAGGTTTCGCCCAAGGCATAAACAAGCTCATCGCTGAATGCGTTGAGTTTCCGTGGCCTGTTTAGACTAATAATGGCGACCTGGTCTTCGACCTTGTAGTGGACAAGATTGTCGATGTTTTCTTGGTTCATATTGATAACTCCTTCTTATCCAGCCGAATCGCGTTCGGGGCTGCGGAGCGAGACGCCGCCGTCGACGACGATCACCTGTCCAGTGATGTAGCGCGCTTGGTTTGATAGCAGGAAGCGTGTGGTTTGACCGATATCCCAACCTGTTCCTTCGACACCAAGAATTGATGCCTTGCTGCGGGCTGCCCGCGCGTCCTCTGACATTCCGCGAGTGTAAACCATTGGTGTGTAAACTGGGCCGGGTGCAACACAATTAACGCGGATGCCGTCTGGTCCGTGGTCAATCGCCATGGCTTGTGTCAGTGCGATGACGGCACCCTTTGAAGCCGTATAAGTTGTAAGACCACGAGGGCGGATTGCAGAAATTGATGAAATATTAACTATGGATCCCCCTCCGCCAGAAGATATCATCGCCGGGATGGCAAATTTGGAGATCAGGAACATTGTCTCGACATTGACTTGCATAACTTTACGGTAAGTCTCCAGCGGCTCTTTGACGACTGAGTTGCGGCTACCGATACCGATATTATTATCGAGGCAGTCGAGCCGACCGTAGGTGTCCATAACAGCCTCTATTAGGCTTTTGCAATCGCTTTCATCGGTCGCGTCGCAAGCGAATGCCGTGGCTTCGTTGCCTTCGTTGCGTATCATGTTGACGGTTTTTTTTGCTGCTTCCAAATCACGATCCATAACGGCAACTTTTGCACCAGCGCGTGCTAACAAAATTGCGGCTCCCCGACCATTGCCGATTCCTTCGTCGCGCGACCCGCCGCCGGCAATTAGCCCCACTTTGTCCTTCAATCCGTAATCATCCATTGTCCCGGTCCTCCATAAAATAATCGCTAAATCACACCCACGAGTGGCAAGGGGAATATCATTTTTTTCTGTTCAGAAAGGCATTCATTAACTTTCTTGGCTCGTCCGTCGCGTAACAGCCCGCGATTGCCTCTATGCCCACCTTTGCTGCGTCGGTGATCGCCATTCGTTCCCAGTCGTTGATCAAGCGTTTCTGTACCCGAATGGCATTTGGCCCACAGATCAAAAGTGATGCTATCCAGCCTTCAATGGCTTCATCTAGGCCATCGTACGGAACCAGTTTTTGCAAAAATCCAATACGTTGTGCTTCCTGGGCGTCGATATGGTCGCCCGTTAAAACCAGTTCCACGGCTTTACCCCAGCCGATAAGGCGCGGCAGGATAGCAGCTTCCATTCCCGAGGGAATGCCGAAACGCGTCTCTGGCATGCCAAATTTTGCGTGATCCGCCGCCACACGCATATCTGCCGCTGCGGCGATTTCCATGCCAGAGCCGAAACAATAACCGTTAATCCGAGCGATTACGGGTACTGGAAAGTTTCTCACCGCATCGCATGCATAATGTGTCTTTGTTGACGCCGCATGACCTTCAGCGGGCGAATAGTGGCGCATGTCAGCAAGATTACTTCCGCCGACGAACGACTTATCGCCTGTACCGGTGAGGATGAGCGCCCGGAGTGTCTCGTCGTGACGCAATTCTGTCATTACGTTAATGAAACGCTGTTTGCCTTCCACGCCAAGCGCGTTGCGTTTTTCTGGATTGTTGAACGTTACCCGGGCGATCCGGCCTGCGTCGCCGCGATCGTCAAATTCGACCAAAACAAGGTTTTCTTTTTCGGCATCAGAGATCATGTTTCCTCTTTCTATACTTCGGGTAACTTAGTACTAAGCGCGGGTCCCAATGGTTTTGTTGCCCGGAACGCATCCGTTTTGCGCAAATTTTTACTCAATGTATCAATACAATCGTAATTAGAATTCCTAAAAAAGTTTGGTCTTAGGCGAGTTGCAAAATCCCAAAACACGACCAGTGAAAGGTCGGCTTGCGTCATGCGATTTCCGACCAGCCAGCTTCCATTCATTTCGTCATTGATCCATTCAAATCCGTCTCGGATTTGCGTTTCGCAAGCTGCGAGCCAGGGGTAGTGCCATTTATCTTTTGGCCGAAATTGCCGCTCGTAAAGCACTGCCACTAATTTATCCATAATACCGAGCTCCACAGCTAGGTATTTCAAAACTTTTCGCCGCTCGATGCCGTTCGCCGGCGTCAACGCGCGATCGGGCCCGGCCAATTCATCTAAATGGTCTATGATGGCGTTGCTATCGACTAACAATTCACCGTCCAGCAACTCTAGAACGGGTACCCGAGCTATCGGGTTCACAGTGGCGACGTTTGTTTTGTTCTCCCCGAAGGGAATGACGCTCTTGAGCTCGTAATCCAAGCCGTAAAGCTGCATTGTCACCGCTACGCGTCGGACGTAAGGCGAGTTATATCTTCCCCAAAGCTTCATCCGTACATTTAGGTCGCTGCCTTCACTATTGGCATGACTTCTTCGGCAAATAATCTCAACGAATCGATTACTTGGTTATGCGGCATCCCAACCCATTGGATGCCAAGGATCATGACGTTCACGCCGAGGCGCTTTTTGTAATCAATAATCTGTTCGGCGACGAGCTCGGGTGAGCCTAAAAGAAAGCGTCCGTCCGCGAGTTCTTCAAATGGTAAATTCAGGTTGTTATCGCCTTCGGGCATTGATTTGTCCTGGCCCCAATCGTGGTAGGACTTATACTTCGCCTCAAGGTATGGACGAGCCAGATCGATCGCTTTCTCCGTGGTTTCAGCGACAAAGCACTCCCGCATCAGCGGCAACACACTTGGGTCGGGCTTGCCTTCGGCTTCCAATGCCTGGCGATAGACCCCGAGTTGCCGTTCGATAGTGTCCATACGTTGATGGGGATTTATGAACCAGGTGTCTGCCATCCGCGCGCAGCGCCGAACTGCGGCATCGACATTGGCGCCAATCCAGAGCGGTGGCATCGGTTTCTGGACAGGCATAACGGAACAGGAGGCGTTGTCGAGCTCGAAATGCGATCCCTTCATGGTGACATATTCTTCGGTCCAAAGACGTTTTATGGCATCGAGGCATTCCTCAAAGCGAGCACCCCGATCTTTCGATTGCGTACCAAAGGCCTTGAATTCGACGTCTCGGTAACCGATCCCAGAACCGAAGACGAGGCGCCCGCCCGACATGACGTCTATGGAGGCCAATTGCTCTGCCACATCCAGCGGCTTGTGCAGCGGCAGCAATACAATACCGGTGACAAGCTTGGCGTTGGGTGCTTCAACCATGATACGTGATAGAAAGGGGATGAGCTGCAACGCTTGCAATGGCGTAGAAGAATAATGCTGGCCCTTTAAGAGGTATGTATAACCCAGCTCGTCCGCAATGCGTGCCTGCTCACACGCCTCGGCAAATGTCTCTTGCATATCCATTTCAGCCGGATATTGGCCTCGCATGAAAAAACCAAACTCCATCGGCATGCGTGCTTCTCCTCGCTTTGTATAATCTGTTGGGGAGCAATCTGGGTCGGCTAGGCGGGACAACAATGCGGACAAATTTAATTGGTGCGGATTTGCACATTGACCCGGTTGCAGGCCAACTTCCAGCAGGCGGCCTGATGCAAAAGTGCAAGTATATCTTATTAAGCCATTTCTGAAGATAATAATTATTCGAAGCGCGAGGAGCGCTCTATCCGGCATTTCCAGGCAGATCTGTGACGTTTGCCGCCTTAAGAATCTTAAATGGGGGCTTGCCGAGATTGCCCACAGGGGGCTTTATCTTTTTTATGAATGAGACATTCCTGTTACCCACCCGCTTGATCGAAAGTGAGGATCCAGCCGTGGTTGCATTCGCCGAAAAGGCCGTCGGAAACGAAACCCTACCGAAGGGGAAATTATTGAGGCTTTTCTATGCGGTTAGAGACGAAGTGCGTTATGATGCCTACCTGCCGCTCGGGGATATCTCAAGTTATTCCGGGAAAGAAGCGCTCGCAATGGGCAAGGGATGGTGTGTTTCTAAAGCAGCGTTGCTGGCCGCTTGTGCCCGTTCTCAAGGTATCCCAGCACGGCCTGGCTATGCCGACGTGCGAAATCACATGGCGACTCCCAAACTGACCGAGGCAATGGGGACCGACATTTTCTTTTGGCACTCTTATTGTGAAGTACTGATTGCTGGAAAATGGGTGAAATGCACACCCGCCTTTAATAAATCGCTTTGTGATAAATTTGGCCTAAAGACGCTAGAGTTCGACGGAGTGACGGATTCTTTATTCCACCCTTACGACCGCGCTGGTAACAAACATATGGAATATCTCGACGACCGCGGAACCTATGTTGACGTTCCGTATGAGGAAATCATCGCAACTTTCCGTGCCGAGTACCACAAAATGCAAGACGGGATAGAGGGTGAGTTCGAAGCGGAAGCGAGCGAGATTTAGCTAAATTTTTAAGTTGATTCAATAGCCATTATGGAAACAATTTTTTTGGATTGTTCTAATGGAGATCGTAAAGCCTAATAGTAGTTGGGTTTTATTTAACTCATCCTTATCTGAGTGCCGACATAAGAAGGTGGCTCAGACCTAAAACCAAAATGGGATCGTCTTTGGGTAATCTTTTTTCGATTTCAGATTGGGGATTGTCATTGCATGTGGCATTTTAGGAGTTTTTTTTGAGGAGTTTGTGGCCCGAGAGCCTATATCATGAGTTTT